>VOFB01004439.1_pt1 | contig 29109 bp, 49 predicted proteins | sample 5384141 | NCBI WGS metagenome assembly VOFB01 (sample SAMN12384721, study PRJNA508395) | human gut metagenome | isolation source: healthy gut A | host: Homo sapiens | reverse complement strand
AAAAAGCTGTATCAGGCGAAGTACTGGACTTTATTTACAGGCTGAAGACCAGTGCATTGATCGAGGCTTCTATGATGGCAGGTGCAGTTCTTGCAGGTGCAGAGGAAGGGCAGGTCAGCAGGATGGAGCAGATCGCAGGACAGATCGGCCTGGCGTTCCAGAGCCAGGACGACATTCTGGATGTGACCAGTACGACGGAACTGCTTGGAAAGCCGGTTCACAGTGATGAAAAGAACGAAAAAACGACGTATGTGACCTGGAAAGGGATTGAAAAGGCACATGAGGATGTGGAACGGTTGACGCAGGAGGCGGTGGATCTGCTGCGGAAGTTTCCGGCGAAGGATGATTTCCTTGAAGAATTACTAAAATCTCTGGTATACAGGGAAAAATAAAAGGAGGAATCCTGATGGTACTTGAGAAGATCCATAAGGAAAATGATATAAAAAAAATCTCAGTCCCGAGGAACTTACTATGCTTGCAGATGAGATCCGACAGTTTCTGATCGAGAAGATCACCGGAGGTCATCTGGCATCGAATCTGGGGGTAGTCGAACTGACCATGGCACTGCATCTTGCACTGGATCTTCCAAAAGATAAGATTATATGGGATGTGGGACATCAGGCTTACACGCATAAGTTGCTGACGGGGAGAAAAGCAGGGTTTGATGAACTGAGAAAAAATACGGGGGAATGAGTGGATTTCCAAAAAGAAAAGAGAGCGAATGTGATGCCTTTGATACAGGTCACAGTTCTACCTCTATTTCCGCAGGACTTGGATATGTGGCGGCAAGAGAACTTCAGGGCGGAACCCACAGTGTGGTTTCGATCATCGGAGACGGTTCTATGACCGGAGGAATGGCATACGAGGCACTGAACAATGCAAGCAGACTGAAAAGTAATTTTATCATTGTATTGAATGATAATACGATGTCCATTTCCGAAAATGTGGGAGGAATGTCCCAGTATCTCAATGGACTGCGTACGGCACAGGCTTATACAGGGCTGAAGAAAGGTGTGGAAGATACGCTGAAAAAGATCCCAGGAAAGGGGAGATCGGATCATTTACCATATGAAAAGGACAAAAAGCGGGATCAAGCAGTTGTTTGTTCCGGGAATGTTTTTGAAGATATGGGGATCACGTATCTGGGTCCTGTAGACGGACATGATATCCATAAGCTGACAAGGATCTTAAATGAGGCGAAGCGGGTTGACCATGCGGTGCTGGTTCATGTGATGACGAAAAGGGGAAAAGGATATGTACCGGCTGAGGAAAATCCGTCCAGGTTTCATGGGACAGGACCATTTGATATCCCAAGTGGAACAGCGGTAGGGAAAAAAGGCGACAGATTCTTATACAGATGTATTTTCAAAAGTACTTGCAGATATCGGAAAGCAGGATGAAAAGGTAGTAGCGATCACTGCGGCGATGGCAGACGGGACGGGGCTGGCAAGATTTGCAAAGATGTTCCCACAGAGATTTTTTTTGATGTAGGAATTGCAGAAGAGCATGCGATGACATTTGCAGCAGGACTTGCTGCTGGGGGAATGAAGCCTGTTTTTGCGGTGTATTCATCTTTCTTACAGAGAGCGTTTGACCAGACGATTCATGATGTCTGTCTTCAGAATCTGCCGGTTTTTATAGCCGTGGATCGTGCCGGACTTGTAGGCAGTGACGGAGAGACGCATCAGGGAGTATTTGACCTGTCATTTCTTCTGGAGATTCCGAATCTGACGGTTATGTCACCAAAGAACCGATGGGAAATGGCAGATATGGTCCGTTTTGCTGTTGATTTTCCGTATCCGGTTGCATTGCGGTATCCAAGAGGAGAGGCTTATGAGGGGCTGAAAGAGTTCCGTACCCCGATTCTTTATGGAAAAAGTGAAGTGATCTGCCGTGAAAGCGGGATTGCGATCCTTTTCATCGGACATATGTCAGAACTGGGAGAGTCTGTATGGAAGGCAATGAAAGAAGCAGGATATCGTTGCAGCCTGATCAATGCAAGATTTGCAAAGCCGCTGGATACAGAGATGATCCGTGATCTTTGCAGGGATCATCAACTGATCGTGACGATTGAGGAAAATGTGCTGGCGGGTGGTTTCGGTGAGCAGGTTGTCCAGTTTTACGTGATGCAGAGTGGTGAGAAGACCCGGGTACGGACGATCGGATTTCCGATGATTATGTGGAGCATGGAAATGTAGAAGTCCTGCGAAAAGAAGTGGGACTGGATCAGGAGACCATTGTGGCAAGATAAAAAGAAGATTATCTGATGATAAAGGAAGATTAAAAATGAAAGAACGTTTAGATGTATTACTTGTAAAAAGAATCTGGCGGAGTCAAGGGAAAAGGCAAAAGCGATCATTATGTCCGGAAATGTATTCGTAGAAGGATCAGAGAGAGGACAAGGCAGGAAACCACTTTCCCGGAAGATGTAAAGATTGAAGTGAGAGGGCATGTCATGCCGTATGTCAGCAGAGGCGGTCTGAAGCTGGAGAAAGCAATTAAAAATTTTGATGTCAGTGTAGAAGGAAAAGTCTGTACGGATGTGGGATCTTCTACTGGCGGTTTTACGGACTGTATGCTGCAGAACGGAGCTGTAAAGGTGTTTTTGCAATCGATGTCGGACGGGGGACAGTTGGACTGGAAACTGCGTCAGGATCCAAGGGGTAGTCTGCATGGAAAAGACCAACATCCGCTATGTGACACCGGAAGATATCGGAGAACCCATCGATTTTTCTTCCATCGATGTTTCCTTTATTTCGCTGACAAAAGTGTTAGAGCCGATTCGGGATTATCTGACAGAAGACGGAGAAATCGTAGCCCTGATTAAACCACAGTTTGAAGCAGGGCGTGAAAAGGTCGGGAAAAAAGGAGTCGTGAGAGAAAAAAGCACGCACCATGAAGTAATCGAAAAAGTGACTTCCTATGCAGCGTCTATCGGATTTGATATTCTTGAGATTGAATTTTCACCGATCAAAGGACCGGAGGGAAATATTGAATATCTGGTGCATCTGAAGAAGACGCAGGAACTTCCGGGATTGAAAGATCCTGGCACAGAATCTGGAGACGGTCGTGGACAGTGCATTCGATACGTTGGCAAAATAAGTGGGGATAAAGCATGGATTCATTTTATATCATAACAATATATTAAAAGATAAAGACTATGCGGTTACGGATAAAATCTGCAATTATATTGAGCAGAAAGGGAAGAAATGGACACTTGCAAAAAAAGGATGAAGAGGGTCATATCCTTCCGGGGACAGTGCCGTCCGACGTGGAATGTGGACTGGTACTCAGGAGGCGACGGAACGCTGATCCGTGCAATCCGGGATCTGAAGGTGAGGAACTCCCTGTTACTTGGGATCAACCTCATGGGACACTGGGATATCTTGCAGAAGTAGAATTGAAGGATTATCAGTATGCCATCGACAGACTGTGCGGAGAAGAACACGCAGCGATCGAACTGCGGATGATGCTGGAAGGTGTGGCGGGAGATGAAAAAGAGATCTTGCGGTGAATGATATTGTGCTGACGAGGAAGGAAATATCAGGATCGTACAGTTTAATGTCTATGTCAATGGAACGCTTTTGAATACTTATCTTGCAGACGGAGTGATTATTTCGACTCCCACCGGAAGTACCGGATATAACCTTTCAGCGGGAGGTCCTGTTGTAGAACCAACGGCAAGTATTATCGTCATTACCCGATCTGCTCCCATGCGTTGAATACAAGCAGTGTAGTGCTTTCGGCAGAAGATGTGATCGAGGTGGAAGTCTGTCCGGGAAGATACGGCAGACAGGAGGAAGTAGCCTTGTGTTATGACGGTGCAGTCCGGAGAAAGCTGGTATCGGGAGACCGCGTCTGTATCAGGAGAGCGGAGGAGACGGCAAAAGCTTATTAAACTGAGCAAAGAAAGCTTCATGAAGACGATGCGTGAAAAAATGAAAGGAAATTAAGAAATGAAAGTAAGCCGACATGCAAAGATTATTGAACTTATCAGCCAATACGACATTGAGACGCAGGAGGAACTGGCAGAATATCTTAATAATGCCGGCTTCAAGGTGACTCAGGCAACGGTATCGAGAGATATCCGGGATCTGAAGCTGACGAAAGTGTCACTCAACGGAGGAAAGCAGAAATACGTGATCCATCGTCAGGATGAAGATGGAATGAGCGAAAAAATATATCCGGGTACTAAGAGACGGATATATGTCAATGGATATGGCACAGAATATCCTTGTTATCAAGACGGTATCAGGAATGGCAATGGCAGTTGCAGTTGCGGTGGATGCAATGAAATGGAATGAAGTGGTGGGCTGCATTGCCGGCGATGATACGATTATGTGTGCAATCCGTACAGTAGAAGATACAGTGACAGTCATGGACAAGATCAGAAAGATTGTGTCCAAGAAGGATTAGGTGTTGAATATGTTACAGAATCTGTATGTAAAAAATCTGGCATTGATCGATGAGACGGAAGTGGAGTTTGGTGAGGGACTGAATATACTGACAGGAGAGACAGGAGCAGGAAAGTCTCTCCTGCTGGGTTCAGTCCATCTTGCTCTTGGCGGAAAGTACAGTCCTGATATGCTCAGAAACGGGACAAAGAGCGGACTTGTGGAACTGACTTTTAAGATCGAAGATGAACAGATCGAAAAGCATCTGGAAGAGATGAACCTGTATCCTGAAGACGGGTTTCTGACTCTGAGCAGGCGGCTGATGGAAGGTCGCAGTATCAGCAAGATCAACGGAGAGACTGTGAATACCGGGATATTGAAAGATGTTGCAAGTATGCTGATTGATATCCATGGACAAAGAGATAATCAGACACTGCTCCACAAAAAAATCACCTGACGCTTCTGGATCTGTATGGAAAAGAAAAGATCGTTCCTTTAAAAGAAAAAGATGGCTGAAATGTACCGCAGATGGAATGAACTGAAAAAGAGGACTGAAAGCTTGACCATGGATGAGGAAACCAGAAGGAGAGAACTCTCCCTTGCTGAATTTGAAGCACAGGAGATTGAAGAAGCCGGACTGGTTGTGGGAGAAGATGAAGAGCTGGAAGAACTTTACCGGAAAAAATGACAGAGAGCAGGAAAAGTGACAGAAGCAGTAGCTGAGACATACCATTATACAGGGAGGCCGCTTCCGGGAATGCAAGTGATCTCATCAGCCGTGCAATCCGAAGTCTTCAGGAAGCAGCATCTTTTGATGAAGAGGGGAGCAGACTGTATGAGCAGCTTACACAGCTTGATGGACTGTTGAATGATTTTAACCGGGAGTTATCGGAATATGCAAAAAGTTTTGAGTTTTCAGAGGAAGAATTCCGTGAGACAGAAGATCGTCTGAATCTTTTAAATCATTTAAAGGCAAAATATGGAAGATCTATTGAAGCTGTTCTTGAATATTGTGATGAAAAAAAGCAAAGACTACAGGAACTGGCAGATTATGATACATTCAGGCAGAACCTGGAACAAGAACAGCAGGATGCTTTTAACGCAATGAAAAAGATGGCGGAAAAGCTGAGTCAGGTTCGGCAGCGTTCGGCTAAAAAGTTCGCAGAAGAGATCTGTGGTCAGATGAAAGAACTGAATTTTCTTGATTCGAGATTTGAGATCCGGATTTCTGAGGCAGAAAAAAGTTATTCTTCAAATGGAAAGGATGAGGCAGAATTTTATCTTTCAGTGAATCCGGGAGAACCGTTGAAACCATTGGGAAGTGTGGCATCTGGCGGTGAGATTTCGCGTGTGATGCTGGCGGTGAAGACCGTACTTGCAGATGAAGAAGATACACCGACTTTGATATTTGATGAGATCGACACAGGAATATCCGGCATTACGGCAGGAAAAGTGGGAGATCGTCTCCGACTGATCGGAAAGAGCAGACAGGTCATCTGTATTACTCACCTGCCGCAGATCGCAGCTACTGCAGATCACCATTTCCTGATCAGAAAAAAAGCAGAAGGAACATCGGTGCGGACAGATGTTGAGATGCTGGATGAAGCTGCATCCGTGGAAGAACTGGCAAGACTTCTTGGGGGAGCAAATGTGACGGAACGTGTCATGGAAAGTGCAAAAGAATTGAAAGAATTGGCAAAGTGTGAAAGATAATCCCAGTGTGAAAAAGCACGACAGGATCACATACTAAAAGCGGATACAGAAGATGTATCCGTTTTTGTTGGCGAAAGAGGTGTGATCTTATGTGGGATAAAAATTAAAAAACCGGACGATAAAAAGAAACTTTCCAGATGGATGACTGTGGTGTGCAGTTTTCTTCTGGCTGTGGGACTGGGCTTTTCCGTCGGAAGTGCGGCGGCAGAATATTTCCCGGAAAGCAGGAAACCCAGGCACAGACGAAAGCAGTGCAGACGAAAAAAGTATCTGTGGGAGGTATGCCGGCAGGAATTTATATGGAAACGGACGGAGTACTCATTCTTGATACGCAGCAGATAAAAAAGGAATCGATGGGAAAATGTACGAACCGGCACAGGGAATGGTGAAAAGCGGAGACTATATCAAAGCAGTCAATCAGAAAGAAATCTGTGGAAAAAAGAACTGCTGAAAGAACTGGAAAAGCTTTCCGGTGAGAAGGTGGAACTGACAGTAAGGAGAGGGGGAAAACTGGAAAAGATCGTTCTGCAGGCAGTGGAGACCGCGGCCGGTGAATATAAGCTGGGAATCTGGGTGCGGGATAATGTACAGGGTCTTGGAACGGTTACATTTCTGACAGAACAGAATGAGTTCGGAGCTTTGGGACATGGGATTCATGATACAGATACAAATGGACTGATGGAAATTTCCGGAGGAAAGCTTTACAGGACAACGATTCAGAATGTGGTAAAAGGAAGCAGTGGAAACCGGGAACAATGGAAGGAATGATCGTCTATAACCGCTATAATCTGCTTGGAACGATCGAAAAAAACCGATGCAGGGATTTATGGCAGACTGGATAAAACCGAGGAGCTTTTTGGAAAAAAGAACTGGTTGAAACTGCGGCAAAAAGAGGAAATCGTGACAGGACCGGCAAAGATGAGGTGTTTTCTGGAAGATGAAGTCAGGGAATTTGACATTGAAGTGATGAAGGTGGATCAGGAAACTGCAGAGATCAATAAAGGAATGATGATCCGGGTGACGGATGAAGAACTGCTTGAAAAACCGGAGGAATCATACAGGGGATGAGCGGCAGTCCGATCCTTCAGAACGGAAAACTGATCGGGGCGGTGACGCACGTATTTGTACATGGATTCGACAAAAGGTTACGGCATTTTTGCGGAAACAATGCTGGAACAGTTGAAATGACGAGAATCGTCGAGAACGCTGTCGAATTACTGCTACAAAATCTGCTTGATTCTGCAAAAAAGTGCAGGGGAATATAATAAGCGAGTGGCGTTTTCAAAAAGAAACGTTCTCATGACCTGAAGGGGAGAAGAGAATGAATCATTTGAGTGTTGCCATCGCTGACGATAATCAGAAAATCTTAGATCTGCTGGAAAAGGTGATCGGGACGGATCAGGAACTGGATCTGGTCGGAAAGGCGAAAAATGGTGAGGAGATGTGTCGGATCATTAAAGAAAAAATCCTGATGTGGTTCTTCTCGACCTGATTATGCCGAAAATGGACGGACTGACTGTCATGGATCAGATCAATCAGGATAAAAGTGTCAGTAAACGTCCATATTTTATTGTTATTACAGCGGTTGGGACAGGAAAAAATTACAGAAGATGCATTTAATAAAGGTGCAAATTACTATATTATGAAACCGTTTAATAACAGAATGTTGTTGGAACGGATCAAATTCGGAAAAATGACTCACGGAACAGAACCAGAAAACCGGAAGAACTGGTGACCGGGCAGCGGGAGGAGAAAATCTGGAAAGCAGAGTGACGAATATGCTTCATGAGATTGGAATCCGGCGCATATCAAAGGGTATCATTATCTGCGGGATGCGATCATGATGGCAGTAAAAGACATGGATGTCCTGAATGCGATCACGAAGATTCTCTATCCTACCGTTGCAAAAATATCAGACGACATCAAGCCGCGTCGAACGGGCAATTCGACATGCCATCGAGGTGGCATGGAGCCGCGGAAAGATGGATACGATCGATGCACTTTTCGGTTATACAGTAAGCAATGGAAAAGGAAAACCGACAAATTCAGAATTTATCGCGCTGATCGCAGACACGATCCAGCTGGAATACAGACATGGAAAATAAGGGAAAATACAATGAAAATACTTTGCATTACAGAAAAAATGCGGTATAATATTTGTAATTCATCGTCGGAAAATGCGGCGTAAGCGAAAACGGAGGATAGTAATATGAAAAATATTTTATTCGCTTCTTCAGAATGTGTGCCGTTTATCAAGACAGGCGGTCTGGCAGATGTTGTGGGTTCGCTTCCCGAAGGATTTTGATAAAGAGAAAATATGATGTACGGGTTGTCATTCCAAAATATATGTGCATGAAGCAGGAATGGAAAGAAAAGCTGGAGTATATTACAAACTTTTTACATGGATATTGCCGGACAGAGCCAGTATGTCGGAATTTTCAGACTGGTTAAACGGAGTTACATTTTATTTTATCGATAATGAATATTATTTTTCAGGATTTGCACCGTATGATGGCGATCCGAAGTGGAATATCGAGAAGTTTGCATTCTTCTCAAAGGCAGTGCTGAGTATCCTTCCGGTGATCGGGTTCCGGCCGGAGCTGATCCACTGTCATGACTGGCAGACCGGTCTGATTCCGGTTTATCTGGATAATTTCCGCTTCTTTGGAGAATATTACAGAGGAATCAAGACAGTTATGACAATACATAACCTGAAGTTTCAGGGGGTATGGGATACAAAAGCAGTACAGAAAATTACAGGGCTGACGGATTATTATTTTGCACCGGATAAAATGGAGGCATATAAGGATGCAAACCTTCTGAAAGGCGGTATCGTTTATGCAGATAAAGTGACAACGGTAAGCCACAGCTATGCAGAAGAGATCAAGACCTCTTTCTATGGTGAGGGACTGAAGGCCTGATGAATGCCAGAGCCAATGACCTGTGGGGAATTGTCAACGGACTGGATTATGATGACTGGAATCCGGATACAGACTACCGTCTTGCAAAGAACTTTAATATTAGCAATTTCAGGCGGAACAAGCCGGCAAATAAGATGGCATTACAGGAAGAACTGGTACTGGATCAGGACAGCCATGTGATGCTGATCGGAATTGTATCCCGACTGACCGATCAGAAAGGATTTGATCTGATCGATTATATGATGGATGAGATGTGTCAGGATGCAGTGCAGATTGCAGTACTTGGAACAGGGAGATCCGAAATATGAGAATATGTTCCGTCACTTTGCATGGAAGTATGCAGGAAAGGTTTCAGCGAATATTTTCTATTCCGATGATCTTTCCCACCGGTTCTATGCAGGATGTGATGCATTCCTGATGCCGTCATTGTTTGAGCCATGTGGTTTGAGTCAGCTGATGAGCCTTCGTTATGGTACACTGCCCGATCGTCGAGAGACAGGAGGACTGAAAGATACTGTTGAGCCTTATAATGAGTTTGAAAAAGACAGGAACAGGATTTAGCTTTACTAATTATAATGCACATGAGATGCTTAATACAGTTCGTTATGCAGAGCGGATTTACTATATAAAAAAGAGACTGGAATAAGATCGTAGAACGTGCAATGAGCCAGGACTTCTCATGGCAGAATTCTGCACGACAGTATGAAGAGCTTTACAAGAGAATGATAGGAGAATAAAAAGGAGTTTAACAACCAGATGAAGATCATTGACAGATTGAATGAAGACAGAATAAATATATCTTTTTGAGGTGTTCCCACCGAAGACGGATGCGGGGTTGCAAATGTGCAGCGACGGATGAGATCGCAAAGCTGGACCATCTTACATCAGTGTGACGTACGGAGCCGGTGGAGGAACAAAGTAAGAACACAGCGAAGATCGCATCCCATATCAAGGACGATCTGCACGTGACTGAGTCTTGCACATCTGACCTGTGCTTCTTCCACAAAAGAAGAAGTGCGTGAGGTGATCCGAAAACCTAAAGGAGCATGGCATAGAGAATATTCTTGCTCTGCGTGGAGACATCCCGGAGGGAATGACAGTTCCCGGATGGAGACCGTTTCCATTATGCATATGAGCTGGTGGAGGAGATCCGAAAACAGGGAGATTTCTGTATCGGTGCAGCGTGCTATCCGGAAGGTCATGTGGAGAATGAGCATAAGGAAGATGATATCCGCTTTTTAAAACAGAAAGTGGACTGCGGTGTTGATTTCCTTACAACACAGATGTTCTTTGACAATGATATCCATTATAATTTCCTGTACAGGATCAGGGAAGCCGGGATCACAGTTCCGGTTCTCCCGGGAATCATGCCGATCACAAGTGCGGCTCAGATGAAGCGAAGCCAGGAGCTTTCCGGAACTGTATTTCCAAGAAGATTTCTTGCAATGCTTGACCGTTTCGGAAGTTCACCGGAAGCAATGAAGCAGGCGGGAATTGCTTATGCAACGGATCAGATTATTGACCTTCTTGGCGAACGGTGTGAATAATAGTCATATGTATTCTATGAATAAGCCAGAGATTGCAATTGCGATTATGAATAATCTTTCCGAGATTATCAAGTGTTAAGAAAGTGAATGACCAGATGATAGAGACAGAGAAGAGAGTACGTGAAGCAGTTCGTTATCTGGGATTTGGAAAAAATGAGGCAGATGAACGAACCTTTGAACTGATCCAACAGTCTTTCAAAGACCTGAACAGGAAGCAGGGCCTAAGTCCATCTGCCAAATTTTTGAATCTGAATCATACAGATGACGGAAGACTGGTTATTGGACAGATGGAGATTCGAAGTAAGAGCCTGAGTAGAAATCTGAAAGGATGCCGTCAGGTTGTTCTTTTGGAGCAACACTTGGCGCCGGAGTTGACCGGCTGATGCGCAGGATTTCTTTGACAGATATGGCAAGAGCAGTTATTTTGCAGTCTTGTGCAGCAGCAATGTTAGAAGAATATTGTGATGAGTGTCAGAAGAAGATTGCAGCAGAGCTTGAAGAAGAACATTTGTATTTAAGACCGAGATTCAGTCCCGGATATGGAGATTTTGATATCTGTTATCAGGAACCGGTCGTACGAATGTTGAATTGTGCAAAGACAATCGGGTTGACTTTGACAGACAGCTTTATGATGACACCAACAAAGTCGGTAACAGCAGTAATTGGAATCAGTACACAGAAGGACAGATGTCCAATCTCAGGATGTGAGGTCTGTACAAAAAAAAAGATTGTGAATACCGACGATAAGCAAGAGATAAGAGAGGAAGGATTGATACAAGAAGATGTTACGAGAACGGCTGGGAAAAGAGTTATTATATTTTGACGGAGGAATGGGAACCTTGCTTCAGGCAAAGGGACTTCAGCCGGGAGAGTTACCGAAACATGGAATGTTACACATGCGGACGAGATCAAAACATTCACAAACAATATATTTCAGCAGGAAGTGATATTGTACTTGCGAATACATTTGGAGCGAATGCATTGAAATTCCATTGCGATGATTTTCCATTGGAAGAAATTATCCGTCTTGCAATCAGACATGTGAAGGATGCGGCTGAAGAGGCAAGTGGTGGAAGAAGAATCTACACAGCACTGGATGTCGGACCGACAGGAAAGCTTTTAAAACCGATGGGGGATCTGGATTTCGAGACAGCATATGAGACATTCAAAGAAGTTATGATCCTCGGAGAGAAAGCCGGTGCGGATCCGATCCATATTGAGACCATGAGTGACACTTATGAACTGAAGGCAGCAGTGCTTGCAGCGAAAGAGAATACATCTCTTCCGGTTTTCGCTACGACGATTTTTGACGAGCGTGGAAAGCTTCTGACCGGAGCAGATGTTCCGTCTGTTGTGGCAATGCTTGAAGGATTAAGGATCGATGCCCTTGGAATCAACTGTGGAATGGGACCGGAGCAGATGCTGCCGATCCTGGAGCGATCATGAAGTACTCTTCTGTGCCTGTGATCGTCAAACCGAATGCAGGTCTTCCTAAGCAGAAAGACGGAGAAACTTATTACGATGTTTCTCCGGAAGAATTTGCTTCTGTTATGCGTCATGTTGTTGATCTTGGGGCAGTTGTGATCGGGGGATGCTGCGGAACAACTCCTGCACATATTGCAGAGATGGTGAAGCAGTGTAAAGACATTCCGGTGAAGCCGATTGAGAAGAAAAAAGTTATACTGTAGTATCTTCTTATGGACAGAGTGTGTTCCTTGGAACCGGATCAAAGATTATTGGTGAGCGTATTAATCCAACCGGAAAGAAACGCTTTTAAACAGGCGCTTAAGGAACATGATCTTGATTATATTTTTAAAAGAAGGAATTGCACAGCAGGATAACGGTGCACATATTCTGGATGTTAACGTAGGACTTCCGGATATTGACGAGCCGACATTGATGAAGGAAGTTGTTCAGGAACTTCAGAGTGTGACGAATCTTCCGCTTCAGATTGATACGGTTGATACGGTTGCGATGGAGAATGCACTTCGCATTTACAATGGAAAGGCGATGGTCAATTCTGTCAGCGGAAAGCAGGAGTCTATGGATGCAGTATTCCCACCGATCCGGAAGTATGGCGGTGTTGTGATCGGCCTGGCACTTGATGAAGACGGAATCCCGGCAACAGCCGAGGGACGTGTACAGATTGCGAAGAAGATTATCGCAGAGGCAGCAAAATACGGTATCGAGAAGAAAGATATTGTAATTGATGCCCTGGCAATGACGATCAGTTCAGAACCGGAAGGAGCAAAGGTGACACTTGAGACACTTCGCAGACTTCGTGACGAAGTTGGTGTGTGTACTGTGCTTGGTGTATCAAATATATCATTCGGTCTCCCAAGCAGACCGATTGTAAACTCCATCTTTTATACGATGGCAATGCAGAATGGTTTGAGCGTTGGAATTATCAATCCGAACTCGGAGGATATGATGAAGGCATGGTATGCATACCATGCGTTAATGAATCTGGACAGCAACTGTGAGAATTATATTAATAAATATGCACAGCAGCCGGGAACAGCCCGGTTTCCGCAACAGGTTCAGCTCACAAGATGACACTGAAAAGTGCAATTGAAAGAGGGCTTCGTGAAGAGGCATGAACAGCATTACATCTGAGATGATTCAGGAGAAAGATGGTCTGGAGATCATTAACGAAGAGCTGATCCCGGCACTGAATACGGTAGGTGAAGGATTTGAGAAGGGAACAGTCTTTTGCCTCAGCTACTGATGAGTGCTGAAGCGGCCAAGACAGCATTTGCGGTGCTTAAAGAGAAAATGGATAGCAGCGGAGAAGTTCAGGAGAAGAAAGGAAAGATCATTCTTGCTACAGTAAAAGGGGATATCCATGATATCGGTAAAAATATCGTGAAGGTTCTGCTTGAAAACTATAGCTTTGATGCGATCGATCTTGGAAAGGATGTTCCGCCGGAGACAATTGTTGACACAGTACTTGAACAAGATATTCATCTGGTAGGATTAAGTGCTTTGATGACAACAACTGTCGTAAGTATGGAAGAGACGATCAGACAGCTTAGAGAGAAAGCTCCGCATTGTCTTGTGATGGTAGGAGGCGCTGTACTGAATCAGGACTACGCAGATATGATAGAGCTGATTTCTATGGCAAAGATGCCATGCAGTCGGTTCATTATGCACAGAGAGTTTTTGAACTGAAGAATAGGAGGAAATCAAAAATGAGAGGATTACAGACACCGGTTCGTGCAATTCGAAGACAGGTATTTACAGAAGTTGCCAAGCTTGATTTAAAGCAAATGCAGAGACATTGGTAGCAGATATGGAAGCAATTCCATATGAAATCGTAGGAGAAGATTCAGAAGTAAAATACCGTGAGAGCATTTATCGTGCAAGAGCAGTCGTAAGAGAAAGACTCCGTCTTGCGATGGGACTTTCCCTTCGTCCGGAGAATAAGCCGGTCCATTTGACAGCGGGAGTTGAGGCCAGTAATATTTCTGAAAAATATTATGAGCCGCCGCTGATGCAGGTGATTCCGTCAGGCTGCGAGAGCTGTGAGGAGAATAAATACGAGGTCAGCAATGTATGTAAGGGCTGCCTTGCACATCCTTGTCAGGAAGTCTGTCCGAGGGGCGCTATTTCCATGGTGAATGGAAAACTTTATCGATCAGGATAAATGTATCAAGTGTGGAAAGTGCAAGTCTGTCTGTCCATACGATGCGATTGCCAAGAAGGAGCGTCCTTGCAAGAAAGCTTGTGGAGTGAATGCAATTACATCGGATAAATTAGGACGTGCTTATATTGATGCTGACAAATGTGTTTCCTGCGGAATGTGGATGGTAAGCTGCCCGTTTGGTGCGATCTCTGACAAGTCTCAGATCTGCCAGCTGGCTCGTGCACTTTCAGAAGTAGAAGAGATTGTGGCTGAGGTAGCACCGGCATTTGTTGGTCAGTTTGGACCTTGTAGGACTTGATAAGAACAGACTTTATCCATCAGTATATCAGGATGATGATGAAGCGTTTGATATATGGAACAAGGAGATTGGTGTATCTGCTGACCGTATATTCAGATTTGGCAAGGAGGACAACTTCTGGGAGCATGGAGCAGGTCCTTGTGGTCCTTGTTCAGAGGTTTATTATGATAGAGGTGAGAAGTACGGATGCGGTAAGCCTGGCTGTACGGTAGGCTGTGACTGTGACAGATACATGGAGGTTTGGAACAATGTATTTACACAGTTCAACAATGATGGCCACAACAACTACACTGAGCTTGAGCAGAAGAACATAGACACAGGTATGGGTCTTGAGAGGCTTGCCGTTGTTGTTCAGGATGTTGATTCTATATTTGATGTTGATACGATCAAGGCTCTGCGTGACAAAGTATGCGAGATGGCTGGTGTAGAGTACGAGACAGACCATGAGAAGGATGTATCGATCAGACTCATTACTGACCATATCCGTTCAGTTACATTTATGACATCTGATGGTATCGTTCCATCAAATGAGGGACGTGGTTACGTTCTCAGAAGACTTCTCAGACGTGCTGCGAGACACGGAAGACTTCTCGGAATCAAGGGCAAGTTCCTCTCAGAGCTTGCAAAGACAGTTATCGAGGTGTCGGAGGACGCTTATCCAGAGCTTTGTGAGAAGAAAGAGTATATCTTTAATAAGATAGACAAAGAGGAGGAGAGCTTTAACAAGACTATTGATACAGGTCTTGCTATCCTCAAAGATTATATAGAAGAGACAAAGGCTGCAGGTGAGAAGGTTCTCTCAGGAGACAAGGCCTTCAAGCTGTATGATACCTACGGATTCCCTCTTGACCTCACAAAGGAGATCATCGAGGAGGAAGGTATCGAGGTGGATGAAGCAAGATTCACTGAGTGCATGAACATTCAGAAGGAGACCGCGAGAAATGCAAGGCAGACTACGACATATATGGGTGCCGACGCAACAGTATATGAGCAACTTCCAGTTGACATGACCTCGGAATTTGTTGGTTATGATAAGCTGACATACAAGTCCAAGATAACTGCTATCACAACCGAGCTCGGTGAGGGAAAAGATAAGAAGTCTGTTCTTGCTGACACAGTATCAGAGGGAGCGCAGGCGACTATTATAGTTCCGGAGACACCTTTCTACGCAACAATGGGTGGACAGATAGGAGATAAGGGTATCATCAAGACCAAAAATGGAACATTTGTTGTTGAGGATACTGTCAAGGTTGTAGGTGGAAAGATAGCACATATCGGTTATGTTGAGTCAGGTGAGCTGAATGTCGGTGATGAAGCAGAGCTTACAGTTGACGCTGAGAACAGAGCGCTCATATGCAACAACCACTCAGCAACACATCTTCTCCAGAAGGCACTCAAGATGGTGCTCGGAGATCATGTAGAGCAGGCCGGATCCCTTGTTGAGCCAGGCAGATTGAGATTTGATTTCTCACATGACCAGGCTATGACAAAGGAAGAGATCAAGAAGGTTGAAGATATAGTAAATGAGCAGATCCAGCTTGACGTACCTGTCTGCACAGATATCATGACGGTTGATGAGGCAAAGAAGACAGGAGCTATGGCGCTCTTTGGAGAGAAGTACGGCGAGAAGGTACGTGTTGTATCAATCGGAGATTTCTCAAAGGAGTTCTGTGGTGGTACACATGTAGCAAACACAGGAGTTATAGGAATGTTTAAGATTGTCTCAGAGACGGGCGTTGCAGCCGGTACGAGACGTATAGAGGCACTCACATCTATTGGAGCTCTTGAGTATTACAGAAGCATGGAATCTGAGCTTGTGGAAGCAGCTAAGGCAGCCAAGACAGATATCCACGGCGTGGCAGCAAGAATCGAACAGCTTCTTGCAGAGGTTAAGGAACTTACAAACGAGAATAAGAAACTCAAGGATAAGATGGCTAAGGAAGCTGCCGGAGATGTTCTTTCAAATGCAATTGACAAGGATGGAATCAAGATACTTACAGCAGCTATTCCTGATACTGATATGAACTCACTCAGAAATCTTGGTGATGATTTCAAGAGCAAGCTCGGCGACAGCATTGTGGTTCTTGCGTCAGCAAAGGATGGCAAGGTAAATCTCATAGCAATGGCAACTGACGGAGCTGTTGCAAAGGGAGCACATGCAGGCAATATCATCAAGGCTGTGGCAGGTCTCGTTGGTGGCGGCGGTGGTGGCCGTCCAAACATGGCTCAGGCAGGAGGCAAAGATCCTAACGGAATAGATGCAGCCCTTGCGCAGGCTGTTACAGAGGCACAGGCACAGCTGTCATAACGGGCATCTAGCAGTTGCCGCAGATATTTTATAATTTTGTCATTTTTCTGTTGACGATTAGGTATTTTATGTATATAATACATTTTGTGCTTAAAAATACCCAATCAGTTGTTATTTGGTAGCATAATTTACAACTGGAGGGAGGTCAGGTGAGAGAATGTCAAGTGTAATAGTTAAAGAGTAGACAACGGTGTCTGGGGCAACAAATTGTTGTCAATCTGTTTTTTCTTGTTTTAAAAAAGACATTAGTTGACAAGAAGATCAATAGTATCAGGAGATACGAATCTTCGCTATTTATTCTAGGAGGTAATTAAGATGTCATACGTTGATGAAGTGATTGATTTAGTTGTAAAGAAGAATCCTGCTGAGCCGGAATTCCATCAGGCAGTAAAAGAGGTACTGGAGTCTCTTCGTGTTGTGATTGAAGCAAATGAAGAAAAATTCCGTAAAGAAGCTCTTCTTGAGAGACTGGTAGAGCCTGAAAGACAGATCAAATTCAGAGTTCCGTGGGTGGACGATAACGGACAGGTACAGGTAAATACAGGATACCGTGTACAGTTCAACAGTGCCATCGGTCCCTACAAAGGGCGGTCTGCGCTTACATCCATCCGTAAATCTGGGTATTATTAAATTCCTGGGCTTTGAGCAGGTATTTAAAAACTCCCTTACAGGACTTCCATTTTAATCGTTTTAAGTGCATAACCCGTTATATATATATATACAGATATTCAATGGAAAGGAGTCTGATGCGTGTTGAGTGATGACGAATTAGTGAAACAGATTCTACTTGGAAATGAAAATGCAGCAGAAGAATTGATAAAACGCTATTATACATCTATTTTACGTTACTGTAGGTGGCATTGCTCTAATCTGGAAAAAGCAGAAGACCTGACTCAGGAAACATTTTTGAAGTTGTTTAAGAATTTATCCGGATATAAAGGGAAAAAGAAATTTAGGGCTTATCTATACACGATTGCAAACAATTTATGTATTGATGAAAGTAGGAAGGTTGAGTTTTCTCCATTAGAAGATGAAGAAAATATAGTGCATGAGTATAACGACATAGTTCGGCTAGAGGATAGGGCAGAGATAAACTATTTTTTGAAATTTTTTATCATCAGAACAAAGGGAAGCAGTCATTCTACGCTTTGGAGAACAACTTAGTTTTGGAGAGATTGCAAAAGTGATGGGATGCAATATGCGAACAGCACAAAGCAGGGTTCGTAATGCTTTAAAAATTATGAGAAAGGAGCAGGAAAATGAAAGATAAAAATTTGAAGGGCTATTTACAGCAATCTTTAGGAGAGGAAGTACAGCCTAAAAGATTAGAGGAAACGATTAAGCTTTGCACTAAAATTGTGCGAGAACAGGAAGTGACTAGGGCAGAACCGAGGACAGGTTTCTTTCCCTATCTTTCAGACGTATTTCGCTTTGAAGGTATTCCAATATTTGGTTTGCAGGCAGTAACGTTATTTATAGTTTGTTTAACAATTGCCAGCATAGCAGACGTGCCAAAGAATATACCAATTTTTATGCCGCTGTTTGTATTAGCTATCATGCCAGCAATTTTTAAAAGCCAGTATTATGGAATGAGCGAGATGGAAGCGGTAACAAGAGCTTCTGGTGCCCAAATCACGTTAGCAAAGCTGGTTCTGGCTGGGGCAGCTAATTTGGTGTGTATAACAATTCTTTTGTGCATGGAAGTTTATTTGCAAAATTCCTATAAAGAGATTGGACAGATGGTCCTATACTGCCTGGTTCCATACTTAGTGTGTATGGTTGCGTTGCTGCGTTTGATCCGTTTGCAAAAGAAACAGAGTTTACAGATATGTGCGATTGTAATGCTGGGTTCCTGCATTTGTTGGGGGCAGTGGGGGTGTGGATTGTTACATTTTTGATTTTTGCTATGTTCTTTATAAATGAAATTCATTATATTGCAGAGATGAGAAAGGAAGGAAAATGTATGGAATTGTCGCTTGATCGTTTAACAAAACAGTATGGCAGGAAAAATAGCGGTAGATTGTGTTAGTGACCTTAAAGCCGGGGAGTATATGGTCTTTTGGGGGCTAACGGTGCTGGTAAACAACATTGATGCGTATGCTATGTGCTGTTTTGGAGTCAACCTCAGGGGAGGTATTGCTGGATGGAAAAGAAGTAACTTCGATGGGGGCAGATTACCGGAATGTGTTAGTTATTTACCACAGGATTTTGGATATTATCCAAATTATACTGCGGTGGAGTTTTTAATGTATATTGCAGCACTGAAAGGAATACCGAAGAATGTTGCAAAAAACGTGACTGAATTGTTGGAAGTGGTTGATTTAAGCCATGTGGCAAACAAAAAGTAAAACTTTTTCTGGTGGTATGAAACAAAGAGTAGGAATTGCACAGGCGTTACTTAATAATCCGAAAATCTTGATTTTGGATGAGCCGACTGCAGGACTTGATCCGAAAGAGCGTGTCCGTTTTCGTAATCTGCTCTCAGAGTATGCAGGCGATAAAATTGTAATTTTTCCACACATATTGTATCGGATATAGAAGCAATAGCAGATGAAGTGCTATTGATGAAAAAGGAAAATTTATATTGCAGGGTACGGTTCCAGAGTTGATTCACAAGGCAAATGGTAAGGTTTGGAACTTTCTGTTTCTCCACAAGAAGCTAGACAATGGCAGACAAAAACAACGGTTGCTAATTTACGGCATGAAGGAAAAGAAATTATATTGCGTATTATTTCAGACAATATGCCTAGTGAGCGAGCGGTTCCTTGTGAAGCTACATTGGAAGATCTTTATTTATTTTATTTTCCTACAGAGGAAGGAGTGAAATAGAATGGAGCTATTTTGGTTAGAGCATAAAAAGTTATGGCGAAAGAAAATTGTTAAAATATGTGTGTTGTTGTGTTTTGTTTATTATGTAATTTTTGGAAGCATACTTTCGTTTCAATGGTTCTGTTTTGGCAGTTCAGGTGACTATACAAGCGCTTTTGGCAATAATTTTGATGGATATACAGTAATAAAGGATAGTCAGGAATATGCACTTTCATTTGGTGGAGAATTGACGGATGAAACCTTGCAGCAAATAGTAAGTGATTATCAGCAAATGGAAGCTGACGGTATGGAGAAAGAATTGGAAAAGACAGACTGGCAGATAGTTAATAGTTGGCTCGGAACATTGTATCCGGAGCTTCGAGATACCAGTAATTATAAAACGATGATAAGCTATGTGTCGATCCGGATAAGTTAACAGGCTTCTATGAAAGAAGACAGCAGGTACTTGATGAGTTTTTTGGAGGTCAGTGGTCAGGGGTAGGGAGCTGAAAAAAAGAGTTTTTACATCAGATAGAGAGAAAGGTAGAAAACCATTTCATTATGAGTGGGTAGAAGGATGGTCAACGCTTGGTAGTACGATTGCGATCTGGGAGTTGTGATGGCTTTGTTTCTCGGTATTGTTTTATCCTCTTTATTTGCTGGCGAATGGCATGATAATACAAGCGCATTAGTATTGACGAATCGAAATGGTTGGGGGAAAATCGCTCTTGCCAAAATTCTTACTGGTTTCGCGTTTACAGTGGAGTTATTTGCATTACTTGCTGTTTCAAGTATTATATCGCAGTTGTTTTTTATGGGAACTGCCGGATGGGATATGCCGATTCAGAATATCAAGCTGATTGCTGTTGCACCTATGAATATGCTGCAGGCAGAAATTTATGAATATGTTTTTGTATTGCTTGGAGCAATAGGTTTTGCTGGAATTGTTATGTTTATATCAGCGGCTGTAAAAAATAATGTACTTACCTTTTACTGCTTAGTCTGGCTGTTGTATATGGACCAATGATGATTGCAGAATATCTTCCTTATGGAATGCAAAAGCATTAGATATAATACCATTGGTAGGAAGTTCAACAGATATTTTCAGAACGAATACTTTTCGTATTTTTGGGAAGCTTATCTGGTCACCATATCTACTTATTACTATTCCTGTCTTGATTGGTATTCTATGTATGCCATTCGCTATAAAGAGCTGGTCAAGAAGGATGAAGGCATAAATAACAATATGGCAAAGAAAAGAGATAAAAGGTGAATAGCAGGATATATCCGTATTTACAAGAAATTCTTTTTAATGTTAAAATCCTGAAAATATTTCCTAAAAAGAAAATAAAGTTTATTGACATTATCAGGAAAAATGAGTATAGTTTATTTTAGTAAAGGGAGTAACTGGCGCTTTGAGTAGCGTTTGCGATCCGTCAATACGATGGAAGAAGTCCATCCGGATCGTGATGAAATAGTGAGACTTTTATTGCATGTAAGAAGCGGTGCAATAATTGTCTCTTTTTTATTCGCACTGCAGATTAATCAGGATTATGGGTCACAAAAGAAGAGTGAACAATAACCAGTTAGGAGGAATGGCAGTGAAAGCATATTATCAATTATCGGGAGAAGAAGTTTTAAGAGAAGTGAATGGCTCGGAAGAACCATTAACAAAAAGAACAGATCAGTGAAAATCAAAGGAAATACGGCCCGAATGAACTGACTGAAGGAAAAAAGAAGACAACATTTCAGATTTTTTGGAGCAATATAAGGATTTTCTGGTGATCATCCTTATTATAGCAGCGATCGCATCAGGATTTATGGGAGATATTGAGAGCGCAGCTGTTATTGTTATCGTGATCACAATGAATGCAATTCTGGGAACTGTGCAGACAGTAAAGGCAGAGTCATCTCTGGCAAGTCTGAAGAAATTATCCGGTCCGGAAGCAAAAGTTCTTCGTGATGGAGTGGTTGTCCCGATTCCATCTTCAGAAGTTACTGTTGGAGACATTATTATGTTAGAAGGCGGGAGACTATATTCCTGCAGATGGACGTATTCTGGAATGTGCAAGCATGAAGGTTGACGAAAGTGCATTGACGGGAGAGAGTCTTGGTGTCGAGAAGACGACAGATGTGATTGAACAGGACGAAGTTCCTCTTGGAGACCGTATTAATATGGTATATTCCGGAAGCTTTCTCACGTATGGAAGAGGTTCTTTGTAGTTACAGAGATTGGAATGAATACAGAAGTTGGTAAAATTGCAAGTCTTCTGAAGACGACATCTGAGAAGAAGACTCCATTGCAGGTGAACCTGGATCAGTTTGGACAGAAATTATCCATTTTAATTCTTGTATTCTGTGCGATTTTGTTTGGAATCAGTGTTTTCCGTGGTGAGAATATTGGAAATGCATTTCTTTTCGCAGTTGCTCTTGCCGTTGCAGCAATTCCGGAGGCGTTAAGTTCAATCGTTACGATTGTTCTTTCTTTTGGAACGCAGAAAATGGCGAAAGAGCATGCAATTGTTCGAAAACTACAGGCAGTAGAAGGACTGGGAAGTGTATCCATTATCTGTTCAGATAAAACAGGAACCCTGACACAGAATAAGATGACAGTAGAGCATTATTATGTAGATGGCCAGAGCATTTCCGCAGACAAGATCGATCTCCGGGATCCGTCTCAGAGCAGACTCCTTATCAGCAGTATTCTTTGTAATGACTCTACGAATATTGATGGTGTAGAGATCGGAGACCCGACAGAGACAGCACTGATTAATTTAGGAAGCAGTCTTGGTCTTGACCCGGAAGAAGTCAGAGTAAAGTATCCAAGAGAAAGTGAGAATCCATTCGATAGCGACCGTAAGATGATGGCAACAAAGCATTCATTAAACGGAGTGCCAACGATGATTGTCAAAGGAGCAGTTGATGTTCTTTTGAACCGGACAGACTGGGTTGAGATGAACGGGGAGACTCATGAGATCACAGAAGAGACAAGAAGAGTAATCGAAGAGCAGAATCAGAAATACTCAAGAGAGGGATTACGAGTTCTTGCATTTGCTTATAAAGAAGTATCAGATGAGACGGAACTTACGCTGGAGGATGAAGATCATCTGATATTCCTGGGACTGATTTCCATGATGGATCCGCCGAGAGAAGAGTCAAAAGCTGCTGTAGAAGAGTGTAAATGTGCAGGAATCCGTCCGATTATGATTACAGGAGATCATAAAAAGACAGCTGCTGCCATTGCAAAGAGAATTGGAATTCTTGAAAATGAATCTGAAGCCTGTGAGGGTGCAGAGATTGACAAAATGTCCGATGAAGAACTGAAAGACTTTGTGGAAGGGATTTCTGTTTACGCAAGAGTTTCACCTGAACACAAGATCCGTATTGTCCGCGCCTGGCAGGAAAAAGGAAACATTGTATCCATGACAGGAGATGGTGTGAATGACGCTCCGGCACTGAAGCAGGCAGATATCGGAGTTGCCATGGGAATTACCGGAAGCGAAGTGTCAAAAGACGCTGCAGCAATGGTTTTGACAGATGACAATTTTGCGACTATTATTAAAGCAGTAGAGAATGGAAGAAATATATATCGCAATATTAAAGCATCCATTCAGTTTCTGCTTTCCGGGAAATTTTGGAGCAATCCTGGCAGTGCTTTATGCTTCACTGATGGCACTTCCGGTTCCTTTTGCACCGGTACATCTGCTGTTTATCAATCTTTTGACAGACAGTCTTCCGGCAATTGCTCTTGGATTGGAACCACATTCGAAAAATGTGATGAAAGAAAAGCCACGACCGATAAATGAATCCATTTTAACGAAAGACTTTTTGATCAATATCGGACTGGAAGGATTATCAATCTGTACCATGGTCATGATTGCATTTACAATTGGATACAAAGACGGTAATGCACTACTTGCAAGTACAATGGCATTTGCAACACTTTGCTGTTCAAGATTGTTCCATGGGTTTAACTGTAAATCAAATCGTCCGGTTGTATTTACAAAAGAGTCTTTAATAACATTTACCTGATCGGTGCTTTTGTAATTGGAATGATTCTGATCACGCTTGTTGTGACTGTCCCTGGACTGCATAACATCTTTTAAAGTGCAGACACTGACATTATCGCAGTTACTTACTGTGTATGGTCTTGCAGCATTGAATCTTCCGATTATACAGATGATAAAGGCAGTTCGTGCAAAATTTAGAAAATAGGAGGAACAACAGTATGAAGAAAGTTGAGAAACCAAAGAAGCCATTAATCTTTTACTATTTGATTGCTTTGATTATTCTCGTGCTTCTTAACACATTTCTTTTTCCGAATATTCTAGGAAAGAATAAGGTGAAAGAAGTCGATTATGGAACCTTTCTTACTATGGTCGAGGAAAAAGAAGTATCAAAAGTAGAGTTGAATGGAGACACTATTTATTTTACAGATAATAGCGAGGAACCGAAATATTATGAGACAACAACGTTTGATGATCCAAATCTGGTAAATCGTCTGGAAGATGCGGGATGTGAATTCGGAAGAGTCGCACAGCAGGAGATGAATCCGCATCTTCTGGGCATTAGGACAGTGGCTTGCAAAGAAGATGATGGCCAAGATGGGTGGAGGTGCAGCAGGAAATCCGTTCATGCAGTTCGGAAAGAGCAATGCGAAGGTTTATGTGGAATCTACAACAGGAATCACTTTCCAGGATGTAGCCGGAGAAGATGAAGCAGAAGGAACTGCTGACAGAGATCGTAGATTATCTTCATAACCCGCAGAAATACAGAGAAATCGGTGCATTATGTCCGAAAGGAGCCCTTCTTGTAGGACCTCCGGGAACCGGTAAAACTTTGCTTGCAAAAGCAGTTGCAGGAGAGGCAAATGTACCATTTTCTCAATCTCCGGTTCAGAATTTCGTAGAGATGTTTGTTGGTATGGGCGCTGCCAAGGTGCGTGATCTTTTCAAGCAGGCGAATGAGAAAGCTCCATGTATTGTATTTATCGATGAGATTGATACAATCGGTAAAAAGAGAGACAACGCAGGATATGGTGGAAATGATGAGCGTGAGCAGACATTGAATCAGCTGCTGACAGAGATGGATGGATTTGATGCATCTAAAGGTGTTGTGATTCCTTGCTGCAACGAACCGACCGGACAGTCTTGATCCGGCACTTCTCCGTCCGGGAAGATTTGACCGCCGTATTCCGGTGGAACTTCCGGATCTTAAAGGACGTGAAGAGATTCTGAAAGTTCACGCGAAGAAAGTAAGACTTGGAGATGACATTGACTTTAATGCGATCGCAAGAGCTGCATCCGGGGCATCCGGAGCAGAGCTGGCGAATATGGTGAATGAAGCGGCATTGCGGGCGGTTCAGTGAGAACCGGAAGTTTGTAACACAGGCGGATCTTGAAGAGAGTATTGAAGACGGTTATTGCCGGATATCAGAAGAAGAATCAGGTACTTGAAGTAACAGATGGCAAGAAGCAGAAACAAGAAAACAGAGATTGAAGAAGAAATAGAGAAGCGGATACCGACAACCCGTTACAATCCGGATTATAAAGTCGGATTGACAGCACAGCAGGTGCAGGAGCACAGACTTCATGGCTGGGTAAACAGGGCAGTTGATCCTCCATCGAAGACGACGAAAGAGATTGTTCATGAAAATGTATTTACTTATTTCAACTTAATCTTTCTTGTTCTGGCTATTTTGTTATGTCTGGTTGGATCCTTCCGGTCTGACCTTTCTTCCGGTTATTATTGCAAATACGTTGATCGGTATTATACAGGAAGTGCGTGCCAAAAAGTGCTGGATAATCTGACCATGCTGAATGCACCGAAAGCGACTGTAGTGCGAGATGGTAAAAAGATCGTTGATTGATGCAGAAGAGTTGGTAGTTGATGATATTGTCATATTTAAAGCCGGCGCGCAGGTATGTGCAGATGCACAGGTTTGTGCAGGTGAAGTACAGGTAAATGAATCTCTGCTGACAGGCGAGTCTGATGAGATTACAAAACATGCCGGAGATCAGCTGATGTCAGGAAGTTTTATTATTTCCGGTCAATGTCATGCAAGACTTGATAAAGTCGGTGAAGATTCTTATATTTCAAAGCTTACACTGGAAGCAAAGAAATGCAGAATGGTGAGCAGTCAGAGACGATCCGCTCGCTGGATAAATTGGTTAAATGCGTCGGTGTGGCAATCATTCCGATTGGAATCATACTCGTTGCACAGTCTCTGGTATTCCAGAATGCATCATTCCATTCAAGTATTACGTCAATGGTAGCGGCTGTGATCGGAATGATTCCGGAGGGTCTTTACCTTCTTGCAAGCGTTGCACTTGCTGTCAGTTCAATCCGGCTTGGACAGCAGAAAGTATTGCTTCATGATATGAAATGTATTGAGACACTTGCGCGTGTTGATGTACTTTGTGTAGATAAGACTGGTACGATCACAGAAAATACGATGAAAGTGCAGGAACTTATTCCAACGGAGCAGTACGACACGGAAAAGATGGGATCTCTTTGTCTTATGGTCGGAGATTTTGTTTCAGCTATGACAAACGATAATATCACAATGGCTGCAATGAAAGAATATTTTACACATTCTTCAGGAGCAAAAAGCAATTTCCAAGACAGGATTTTCATCTGCGACAAAGTACAGCAGTGCTACATTTGAAGATAAGACATATGTTCTTGGAGCGCCGGAATTTGTACTTCTGGATGATTACGAGCAACATAAGGAAAAAATCACAGAGCTTGCATCTACAGGTGCCCGTGTTCTTGTATTTGGTACTTATGCAGCGGAGATTGATGGAAAAAGCACTGACAGAACCAGTAACACCGTTGGGCTATATCTTACTTGCGAATCCAATCCGTGAGGGCGGCAAAAGAAACATTCCAGTACTTTGCAGAGCAGGGAGTCGAAGTGAAAGTTATTTCCGGAGATAATCCGGTTACAGTTTCAAAGTTGCAAAAACAGCAGGTATTAAAAATGCTGAGAATTATGTGGATGCATCAAGTCTTGAGACAGAAGAAGATATTAAGAAAGCAATTCTTGAGAAGACAGTGTTTGGACGTGTAACTCCAAACCAGAAACGACAGTTTGTTCAGGCACTTAAAGAGGCTGGGAAAACAGTTGCTATGACAGGAGATGGAGTAAATGATGTCCTTGCTTTGAAGGATGCAGACTGCAGTATCGCAATGGCATCAGGAAGCGAGGCAGCGGCACAGGCTTCTCAAATCGTACTTCTGGAGTCAGATTTCTCTTGTATGCCGCAGGTTGTATTAGAAGGAAGAAGAGTAGTCAATAACATCGAGCGTTCGGCGAGCCTGTTTCTGGTCAAGAATATATTCTCTTTCCTGCTGAGTCTTTTCTCAGTAGTATTTATGTTCACGTATCCACTGGAGCCATCGCAGGTTTCCCTGATCAGTATGTTTACGATCGGTATCCCTGCTTTCTTCCTTGCACTGGAACCGAATAAGAATATCATTAAAGGTCATTTCCTTACGAATGTATTCTTGAAAGCACTTCCGGCAGCACTTACAGATGCATTGGCGGTTGGGGCACTGGTTGTCTTTGGAAAGACATTTGGAGTAGGAGAGCAGGATATCTCAACAGCAGCAACGATGCTGCTGGCAATCGTAGGATTTATGATCCTGTATAAGATCAGTGCACCGATGAATAAGCTTCGTGCAGGGATTCTTGGCGGATGTATCGCAGGCTTATTATTCTGTAGTATTTATTTGAATCAGCTGTTTGCGATTACCGGAATGACAACAAAGTGTATCATGCTCTTTTGTTGTATTTTGCGATCGCAACAGAGCCGGTACTTCGTTATCTTTACAATTCTTCTTGAAAAGGAAGATTCTATTACAGACGTTTGCGCGGAAAACGTCGTTAGAGGAAGAAGCATAATGTGCAGTGAAAATAAAAACAAATGTAATTATTCAGAACAAAAATAAGATAAAAATCAAGCGGCAGAAGGGAATTATTAATTTACTGTCGCTTGATTCTGCTTTTACTTTTAATCAAAGAAAGTTTCGTGCAGTTTACGCACTGCAAAGATCTGCATAGGCTTCATCGATCAGAGCAGTGATGCGAATCTCAGATGTAGTAACCATCTCTGTGTTGACATCAATACTTGCGAGTGCACCGAACATCTTTGCAGCAACACCTGAATGAGAACGAATACCGGCACCAATGACAGAAACTTTGGCAACATTTTTCATCAGAATCCAGTTTCTTAATGCCAAGATAGTCTTTGTTTTCATTTAACAGATCCAAAGCACGGAGCATGTCCGATTTTGTAACAGTGAAGGATACAGATTTTGTACCGTCTTTACCAAGAGACTGGATCATGACGTCAATGTTCAGTTTATTCTTATCTAAAAGATTTAAAAGACGGAATGTGCTGTTAGGCTCGTTCCGAGACCGGCAACACGGATTTTGGCTACATTTTTATCGGCTGCCACACCACTGATTAACATTTTTTCCATTTTCGTTTTCTCCCTTACAATTGTTCCTGAATTGTGGTTTAAGCTAGAACATACCAGAAGTTCTACACCGTATTTTTTCGCAATTTCTACACATCTGCTGTGAAGGACTTTCGCACCAAGAGATACCATTTCAAGCATCTCATCATAAGTGATCTCCGTCATTTTATGAGCGTTTGGAACAACGCGTGGATCGGCGGTATATACTCCGTCTACATCTGTGTAAAATTTCACAGACATCGGCATGGAGTTCAGCAGCAAGAGCAACCGCTGTTGTGTCAAAGCCGCCGCGGCCAAGAGTTGTGATATCTTCTACTTATTGATTCCTGGAATCCGGTTACGATGACGATCTTGTTCATCAAGCTCTTTACGGATACGCTCAGGAATCAATTCTCTTGAATCGTGCATTTTGATAATTTGAAGTTGTATGCATTGGAACCTGCCATGCATTCAGTGACACTGCACTGACGCCCATGGAAATCAGAGTCATTGCCATTAAGGATACAGAAACCTGTTCACCGGTTGTGAGAAGATATCTAATTCCCTGCGGGAAGGCTGCTCTGTGATCTGTTTTGCTGTTGCGATCAGATTATCTGTAGTCTTTCCCATAGCAGACAGGGACAACAACAACTCTGGCTGCCTTCGCGCTGTTTTGCGATACAGCGGTTTGCTACGTTGCGGATGTGCTCCAAATCGGCCACGGAGCTTCCCGCCAAATTTCATTACTGTCAGCATATTTTTATCTCCTTATATTCTCTGACGAATCTGTGTTGCTGGTAATATATAGTGTGAGCAGTAACAGCAAAAAGAGTCAGAGAATTTTTTAGTTACTGTTCATAGTGGGTGTGAGCAGCAACTTTATACGTGTAGATAAGTATAGCAAAAAAAAGAAATAAAATACAGAAGAACGTTTGTTCTATATATACTTGCAGTGGCATAAAGTGTGTGTTATACTGCAAATTAACAGAAAGCAGGTGAATAAAGATGACT
>VOFB01004117.1_pt1 | contig 29124 bp, 58 predicted proteins | sample 5384141 | NCBI WGS metagenome assembly VOFB01 (sample SAMN12384721, study PRJNA508395) | human gut metagenome | isolation source: healthy gut A | host: Homo sapiens | reverse complement strand
AGTGGAGTGAGCGGTGTGCCAGGCGTAGCTCAGGTGCTGAATGTGCCGGTACAGGTCGTCCCGGATCCCCTTTGACAAACCGCTCGGAGCCCTTGAAAGATGAATCCTCTGGCCGTAGCTGCAAAGTCCCCGCAGGAGGGGCCACAACAATGACTGCCCCTGCCGCCATCCAGAGGGCCCGATGGGTCGCTCTGCAGAATATCCAGTGACAGAACACCTTGGAGCGCCTTGGGCAGCGCGGCAGGCCCGTCCCCAGAATGGAGTCTACGGTGATTTTGATGATCTGGGGCGTCACGGCGTTGAGCACCATGTTGAGGCACGCGCAGACCAGGGCAAAAAAGAGGCCCAGGCAGCGGCGCAGGTAGCGGAGAATCAGGTCGGGTTTCTCCGCCGCGACAGTTTAAACGATGTTTCCATATGGGTTCATTCCCTCCTTTGAAGTGATAAGACAAAAAAGCGCTCCTCCGGCCGGAGGAGCGCTGCTTTTCTCATCCAGTGGGCCTAACCCACCATGCAGGCGCGCAAAAATCCCCTGGTGCCGGGACATACAGTCCCCCAAAGCCGAAAGTCAAAACAACAATGTTACCAATCCGGGTCATATTGCGCGCCTCTCATGTGATGTTTGCTCTCATGTAAGCAACGTCCTTAGTATATGCGCTGTGGGAAATCTTGTCAAGAGCTTTTTCCTTTTCCAGAAAAACCCTGGTTTCCCTGCTGCCCCTTGCGGCGTAGGGTGCGTCCGGGAGGCCGCCTCTTACTGCCCTGGGGGGCAGACGGGAGCCACGGTCCACCCCCCTACGGGCCTGTAGCAGGCTTGCAGGGGAGTCGTCCCAACCGGCACAGGGGCCTGCAGCCGGGCGGGTCCCAAATTCTTTTTTTAGATTTTTTGAAATCAAGCAAAGAAAACCCGGTGGACCGAATGAATGGGCAACAGGGACAATGTGCAATTTGCACAAAGACAGAGAGGCTATTTTATTTGTTCTGTCAGTTGAAAAATATGAAATATTTTGTATAATAAGATTGATAGCTGGAGCTTGACTGAGCATCTTGCTCAGACAAAGATGCAATAAAGTGGCACTTTTACGCCATAGAGAAAAACAATTTTGAGGGGGACTTTGTATGAAATTATGGAAAAAGAAGCAGCTGCTTTTGAGTTTGGCCATGCTGATGGCGCTCCCAGGCTGCCAAACCCCAGATCCTGGGACCAGCGGCTGGGGACCTCGGACCCCTTCCGCCCAGCAGGTGGAAGCAGCAGCCACGGACCCCCACCCATATCTATGAGGGAGGTGGGGGAAAATTTCCTCATAGATGCGGAGATTTCCAAGCCCCCGGAGGGAGTGGTCTCCCAAGGTCTATCAGGGGGCATTATAAGAGCTTCCCAAGGAGGAGATTGATGCATTCCTGGAACAGGTGGGGGACAGTGTGTCCGAGATTCGAGGCGATGGAATCGAGGGCAAAGATTATTGCTTTTGGAGCCTGCACCAGTGGCGGAGCTTCCCACTCGTGCCAACGCAGACGGTACTACTACGACATCTGATTTTAGCTATAATAGAAGAAAAAATAAAATTGATGAATACCCAATATATATAAACCAAGATGACTGATGATAGTAAGGAAATAAGACTCGTTATTTGTTTGAAGAACCAACAGATATGGCTTGCGGTACTGCGGCGGAGGCCGAGGAAGCCATCCGGATGGCGTTGTCTGCTCTGGGGCTATCTGATATAGTATTGAACCGCACCCTATACATCAGTCATGACCGTATGGCTCAGGCGGACGAATTGATGCAAACCGAGGAATGGAGTGGCTCTGTCAAGGGGGAGAGATTTCCCAGTTTCAGGGAAATGACTGGTCAGAAGCAGATGACTGCTATATGTTTGAATTTTTTGCGGTGTAGATGGAATACCCTTGTCTTATCAATCTTGGAAACAAGAGACAACTACATATTGCGGCAATTATATTACAGCTTGGTACGATGCAGACGGGTTATTATCTGTTGGAGTGTATTATCCGTGGGTGGCGGATGAGGTGGCGGAGGAGCCGGATCAGGTGATTTCCGCAGAAGAGGCTTTGCAAGTGGTCCAAAACAAAATTGGTAATGTGATTACCGGCCAGAATCAGGAGCTTCAGAGCTTGACCCTGCGGTATCTCTACCGGCAGGATGGAGACGCCTGGCTCCTGATCCCGGTCTGGGAGGCGGTGATTCACCAAGCTTCCAAGATCCGAACAGCTGGGTGCCGGAGAGCTGTACCTATGTGACGGTGGACGCCATTACCGGGAAAGAGATTGTGTCCTGATTTTGGAATGTAATATCCCGGGCTGGGTCTGGGAATTACAGACAGCAGCATTTCAAATTTCTGACGACGTAAAACTTCACCTGAGCGGCGCAACAGCCTCCGAGTTTTCACGGGGTTATAAGACTGATGTGGGTGATGGCTCTGCGTATTACGCTCAGGCCAACATCACTGGTGGCGAATTTGGCAGGGGACCGTATCCATGTGGGTGGAGCGTCCTGACGGCACAGACGTGACTGCAGACTACTATGGGATTGGTTCCTTTGGGTACCCGGTATTTCTATTACTTCGATGACGCTTTTAGAAGTAGTGAAGTGGGTAAAGGAAGTCCCATTGGACCGCAGTGTCCACCCAACGGTATGGTTCAGGGCTTTGGGGATACTGGTCCCTAACCTCCAGATCGATCCATAAGTAGGGAAAGGCAGCAGCCTGGCCCCCCAGCAGCCGGGGGCTGCTGCTAGAATTTATTTTCCTTTGTTCCAAGAAAACCCTAGTTTCCTGCTGTCCCTTGCGGCGTAGGGTGTGTCCGGGAGGCCGCACGAGGTATTTCAGGCGGACATCGTGGAAAGTCTTCAGACGGCTTCTGCCAGGAGCCTCGTCGTTGCTACTTTTTAGGTCGATTTTTCCTAAAATAATACAAAATTGACAGAATGTGCGCTAATATAGATTTTGCCCCTCCTTGTTTGCTCAAGATAATGGGAAACAAAATCTATTGGGGCAGAGGAGTCAATTTTATGATGCAGAATTGGAAACACGAATTGGAGGAGCTGCTGTATCATCTGGGGATTTACCTGAGCCAGGATGGGTATCCCGTGATTGTGCGGCAGCAGACCTGGTGCTCCAGGAGCGGAGAGCGGCTGCGGCGGCTGATGACGGGGGTTTACCTGAGGCTGCTGCGGCTGCACAGCGGCCAGCGTGGAACGCAGCCTCCGCACCACAGTTTGTCGCCGCCTGGGAAGCCAACCCGACCTCTTCCAGAAAATGGCCATGAGAAAATCACCAGCCACCCACGGCAGGAGATTGCATGGTGCGGCATTACCTGCAGCGGTTTGGTGGGGAAATTGTCTCATTGGCACAGGGCCCGCAGCCGTGCGGGCCCCAAATTCTTTTTTTAGATTTTTGAAATCAAGAAAAAAACGGTGGACCGAATGAAGGGCAACAGAGACAATGTGATTTGCACAAAGACAGAGAGGTTGTTTTATTTGTTCTGTCAATTGAAAAATATGGAATATTCTTGTATACGAGATTGATAGCTGGAGTTTGATTAAATCTTGCTCAGACAAAGATGCAATAAGTGGCACTTTTACACCATAGAGAAAAACAATTTGAGGGGGACTTTGCATGAAATTATGGAAAAGAAACAAGCGGTTGCTTTGAGCTTGGCCGTGCTGATGGCGCTCCCAGGCTGCCAAACCCCAGATCCGGGGACCAGCGGCTCGGGCACTTCGACCCTTCCGCCCAGCAGGTGGGAAGCAGTGAGCCCCCACCCATATCTATGAGGAGGTGGGGAGAGCCTCATAGACGCGGAGGTTTCCCCCCTGCCCCCGGAGGGGTCCCTAAAATCTATCGAGGGTATTATAAGAGCCCCAAGGAGGAGGTTGATGCATTCCTGGAGGTGGGAGACAGCGTGGCTGAGATCTGAAGCGATGGAATCAAGGGCAAAAAATTATCACTATTCTGAATTTGTACCAATGGCGGGCGCGTTCCTTTCTTGCAGAAAATGCAGGAACCACTACGACTTCCATATTCAATACGACAGAGAAGAAAAATGCATTAAAAGAATATCCAATATATACTGGACAAGATGATTATAATGAAAATAAAAAAATAAGCGATTGGCATTTCTCTTTGAAGAAAGCCTGTGGACCTGGCTTGTGGTGCGCAGAGGAGTGCGGAGAAGGCTATCCGCGGCACTAACTGCCTTGGGGCTTTTCCTGATGGTGCTCAATCTGCACTCTGTACATCAGCCGACCGGATGGCAGGCGGACGAGCTGATGCAAAGCGAGGAATGGATAGATATTGCGAAAGGGGGACTTCAGGAAGGGACTGGACGGAAGCAGACGACGCTGATGTTTGAATTTTTTTATAGTGTGGATGGGCTGCCTTTTGTCCTACCAGAACTGGAAGCGGTCAAATTCATCCACAAAACGACATTGCGTCTGGTATGATGCTAATGGGCACCTCTCCTCCAGTGACTTATCCTGGGTGGCACGAGGCTGTAGAGGAGCCGGATCAGGTGATTTCCGCAGAAGAGGCTTTGCTGGTAGTCCAAAAACAAAATTGGCACAGCCAATACGGACCAGAATCAGGGCTTCAGAGCTTGACCTCTGCGGTATTCTACCGGCAGGATGGAGACGCCTGGCTCCTGATCCCGGTCTGGAGTGATTCACCAAACTTCCAAGTGATCCGGACAGCTGGGTGCCGAGAGCTGCACCTATGTGACGGTGGACGCCATTACCGGGAAAGAGATTGTGTCCTGATTTTGGAATGTAATGTCCAGGGGGCCTGGGAATTGCAGATAGCAGAATTTCAAATTTCTGACGACGTAAAACTTCACCTGGGCACCAACGGCCTCAATTTCACGGGTTATAAGACTGATGTGGTGATGGCTCTGCGTATTACACTCAAACCCAACATCACTAGTAGCGGTGGCAGAGGGACCGTATCCATGTGGGTGGAGCGTCCTGACGGCACGAACGTGACACGAACTATAAGTTGGTTCCTTAGGTACTTGACAATACCCCATTGACGCTTTTTTAAGTAGTGAAGTGGGTAAAAGAGAGTCCCATTGGACCGCAGTGTCCCTCCAACGGTATGGTTCAGGGCTTTGGGGGATACTGGTGGCCCTAACCTCCAGATCCGATCCATAAGTAGGGAAAGGCAGCAGTTCGGCCCCCCCCCCGCAGCCAGGGGGCTGCTGCTACAAAATCTATTTTCCTTGTTCCAAGAAAAACCCTAGTTTCCGTTGTCCCTTGCGGCGTAGGGTGTGTCCGGGAGGCCGCACGAGGTATTTCCTAGGCGGACATCGTGGAAAGTCTTCAGACGGCTTCTGCCAGAGCCTCGTCGTTGCTACTTTTTAGTCGATTTTTTCCTAAAATAATACAAATTGAAAGAATGTGCGCTAATAGATTTTGCCCTCCTTGTTTGCTCAAGATAATGGGAAACAAAATCTGTTGGGGCAGAGGAGTCAATTTTATGATGCAGAATTGAAACACGAATTGGAGGAGCTGCTGTATCATCTGAGGATTTACCTGAGCCAGGATGGGTATCCCGTGATTTGTGCGGCAGCAGACCTGGTGCTCCAGGAGCCGGGCGGCTGCGGCGGCTGATGACGGAGTTTACCTGGAGGTGGCCAAGCGCTGCGGTTGCACAGCGGCCAGCGTGGAACGCAGCCTCCGCACCAGTCGCTACTGCCTGGGAAGCCAACCTGACCCTCTTCAGAAAATGGCCATGAGAGAAATCACCCAGCCACCCACGGCAGGAGATTTCCTCTGCATGACATGCGGCATTACCGCAGCAGGTTTGCGGGGAATTGTCCTAATTGGCACAGGGGCCCGCAGCCGTGCGGGCCCCCAAATTTTTTTTAGATTTTTTTGAAATCAAGCAAAGAAACCCGGTGGGACTGAATGAAGGGCAACAGAGACAATGTGCAATTTGCAAAGACAGAGAGGCTGTTTTATTTGTTCTGTCAATTGAAAATATGGAATATTCTGTATATAATGAGATTGATAGCTGGAGTTTGATTGGGAATCTTTGCTCAGACAAAAGATGCAATAAAGTAGCACTTTTACACCATAGAGAAAACAATTTGAGGGGGACTTTGCATGAAATTATGGAAAAACAAGCGGTTGCTTTGAGCTTGGCCGTGCTGATGGCGCTCCCAGGCTGCCAAACCCCTAGATCCTGGGACCAGCGGCTCGGGCACTTGACCCTTCCCGCCCAGCAGGTGGAAGCAGCAGCCACGGACCCCACCCATATCTATGAGGAGGTGGGGAGAGCTTCCTCATAAGGACGCGGAGGTTTCCGGCCCCCCGGAGGGAGTGGTCCCGAAGGTCTATCGAGGGCATTATCTTCTCCAAGGAGGAGGTTGATGCATTCCTGGAGCAGGTGGGAGACAGCGTGCCGAGATTCAGAAGCGATGGAATCAGGGTAAAATTATCACTATTCTGGAATTTGTACCAATGGCGGGCGCGTCTTCTGCAGACAAATGCAGACGGAACCACTACGACTTCCATATTCAATTACGACAGAGAAGAAAATGCATTAAAAGAATATCCAATATATACTGGACAAGATGATTATAATGAAAATAAAAATAAGCGATTGGCATTTCTCTTTGAAGAGCCTGTGGACCTGGCTTGTGGTACGGCAGAGGAGGCGGAGAAGGCCATCCGGGCGGCACTAACTGCCTTGGGGCTTTCCGATGTGGTGCTCAACCGCACTCTGTACATCAGCCACGACCGGATGGTGCAGGCGGACGAGCTGATGCAAAGCGAGGAATGGATGGAGAATATTGCGAAAAGGGGGACTTCAGGGAAGGGACTGGACGGAAGCAGACGATTGCTACATGTTTGAATTTTTTTTTGCGGTGTGGATGGGATGCCTTTGTCCTACCAGAACTGGAAGCGGGAAACAACGACCTACTGTGGTAACGACATTCAGGTCTGGTATGATGCCAATGGCATCCTCTCCTCCAGGTGGACTATCCCTGGGTGGCAGACGAGGCTATAGAGGAGCCGGATCAGGTGATTTCCGCAGAAGAGGCTTTGCTGGTAGTCCAAAACAAAATTGGCAATGTCATCACGGACCAGAATCAGGAGCTTCAGAGCTTGACCCTGCAGTATCTCTACCGGCAGGATGGAGACGCCTGGCTCCTGATCCCGGTCTGGGAGGCGGTGATTCACCAAACTTCCAAGGATCCGGACAGCTGGGTGCCGGAGAGCTGTACCTATGTGACGGTGGACGCCATTACCGGGAAAGAGATTGTGTCCTGATTTTGGAATGTAATGTCCCTGGGGCTGGGCCCGGGGGTTACAAATAGCAGAATCTCAAATTTCTGACAACGTAAAGGAGGAATACTTGATGAAACAACTGAAGCGCCGTGTTCTGTCCATGCTGGTACTGGCTGCGATTTTGGTCCCCATGGTTGCTCTGGTGGCCTTTGCTGGCTCGAGAGCAGGTGTTTAACTTCACATGGAGTGGCGCCACGGGCAGGAGATATTCCAGAGGCAATAAAACCGATGTGGGTGACAGCTCTGGGTACTATGCACAGGCCAACATTACCGGGGAGAATTTGGCGGTGGTCAGGACTATGGGTGGAGCGTCCAGACGGTACGGATGTGACCATTGACTATACGGTTTCCTATGTGGGTACGAAATACTTCTATTACTTCGACGACGCTTTTTACGAAGGCGAAAAAGGAATGACCGTTCCTTTGAGATCTGGGTGCCTACTCCAACGGCATGGTTCAGGGCTTTGGCGGGAAGTGGTGGCCCTAACTTCCAGATCGACCCATAAGTAGGGAACAGGCAGCAGCTCCCGCCCCAGCAGCCGGGGGCTGCTGGAATGTTTTTGAAGCAATTTTGTGTAGCCCCGCACCAACCTGTAGGGGCTGACAGAAAGGTGGTAATTTCTATGGTTTTGCTTCTATCAGGCAGCGTCTGCCAGGAGGCCAGCGGCGTGAGGGCCCTGGGCGGGCTCTGGGGGTGGACCTGCGCCGCAGCCTGCTCTCCGGGCGTTTTCCTTACGGTTGCCCTGATGCTGGCCTGGATGTGCTTCAACAGCGCCCATTATCTGTTTAATCCGGCTATGTGGAGCCAAATTAGCGCCCCCAAAATGCTGTTTATCGCCACTTGCACCTCCCTGGCGCCCCTCCTCTTTGCCATCGCCACGGTGCCCTACGCCTGGAGCTTCCTCCAGGACCGGGAGAGCGGCTTTGAGAATCCAGGCGGTGGAACGGGTGGGCTTCTGGGCCTATGGCTTTGCCAAGGTCCTGTCTGTGGCCCCTGTCGGCCTTCTTGGCGGCGGCGGTGATGGCCTGTTCGTGGGGGGCGCTTTTCCTGCTGGGTCTGCCGGAAACTCAGCCCGCCCTGGAAGGGGGAGAGGTTACCTGGGCTTTGCAGCCTCCGGCCATACGGTGGGGTACTACCTGGCGCGGATTACGATCACGGGCCTCAGCTGCAGCTTGGCCTCGGTCTTTGGCCTTATGATGACGGCCATCATCCGGAATGTCTTTGTGGGGCTGCTGGCGCCTCTGGTGGGATACTATTTGTACTCGGTTCTGCACGCGGTTTGTGAGCCTTGCGACCCACTCCCTGGATTACCCAGGCATTCCGGTTGAGTGGAATTCTGTTCTATCAGGCCTTTGAGGACCCCGGGTTTTAGCTTTCTCTGGTCTTCCGTGGGTGATGCTGACCATGACGGCTCTGTGTGCCAAGGAGCTTTCTGGGACGGTTGAGAAAGGAGCAGGGTCTATGAAGTTGTTGCGTTCCTGCAAACTAAATATCCTGCAGTGGAGGATCAACCCCAAATATGCCTTTGTGGCCATGTACATGGTCCTCTATATGTGGTATGAAGTTGAGGGTTTGTGGCCACAGCCGGGCGCTGGGATATTATCCCGTGCGCCCCTGGCTGTTCCCGCTGCTGCCCTGCGACCCGGGTAATTTTGTCCCCATTTTCTGGCGTTTGTGCTCTTGGTCTCCGTGCGCCCTTCCGCAACCGGCAGCAGCAGTTTGTTTTGCTGCGGGTGGGCAAGGAGCCTGGATCGGGGGGGCTGATATGTACATTCTTACCAGCGTGGTTTTTACAGCTGCCCTCTGGCTCTTGTCTGGATTTTCCTCCTGCCGAACCTGGAATGGGGGAACGACTGGGGCCCGGTTTTGACCACCACTGCCGTGGCAGGGGGCAGTGGATACAACGCCCCTTGATCCTGTCCTGTAACAACTGTATGACCAGCCACCCCTGGAGGCGACCTTATTGGTGGCAGGGGTCATGATTACAGTGTGCTTCCTCTTGGGGGAGATCATGGTGGTGTGCAACCTGGGCCCGGAAGGGCGCCGGGGCGGTGGTGGTATCCGGCTTTTCCATTCTGCCCCTGGTGATCAGCGTTTTGCCTACGCACCGCGCCTCACCAAGCGGCTTCTTTGGATTTCTCCGTCTCCTGGCTGGACCGGAGCTCATGAAACAGCCATCAAAATTTTGCCGTCCTACACCTATGGGGCGCTGATGCCATTGGGCTTGGCATCGCCCTGGGACTGCTCATCATGGCACCATTCACCGGTGCAATCTGGATACACAGGGGAGAGTGAGAACATGGAAAACGCCATTGAAATCGTTCATGTGACCAAAATTCAAAGGAAACGGTAGCGGTAAACGGGGTTACCGTCAGTCTGGAAAGGGGAAAAATCCACGGCATCATCGGGCGGAATGGGTCCGGCAAGACGGTGCTCTTTAAATGCATCTGCGGTCTGTTCCCGGTGACGGAGGGGATTACCGTTCTGGGCCAGAAAATGGGGGATGGAAACGCGTGCCTAAAGGGAGTGGGAGCCATCATCGAAACCCCAGGTTTTCTGCCCAATTGCTCCATACCAAAACCTTCGGTATCTCATGGAGCTAAGCGGGAAAGCAGACAAAGAGAGAATCCGGGGGCTATTTCCCAGGTCGGTCTGGACCCGGACAGTAAAAAGCACGTGGGCAAATATTCCCTGGGCATGCGCCAGCGGCTGGGACTGGCTCAGGCTATCGTGGAGGATCCAGAGCTTCTGATTCTGGATGAACCCATGAACGGCCTGGATAAAGGGGCGTAGCAGAAATGCAGGAGCTGTTTCTGAAGCTAAAAGATCAGGGAAAGACCATTCTCATTGCCTCCCATAACCCGGAGGATACCCGGATTCTCTGTGACACCCTTCACGAAATGGATGGCGGGGTGATGACAGAGCGGGAGGTGCTACGATAACCAATCCATGGAAAGGTCTGCCGCAGGAAACAGATTGCCTGCGGCGGACCTGCCTTCTTCGGGAAGCTGCGTTTGGATGCCCCGGGGAAAATGGAACTGGACATTTCCCAGTTTGTGCTATACTTTTTCTAAACACACCCGTTTGAATTGGGTTTGAATCATGCAGCCAAAGCTTTGCGTAAAATGTAAAAAGAATGTGGCCGTGGTGTTCATCACCCGGCTGGAAAACAGCGTCTCCCGGAACGAGGGCTACTGCCTGAAGTGCGCCCGGACCTGGGGATTCCGCAGATTGAAGAAGCGGTGAAGCAGATGGGCATTTCCGGGAGGATCTGGATCTCATCAGCGACGAGATGTCCGCCGCCTTCGGCCAGAATCTGCCAGAGGAGGAGGACGACGAGTGGGCAGTCAGACCGCTACCTTCCCCTCCTGAACCAGCTCTTCAGCGGCTCCGACCGCCGCAGGGATTTGCCGGAGAAGCAGAACAAGGAGCGGGAAAAAGGCGCCCCCCAAGCCAAAAACCAAAAAGCACAAATTCCTGGACACCTACTGCCTGAACCTCACAGGCCATGCCCGGGAGGGAAAGCTGGACCGGGTGGTGGGCCGGGACACGGAGACAGGCAGGTCATTCAGATCCTGAACCGCCGCCAGAAGAACAACCCCTGCCTGATCGGTGAACCGGGTGTGGGTAAGACCGCCATCGCGGAAGGGCTAGCCCAGCGGATTGCCCAGGGAGAGGTTCCCTTTAAGCTCCGGGATAAGGAGGTTTATCTCCTGGATCTCACGGCTCTTGTGGCCGGCACCCAGTTCCGGGGCCAGTTTGAGAGCCGGATGAAGAGCCTCATCGCCGAGGTGAAGGCCTGCGGCAACATCATATCCTGGTGATTGACGAGGTCCATAACCTGGTGGGAGCCGGTGACGCCGAGGGCTCCATGAACGCCGCCAACATCCTGAAGCCGGCCCCTGTCCCGGGGGGATCCAGGTCATCGGCGCCACCACCTTCTCCGAGTACCGGAAGTACATTGAAAAGGACGCCGCCCTGGAGCGCCGGTTCCAGCCGGTGACGGTGGCGGAGCCGACTCTGGCGAGGCGGCGGAGATTATGCGGGGGGTGGCTCACTATTACGAGCAGTTCCACGGGGTGTCCATCTCTCCGGAGATTGCCCGGCAGTGCGTGGTCCTGTCGGAGCGGTACATCACGGACCGGTTCCTGCCGGATAAGGCCATTGACCTGCTGGACGAGGCCTGCTCTGACCTGTGAACCTGCGCAGCAAGATCTCCCAGCTGGCGGAGCTGAAAAAAGAGCGGGACGACTACGAGCTGGAGCTCGGATGCTCACCGAGGACACGGAGGGGGAGGCCTTACGAGCGCCTGGCGGAGAAAGAAGCTCGCAGCAAGAAGCTTTGCCGGGTGGCGGAGGAGATTGAGAAGCTGGATCAGCGCCGCCTCCTCCCGTGACCATGGAGAATCTGGCCCGAATCATTGAGCTCTGGACCAAGATTCCCGCCAGCAAAATCAAGGCCCAGGAATATGAGCAGCTCCGCACCTGAGCGACCGCCTGAAGGAGCGGATTGTGGGCCAGGACGAGGCGGTGGAGGCGGTGAGCCGCCGCCATCCGCCGCAGCCGGGTGGGCATTTCTCCCAAGAAGCCGGCCGGTTTCCTTCATTTTCGTGGGCCCCACTGGCGTGGGCAAGACGGAGCTGGTGAAATGCTGGCCGGGGGAGATGTTTGATTCGGTGGAACCCTGATCCGGCTGGATATGTCGGAGTATATGGAAAAGCACACGGTCTCCAAGCTCATTGGCTCTCCCCGGGCTATGTGGGCTATGACGAGGCGGGCCAGCTGACGGAGAAAATCCGCCGCAAGCCCTACAGCGTGGTTCTGTTTGACGAAATTGAAAAGGCCCATCCCGACGTCTTCAACGTGCTTTTGCAGGTGCTGGACGACGGCCGGATCACCGACGCCCAGGGCCGTGTGGTGAATTTTGAAAACGCCATTCTGGTGATGACCTCCAACGCCGGTTCCGACCGGAAGGGCAGGCGGCTTGGGCTTTGGTCAGACCCTCACGGAAGAGGAAGGAGGGGCCATGAAGGCCCTGGGGGAGTTCCTGCGGCCGGAATTTTTGAACCGGGTGGATGAGATCATCAGCTTCAACCACCTGTCCGAGGAGAACTTCCGGGCCATTGCCGGGATTATGCTTGCTGAGCTTCGGGATTCCTTGGCGGAGCGGGGCCTGTCCTTTACCTGGGACGAAGCCCTGGGGGATTACCTTACAAAGAAGGCCTACTCCATCACCTACAGGGGCCCGGAACCTCCGCCGGACCATCCAGCGGGATCTGGAGGACCCCATTGCCGAGGCCATCATTGACAGCTTCAGTCCATCTCCGCCCTCCGGGCTGTGGTCCGGGAGGAAAGCTGGAGCTGGAGAAGGGTGACGGAGAACCCATGACAGAGAAAAGAACAAGCCCTTGCCTACCTGGGCAGGGATCCGGTGTTGAACATCAGTATGACCGAGCCCCTGCGTCTGGGCGGGCCCATGTGGCTGGAGCAGCCGGTGTGGTGTTGAAATGGACGGCATCGCCATGGTGACGGCAGGAGGCCCCGATGAGGCTCTGCGCCTGCTGGAGGCAGTCCGGAGGCCAATACGTGGAATGTCATGGGAGGCGCCCCTCACCCAGGCCGTGGCGGAGGCGCTGGACCTGGAGGAAGGCAACCGCTGCTACCAGGCGGCCTACTTCCGGGGACCCCCTGCCGGTCAGGGCCGACGTGCGGCCCTGGACATGAGCTTCTTCCAGGCGGTCCTGGACGGCTACAGCCTCTTCCACGACCCGGGTATGTGGAGGACCGTCTGAAAGCCGGGTGTCATTTTCGGCGCCTTTGTGGACGGCTGCCTGGCCGGCTTCGTAGGGGGCACCACGAGGGCAGCATGGGCATGCTCGAGGTCTTTCCCCATATCGCGGCCACGGCCTGGGCCTGGCCTGGAGAGCTTCAAATCAACCGCTACCTCTCCCAGGGCCGGGTGCCTTCGACCAGGTCATCGTGGGCAACGAGAAGTCCATGGGCCTGCAGAGGAAGGTGGGTATGGAGCTCTCCAAAGATACCATGTCCTGGCTACACCGCAAATAAAACCCAACACAGCCCGGGAGCATGCTGACGGCAGCCCCCGGCTGAGGTATATCTGGAAGAGGAAATGCAGTTGCCCTGTCCTTGTGACGGACAATTCTACCGTTGCAATGGTCCAGGGAAGCGCACGCCGCTCCTGGTTCTAACCCCGTCCTTGCCGGACATACCCTGTACTACACCATGGCAGGAGCGCCCTCCTGCCGAGACTGAAGGAGGCAGGATGGCGATGGAAAAATCCATTTATCAAAGAGATTGCAGCCAGAACCGGCGGAGATATTTATGTGGGCGTGGTGGGCCCGGTCGGACGGAAGTCCACCCTCATCAAGCGGGTGATGGAGGAGCTGGTGATTCCTAATATCTCCGATCCTTACCGGAAGGAGCGGGCCCGGGATGAGCTGCCCCAGAGCGGCTCCGGTAAGACCATTATGACCTCGGGCCTAAATTCGTGCCGGAGGAGGCGGTGGAGATTTCCCCCGACGGACGGCAAAGCTCCGGGTGCGGATGATCGACTCCGTGGGCTATATGGTGGCCGGGGCCGTGGGGGCCACGGAGGACAGGGCGCCCGGATGGTGACCACCCCCTGGTACGACCATGAGATTCCCATGACGGAAGCGGCGGAGCTGGGGACGAAAAAGGTCATGGAGGGGCATTGCTCCATCGGGCATCGTGGTGACTACCGACGGCACCATCACGGACATTCCCCGGGCGGACTATGTGGCCGCTGAGGACCGGGCCATTGGGGATATGAAGGCCACGGCAAGCCCTTTGTGGTGGTGGTCAACAGCCGGGAACCCCGGGAGAGGCTGCCCGGGCAGCTGTGCAGCCGGATCCAGGAGACCTATCAGGTGAAGGCTCTGCGCCGACTGCCAGACCATGAGCGCCCAAGAGATTGGGGAGCTCCTGCGGACCTGCTGTATGCCTTCCCATGCAGGAGCTGCGGGTGTACCTCCCCGGTGGATGGACGGCCTGGAGTACGACCACCCGGTGAAGGCGGCGCTTTACGATGCCTGGGCCGCCCGGCCCACGAGGAGATGTGCCAGGGAGACGCTGGGGACCCTCACGGAGGTGGAGCACGTGGCCGGTTGCCGCTTGCGGGAAATCGACCTGGGCAGCGGCATGGTAGCCTGCGAGCTTCAGTTCCCAGAGCCTGTATTATGACATTCTCAGCGGCAAGACCGGCTTTGACATCACGGGAGAGGGTGAGCTCATGGAGCTGCTCACGGAGCTGGCCCAGGTGAAGCGGTCCTATGACAAAATTGCCTCGGCTCTGGAGGCCAGCGCCACCGGCTACGGCGTGGTGATGCCTACTGGGGAGATGAAGCTGGAGGCCCCGGAGATCGTCCGCAAGGGAAGCGCCTACGGCGTGAAGCTGAAGGCCGGCGCCCCTCCATTCACATGCTTCGGGTGGACCTGGACACGGAGATCAGCCCCCCATGGTAGGGGATGAGAAACAGTCCCAGGACCTGGTGAACAACCTGTCTGAGCAGTACCCGTGACTGCACCGGATCAGCTGTGGGAGAGCAATATTTTTGGTAAGTCCGTCTTTGAAATGGTGAACGACGGCCTCACCCACCAAGCTGCGCCGGATGCCCGATGATGTGCAGGTGAAATTCCGGGGCTCCTGGCCAGGGTGGTCAACGAAGGGGCCCACAGGGATGATTTGTATCATCTTTTAATGGAAAAGCTTGCCCTCAAATTCCGATGTACTTCGGATTTGAGGGCAGTTTAACTATTTTTCAGCTCAGCTCCGGGTGCCGGGCTACCACGGAGAAGGCGTCGTTGGCAAGGTCAATGGGCAGGGCGATGTCCTCGTCGGTGATGGCGGCGTTCAGGAAGTGGTTGTGGTGGCTGGCCAAGAACAGACCTCGGCTCACGCATTCGGTTACCTTCCCTGGTGGAGCATCAGGCTGTCGTCATTGGCAATTCGCAGGTAAAAGAGGGCCGGTTCGCCAGAGACCACCAGGTCAAAGCCGTGGGCCTTGGCGGCGGTCTGGAAGCCCTGGGTGAGCTGCAACCCCATGCGTCGGAAGGGGCCGGGCGTCCAGGGCCTTCAGTTTCTGGATGCAGGCGATGCAAGCTGCAAAAGGCTCTGCGCTCATCCAATAGGAGCCGGTGAAGGAGATAGGAGGCGGTGGCCTTCCAGGTGCTCCCGAGCCGCAGACGGCGGACATGTTGTAGCCGTTGGCCAGGGCCGCCAAATGAGGTCCGCCTGGAAGCCATAAAGTAGTGGTCCGGAGCCCTGAAGGTCCAGCCGGAAGCCGGTGCGCACGTCGTCGATGATGAGGGACGATGCCCGCTTGTCGCAGAACTGGCGGACGGAGGCCCAGAATTCCTTGGTGGCGCAGCGGTTGTCGGCGAAATTGCCGTGGTCGTAGGGCTGGGCGATGAGGGGCGGCCACGTCGCCGCCGCAGGCATCAAGGCCGCCTCCATAGCGGGCAGGTCGAACCAGGGTACCACAAGGTTGTTTGCTACCTCCTCCGGCAGGACACCGGGGTAGTCGGCGCGCATCGCCCAGGGGTCGTTGCCGTGGTAGTAGCCCCGGAGGAACATGGTCTTTCTTCCCTGTGAAGGCCCGGGCGGTGAGGATGGAGAAGGTGGTGGCGTCGGTGCCGTTTTTCATGAAGAAGGCCCAGTCCGCCATGGCCACGGTGTCCACCAGCAGCTCGGCGCACTCCACCATTTTATAGGAGGGGGCGGTGGTGCAGTTTCCGGCCATCAGCTGCTCCATGGCGGCCCGGTCCACGTCGGGGTCGCCGTAGCCCAGGACATTGGGTCCATAGGCGCACATGAGGTCCAGGTAGGGGTTCCATCCAGGTCCCAGAAATAGGCGCCCTTGGCCTTGGAGGACAGGAGTGGCCACTTCTCCAGGGGGGAGAAACAGGCCCTCGGAGGGCCCCAAATGGCCGTAGACCCCGGAGGGGATGACCTGCAGCGCCCGGTCAAACCAGGCCCGGCTTTTTGGTGTGTTGGTATTCAGGGTATTTGCTCATAACGGCTCCTCCTAAGACAGATATGCGGACACCCGGTTCAGAATCCGGTTGATGTTATCCACCATGGAGAGCATGCCTCGCAGGTGGATGGTGCCCTTGCACATTTCGTTGATGGTGGAGACCTGGCCGGTGAAGAGGCCGTAAGCCAGGTCGATGGTGGCGAATTCCATCACGGCCCGGGGATGCCCGCTGGGGCCTTGAGGGTGGTGAAATGGTGGTCCCGGACGGAAATCGTCACCTGCGCTACATCCCGAATCCCCAGAGAGACCTCCCCATCCACGGTGTAGCTGGCAGAGATTTGGGAAATGGAATCGGTGTTGGCCAGAGCGGAAATGGCTCCGGCAATGGTGTACATGGTGAGAACGGTGCTTTTTTCAAAAAAGCCCGGTCCTTGAGTGCTTCTTCAGAGGGCCGGAGCAGTTCTGTGAGCCGGTTCGTCAGCTGGGTGAAGGGACCCAGGAGGAAGGGGAGAAAGCTGCACCGGGTTTTTCCCGGGTAGGCCGGGCTTATTTTCGTCAATGAGGGCGTTGAACTTTTCTGGCGAGGAAAAGTTCATTTTGCAGGTGCACCCCCGTCCCCTTCGGTCATGCGGCAGCCCTCCTGGGTAAAGTGGAAGGTGCAGCAAGGGCCGTCTTTGACCTGAAAACACAGACTTACAGGCTTCTTGAGACCGGAGAGAATCTTTTTGGAAGCTTCGTCCAAGCTGCACAGATTTTCCAGGGTGCCCAAGACGCCATACATGTTCACATATGCCATGGCTTTTGGTTCTTTCATATGGTTCGCTCCCTTCGGGGCCGATCCGGACGTACAGCCTGCGCTCAGCGACTGGCCCTTTCGACCGGTGTATACCCCCATTGGCGGTATGGACCGCTGTTGGTGCCATTATAACATACCTTGTCCACTCTGAAAAGAGAAAGGTTTGATGGCTCCCGCTTTGGGGCCGCCATTGGCTTCAGTTGTGGGAAGCCACACTGCTCCGGTTTTGCTGAATTTGAGCTTGAGATGCAATTGACAAGGCAGGGTGGACATGGTATTATGAAGGAAAATCGGGGGAGCTTGTGAAGCAGGCTGAGAGGAAGTCATCTAACTTCGACCCTTTACCTGATGCGGATAATGCCGCCGTAGGGAGTCATAACTTGATTCTTTCAGGGGCATTTTGGGAAAGATGCCTCCGATTTTTATTGGAACTTGTTTGAAAGGGGGAGGGTGGAGCGGCCAGATATCCGGCGGAGGGGGAGCGCCCTGCGCCGTGTCTTTGCAGCGAGGGAAGCCGTGTTCCGGCGTGAGAGGAGACCAGTAAGTCTCGACCGACCTTCCCGGCGGGCCAGGGGTCCGCCAGACTCGGACAGGGAAGCGACGCTGCCATGGCTGCCGAATTCTCTGTACCACTTCAAAGGAGTTTGCAACATGAAAAAGAATCAAGTGAAAAAACTGGCGGTTGCCGCCCTTCTGTGTGCCGTTGCCGTGGCAGGCAGCACCCTTTCCTTCCCGGTATTCGGCAGCAAATGTGCCCCGGTGCAGCATATGGTGAACATCCTGTTTGCGGTGTTTCTGGGCCCCTGGTACGGGTTGGCCGGTGCCTTTACCTCCAGCTTGCTGCGGAATCTCATGAGCTTGGGGAGTCTCATGGCCTTCCCCGGCAGCATGTTCGGCGCGCTGCTGTGCGGTCTTGCGTACCGGAGGACGGGGAACCTCCTCCTCACCCTGGCGGCGGAGGTCTTTGGCACAGCCATCCTGGGAGGCCTCAGCGCCTATCCTGTGGCTATATTCCTCATGGGCCAGGAAGCGGGCAGTGTGGCGTTTTATGCCTACATCGTTCCCTTTTGATCTCTACGGCGGCTGGTTCCATCCTGTCGGGCATTTTGGTGTTCTCTCTGCAAAAGGCAAAGGCATTGAAGCCTATGCAGGAAACGCTGGCCTGAGGGGAGTGCCCCGGATATCCCAACAACTGGAGGTTCTACCATGGAATTCAGGAAACGGAGGGAGACTCCACCTGCAGATGGTCCTTTGCCCCTGGGGGAACTGCTGCGCCAGGTGAAGCGCCAGGCGCCCCTGGTCCACTGCATTACCAATTATGTGACGGCCCGCGATTGCGCCAATCTCCTGCTTGCCTGCGGCGCCTCTCCGGTCATGGCCGATGATGTGGAGGAGGTAGCGGAGATTACCGCCGTCAGCAGCGGCTTGTATCTCAACCTGGGGACGCTGCATCGCAGCAGCGCCAGCGCCATGCTGGCGGCGGGGACCCGGGCGGGGGAGGGCATCCGGTCCTTCTGGACCCGGTGGGCGTGGGGCTTCCGCTTCCGCCGGGAGACGGCCGAAGCTGCTGGACGCCGTGCCGGTTGCCGTCATTCGGGGCAACGCTTCCGAAATCAAGACCTTGGTCCTGGGCTCTGCCGGGGCGAGGGGCGTGGATGCAGACATAACGGACCAGGTGACCCAGGAGAATCTGGAGGCCACGGCGGCCCTGGCCCAAACCCTTGCGGGGAAGACCGGGGCGGTTGTGGCCCTTACGGGGGCAGTTGACGTGGTAACCGATGGAGACAAAGCTGTGTTCATCCGCAACGGACATCCCATGATGTGCCGGCTCACCGGGATGGGCTGCCAGCTTTCGGCGCTGACGGCAGCCTTTGTGGCCGCCAATCGGACAAACCTCTGGAAGGGCCGTCGCCGCCGTCTGCGCCATGGGGCTTTGCGGAGAAATGGCCTTTGCCCGGCTGTCCGGGCAGGACGGGACGGCTTCCTTTGGGGGTGTATCTCATGGACGCCATTTCCGCCTGACGCCGGAGGAGCTGGAGAAAGGGAGCCCGGTATGAGGTGCGATAGGAAAACCATGCGGCTATATGCTGTGACAGACCGGGCCTGGGTGGGGCAGGGGACCCTGGGGATCAGGTGGAGCAGGCCCTTCAGGGGCGGCGTAACCTGTGTGCAGCTGCGGGAAAAATCTCTGGGAGTCCCTGCCATTTTGGTGGAAGCGGAGGAGATTGGGGCACTTTGCCGGTCCTATGGGGTCCCGTTTCTCATCAATGACTGTGTGGAAATCGCCTTACAGTGCGGCGCGGACGGCGTCCACGTGGGGCAAAAAGGACCAGGGCCGCCCGGGAGGTCCGACGCCTGCTGGGACCTAACCGGATTCTGGGCGTATCCGCCCGGACTGTGGAGCAAGCGGTGCAGGCGGAGCGGGACGGCGCGGATTATCTGGGGGTCGGCGCAGTTTTTCCACCTCCACCAAGGCGGATGCCATGCCGGTGTCCTATGAGACCCTGCAGGCCATTTGCAGGGCGGTGTCCATCCCTGTGGTGGCCATTGGCGGCATTCAAAGGGAGAATCTTCTCTCCCTGGCCGGAAGCGGCGTAGATGGCGTGGCCCTGGTCTCCGCCATTTTTGCCGCGCCGGATGTGGAAACGGCCAGCCGGGAGCTTCGGGCGCTTTCGAGGCAATGGTTAGGGCATAGGTGGGCCGTGGGATCCGGAAGGAGACAGAAATATGAAGACAGTACTTACCATTGCCGGTTCTGACTGCAGCGGTGGGGCCGGCATTCAGGCCGATATCAAGACCATTGCCGCCCAACACATGTATGCCATGAGCGTCATTACGGCCCTCACCGCCCAGAATACCACCGGCGTATCCGGGGTACAGGAGATTTCTCCGGGATTTTGTGGCCAAACAGCTGGACTGCATTTTACCGACATCCCCGGACAGCGTCAAAATTGGCATGCTGTCCGGGGGGGACCATCCGAGCTGTGGCGGCAAAGCTCCGGCAGTATGGGGCCAAAAACGTGGTGGTCGATCCTGTGATGGTGTCCACCAGCGGAACCAGCCTCCTTTCGGAGGCAGGGCGCAGGGCCCTTTGGGAGGAGCTGCTGCCTCTGAGTACCCTGGTGACGCCAAACCTCCCGGAGGCCCAGGTGTTCAGCGGCCAGCCGGTGGAAACAGAAGGGACATGCTCCGGGCCGCCTGGGAAATCTCCCGTCGTTGCTGTTGCGCGGTCCTCATCAAGGGGCGGCCATTTGGCTGGGGACGCCGCAGACCTTCTGTATGAGGAGGGAAAGCGCTGTGGCTCCGGACCCGGCGAATTTCAATCCCAACACCCACGGCACCGGCTGCACCCTCTCCTCCGCCATTGCCTGCGGTCTGGCAGCAGGCTGCAGTTTGGAGGAGAGAGCGTCCGGCGGGCCAAGGACTACCTCTCCGGCGCACTGTCCGCCGGATTGGACTTGGGCCATGGCCCGGGCCTTTGGATCATATGTATCGGATACTGCCGGAGGATGACTAATCTGGTTTTATACTGGGACATGTTATAAAAGGAACAAAATAAGGTGCAGAAAAAAGAAGGCTTCCCGTTTGGCCGAGTGGCTGAAGGGGAGCTTTTTGACGTTTTAAGAGTGAGAATGTTGTTTTTATGCAGTGTATCGCGAGAAAAAGAAAAAACTTAGGTTGACGGTTTCCATGGTGACTGATAAAATAAAACTATCTGTTACATATGAAAAGTGGGGAGGAACGATGATGGCAAATCTGAAGCTGAAGAGAGAAATCAATGTGGGATCGGTGAGAGTTCACGGAACTGCATGGAATTTGGCAACACGGCAGTCCAGCTAAGTAATATTTCTTCTCTCAGTACATCGGAAGTAAAAGGGAGGCCGAGAAAGGGAGTAATTATTTTACTTGTTGGCTTTGCGTCGCTGTTTGTTCACTGGCTGCTAGGTGCAGCCATTATTTTGGTGGGAGTTTTCATATTTTTGCAGAGCTGCAAAATGCCGAATATATCCTATCTATCTCAACAAATGCTGGTGGGAATTTTTCAATCGTATTTGGAAGCGACTATTTTTTGACCGAGGTGCACGATATTCTTATTGAAATAATCGCAAATCCTGAAAAAGAAAATGATGCAGTAATTAATATATCTTCTCAAAAATAGAAGTAAAGAAGGTCGAATTTAAGGACTATGCGACTCTACAGAATTTTGAGGAGCGCACAGCTGAGGGAAGGAACTGGCATGAAAATTGGAATCGCAAATTTTATGATCAATCCCGAATGATTAACTACGAGGCATCAGACTATGAGAAGTATGCAGATGAGCTGAAACATCTGAGAGATCAATTGGGAGAGATGGAGACGCTGAAGCAATCTGTGACAGAGCTAGAGAAAAGAGTGCGGGAAAAAGAGCCCGGGGAGAATTCGGCAGTTGCTTCAGGACAACGCAGCGAGTTTCCTGACGGGCACCTTTTCCGGCCTGGCCAGCAGGGGCGCTGTTAGAGTTTTTAAAGAGCTTTGTTCCCCTAGGTCCAGCCATTTTGCATCAGCAATCGGTGTCATTCTGAGCCGCAGGTGGAGATTCTGTGCGGACGGTGTGTATTTGCAGAAGTTTTTTCTGAGAATCGAACCGGAATGCACGGGCCCTTCACTGCGCTTGGGATGACATTTTTGCATATGATTGGAAGGTATGTGCAAGCTGACGGGAAAGGGTTTCGTTGTTTTCACACAGGACAAATTTGGAGTGCCCATCACGGGCGGACACATGGGTCCGCCCCTACGGCAAATTTCAAATATGGGTGGAAGTGTCCGACGCATTTTTATTTTAATGCTCCATGCCTGGTAGAATAGTGGGTGTTTTTATGACAATGCGGAAGAACCGACCAATACGCCGAGTTGGTATCTCATCGTAGGCGGACCCGTGTGTCCACTCAGCGGAGACAATTGCTGGTTTGATTTGTGTGGGGCGAATTCGTATCACCGTACGCCAATGAAATTACGGCGCAGTGCAAAATGGCTGGGGTTATTCTCTGTGTTATCCACAGCAGGGTGCGTACCAACCCATGCCGCTTTTTTAAAAATACTAGGCAATTTCCGGGGAACGTGGTACAATAACTCGCATATGAATCACAACGGAGGAATCGTCTCATGAATGAGATTTTTTGTTGAAGCTGGGGGAGATTGTCCTGAAGGGACAGAACCGCAAGCAGTTTGAAAGCAAGCTCCGGCAGAATGTGCGCCGCCGGATGAAGCCCTACGGGGAATTTGACGTGTATATCATTCAGTCCACCGTCTATGTGGAGCCCAAGTCCCTGGATTGCGACCTGGAGGGGGCTTGGGAGGCCTGCCATTTTATTTTTTGGCGTGGTTTCCCTCTGCCGCTGCCGCCCCTGTGAGAAGAATCTGGACCGTATCTTTGAGGCGGTGGAGGCGTATCTGGGGGAGGATCTGGGTGCGCGCAGTCCTTTAAGGTGGAGTCCAAGCGATCGGATAAGGCGTTTCCCCTGACCTCCATCGGTATTTCCCAGGAAATGGGGGCCGGTTGGCGGAGGCTCACCCCCATTTGCAGGTGGATGTGCACCGTCCCCAGTACACGGTGTATGTGGAGGTCCGGGACCTGGCGGCCTATGTCCATGGACCGGCGGAGCCGGGGGGCGGGGGCTTGCCCACTGGCGTAGGAGGCCGGGCGGCGGTGCTCCTGTCCGGCGGCATTGATTCACCGGTGGCAGCCTACATGATTGCCAAGCGGGGGTGGAGATTGAGTGCATCCATTTCTTCTCCTACCCCTACACCTCCCCGGAGGCCAAGGAGAAGGTGCTGGAGCTGGCCCGGCTGCTGACGGTGTACTGCGGCCGGATGACGGTGGATGTGGTGGGCTTTACGGAGATTCAGGAGGCCATTCGGGACGGCTGCCCAGAGGAGTACTTTACCCTCATCATGCGCCGGTTTATGATGCGCATCGCGCAGCGCATTGCTCTGGAACACGGCTGCAAGTGCTTGGTCACCGGGGAAAACCTGGGCCAGGTGGCCTCCCAGACCATGGAGGCCATGGGGGTCACCGGCGCAGTGGTGAGCCTGCCCCTCTTCACCCCCCTCATCGGCATGGATAAGGAGGAGATCGTCACGCGCGCCCGCCAGATCGGCACGATGGAGCCGTCCATTCTGCCCTACGAGGACTGCTGCACCGTCTTTACTCCGAAGCACCCCAAGACAAAGCCCATCCTGGCTCAGGTGGAGCAGGCGGAGGCAGGGCTGGATGTGGAAGCTCTCATATCCCGGGCTTTGGAGCAAACAGAGAAGGTGATGGTGCGCTATGATGAGTCGGAAGCAGACCTTGGCCTCTGATGTCCTGGCGTCCCTGGAGGCGAAAAAACTGAGCCTGGCCACGGCGGAGAGCTGCACCGGCGGCGGAGTCGGCCAGGCCCTGACAGCGGTGCCGGGCAGCTCCCGGGTGTACCGGGGCGGAATCATCAGCTATACCAATGAAGTGAAATCCGCGCTTCTCCACGTCCCGGAGACCCTCCTCCGGGATTTGGGCCCGTCTCCGGCCCAGTGGCCGAGGCCATGGCCCGGGCGCCCAGGCGGCCCTTTTCTGCGGACGTGGCAGTATCCACCACGGGCCTGGCCGGGCCCGGCGGGGATGGGTTCGGCAATCCGGTGGGGACGGTCTGGATCGCCTGCGCCGGGCCCGGCGGGTGGAGTCCGTCCTTTGCCGGTTCCAGGGAAACCGGGAGGAAATCCGGGAGGCAGCCTGCTGCCGGGCGCTGGAGCTGGTTTTGGAGACTCTGAATGGGCTGGAGACGTAGCTGCTTCCGGCCATGATTCTACCGGAGGAATGGAAGAAAGCGAATTCATCATGCTGCAAGAATGAATGGACTGTGAAATCAGGTGTTCCCTGAATCACAGTCCATAAATTTTCTGCTTTTTTTACCGGGTCGATTGACAAATCCCAGAAATCTGCTATACTAATAATGAACCACATTATTTCTGAAGGAGGGTGAACCCAATGGGCTGTGATGCGACCCCGCAGGCGGCGGTTTTCCTGGCTTAGACGGGCGATGCAGAACCGCCCGGCTGGATCGCGGCGTAGCCAGGAACAGGAAGTTTGGTATGGGCGCACCATCAAATGGGAGGTACCAAACCCTCCACGGGGAGCGTGTCCCTGTGGCGGAGTTGTGTGAAAACATCCGCAATTTTGAAGATATGGCTACATACTACCGCTACACCCGCTCTGCCCAGAATATTCAACGATACAACTTCACCCTTGCTACCACCGTTCTGAATACGGAGGTGGGCGACGACTGTGCAACTGTGGAGCTGCACGCGCACATTACCTTCCAATATGAGGAAGGCGGTGAGACTGCCGAATGTGGGGACCGGTATCAGGTGACCTTTGGCAAAGTGGGCGGCACCTGGTGCATTGTGGATATCGTGTCTGAAGAGATGATCGCCTACGGCATGACCCCGGATTCCTTCAACCTGGACGCTGCCATTGCTGAATTCGACCGCCTTCAAGAGCAGGGGCCGGTGGTTCAAATGGTGGAGCCGGAAAACCAGACTGATGGCGCCGCCGAACCGGCCGCCCTCAACGATGCAGTCAATACTTACCGGTATTATAACCGGGATAACGCCACGGCTTACGCCTATACGTATACGACGGATTCTTATACGGGATCAGTGGCAATAACACTAACTTCACAAATGACAATTTTTCGTATTACTCTGATGGAAATTGTCAAAATTTTGCCTCGCAGTGTATATGGGCCGGTCTTGGAGGAAGCGATACAAGCGATGACATTGACAGCTTGAAGTTCCCAATGGATACCAGCGGCAATAACCAATGGTACTGCAACGGACAATGGCAGGCAAACGTATATTGGACAAATACTCAATGGTTCTATGACTATGTTAGTGAATCTTCGAAAGAAAGGTTGGAACACGCATGAGTGCCAGCACGTATATCTTACCCGCGGGCCAAAGTTTTGCTGGAATTTCTAATGCTACGACCCGCTTGTCAGGTGCCGTATTACATGTCTACGGAAATGAAACGGATTATGGCCATGCCATTGTCGTAACTGGGATAACTGGTACAGGGTTTGGAAATATCACATTCTGCGGTAATTCACCTATGCGAAAAGCTGCTAAACTTTCAGATTATAGCCAATTTACCTCGCACGCTATTCGCGTTATCATCCCATATGCAATGATTCGAAGCCGGGTGTGTAGCAGTTCCGGCCACACCTACGCATCTTCCTCCACTGGAACCTCCTGCTATTGCACCAGATGCGGCGATTGCAAATTGACTATTACCGGTTCTCTCTTGAGGCCTCTGCGGGTTGGGAGCACTAAAACTATCACTGGAACGGCCAATGTCAAGTGCTTCCGGATTGCAATTGGCATTACCAAACCCAGCGGAAGTACTTCTTGGCGTGAGTTTACTAATACGTCCAGCGGCTCTGTGAGCTACACCTTTAGTGAACGCGGCCTGTATACCGTTGTGGTGGCGGCGCGGGATGGCGACAACGGAGGCCCACAGCTGCAAGGGAAACCCATACCTTCAAGGTCCGGATCTATTGATTCTGCCGTTTGGGTTAGAGGAGGCTTATTATGAAAAAAAACTTTACAGTTTGGTTCCCTGGCTTTAGCCATTGCGATGCTGGCTTCCTGTGTGCCTGCAATTCCCGGGATGAACCACAATCGTCAAATGAGCTGCTGACCTCTGCTCCTACGCAAGTTTCTGCCGAGCCCACGGTTTTTGCCACGGAGGAAACGGAGCCTCCAACGGAAGCGCTTGCGGATATGACAGAGGAGACGGAATCCTACGCCGTGAATGACGAGGACTTTGAAATCTATAAAGAGGATGAATCTGAAAGACTTTATCACTATATTGGTCACAGTCAGACGGTCACGATAAGAGATGTAGGACTGGAAATCGAACTGCCGGAGGAGTGGGCAGGCCGAGTTGAGGTTATCCGAAATGCAAGACCAGAATATATGGAGTTGTTTATCGGAAACATTCGCTTGATGGAGGCTTACGCTGATATGGGACCAGGACAAGAAGAAATTGAGCGGGGATATGGATGGTATGATTGGGTTTTTGCTTGTACAGGCGGTTCGAAAGGATAATACTGCTACCATAGAGGCGCTTGACCAAAGCGAGAATCGTATTTATTTGGGGAAAATGACGAATATCGGTTTTATTTTGCAACTGCTGACATGCATGGAGAAGATTCATTTTTAACAGCCCGCACCATTATGATTCACAATCAAGGGCAGGAGTATTATGATGACCTGGTAGGAGATTTGGTTTGCACAGTTGAAGAAGCAAAGAAATGCTAAAAGTCATATGACATGACTCCGCTGTGCCAATCAGGAGAAGAAGTTACTGATCTGGCGGGGCAGCTTGCGAATCCTTGCAAACTGCCCCAAATTAAAAAGATGAAAGGACAGGGCGCACAATGGCAGGGCTGCGAAACCCAGTCTACCTTCTGGCGTGAATTTACCAGTACATCTAGCGCCACCGTAAACTATACGTTTGCCGAACGCGGTTTATATACCATAGTGGTGGCGGCGCGGGATGTGGCGACGACGGAGGCCCACAGCTGCAAGGAAACCCATACCTTCAAAATCCGGATCTATTGATTCTGCCTATTTTTATAGGAGGCGTTTTATGAAGAAAACTCTGAAGCTTTGCTCTTTGCTGCTGGCTACTGTGATGCTAGCTTCTCTGTGTGCTTGTAGTGCGCAGGAGGAATCCCATCCGTCAGATGAGATGATGCCGCTCGCCCCCACACAAGTTTTGATCCCATCGTTTCTGCTACAGAGGAAAATGGAACCTCCAACAGAAACGACTATAGATGAAACAGAGCCTTATCTTATCGACGATGAGAGCTTGGCGGTTTACAATGAGAAGGACCAGATTTATCACTACATTGGTCAAGGCCAGACAGTCACAGTGAAAGATGTAGGGTTGGAAATCCATGTTCCAGAGGAATGGGCTGGCCGAGTGGAAGTACTCCGGAACGCATGTTCAGACCGTGTGGAAATATACATCGGGGAACATTCAACTCATGCAGACTTATGCTGATATGAATCAAGTGACGAGATCCAGGAGAGTTATGGATGGCTGACGGGATTTTACGGGGTGCAGGCAATTCGGAAGGGATGATAAGGCAACCATCGAAGAATTTGATCAGAGGAACATAGAATCTGCTTGGGTGAGAAATGACAGATATCGCATTTATTTTCGTGTACAGATATGCACGACATGGACTGCGAAACATTCCTCACGTCTCGTGCAAATATGATCCACAACCAGGACAGGGAGTATTATGACAATCTGGTTTGGCCTCACCTGCACAGCTGAGCAAGCCAAGGAAATTTTTAAAATCCTGTAGTCGCCGCATCCCACCCGGGTACCACAAACTTTAGGGTTGACAACAGTATTTGTTTTTTCCACACTGAGCTCCCGCGCCAGTGGAGTTACAGTCCTGAAGTTGATGATATTGGCCCTCGGGGAGGGCAAGGGGCTTCCGCCCCAATGTAAAAGATTGATGGAAACGCGAGTTAAGAGCTCGGCGCCAAGCTTCACATGGTTTTGGCGCCAGCTCTTGTTCAACACGGATTTTACGTGGGGTTGTAGCTCACAATGACGTTCATATCCAGCAGGGCGGAGGCGTCGGAGACGTTGGTCTGAAGACCCCCACCTGAATCAAATTGATACAGGTGACAGGACGTTGATGTCTGTGATAAGTTGTTGTAATCCAGATAAACGTAGTTCAGCGTGTTGAGACCGGCCAAGCCGCTGACGTCTCGAAATAATTGTGGCAGCCGTTGAAGGTCACAAAGGGCAGCGTCCTCCGGAAGTCCGGAATGGTGAGGATGTCGTTGTAGGACACGTCTATCTCCGTGACGTGGGTCAGGGTGGCCAGGTCATCCATGGAGGTGAGGGCGTTGTTGGACAGGTTTAGCTTTACCAGGGCGGCGCAGCTGCCCAATCCGGTGACCTCCGTCAGCTGATTGTAGGATCCGTTTAGCTCTGTTAGCGCCCCCAGGCTGCCAATGCCGGTGAGGCTGGGCAGAACGTTGTTGGAAACGTCCAGGAATTGCAGGGCCGCGCAGGTGGCCACCGCCGAAAAGTCCGCCAGGGCGTTGTAGGAGAGATCCAGACTGGTGAGGGCGGACAGATTGGCCAGAGGGCCAAAGCTGGCAATGGCGTTGCGCTGAAGATTCAGGGTGGTGAGCCCTTTGCAGCCCGCCAGGGGAGTCAGGTCCGAAATGCTGTTGTCCGACAGGTCCAGGCTGGTGAGGGCGGTGAGTCCCTCCAGGCCGGACAGGGTGGACAGGCTGCACCCGGCCAGATTCAGGGAGGTGAGCTTGCCGAGGCTACCTACCAGGGGCAGGTCCTGGGCAGAAATCACGCTGCTGGCCAGATCCAGGGTGGTGAGCTCCATCTGGGCGAGAAAGCTCAGGTCCAGGTTCTCCTTTTCCCTGGATGACCAGGGCCGTCAGACCGGTGAAATACGTTAAATCTTCCAGATTGGAGGTCTCAGTGGGGACGGTTAGTTCGGTGATGCCCACAGGTCGGCAGTGGTGAGGGCGCTGTCGCCGCTACGGCCGAGAAGCTGCCGGACATAAGCGTCCAAAGCGGGATCAGAGAGAGTCACCGGCTCCACCACGCCGGAGATGGTGTAGCCAAATATGGACAGAGGACTGACCAAGCCATTTTCCCCCTACAGCCACCGCCCGAATGGAGGTTTCGCCCAATTCCAGAGAAATGGGACCCTCGTAGGGGTGGCGGTGGAGGGGTATTCCTCCCCATGCCGAGATACAGCTTCCCTGGCCGGAGATGGTCACATTCATATATTGACTGTAAAAGCCAGGGGCCAAGCTGCTGGTGGGAGGGGCGGGACGCTGTGCATCCAGCTCCGCCTTGACGGCGGGGTCCGCCACCTGGTCCAGCATAGAGACTGCGTCCAGGAGCTTGTTCTGGGCTACATAGGTCTGACACAGGG
>VOFB01001675.1_pt1 | contig 29169 bp, 41 predicted proteins | sample 5384141 | NCBI WGS metagenome assembly VOFB01 (sample SAMN12384721, study PRJNA508395) | human gut metagenome | isolation source: healthy gut A | host: Homo sapiens | reverse complement strand
CATATTGGCAGCGGCTTTTCTCTGCATGACCCGTATCATTTTCCCAATGGCAAAGCCCTCCATCATCACTATTATCCTGTTCAACTTCCTGTCTTTCTGGAATGAGTACATCATCTCCATGACCGCTTATGAGTTCCACCAGCGCACCCGTACTCTGCCGGTGGGTCTGCTGATGATGCAGGCCCAGCAGAGGTGCTGCGCAGTACGGCACCATGTACGCAGGTCTTGTGCTGGTGATGCTGCCGCTTTTGATTTTGGCGCATCTGTGTGCGAAGCAGCGACGCAGGGCATGACGGTTGGCGAAGCCCAGAAGGGATCAGGTGACAAAACATGAAAACATTCTGGAAAACGCATCCTGCCCGCCTGCGCATCGGCGCTGATGATCATTGCTGTTTGTGCTGTCCATTGCATTGGTGGTGTAGGCTGGAAAATGACCGGAGCTGGCGGGGCCTTGCATCATGCTTTGGGGGTGGCACTGCTGCTAACGCCCTCATCAGGTAGGAGAAGAGAGGTAAAAGAATTCCTATGCAACCTAAATCAATGACCGGGCGCGTAGGTGCCCGAAACGCTGGAGATTCTGAAAAATGCCATCCGTGACTGCGATGGTACCGATTTCCGCAGGAACTGAAAAACGCCGATGCAAAGATCTATTCCACCTATTATACCACGCGCAAGGATAACGAATTCCGGGATTTTCAGGCATTCCAGCGCCGGGAGGTGGCAAAGCTGGCCAAAGAGATGGTAGACATCACCCACGAGCGTGGGTGTGAGGCCATGATGTTCCTGGGGACCACTGGATCGGCACCGAGCCGGACATCGAGGGTGTGAAGTACACCGAGGGCCGCTTTTTGCCCTACTTCTTCCCGGACACCTTCCACGAGGGCGGCGACCCGGTGCGGGAGGCCAAGGAAAACTGGGTCACGGCCCGCCGCGCCATCCTGCGCAAGCCCATTGACCGCATCGGCTACGGCGGCTACCTGAAGCTGGCACTGCAGTTCCCGGACTTCGTGGACTATGTGGAGAGCGTCTGCAGCGAGTTCCGTGAGCTGTATGAGAACATCAAGGGCACCACGCCCTACTGTGTCAAGCGGGTGGCCGTGCTGAACTGCTGGGGCAAGATGCGGGCCTGGGGCTGCCACATGGTGCACCACGCCCTCTACTACAAGCAGAACTACAGCTACTCCGGAGTCATCGAAATGCTGTCCGGCGCGCCCTTTGACGTGAAGTTCATCAGCTTTGAGGACATCAAGAAGGACCCCGCCCTGCTGGATGAGCTGGATGTCATCATCAATGTGGGCGATGCCGACACCGCCCACACCGGCGGCATCTGGTGGGAGGACCCGGAGATCTCCTCCGCGATCCGGAAGTTCGTCTGGAACGGCGGCGGCCTCATCGGCGTGGGTGAGCCCTCCGGCCATGCCTATCAGGGCCACATCCTCCAGCTGGCCAGCGTGCTGGGCGTGGAAGAAGAAAACGGCTTCACCCTCAACTACGACAAGTACAATTGGGACGAGCATCCGGACCACTTCATTCTGCAGGATGCCGACCAGCCCATCGACTTTGGCGAGGGCAAGAAGAACATCTACGCCCTTGAGGGCACCGAGGTGCTGGTGCAGCGGAACCGGGAAGTGCAGATGGCGGCCCACGACTTCGGTAAGGGGCGCGCCGTGTACATCAGCGGCGTGCCGTACAGCTTTGCCAACAGCCGTACCCTGTACCGTGCCATCCTGTGGAGCGCCCACAGTGAGGAAGAGCTGCATACATGGTTCAGTTCCAACTACAACGTGGAGGTGCACGCCTACGTCAAAAATGGCAAGTACTGCGTGGTGAACAACACCTACGAGCCGCAGATCACGCTGTTGTCAAGGACACCACCTTTGAGACGGATACCTTTCGGAACTGTCGGGCGTCGTGGAATGTCGGAGGACCCTGTTGAGGGAGTGAAACGATCTGGCCCGATGGACCTTGCCGGGGCGGTACGGTCCTGAAGAAATACCACAGGACCGACGCCTGCGTGATCGTGCCTGCCGGAGGACAGCCATTGCAAAAGGAGTGCTTTGTGAACGGCGTCGCTGCAGGAGACGAACTGCCGGAAGGACTGGAAGAAATCGGGAAAAGGCATTTGAGGGGTGCAGTTCTCTCAAACGGACCGTGATCCCTGAGGGAAAGGGGCAACCATCCGAGAAAAACGTTCAGGAACACCGCCTGCAGTGAGATCTGGCTGCTGGATGGACTGGCCTGATTTGGGAGTGAGCGCATTCAGTGAATGCGAAGTTTCGCAGGAGATCCGGCTGCCGGATGACTGAAAGACGTACCAGCGACCGGTCGCTCAGGCAGATCACCGTTCCTGTCGGCGTAAATGCACGAAACGGCAGTTTCAACCTGCAGGGTTTCGCAGGAAGTCCATCTGCCGGAAGGACTGGAACAAATCGGAATGTTTGCGTTTGAGGACCGCGACACCCTGACTAGAATCGTTCTGCCGGCCAGCCTGGAACGGCTTTGTCGGGGGTTTTGAGAACTGCACATCCTGCCGGGTGCCGCAGCTGCCGGACGGGCTGGAAGAACTCCAGGATGACGCATTTGAATATTGCCGTTCTCTGCAGAAGGTCACGATTCCCCGCGCAGGTGAAGAAATCGAAGTTTACTACCGTCAGTCTTGCGGGAAGTTCAACTGCCGGAGGAGTTGAACGAGATCGGGGAGGACGCATTTGCGCATTGCTGGGCGCTCAAACGATCGTGATCCCGGCGAGAGTGGAAAGTCGGAGAGCATGCGTTTGGGGAATGTTACCTCTGCGCAGTTGCTTTGTCGGACGACAACGATCGCAGAGGATGCCTTTGAAGACTGCCCGGTACGGTCAAGGGGCACAGGCAGCTTCAACCTGAACGTCCGCTTGAAGCAGGCGGCCTCTGGAAAACTGGTCCTTGCGCGGGGGCAGCATGGTTGGCGGGCAGTGCGGTCCCTGCTTGCGCAGATCTGTATTTTGCAATTCGATAAAGGTCCCGGCGGTATGCTGCAAACGCGGCAGGCCGCCGGGGCTTTCTCTGTCGCAAAAGCATTACACGGTCTGCTGGAGCTGCATCGGCAGCCCTGACGGCCTGCGGGGCGGTTCTGCGTCGGGCAGTGCAGGTGCCTCGGTATCCAACGGGGCCCATGAGCCGATCCCGAGTATCTGTGCACCCATCCGCAGCGGCAAAACCCGCTATGGGCAAGACGATCCCCATCCTTGCCATGACCGCAAAACGCCTTCACGAGGACATGGAAAAGAGCAAGGAAGCCGGTATGGACGAGCATCTGTCCAAGCCGGTGGACATTGCGGTCCTGGAAGTAAATGAGGGCGTTGCAGATGGCTGCAGCCACATTGCTGCCGCCCTTGCGGCCCATGGCGGCGATGGCAGGCACGCCGTATCGCTCGCAGGCGGCAAACAGTACTTCCTTGCTTTCCACCACATTCACAAACCCCACCGGCACGCCAATGACCAGTGCAGGCCGCAGACCGGCTTCCATTTCCTCCGCAATGGTCAAAGGGCCGTGGGCGCATTGCCAATGGCCAGAATGGCCCCGGGTGCTCCCGGGCAGCGCGGTGCATGGCGGCAACGGCACGGGTGGTGCCCGCCTGCTTTGCGGCTTCGGCCACAGCGGGTCTGCCATGTAGCAGATGGCTTCACCGTTCAGTTTTTTCAGGCCCGGCTTTGTGATGCCCGCCAGCGCCATATTGGTGTCGGTAACGATGAAAGCACCCGCGTGCAGGGCCTTGACTGCGGCTTCCACCGCGCCGGGAGTAAAGCGCAGATTTTTGCGTAGTCGAAATCGGCAGTGGTGTGGATGACCCGTTTGACCACCGCAGCCGTCTCCGGCGGCGGGGTCAGGCCCAGCTCGTCCAGTTCCCTTGTGATAATGGAGATGCTCGTCCGTTCAATGTCGGCGGGCAGATGATGCTGCGGTGTCATGTGTTGTCTCCTTTTTGCATTCCCATGGCGGCATAGATAGCGGGCATATCCAGTGCCGCGCGCACACCATCGGCAAGCAGATCAAACTGCTGCTGGCGGTATTGTTCCATGGGGATGAGGTCGGCCCCGGCCGGGTCGATCCCCTTCTTTCTGCACAAAAAAGCGGTCAGTTTTCAGTCAGTTCGCCGGTATCGAACAGCCCGTGGAGGTAGGTGCCGAACACATTGCCCTGCACACAGCCCTCCGGCGTGCCGTCTGCAAGGATGCAGAACGCGCTGCCCCGCACCTCGGTGCGGCCTGCGTGGATCTCGTAGCCCGTGAGCGCTGCCCCGGCAAAGGGAGCAGCGGCAGCGCGGGCTGCGGTCTGAGTCAGGTGCTTTTCGGTGCCGAACACCGTCGTGGTGGGCAGCAGGCCAAGGCCCCGCAGGGTGCAGGGGTGCCGCTCTCTCCTCCCTGCCGGGTCGCAGAGCTGTTCGCCCAGCATCTGGTAGCCGCCGCACACGCCCAGCACCGGCGTACCGGCTGCCGAAAGCCTGAGCACCGCCGCTTCCAGCCCGCTTTCCCGCAGCCAGCGCAGGTCATCCATGGTGTTCTTGGTGCCGGGCAGGATGACGAGATCCGGTGCGCCCAGCTGGCGGGTGCGCTGCACATACCGCACACCCAGCAGCGGGTGCTGTTCCAGCGGGATAAAGTCGGTGAAGTTGGACACATGCGGCAGGCGCAGGATGGCGATATCCAGCGGCTTGACGGCCGCTTTTTGCTTCCAAGCCGACGGAGAGAGTCCTCGTCCTCGATCTCCACCCGCAGGTACGGCACTACGCCCAGCACGGGCAGCTGCGTTTTTCCTCCAGCATGGCAAGGCCGGGGCGGAGGATCTCCACGTCCCCACGGAATTTATTGATGATAAGGCCCTTGATGCGGGCACGCTCGTCGGGTTCCAGCAGCTCCACGGTGCCGTAGAGCTGGCCGAAGACGCCGCCGCGGTCGATATCGCCCGCCAGCAGCACCGGCGCATCCACCAGCTTTGCAAGGCCCATGTTCACGATATCGTCGGCTTTCAGGTTGATCTCCGCCGGGCTGCCCGCGCCTTCGATCACGATAATGTCGTTCTCGGCGGCAAGGCTGTTGTAGGCTTCCAGAATGTCCGGGATAAGGCTGCGCTTCATTTTAAAGTAGGCGGCAGCAGGCATTTGGCCCCGGGCCTTGCCGTTCACGATCACCTGACTGCCCACATCGCTGCTGGGCTTGAGCAGGATGGGGTTCATGCGCACATCCGGCTCCACGCCTGCAGCCTGTGCCTGCACCACCTGAGCACGGCCCATCTCTGCACCGTTGCGGGTGACGAAGCTGTTCAGGGCCATGTTCTGGCTTTTGAAAGGGGCCACGCGGTAGCCATCCTGCGCAAAGATGCGGCAGAGCGCCGCGCAGAGCAGGCTTTTGCCCGCGCCGCTCATAGTGCCCTGCACCATAATGCATTATGCTTTGCTCATTGCGCCACCTCCGGCAGGGTTTCGGCCAGCAGCGCAAGCAGCTGCCGGTTCTCGTATTTCTGTGCGCACGGCGGTGCGGTACCAGCTTGCGTCCAGACCCGGATAGTTGCCGCAGCCGCGCAGTACCGCCCCTTGTGCCGCAGCGCAGCGCCCAGCGCTTCCGGTGCACGGAACAGCAGATAGTTAGCCCGGCCCTCGATCACCCGCAGGCCCAGCGCCCGCAGGCCGTCTGCCAGCACAGGCCGCTGTGCTTCGATCAATGCACGCACCTTCGCCACATATTCCGTCTCGTCCAGCGCAGCGATGCCTGCCGCCTGCGCCAGACCGGACACCGCCCACGGCTGGCCCGCTGCCCGCATCCGGGCAAGCAGCTCTGTATCAGAGCACAGGCAGCAGCCCAGACGCACGCCTGCCATGCCGTAAAGCTTGGTGAAGGCTTTTTAAAATAATCAGTTTTTGCTGTTTTCAGCAAATGCTTTGCCGAAAGGCCTTCGCCCTCCGGCAGAAAATCCAGAAAGCATTCGTCCACGGCCAGCACCGCACCCACGGCTTCGCATTTGTGCAGCAGCGCTTCCATTGGGCAGGCTCTGCCAGCTGACCGGTGGGGTTGTTGGGCTGACAGAGGAACACCATATTTGTACCCGGGTGCACCGCGTTCAGAGATTCTTCGTCACCGCAAAATCGTTTTCTTCCCGCAAAAATGCCGTTTCACCCTGCAGCCTGCCGTTTCAAGGGCGGTGGCATACTCGGCAAAAAGTGGGGGCCGTTACCAGTGCAGTGCAGGGCTTTGCAGCCAGCGCCAGCCGGAAGATGAGGTCTGCCGCGCCGTTGCCGCACAGCAGCCATTCGGCGGGCACTCCCTCAGCCACCGCCAGCTTTTCACGCAGGGCCCGGCACAGCGGGTCGGGGGTAGCGGTCGGCCGTGGCAAGCGACGCCGTAATGGCCTTTGCCACGCCTTCCGGCAGCCCCAGCGGGCTGACATTGGCCGAAAAATCCAGCGGGTCGCGGCCAAACTCGGCGCGGTAGCCCGCCCAGTCGCCGCCATGGGTCAATTGTTTCATGCAAGGAACTCCCCCGTATTGCTGCACCCCATGCCAGCGCAAAGCCGCTTGCCACATACATCATGCGGTTGGCGCGCAGGATGTCCTGCGGCTCAATGGGGCGCAGGGCATCACCGATGGTGGGCTTGGGGTAATATTCGCCAAAATAGTAAGCCGGGCCGGCCAGCTGCACGCCCAGTGCACCGGCGCAGGCGCTTTCGGTCTGGGCGCTGTTGGGGCTGGCGTGGTTGCGCCGGTCCCGCCGCCAGATGCGCCATGCGCCCTTGGCATCGTTGCCGGTAAAGGCCGCAGCGGCCACCCACAAAAAGGGCGGCAAGGCGGCTGGGGATGTAGTTGGCAAGGTCGTCCAGCTTCGCGGCTGCGCGGCCAAAGTAAAGATACTTCTCGTTTTTGTAGCCCAGCATGCTGTCCATGGTATTGATAGCCTTGTAGGTCAGCGCCAGCGGTGCCCCGCCGATGAGCATATACAGCAGCGGCGCAATGACGCCGTCGCTGGCATTTTCGGCCACCGTTTCCACCGCAGCTTTGGTCACACCCTCTGCGGTCAGGTTCTGGGTGTCGCGGCCCACGATGCGGCTCACGGCTTTGCGGGCAGCGGGCAGGTCGTTCCGGACCAGCTCGTGATACACATTTGTGCTCTCCTGCGCAAGGCCCCTTGCCGCCAGCGCCTGCCCGCACCAGAACATCTGCACCGCAAGGCCCAGCCACGGGCTGAGCTTTGCCGCCGCCAGACACACAAGGCTCGTGACCAGAAAGGTGCCCACCGGCAGGCAGAACGCCGTCACGGCACCGCCCAGCAGCTCGCCCTGCGGGGTGCCGGGCAGGCGGGCGCGCAGGAACTTTTCCAGCCTGGAGATGCATCTGCCCATAAGCACCACCGGGTGCGGCAGCCACGCCGGGTCGCCGAAGAGCGCGTCCAGCACAAAACCGCCCAGTACAGCCCAAGGACCATCCCTGCTCTCCCCCTTGTGTACTGCACCGTCTTGATGAGATACAAAACGTGCTTCGTCTGCCAGTCCTTTGCATCCAGCACAAAGCCGCCCGCGTTGGGCCCGCACCCTGCGTAGTAGTCCCTGTGGGGACGGCAAACCGCTCCATGGCGGCCATCTGGGTGCCGCCGTGGGCCAGAATGACCAGCCGTTCTTCGCCTGCGGCAAGAGCTTTATCGATCAGCTCTGCCACGGTGCGGCAGATGCGGTCTGAAAAATCCGTCTTGCGCTCTCCATCCGGGCAGGGGCTTTCGCAGTTGGCCTTCACCCATGCCTGATACTCGGGGTCCTTTTTCCATCTCGATGAAATTGCGGCCCTCAAAGCTGCCAAAGCACATCTCTTTCAGACCGTCCACCGGCACAAGCTTCGCCTCCGGAACAGGATGCGCGCCGTCTGGCTGGTGCGCTGCAGGGTGGAAACATAGACCACATCGGGGTCAAAATCTGCTCGGCGCAGCTGGGCAGCGCCTTCGGGCGAGAGCGGGATATCCCGCTGGCCCTGATAGCGCTTCTGGGCGTTGTATTCCGTCAGACCGTGACGCAGTAGATAGATCAGCATTGAGACAATTCTCCTTTCAAAACCGTTGGGATGCCGCAGAACATCTGCACCACGCATTCGGCCCGTGCGGCCAGCAGGCAGGCAAGCCTGCCCGCCGCCTCGCGGTCGGCGCGCTGTTTGTCCATCGGCACAACACCGCCGCCTACCTCGGTGGCGATGAGGATATCGTATTCATGGGCAAGCTTGTCTGCCAAGGCAGGCAGGTCGGCGGCATCGGCAGCCAATACCTGCACGTCCGAAAGACGCTTGCCGGGAAGTGTTTGCGCAAAGGTGCGCTTGCCGCTGTAGAGCGGCCCGGTAATAAAGATCATAGCAGCCCTCCCCACTGGCAGGCGGCAAGCGCCGCCAGCATCCAGAGCTCGGCCTTTTTGCAAAAACCCCCGGCAAGGTCGCCGGTGATGCCGCCGAACTGCTTCCGGCTCACGGCATGGTAGCGCCAGAGCACCGCCAGCGCTGCCAGCACCAGCGCCCAGCCGCCCAGTGCCGCCATACCCACGCACAGCACTGCGGCCAGCACCGCCAGCACCCGGCGCACCACAGTTTTGTCTGCCGCAGTGGCAAAGGTGTGCGCAAGACCGGTGTTTTTCGCCATAGGGAACGCCGCCACCGCATAGCCCGAAAGCGCTCGTTCCAGCACCAGCGCCAGAACCCACAGCACACCCACGCGGGGTGTAAAACTCACACAGGTGCACAGGGCAAAATAGGCCAGAAAATAGCTGCACAGCCGGATAACCGCAAAAGCGCCGCAGTGGGGGTCTTTTATATTTCCAGCTTCTTTTCTCGGTCGCCGTAGCTGGAAAGGGCATCGCAGGTGTCGGCGTAGCCGTCCAGATGGATGCCGCCGGTGATCCATACCGGGATCAGCGCAAAGCCTGCCGCCTTTGCAAGGCCCGGCAGAGGCAGTGTCCCGCACACGCACGCCGCTCCAATCACCGCACCGATGAGCGGGAAGGCGCACATGGTGTAGCGCATATTTTTTTCGTTCCAGTCGAACTGCGGCACCGGGATGGCCGAAAACATGGCAAAAGCCACCGCGATGGTCTGCAAAACGATCATTTTCCACTCCTTTATAGTACACGGGATGCCGCATACCACCCGCACCACCGCATCTGCCCGGGCGGCAAAGGCATTGTTCACCTGCGCCAGTGCCAGCAGATAGCGGCCTGTGTCACCGGCATAGTCGGCCCCGCCGCTGAAGACTTCGTTGGAGACGAGGACCAGGTTTTCGCACTGGGCAGAAAGGCTGTCCAGCCCCCGCAGGATGGCTTTGGCCGCATTTTCCCTGCCCCGCCGGGTCGTACAGCTCGTTGGCGGCAAGGTTGCCAAGGTCTTCCAGCAAGGCGGTGCCCCGCGCAGGCAGGCGCACATTGCCCAGATGCAGCGGACACTCCACCGTTTCAAACTGCTTTGCGGCCCGCATTTTGCGGTGCTTTTTCCACCCGGGCGGCACACTCGGCGTCCCATATCTGCATGGTGGCAAGGTACCAGCGCGGGCCGGTGGTTTTCAGCACAAGGCTCTCGGCGTATTCACTTTGCCGCTGGCCGCGCCGCCCAGCACCAGCGTCAGCATTGGGGCTTGTACGGCTCAATGCCGCCCTCCGCAAAGGAATAGCACCCGCCGTACACCGCCAGTGCCATATCCCACAGCGGGATGCTTGCCACCGCACCGGTGCCCTCGCCCAGATGCAGCCCGCGGTGATGATGGGTGCCTTGCCCAGTGCTTCCAGCACCATGCGGGCCGCAGGCTCTGCGGAGCAGTGGCTGGCGAACACAGCCTTTGCCGCCGCCGGGCACAGCCGCACGGCGCACAGCGCGGCCACCCGCTGATAAAGCCATCTGCCAGCACCGGCACACCGGCCAGTGCACCGCCCAGAAACACACCGCACAGGCCCGCGATATCAAAGCCGCCAAGCTTTGCAAGAACATCAATGCGTCTTCCGGGTCCGGCTCATTGCAAAGGATGCCGCGGCAGATGGCATCCACCTTGCGGGCAAGCCCTTCGTCCGAGAGGCCCGCACCGCGCCCGGTCATAAGCTCCACGGGCTGGCCCAGCAGCACCGCCGCCACCGCGCTGGAGGTGGTGGTATTGCCAATGCCCATTTCACCGGTGGCGATGAGCCTGTAGCCATCCTCTGCCAGTTCCCGGGCAAGGGCAATGCCCTCCCAACGGCCTGCACGGCCTCGGCCCGGCTCATGGCAGGGCCTTGGGTAAAATCCGCCGTGCCTGCGGCAATGCGGCAGCTGCGCACGCCGGGCACCGGTTCGCCTGCCATGCCCATATCCACGGGCAGAACATCGCAGTGGGCCGTGCGGGCCATCTGGCACACACTGGTGCGCCGCATAGCAAGGTTTTTCGGCCACGGCACGGGTCACTTCCTGCCCGGTCTGGCTCACGCCCTGCGCCACCACGCCGTTATCCGCGCAGAGCACCACCACCACCCGGCAGGAAAGATCAAGCTCCGCACTGCCGGTAAGGGCAGCGGCATCCTCCAGCATGGTCTCCAGCCGGCCCAACCCGCCCAGAGGCTTTGCAAGGCTGGCCCAGTGGGCGTGTGCCGCCGCGGGGCAGCTTCGTTGGCCGGGGTGATACCCGCCAAAAGTGCATTCAGTTCCGTTTCGGTCATTTTGGTCATCCTTTTGTTTTGCTGTATCGTTCTGCCGCGCGCACAAAGCGGCCCGGCAGGGGCGTGCCCGCCAGTATAAATGCGGGAATCCCGCATAGAAATTTTCGTTTGCATAGCCGCATTCCCACTGCATTTTTCGTTTTTGCAGGCAGTAAATGCAGCGCCGTTTGCGGTGGAATCCCAGTGGTGGAATTCGTGGATGGGCAGCGTTTCTCCGGCGCAGAAGAGCATACTGTCCGCCTTGGCGGTCATTTCGGCATAGCCAAAGCGCACCAGCCTTCCCACCCGGATGCCATCGCCCGGCAGAACGTCTGCCATGGGCCACGCCTTACCGTCGGCATCCTCAAGGCTCCGGCCCAGATACAGAAAGCCGCCGCATTCCGCTACCGTGGGCAGGCCCGCCTGCACGGCCTGCCGGATGGAAGCCAGCATGGTTTTGTTTTCACTCAGGTTTTGGCGTACAGCTCCGGATAGCCTCCGGGCAGATACAGCCCGCCTATATTTTCCGGCAAAACCGCATCCTGCACCGGGCTGAAAGGGACAAGCTCCGCCCCCGGCATCCCGCAAAGCGTCCAGCGTTTCAGCATATGTAAAGCAGAACGCCTCGTCCTTTTGCCACCGCAATGCGGACGGATGTGGGGCAGCAGCTGCTCCCGGGCAAAGCTTCCGGCGCAGGCTTTTTCGGTCAGCACGGCATATTTTCCAATCCAGCACCAGTGCATCGGCCAGCAGGGCGATCTTTTCCTGCAGGTCGGCAATTTCATCTGCAGTCTTCAGGCCGAGGTGTCGGCTTTCTACCGCTGCCTGCGGCAAATGGGGGCAGAATAACCCAGCACCGGCAGGCCGGTCTCTCTTTCCAGCAGAGATTTCAGCATTTTATACAGCTTTTCGGAGCAGCTATTGAGCAGGATGCCCGCTAAATGGCTGTTTTTGCGGAAGTTCATACAGGCCCTGAATTTGCGCGGCCAGCGTTACGCTGGCCCCTTTGGGCTGTACCACCAGCAGCACCGGAAGGCCCAGCGTGTCTGCCAGCTCCCATGCGCTGGCCGGGTGGTCAGGCCCTGCCCGTCGTAAAAGCCCATAGCCCCCTCACAGACGGCGGCACCATGCCCGGCGGCATAGCGGGCGTAAAGGCCCGCACCGTATCCCGGTCGGAAAGAAACAGATCCAGATTATGGCTGTCCACCTGCAGAGCAGAGCGGTGGAACATGGGGTCGATGTAGTCCGGCCCGCACTTGAAGGCGCAGGGGGCGGACCCGCGCTTTTCAGCGCTGCCAGCACTGCGCAGGCGACAGTGGTCTTGCCGCTGCCGGAAGAACGGCGCGGCGATGAGGAATTGCATCATTTGTCGTAGTACCCGTAATGAGGAAAATGGGGTTGTTTGCCATGAGCAGGTGAAGGTTGCCTGCCTCCTTGGCGCGGCTGACGGAGATCTGCGTTACCTCTGCGGTTAGGCCCCGGGCCGTGAGGGCGGCAATGGCAGCGCCCAGCGTTTCCAGCGCAATGGCCGAAATGCAGATGCGCGCATCGGATTTGCAAGCACAGCATCCAGCACGGCTTCCATGCCGCCTTTGGTGCCGCCGATGAACACGGCATCCGGTGCAGGCAGATCTGCCAGTGCATCCGGGGCGCGGCCCTCGATGAGGGTGAGGTTGCAGGCATGGAACTTTGCCCGGTTTTTACGGATCAGTTCACAGGCATCCGGTTCACACTCCACGGCGTAAACGCGGCCTTTGGGTGCCGCCAGTGCCAGCTCCACGCTCACACTGCCCGTGCCTGCCCCCACGTCCCACAGGATATCCGCAGGCTTTACGGCCAGCTTTGCCAGCGCGGCGGCGCGCACCTCCTGCTTGGTCATGGGCACCTTGCTCCGGATGAAGCTTTCGTCCGGGAAGCCCGGCGTACGCAGCTGCGGCAGATCAAAGTTTTCAACCAGAAGCACGCTGAGTGGTGCAAAGCTCTGCCCCGCCAGCTCTGCAGCAGAGCCGTAGCGGATGGCCTCTTCCCCGGTGCCAAGGTTTTCGCCCACCACGCCGTGGGCTTCGCCCATACCGGCATCAGTCAGCTTCTGGCACAGAGGGCGGGCGTTTCAGTGCCGCCGGTGAGGAAGAACACCGAACGGTTCATCATGCACTCGGCCACCGGGTCGCAGGCACAGCCGTGGGCCGACACCAGCTTCCAGTCCTGCCATGGTCGGCCCAGCACCGCCGCCAGCAGCTGGATGCTGGAAACGCCCGGATACACCCGCGCAGGGATGCCCAGCGCCCGCAGGGGCGTGAGCAGGCCGGACGCGCCGGATAAAATCCCGTGTCCCCGCTGTAAAAGCACGGCGGCATCCTGCCCGGGGTTTTGTGCCAGTGTTTCCAGAATGTCAGCGGGCTGGTAGACGCGCGAACTGCCGGGCCGTGCAGTCTGCAGGCAGGCCCGCCAGCAGCCGCTTTGCGCCGAACACAAGACCCGCGCTGCGCACAGCCTGCTGTGCCTGCGCCGAAAGGGCTCCCATTTTCCGCTGCCCATGCCAATCAGTGTGACCATTGCAAAATCTCCTTGCAATACGCTAAAATTTGTGTTTCCGTCTCGCCAGTTTCCGGCGGGCGGCGCAGCACCACCAGCTGTGCGCCGGTATCGGCAGCGGCCTGCACCTTCTCGGCAAAGCCGCCCGCTGCGCCGCCGTCCTTGGTGACGAGGTACCGGATCTGAAACTGTGTTATCAACGCCTTATTCAGCGCCAGACTGAACGGCCCCTGCATGGCAATGATGTTCCGGTGCGGGACATTGGCCGCTTCGTCAGGCGGCAATGCCCTCCGGCGTGGGCAGGACGCGCGGGTAAAGCCGCGCCGGTTCCAGCCCGGCAAACACAGCCAGCTCCTTGGCACCGGTGGCAAGCAGGATATTGCCCTCTGTCCCGGCCAGATATTCTGCAGCCTGCGCTGCTGTTTCAAACACCGCACAGCCGGGCGGCAAGGGGCTTTGCGCACGCAGCAGGCGGCGGTATTCCACGCCCGCCTGCACCGCTGCAGCGCGGATGTTCCTGGTGGCATCCACTGCATAAGGGTGGGTGGCATCCACGCAGAGATCAGCTCCGCCAGCAATGCCGCCATGGCATCCGGCTGCAGCCGCCCGGCGTGCACCGTGATGCCCGCCATTTCGCCCTGCTCCTCGGCACCCAGCGGCGTTGCCACGCACACCGTTACCGCAACGCCAAGCTCTGCCAGCTTTTTGGAAAAGCGACGGCCCTCGGTGGTGCCGCTGAACACGACCGCCTTCACTTACGATACCCCCCGCGGCGTGACCATCCGGCCCGAAAGGGCGCGGGTATTGCTGTTGCCGATATACACGGTGGTGAACATATCCACCTGCGTCTTTTCCAGCTCGGCCAGCGTCAGCACCCGGGCGCTCTGGCCCTCGCGGCCAATGTTGCGCACAAGGCCGCAGACGGTATCATCCGCCTTTGCCGTTTGCGCGCAGGATGCGCACTGCCTTTGCAGGTAGTCCGGCCTGCCCTTGGAGGAAGGATTATAGAGTGCAACGCAGAAATCTCCCTGCGCCGCGCAGGCCAGCCGCATCTCGATGACTGTCCAGGGCGTGAGCCGATCCGAAAGAGAGATGACGCAGAAATCGTGGGCCAGCGGGGCTCCCAGCACGGCTCCGCCGGAGAGGGCCGCAGTGAGTCCGGGCACCACCTCCACGGCAACATCCGGGTAGTCCTCGGCCAGTTCCAGCAGCGGGCTGGCCATGCCGTAAACACCCGCGTCGCCGCTGCACACCATCACCACGCGCCTGCCGGTATCCGCCTTTTCCAGCGCCCAGCGGCAGCGGTCGATTTCCTTGTCATGCCGGTGGAATAATATTCCTCACATGGGAACTCCGGCTTGATCAGGTCAAGATAAAGTTTATAGCCGCAGATGGCATCTGCGTGTTCCAGAACGTTCTGGGCTTCCTGGGTCAGATAAAAAACATCACCGGGGCCAATGCCCACCACGTAGACTACCTTTTCCGGTTCGTCGATCTCAAATTCCATCGGGTCAAACATTCTGCCACCTCCAATCCGGGGCGAAGGGCCGCGCAGCCAGCGCAAAGGTCACGCCGGTGCGGGCAAATTTGTGAAAAAACCAGCGGCCCGCCTGCGGCCAGCACTGCCGACCGTTCACAGACATTGTCCACGCCGGTAACGCTCTGCACAAAGGCCGAAGGCGTAAAGCTGCCGGAGGGCGGCACGCAGCTGTTCCGCTGTGAAAAAACTGCACCGGCCAGCTGTGGCTCTTACAGAAGGTCAGCAGGCCCGTCTCGTTTTGTTTTAAGTCGATGCTTGCCGCCGCCGTGATGCATTGCGGCGCAAGGCGGTTCTGGGCACAGAAAGCTGCAAAGGCTTCAGTCAGCGTGTCGGCGCCGGTGCCGCGCCTGCACCCCACCCCCAGCACACCAATGCGCGGCACAAGATGCAAAGCATCCCCGCCGGGCACAGGGTAAGGGCAAAGTCCGGGTCATCTCCCGCCGTGATCCCATCAGGCGGTGCACCCGCAATGGGCCAGTCGGATGCAAACTGCACCGTTTTGCCCGCCAGCAGTGCACCGCTGACAAGACTTGATGCGCTCCGGCTCCAGCACGGTGCAGTTCTGGTGCTTTGCCCACTCGTCCACCGCAAACACACCGTTTGCGTCGGTGGCTGTGGTGATCACCGGCACCGCGCCGCACACAGCGGCAAGCGCCCGGGCAAGGTCGTTGGCACCGCCCAGGTGGCCTGAAAGGATGGGCACGGCAAAGCGGCCGCACTCGTCCAGCACCACAACGGCAGGGGTCCTGTGCCTTGCTTTGGCAGTGGGGCGCAATGGCCCGCACCGCAATGCCCACAGCACCTACAAAAACAAGGGCATCGCTCCCGGCAAACTGGCGGGCCGTCCAATCGGCAAGGTGCACCTGCCCGGCTTCATGGCCGCAGCGGGTCACACTGCCGGGATATGCCGCCGCCAGTTTTGGGCCAGTGCAAGGCCCTTTGCCGTAAAGGCCAGATAGGCGCGGGTCACTGGTCTGTCCCCTTGCGGAACTCGGTGGTAAAGGCCGGGTCGTAGAGCTTGCTGCGCTCATAATTCCGGCCCAGAAAGCCGCCTGCCACGATGAGCGCCGTTTTGGTGATGCCCGCTGCATGAACGCTTTCCGCCAGCGTACCTACGGTGCAGCGCACCGTTTTTTCTTCCGGCCATGTGGCCTTATACACCACCGCTGCCGGGGTATCCGGCGTATAGGCACCGCCTGCCAGAAGCCCTGCTGTACTTTGTCCACAAGGCCGATGGATAGGAAAATGACCATCGTTGCCCCGTGGGCGGCAAGGCCTGCCAGCTTTTCCTTTTCCGGCACCGGGGTGCGGCCCTCCATGCGGGTGATGATGACGGTCTGGCTCACGGTGGGCAGGGTGTACTCTGCATTCAGTGCCGCCGCTGCGCCAGCAAGCTGGAAACACCGGGGGGTATCATCGTAGGGAATGCCCTCGGCATCCAGCACATCCATCTGCTCCCGGATGGCACCGTACAGGCAGGGGTCGCCGGTGTGCAGACGCACGGTGGTCTTACCGCGGCTTCCATCTGCCGCATTACTGCCAGCACCTGTTCCAGCGTCATTTCGGCGCTGTTATAAATGGCGCAGTCTGTCTTTGCAAGGCCCAGCAGGGCGGGATTCACCAGGCTGCCCGCATAGATGATGCAGTCGGCTTTCTGAAGCAGGGCCGCGCCCCTCGGGTGATGAGGTCCGGTGCGCCGGGGCCGGCACCAACAAAATGTACCATAACGTTACTCCTTTACCAAAACGGTGGCAAAATAACCGGCCTGTTCCTGCGGCCGCTCAAGGGAAAGATCCGGGTAGACCCGCTCGTCCGGCAGACCGCAGTTGCACACAAGTGCGCTTTTTTCAGCTTATCTGCCTGCTGCAGGGTATCCAATAAGACAGGCAATTGCCTGCCGGTCTTCATCAATACTTTGGTGCCGGGCGTATCCAGCACGCGGCCTGCCCAGCTGCCCGGCGCAATGGTGAGCGGTACATCCATGCCGCCGGTCAGCGGCACATTCAGCCGCGCCGCCGCCGCACAAAAAGCTGGGCACGCCTGCCGCCATGGCGGTGGCATAACCCCCGGCCTGCAAGATCTCCTGCAGGTAACCAAAGGTGGCATAGATGGAAACGTCCCCAAGATTCAGCATGGCAGTGTCCTGCCCGGCATCCAGATACTGCCGCACCGCGGCGGCTGCTTTTTCGTGCGAAGCCGCCAGCGCAGCCGGGTCACGGCTCATGGCAAAGTACAGCGGGACGATGGTCTTGCCGTCCAGCGCTTCTCCCAGCGCACTGCTGGCGATGTCCAGCGCCAGCATCTGGCCGGAAGCAGTCTGCGGCGCGGCCAGCACCGGGCACTGCCGGATGAGCCGCACAGCCTGCAGCGTCATCAGCTCCGGGTCGCCGGGGCCGACGCTGACACCGTAAAATGTACCTTTCAGTTCTGCCATTCCCGCATCAGCTCCTTTGCCGTTTTTGTCTCGCCCAGCGGGCCGTGCTGGTTGGAGAACAGCACCGCGCCCACCGGAAGGCCCCGCCTGCCCGTCGGTCCAGATGCATCTGGATGGCGGCAAGGATGCTTTCCAGCACCGGTGCACGCAGCTGTGCGCCGTCCAGAATGTCAAGGCAGGCATCGGTGGTGGCGGCATCCATCAGGGCGGCGCACACCTCATGCGCGGCACCGCACAGCGCCGCATGGGCGCAAAACACTTCAGCGCGGCCATCCGCCGTGTGGGAGTGGGTGTTCATGACCCCTGCCGCCAGCTTGCAGAGCTTGCCCACGTGGCCTACCAGAAGCACTTCCTCAAATTTGGCCGTGGCAGCCATATCCAGCGTATCCCCGATGAAGTTGGAGGTCTTGACCACCGGGAACCGCTCGAACTGCGGCAGAGCGGAGGCCAGATAATCCAGCCCGTAGTTGCCGGGGGCCAGCACCAGCCGCCGGGGGACCGGAAGCATTTTTGCGCGCAGTGCGGCCTGATTCATTTCCAGCTGGATGGTATCCAGAATGGCCTGCTGGCTCATGGGTTCCACGATGCCGCTGGTGCCCAGAATGGAAAGCCCGCCCTCCACCCCGATGTGCGGGTTGAAGGTGTGCTTTGCCGTCTCGGCACCGCCCTCGATGGAAATGGTCACCGCAAAGCCGCCGGTGTAGGCAGCATTTTCAGCTTCCCGTTCCAGCGCTTCGGCAATCATCTGGCGGGGCACATGGTTGATGGCGGCTTCGCCTACGGGCTGGTCAAGGCCGGGCTTCGTCACCGGCCCACCCCTCGCCGCCAAATGCGCACGCCGGGGCATCCGGTTCCAGCACCACCGATGCAATCACCGGCAGGCCCGTGGTCACGTCCACATCGTCGCCGCCGTCCTTGCGGATGGCACATACCGCACCTGTGTCCGTGCTGTGGCAGTAAATGGGTGCCACCTCCACCACAATGCCCTTGGGCGTGCGCAGAGCCACCGTTTCCGGTTCGCGGCCGGTCAGCAGCAGACGCGCCGCCCCGGCAGCCCCCAGCGCGCGGCACAGGTGCCGGTGGTATAGCCGCAGCGCAGCAGCTTCTGCCCGCTGCGGACGTAGTGCTCAAACTGAGGCTTTCCGGCAGGTGCCTTTTCGGCTTCCGGCTCCGGCGTGCCGAACAGAGCCGTGTACTGCTGTTCGGTCAGGCCGTACAGGGCGCGGATGTTCTCCGGCTGAAACGCCTGTTCCGGGGTCAGCACGCCGGAAACACCGCCGGGCGAAACGCACACCACCGTGTCCGCTATTTTTCGGCCAGCTCCAGCTCGTGCAGGCTCAGGATCACCGCCAGCTGACCGGTATGGGCCAGCTCCTTTAAAATGGTGAGCAGTTCAATTTTGCCCTTGATATCCAGAAAAGAGGTCGGTTCGTCCAGCAGGATCACTTCCGGCTGCTGGCACAGGGCCCGGGCCAGCAGGATGCGCTGGCGCTGGCCGTCGCTGATGCGGTTAAAATCCCGGTCTGCCAGCTGCGCCGCACCCACCAGTTCCAAGGCCCTGTGCACCTGCTGCCTGTCCCCGGCAGACAAAATGCCGAGCCGTCCGGTGTACGGATAGCGCCCCGCCGAAACAAAATCAAAACAGGTGGTCAGCTCCATCCGGCGGCTGTGGGGAGCCATGAGGGCCAGCTTCTGCGCCCGCTGGGTACCGGTATAGGCAGTAAGATCCTTCCCCGCCAGCAGCACCGTGCCGCCCATGGGGGCCAGCTGGCCCGCCAGTGTGCGCAGTAAGGTGGATTTGCCTGCGCCGTTGGCGCCGATCAAGGTCAGGATCTGCCCCGGCTGCACCCTGAGGCAAATATCCGAGAGCAGCGGTGTCTTGCCGTAGCCGATGGCAAGACACCGCGCAGTGCAAAGTGCTTTTTCGTTCATCATGCGCCCTCCGCTTCTGAATTGCGCCGCACCAGCAGCCAGATGACCACCGGTGCACCGAACACCGCCGTGACCGAGCTGATGGACAGCTCTGTGGGCGCGAACAGACTGCGGGCCAGCAAGTCGCAGAACAGGCAGAAAGCCGCACCGCCCAGAGAGCACCCGGGCAGCACATGCAGCGGCTTTGCGCTGCCCAGCAGCTGCTTTACAAGGTGCGGCACCGCGATGCCCACAAAGGAGATCGGCCCCGCAAAGGCGGTGACGCAGGCCGCCAGCAGGCTGGATAGCAGCACCAGCGCTACCGAGAAAGCGCGTCACGTTTACGCCCACGCTCTGGGCATAGGCTTCGCCCATCTGGTAGGCGGCCATGGGCTTGAAAGCAGAAAGGATGCCGCCAGCGCAGGCAGCACCACCAGTGCCGCCGCCTGTACATTGCCCCAGGTCATGCCGGAAAAGCTGCCCTGTGACCAGTTGTGCAGGTTGACGATGTTGGAGTCCTGTGCAAATGCCACCACGAACTCGGTGACAGCGGAACAGATGTAACCGATCATGACGCCGCAGATGACCAGAATGCTCATGCGTTGCACCCGACGGGCCACCGCCAGCACAAAGGCCATGGAGGCCATAGCCCCCGCAAAGGCTGCCGCGATCATCATGGCCGAGCTGGTCAGCATCCCGTGGTCCAGAAACACCACCATGGTCAGGGCCACCGCCAGCTTTGCGCCGCTGGAAACGCCCATAACAAATGGCCCGGCAATGGGGTTTGCAAAAAAAGTCTGCAGCAGGTAGCCTGCCGCGCTGAGGGCTGCCCCCAACAGCGCCGCCATGACCGCGCGGGGCAGGCGCAGCTGCAGGATGATGTTCCCCGCAAGCGCATCGCCGCCCTTGCCCAGCAGCGCCGTCAGCACTGCACCCGGTGCAAGGGGATACGCTGCCCCAGAACAGGTTCAGTGCAAAGAGCACCGCCACGGCTGCCGCAAGGGCAATATAGGCGGCTGCAAGGCGTCTGGTACGGGTCATAGGCTTTCCTTTCTGTAAAATTTTTCCTTCTTTAATCCACATGGGTGAGGAATTTCAGGGTACTGGCGGCAGGTGTGCCCTTGGTAAACACCCGGTTCATATCCACGATCAGGTCTGCCAGCTCCATGCTCTGCTGGAACAGGCTCTGGGTGGTGCACCACACCTGACCGTTCTGCACCGCTTTGAACTCGTTCAGCAGTGGGAAACGCTCGGTCATCAGCTGGCTCACCGATGCGATCATGCCCTCGATGGCGCTGTTGTAGATGAGCACATCAGCATCCTTTGCGCCTGCATAGAAGTCCTCAAGCGGCAGGTTCATGGTAGCAAGGCTGTTACCATTGTCCGTCAGGTCCGCAAAGACATAGCTGCCGCCTGCCATTTCGATCATGCGGGCCACATAGTCACTGCCCTTGCGCACAGTGGCAAGGTTGTTGGTGGTCAGCGAGAAGAAGGCGCAGCTTTTTCCCGTGGGTTCCTGCGAGAGGATGGGCTGAACGGCTGTCTCCTGCGCGGAAAACACCTGCTCGGCCTGTTCTTCCCTGCCCAGCAGGATGCCGTAAAGCTTGATCCACTCCATGCGGGCCAGCGGATCGCTCTCGTAGCTGGAACGCTCCACCAGCACCGGAACGCCAAAGTGTTCCAGCTGTTCCTTTACCTCCGGCGTGTGCAGGATCATGGTATTCTCAATGGCAAGGCGGCAGCCCGCCGCCAGGATCTGCTCGTAATCCGGGGCGCTGTACTTGCCCGCATACGCGATTTTTCCCTCTTCCATGGCCTGCTGCACCTCGGGCAGATACCAGCCCTCGGCCTTGGTGCCGGAAAAGGCCACGCTGTCCAGTGCGTCCAGATGCAAAAGCAGATCCATCACCGAGGTGGAGACCAGATAAATATTCTCCACCGGCTGGCGCAGCACAGTCACATCAGCAGGCAGACCGTCCACCTCCGCAGCATCTTCCGGCACAACAAGGAACCGTGCATCCGACTCCGCGATGGTCAGCATGGTGTAGCCGCCCTCATAGCAGTCTGCTGTGAACTGCTGTGCATAGTCCAGCTTGTAATGATGGGAGAAAACAAGACTTTCCGTATTGGCAGGTTGAGCCTTGCTGCCGCAGCCGGTCAGCGTCAGCGCCGCAGCGGGGATCAGTTTCAGAAATTGGTTTCGGGTGATTTTTCTTCAAATAGGTAACGTTTGTCGTTTCCGTCACGGCGTTTGGGCGGCAGCGGTTGCCGCAATGAAAGCGGCGAGCCCTCATAGAGAGAGGCTTTGGCAGTACAGTAAAGTTTATCTTTTGCCAAAGACCAGGTGACTGGAGGAGTCACTTGTTAGCAGACTTGCGGAATCAAAGGTCAGCGTGTACTCGATCTCGTGGGGGGGGTGCTCATGGCCACGGTGTCGGCGGTGACGTCCAGTGCCGTGTCCAGCGCGGCAACGGGGATCTCAAAGGTGGAATTGCCATCGGTGTTCGTGGGCAGATACTTCTCGCCGTCCACGAGCATATAATCATAGTTCGGGGCTGCTCCACACGATGGTGGCGGTCATTTTGCCGTCCACCACGGTCAGGGCTGGCGGGGCTGTCCACGGTGGCACGGCCGGAGCCGCCCTCCAGCGTCACATCACAGGTGTAGGTGCCGTCTGCCGGGGTCTCGGCTTCCGCAGCCGTTTCCACGGCATCACGCACGCTGACGACATGGTCGTACCACTTGCCCTTGGTGCCCAGAATGGCCAGGTCAAAGTCCGTATCCAAGCAGTGACCGGGATGTCAAAGCCGTACACCTCCTCCGATGGTGCCGTCGGAGTAGGTGACGGTGTCGGTGGTGGGCTGCAGCCAGTCGGACGCGTTGGCCGCAGCGTCTGCAGCCTTGCCCAGATACAGGTTGACGATGTGGGTGGACGGCAAGGCTGACATGGAAGGTCATCTGACCATTCTCCACGGTCAGAGTGCCCTTGCCGTCGCAGGCTTCGTTGGCATGGAACATGCTGCTGTCGGTGTCAAAGTCGGCGGTATACACACCATCCGGCAAAGCGGCGGTCTCAGCGGCAGAAGAAGCCACAGAGGATGCCGCCTCGGAAGAAGCAGCACTGGAAGCTGCAGAAGATGCCGTGGAAGAAGCGCCGCAGCCCGCCACCAGACTCAGTGCCAGAGAACAGCGACAACACAGGAAAAAACGCGTTTCATAGGAAATACCTCTACATTATAAAAAAAACTCAGCAGGTTTTATTATACCATTGTTCAGATAAAAAATGAACCCTCTCCACCGGATGCCGCAAAGCGGCCGCGATTTGGCAGAGGGTTCGTTTTCAACCGTTCAGAGAATCGATCGCCGCCTTGGTGTGGGCGACATACAGCTTCTGGACATCCTCGATCTCACCCAGACCAGCGATCTGGCAGTCGATGCTGTCGAAAGCACCGGAAGCCTTGAACTGGCTCAGCCAGGAGTCGGCATCCTCACCGGCCATATCGTTGTTGGCGTGATCGCCGGCAACCACCATCAGCGGGCGCAGGATGACCTTGGTGTAACCCGCAGCCTTAACAGCCTCGATCACGTTCTCGCAGGCGGTCTCTTCCGGCTTGCCCTCAACGGTGCCAATGAACACATTGTCGTAGCCCAGAGTCTGCATAGTGGTCTGCATCTGGCTGTAGCTCACCTTTGCAGTGTGGGAGGTGCCGTGGCCCATGAACACAAAGGCGACCTTCTCGGCAGCAGGCGGCGTCCAGGCTCTCGTAACCGGCATCCTTCACGGCAGCCTCGGTCACGGCCTTGGCAACCACTTCCTTGTCGGATTGATCACGGTGGCGTCAGAGCCGACCTCGCCCAGCAGGGGCTCAGCCACGGCAACGCTTCGAACTTGTCGCGGTAGGAGTCGATCATCTCCATCATCTCGTCGTACTCGGCACCGTGCATCAGATGGGTGGGCTGCACGATCAAGTTCTTCACGCCGTTGGCCACAGCGCGGTCCATGGCCTGCTGCATGTTGTCGATCTTCTCGCCGTCGCGGGCCTGCACATGGTTGATGATGATCTGTGCGGTGAAGGCGCGGCGCACGCTCCAGTCCGGGTATGCGGCCTGCAGAGCATCCTCGATGCCCTTGATGTCCTTCACGCGGCTGTCGTTGAAGGAGGTGCCGAAGGAGACCACCAGCAGCTCGTTCTCGCCGATGTTGTCCTCATTGCGGGCGGCATCCTTGGAAGCATCGCCGGTGTCACGGCCAAAGTAATCGGGGTCAGCATTTTCGCCTTCCACCAGCTCCTTCTGAGCGTCGGTCAAGGCGTCCCAGGCAGCCTTGGCAGCAGCACACTGCTCGTCGGTGTTGTCGTTGCGCTCCTGGACATAGATGGCATCGATCAAGTCTGCCACGTTCTTTGCGGCAGCCTCGTCGGCGTCCTCGCCGGATGCTTCGCTACTGGCAGCGGCAGAAGAACTTGCTGCGCTGGAAGCGGTGCTGGATGCGGTGCCGCCGCAGCCGCTGAGCACACCGGCGCACAGAGCCAGGGCAGTCAGGGCGGCAGCAGCCTTGCGGATGTTGCGTTTTCTCATGATGAGTTCCTTTCCTTTTTGTTCGTACAGAACAGTTTGCATACCCCTGAACATGGCGCTGAAAGGGCGTTTTCCGCAAACAAAAAGGCCTTTCTGCTTGCGGAATGGCAACACAAAAAGACCCATGATCCATAGGCTTTTCGGCACGACCAATTCCTCGTGGTCCGGAGCGGTGCGCTCCTGTACCAACAGTAGGCAGGTTTCCTGGCTGAAAGATCTGCGCCCGCCGCCGCCTTCCCAAAGCAACGCTTCAGTGGCCGGTGCCAGAAGCACCCGGGCCGCGGGCTCCCTTTATCACAGTGACGAGATCGTGCGGGATTTTCACCCGCTTCCCTTTAACGTTCCTGCCGCGGCAAAGCGCCTGCGGCGGAACGCACCTGCTGTTTTTGTTCAGTTCGCAGAGAAGTATAGCACAGTACCGGGAAAAACGCAAGAGCGGCATAAAACAAGCCCCCGACCCTACATGAAATTCATGCAAGACCGGGGGCTTGTTGTGCTGGAGCAGGATATGGGACCCGAACCCGCCGCCTGCTGCTTGGGAAGCAGCCGCTCTACCGGATGAGCTAACCCTGCACACTGCTTTATCATTGTAGCAAAGCAGGGGACAAATGTCAAGAGCGGATCGCGCCGAAAACGGTCGGGTCAGTTTTTCGTGGTGTAGGTCAGGTCCAGCACCGGAGTGAAGGGGTCGAACACCAGTCCTTCCACGCCGTCGGCCACCAGCAGACGCTTCTGCTGGGCGGCCAGCGGCACCACGGTGCAGCCCTCCAGCAGTTGGCGTTCACAATCGCGCAGCAGCTGGCAGCGAGCAGTGCCGGTGCGCTGGATGCTTTCAGACAGGGTCCCGGCATAGAGCGGGTCGGTGAGACCGGTCAGATTGTTGTCTCCGGCAAATTGCTGCAGCATCTGGTATACGCTGCCGCCCTCGGCCCGGATGGGAGCCAGTGCGATGGTGTATTTGCCGCTGGCAAGGCGGGCGTCGAACTCCTCCTGCGGCACCTCTTCCACCGAGAAGAAGAGGGAACAGTCTTTCTGCCAGGCACCGTTGATCTGCTCCACCGTCTCGGTCAGGCCGGAGCCCTGGGGCAGCAGAATGGTCACCCCGTTGAAGTCGGAGCTGGCCATGCCCTGCCGGGCCTGCATGTACAGTGCCTTTGCATCCGGGATGGTGGGCAGCAGGTCCCCGGCAGCATCGCGGTAGTCGATGCCGTCCACAGTCAGGCCGTCCGGAACAAGGCCGGTCACCTCCGTGAACAGCCCCGAGGAGGGCACCGACAGGTTCTGCAGGGCGATGCCGGCCAGCGCCTGCCGCAGGGATGCAACCGCGAACGCCGAGCCTTCCGATGCGTTAAACAGCAGGGCCCAGGTGGTGTCGGAGTATTCCACGCTCTGCAGGGAAGTGGCTTCGGCGGTGTCATCCAGGGCGGCCGAGCACTTTTCGTCTGCAATGAGCTGGGCGGCACTCTTGTCGGTGTTGCTGGTGTTCTGCACAAGGCGCAGGTTGTTCACCAGCGGGGACGCGGCACTGCGGTGCAGGAACAGGCCGCTGGCCGTCCAGTTGTAGATGTAAAAGCTGCCGCTGGACAGAGTGGATGTACTGCTCAGACCGTAGGTGCCGCGGGTGCTCTCAAAAAGGCTTCGTCACAGGGCATGGCACCCGGCAGGGTGAGTTTGAAAGGAAGGTGTCGTCCCGCTCGCTCAGGCGGAACACCAGCGTCAGTTCTCCGATGGCCGACACGCCCAGCGTGCCGGGGTCGGCAGTGCCGTCCAGCACGGCGGCACTGTTCTGGATGGCAGAAAACTCCACCGCATAGGGCGAGGCTGTCTGGGGTCGAACACCCGGCGAAATGCATACACGAAATCTTCAGCGGTGATGGCGTAGTCCGTGGCGGCACCTTTCGTGCCGGTGTAGGTCAGGCCGCTCTTTAAATAAAAGGTATAGGTGAGCCCGTCGGAGGAAATCTCCCACCGCTCACACAGGTCCGGCGCCAGCTCGCCGCTGGCATTGCGGCGCACGAGTCCGCCGTACAGGTTCTCGCAGGCGATCACATCCTCGGCCTTGGTGGCTACCTGCGGGTCAAGGTTTGCGGGGATATTGTCCACAAACCAGGTAAAGCTGGTGCTGGCGGAGCTGCCGCCGCAGCCCGCAAGCAGAAAAGCAAACGCAGCGGCAAGCACCACTGCGGTCATGCGCAAAAACGATTCAAAAAGAAACCCTCATTCCGTTCATCATGGTGCAGAAACCCTCAAAAACGGCTCTGCAACGACAAGTGTAGCAGAAACACAGACAAAAAACAATTGCCTTTTTGTGAATTTACCGCGCTTTTTGGTGCCGAGTGCACGGTTTTCCGTTGCCAAGCGCGGCCAAATGGACTATAATAGTACAGCGAAACTCACAAATGCCGGGCAGTTCCGGTGTGTTCAGAATACGATACTGTACGAAGGAGGATCTGTTTTTATGCAGAAGGATCAACAGAAGCTCGAACAGCTCATCAAGGGCAAAAAGGTGGCCTTTATCGGCGCGGGCGTCAGCCACAAGACCCTGATCAAAGAATTTGTGGAGCTGGGGGCACACGTTACCCTGTGCGACCAGAAAAAAGAGCGTGGAGGACTTCGGAGATTACGCCGCCACCATCCGGGAGCTGGGCATTGGCCTGAGCCTGGGCGAGAACTATCTGGACGGCTTCAAGGGCCAGGATATCATTATGCGCACCCCCGGCTTTGTGGGCTACTTTGAGAAACCCCTGCAGGATGCCATGGCGGCCGGTACCATGGTCACCAGCGAGGTGGAACTGTTCTTTGATTTCTGCCCCTGCCCCATCGTGGCTGTGACCGGCTCCGACGGCAAGACCACCACCACGACCCTGATCGCCAAGTTCTTCGAGGCCGCCGGCCGCAAGGTACATCTGGGCGGCAACATCGGTGCAGCGCTGCTGCCCATGCTGCCCGAGGTGAGCCCCGACGATGTGGCAGTGGTAGAGCTGTCCAGCTTCCAGCTCATCAGCATGCATTCCAGCCCCAATGTGGCCGTGGTGACCAACGTCACCCCCAACCATCTGGACCACCACAAGGATATGCAGGAGTACATCGACGCCAAGCGCAACATCCTGCTGTACCAGACCCCGCCCTGCCGTGCCGTGCTGGGCTATGAGAACGAAATCAGCCGCTCCATGCAGAAGGACTGCAAGGGCAAGCAAGTGTGGTTCACCCGCCTGCACGACACCGACAACGGTGCCTTCCTGCGCAAGGACGGCATGCTCTGCATGGCCGAGGACGGTGTGGTGACCCCGTTCCTGGCTCAGAAGGACGTGAAGCTGCGCGGCCTGCACAACATCGAGAACCTGCTGGCCGCTGCGGCTGCCGTGTGGGGCCTCGTGCCGGTGGAAGCCATCCAGCAGGTGGGCAGCACCTTTACCGGTGTAGAGCACCGCATTGAGCCGGTGCGCACCCTGGACGGCGTGCTGTACTACAACGACTCCATCGGTACCAGCCCCACCCGCACCATTGCGGGTCTGCGCAGCTTCAACCAGAAGGTCATCCTCATTGCGGGCGGCTACGACAAGCACATCCCGTATGAGCCGCTGGCACCGGAAGTCATTGCCCACGTCAAGAACCTGGTGCTGATGGGTGCCACCGGCCCCCGTATCGAGAAGGCTGTGCGCGAATGCGAAGGCTTTGACGAAGCAGCGCTGCCCATCCAGCACGCCGACAACATGCAGCACGCTGTGGAGCTGGCCCGCGCCGCCGCAAAGCCCGGCGACATCATCATCCTGTCTCCGGCCAGTGCTTCGTTCGACCTGTACCCCAACTTTGAGGTGCGCGGCCGTGAGTTCAAGAAGATCGTCAACGCGCTCAAGTGATCGCACGGGTCAACACCCCGGCGCGCCGTGCCCGCTTCCGGAACGCTTGCCGGGGTCACTGGGTGCTGGACGCCTTGCTGCCGCTGGATCAGCAGATCTTCGGCAAAAAGCCAGCCCGGACGGTTCTATGCTGGCCCCACACTGGCGCTGGAACTCAGCGGCCGCACGGCATGGGCAGCCGGGCATGCAAACCCGAGGAGCTGGCAAGTTTTCTGGCCTTCTGCGGCTGTGGGAGCGTCATTCTGGACGAGGGCGTCTGCCCGCCGCCCACAGGCTGGCACCGGGCCGAAACGCTGACGGTGTTCGGCCTTGCTCCCGGCAAAGTGCTGCCCCTGCCTGCTGTGGAGGATGCTCTTTGGAGCAGTCTGACCCTTGACGCCCAGCCGCCCGCCATGACGGTGGCGCAGGCGCTTTATCCAACGGACCCCGCCCGGCGGGACGATGCCTATTCAGAGCTGTGCTCCAAGCGCAGCCGGGGCCGGGCCGTGGTCTGGGCGCTGCAGCAGGGCGGGCAGACGGTGTGCACCGTGGGCGCCTATGCGGTCGCAAACGGACAGGCCTACATGGCCTGCGGGCAGACTGCAGAGCCCTTGCGCGGCAAAGGCATCGGCGGGCGGCTCATCGTGCAGATGGCCAACGCCCTTGCAGCAGAAGGGGAGCACCCGGTGTTCCTCTGCGCCCCGGAACGGGTGCATTTTTACACCCGCCTCGGCTTTGCAAAGCTGGGGGAGTATGTACGTTTTGTCGCGCCGTGAGCGGACGATTTGAATGCCCTCCGTTTCACTCTGGGCATATTCAGAGGAAGAACTATTTTATATTGGCGTTTGTCCTCTGGCCCAGCGGAGCGTCCATGCTTCTGAAAATACAAGAACATTAAATTAAGGAAACAGATATGTCGATTCTCAACCACTTTTTTGATTATAAACCCGAAGTGCTGGCACTGGACGAAAAGGCTATGGAGCTGTGCCAGCCCTACTTCCGCCATATGGAGGAGATCCGCGATTTTAACCAGCTCAAGATGCTCAAGGCCTTTGCCGACACCCAGATGTCCTCCACCGATATGCTGGGCACCACCGGCTACGGCCTGTGGGACACCGGCCGCGCAAAGCTGGAACAGATCTTTGCCGAGGTGATGGGCGCAGAGGATGCCCTCGTGCGCAGCCAGTTCCAGAGCGGCACCCATACGCTGGCGGTGGCCCTGTTCGGCCTGCTGCGGGCAGGGGACACCCTGCTGGCCGCCACCGGCCGCCCCTACGATACGCTGGAAGGCGTGATCGGTCTGGACGGAAAGGGCAGGGGCACCGGTACCCTGATGGATTACGGCATCCAGTACGATGAAGCTCCGCTGAAAGCCGACTTCACCCCGGACTACGACCTCATTGCACAGAAGGCCCCGGGGCCAAGGTGTGCCATATCCAGCGCAGCCGCGGCTACCTGCAGCGCAACGCCTTTGATCTGGACACCATCAAAAAGGTTGCCGACACCGCCCGTGCCGCCAACCCGGAGATCATCATCTTTGTGGACAACTGCTACGGCGAGTTCACCCAGACGCAGGAGCCCTGCCAGGTGGGTGCCGACCTTGTGGTGGGCAGTCTCATCAAGAACCCCGGCGGCGGAATTGCGCCCACCGGCGGCTACATTGCCGGCCGGAAGGATTTGG
>VOFB01002428.1_pt1 | contig 29178 bp, 44 predicted proteins | sample 5384141 | NCBI WGS metagenome assembly VOFB01 (sample SAMN12384721, study PRJNA508395) | human gut metagenome | isolation source: healthy gut A | host: Homo sapiens | reverse complement strand
TCATGGAAGAAGGCATTACCGAAGCCTTCAACGACGTGTGCCCCATCGAGAATTCGACCAAAGATATGTGCGTCGAGCTCGGCGATATCACTTCGGCGAACTGAAAGTACACGTCGACGAATGCAAAGAGAAAGACGTCTCCTACCAGGCGCCTCTATGCTAAGATCCGCTTCATCAACCGCGAGACCGGCGAAATCAAAGATCAGAACGACCTGTTCATGGGCGATTTCCGCTCATGACCCCCGTGGCACGTTCATATTAACGGCACCGAGCGCGTTGTGGTTTCCCAGCTCGTTCGTTCGCCCGGGCATCTATTTCAGCGCCGAGCGCGACAAGACCTCCGACAAGACCATCTACAACGCGAAGGTCATCCCTTCGTGGCGCTTGGCTCGAGTTCGAAACCGACAAGCGCGATGCTCTCGGTTCGCATCGACCGCAAGCGCAAGCAGCCGGCCACCCTGCTCGTGCGCGCCCTCGGCCTGGCCGAGACCCGCGAGGAGATCATCGATATCTGGGCTCCTCCGAGATGGTGCTGCGCACGCTCGATCGCGACCCCGCCACCACCAAGGAAGAGTCGCTCATCGAGCTGTACAAGCGTTTCCGTCCGGCGAGCCTCCTACGATCGACTCTGCGCGCACGCTGCTCGACGGCCTGTTCTTCAACCCGCAGCGCTACGACCTCGCCAAGGTCGGCCGCTACAAGGCGAACAAGAAGCTCGGCTTCGATCCCGAGGAGAACGCTTCTCCACGCTCACCATTGAAGACATCGTCGCAACCATGCGCTACATCGTTGCCCTTCACGAGGGCGAAGAGGGCTATCAGGTCGACGACATCGACCACTTCGGCAACCGTCGCATTCGCACGGTTGGCGAGCTCATCCAGAACCAGTTCCGCATTGGCCTTTCGCCGCATGGAGCGCGTCGTGCGCGAGCGCATGTCCACCTTCGATCCCGAGGACATCTCGCCGCAGTCGCTCATCAACATCCGCCCGATCGTGGCTGCCATCAAGGAGTTCTTCGGCTTCGCAGCTGTCGCAGTTCTTCGATCAGACAAACCCTGCTGCAGGCATCACGCACAAGCGTCGTCTGTCTGCTCTGGGCCCTGGCGGTCTGTCGCGCGAGCGCGCAGGCTTCGAGGTTCGCGACGTCCATAATTCGCACTACGGCCGTATGTGCCCCATCGAGACGCCTGAAGGCCCGAACATCGGCCTTATCGGCTCGCTGGCGACTTTCGCTCGCGTGAACAGCTACGGCTTCATCGAGACTCCGTACCGTCGCGTTATCGACGGCAAGGTAACCGACGAGGTCGACTACCTCACCGCCGACGAGGAAGAGAACTACGCCATCGCCCAGGCTATGGAGAAGTTCGATCCCCGAGACGCGCGTGTTCGGCGAGACCATCGATGGCGTGTTCGTGCCGTCTGAAAGCCGCCTCGTCTGCCGTACCACCGACACCAACGGCGTGTTCGGCGAGGCCATGGACGTGCCGCCGGAGATGGTCAACTACATGGACGTGTCTCCTCGTCAGATGAATTCTGTCGCTACCGCGCTCATTCCCTTCTTGGAGCATGACGACGCAAACCGCGCCCTCATGGGCTCGAACATGCAGCGTCAGGCTGTGCCTTTGCTGCTCCCCCACGCGCCGTACGTCGGCACCGGCATCGAGCATCGCATCGCGGTCCGACTCGGCGAGCTGCCCCTGGCCAAGCATGCCGGCACCGTCGACTACGTCGACGGCTCTACCATCATCATCAGAATGATGAAGGCGAGTTCGACGAGTACCTGGTTCCGAAGTTCCAGCGTTCCAACCAGAGCGGCTGCATCAACAACAAGTCCCTCGTGTCCGCAGTACGGCGACGAGGTCCAGGCCGGCGACGCCCTGGCCGACGGCCCCTCCACCGACCACGCAGAGCTCGCCTTGGGTCAGAACCTCATGGTCGCTTACATGACTTGGGAAGGCTACAACTACGAGGACGCCATCATCATCTCCGAGCGCGTCGTCGGCCGAGGACCTCCTCACGTCTATCCATATTTCTGAATACGAAGTCGACGCACGTGACACCAAGCTCGGTCCCGAGGAAATTACCCGCGAGATTCCGAACATCTCCGACGATATGATTGCCGACCTCGATGCCGACGGCATCATTCGCGTTGGCGCCGAGGTGTTCCCTGGCGACGTTCTGGTCGGCAAGGTCACCCCGAAGGGCGAAACTGAGCTCACTGCTGAGGAGCGCTTGCTCCGCGCCATCTTCGGCGAGAAGGCCCGCGAGGTGCGCGACACGTCCCTCAAGGTGCCCCACGGTGCCTCGGCGGCGCGTCATCGGCATCTCGCAGTTCCTCGCGCGCCGCCGGTGACGAGCTTCCCCCGGGAATCAACGAGCTCGTGCGCGCATCTACATGGCTCAGAAGCGTAAGGTGCAGCAGGGCGACAAGTTGTCCGGCCGTCACGGCAACAAGGGTGTTATCTCGCGCGTGCTGCCGGTGGAGGACATGCCCTACCTCGCCGACGGCACCCCGATCGACGTCATGTTGAACCCCTTGGGCGTTCCTTCCCGTATGAACGTCGGCCAGCTGCTCGAGAACCACCTCGGCTGGGCCGCGCTCAATGGGGCTGGTCGACGATCCCAAGGAGCCGACGAGGTCGGTCGATGGTCCTTCTTACGTGTCCACGCCCGATTTTCGACGGCGCCACCGAGGAAGAGATCTCGACGCCATCATCAAGGCGCAACCGCAACCGCGTGAACAAGAACCACGCGAAGTACGGCGACATGGCCCGCGACGACGCTGGTGCCCCAGCTGACGCGCACCGGCAAGACGTGGCTGTACGACGGCCGCACCGGCGAGAAGTTCCGCGAGCCCATCACCGTCGGCCAGACCTACATCCTGAAGCTCGGCCACATGGTGGACGACAAGATTCACGCCCGCTCGACTGGCCCCTACAGCCTCATCACCCAGCAGCCGCTCGGTGGCAAGGCCCAGTTCGGCGGCCAGCGCTTCGGCGAGATGGAGGTGTGGGCGCTGTACGCCTACGGCGCCGCCAACGTCCTGCAGGAGATCCTCACGGTGAAGTCCGACGACACGGCCGGTCGCGTGAAGGCGTACGCAGAGGCAATCGTCAAGGGCGAGAACATCCCGCCGCCGGAGGTGCCCGAGTCCTTCAAGGTGCTCGTGAAGGAAATGAAGTCCCTGTGCTTGAACGTCGAGCTCGAGGGCCACGATATGCAACCCACGTCCTCAGCCACCGAGGACGCGATCGCGAGGTCGCCGAGGCCGGGGATTCCGGCATCGACCTGGATCTCGACGCGCTCGACATGCAGGACGGCATCGCGCAGATGAACGCCGGCGCAGATGCTGCGGGCATGATGCGGCGACGAAGACCGAAGACGAATGAGGCCAACGCCACGATGACGATGCGCCCGTCGACCCCAGCTGCCGAGCTGAGGACAATCCCTACCACGACGAGATCGAGGAGGCTGAGGACCAGGCCGCCGAGTCTGCGATCGAAGAGGATCCGCGTACATCGACGAGGCCGAACACCGACCCGATCCCGGCATCGGTGGCGGAACGACGGAGCCCCGACATGGACGACGGAGGGATTGACCGACGTCAACAACTTCGACGCCCTCCGCATTGGCCTGGCAAGCGCCGAGAAGATCCGCTCCTGGTCGCATGGCGAGGTCAAGAAGGCCGAAACCATCAACTACCGCACGCTCAAGCCCGAAAAGGACGGTTTGTTCTGCGAGAAAATTTTTGGTCCGACCAAAGACTGGGAATGCGCGTGCGGCAAGTACAAGCGCGTTCGCTTCAAGGGCATCGTGTGCGAGCGCTGCGGCGTCGAAGTTACCCGCAGCAAGGTTCGCCGCGAGCGCATGGGCCACATCGAGCTTGCGGCTCCCGTGAGCCACATCTGGTACTTCAAGGGCTCCCCGGCCGTTTGGGCTACCTGCTCGACATTCCCCGAAAGAGCTCGAGAAGGTTCTGTACTTCGCCAGCTCCATTGTGACCTGGGTCGATACCGAGGCTCGCGATGAGGATGTCGAAGAGTTGCGCGACGAGCTCGCCGCCGACCTTGAAGAACTCGATGCCGAGCGCGATCGCCTGATCGAGGCCACCCGCCGTCTGTCCACGGAATACGTTCGGAAGACGACGAGTTCGCCGACGAAATCGACGACGACGAGCGCATGGAGCCTGAAGAGGTCGAGGAAATCGCCGACATCTATGACGAATACAAGGAGCGCAAGGATCTGCGCACCGAGGCATTCGACGCGTTTTGAAGATCGTGCCGAAGCGGCTCGTCGGCCGACGAGGCCCTCTACCGCGAGATGCGCGCGAACTACCGCGACTACTTCACCGGCGGCATGGGCGCCGAGTCGGTGCGCGACCTTCTGGACGCCATGGATCTGGAAGCTGTTGCCGAAGAGCTGCGCGAGATCCATCGAGAATGGCAAGGGCCAGAAGCGCGCCAAGGCTATTAAGCGCCTCAAGGTCATCGAGGCTTTCATGAGAGCGACAACAAGCCTTCCGATATGATTCTTGACGTCATTCCGGTTATTCCGCCCGATCTGCGCCCCATGGTGCAGCTCGACGGCGGCCGCTTCGCAACGAGCGACCTCAACGATCTGTATCGCCGCGTGATCAACCGCAACAACCGTTTGAAGCGCCTGCTCGACCTCGGTGCCCCCGACATCATCGTGAACAACGAGAAGCGCATGCTCCAGGAAGCTGTCGACGCCCTCTTCGACAATGGCCGACGTGGCCGTCCCGTCGTGGGTCCGGGCAATCGTCCGCTCAAGTCGCTTGCCGACATGCTCAAGGGCAAGCAGGGCCGCTTCCGTCAGAACCTTCTGGGCAAGCGCGTAGACTACTCTGGCCGTTCGGTCATCGTTGTTGGTCCCGTCAGCTGAAGATTCACCAGTGCGGCCTGCCGTCGCAGATGGCGCTGGAGCTGTTCAAGCCCTTCGTCATGAAGCGCCTGGTGGAGCTGGAGTAGGCGGCCAACATCAAGGCCGCCAAGCGCATCGTCGACCGCGGCGCCAGCTACGTGTGGGACGTGCTCGAGGAGGTCATCACCGACCATCCCGTGCTGCTCAACCGCGCACCGACCCTGCACCGCCTCGGCATCCAGGCTTTCGAGCCCCTGCTCGTCGAAGGCAAGGCCATCCGCCTACACCCGCTCGTCTGCTCCGCCTACAACGCGGACTTCGACGGTGACCAGATGGCTGTGCATGTGCCGCTGGGCAACGAAGCCCAGGCTGAGGCTCGCGTGCTCATGCTGTCCGCCAACAACATCAAGTCGCCGGCTCATGGCCGCCCGCTGACCATTCCTACTCAGGACATGATCATCGGTATGTACTTCCTCACCACGGTTCGCGATGGCTTCCCGGGCGAGGGCCGCGTTTTCGCGAGCGTCAAGGACGCGCTCGAACGCCTACGACGCCCGGTACGGATCTTGACCTTCAGGCTCGCATCTCTGTGCGTGCTACGCGCGACACCAAGGTCGAAATCGTTCAGCGTTTCGAGACCGTGAAGAGGGCAAGCGCTTCGAAACGAGCATCGGCCGCATCATCTTCAACAACGTGCTGCCGCCAGGACCATCAGTTCGTCAACTACGTTGTGAACAAGAAGGAAATCGGTCGCCTCATCGAAGACGTGCTCGAACCGCTACGACGTTTCCGATATGCCGCCATTCTGGACGGCTTGAAGACGCTTCGGCTACCACTACGCCACGCGGCCGGCATCACGGTGTCCGTTTTCGACGCCACTATGCCGCCGAACAAGGCCGGCCATCTTCGCCGCAGGCCGACGAAAGGTCGACGCCAATCGACGAGGACTACGAGATGGGCCTCATGAGCCAGGAGGAGCGCCATCGCAGGTCGTTGACATTTGGAACGACACCAACGAGGAAATCGGCGAGGCCATGGCCGAGAACTTCGACAAGTTCAACCCCATCTACATGATGGCCGACTTCTCCGGTGCTCGGGTAACATCAAGCAGATCCGCCAGCTGGCCGGCATGCGCGGCCTGATGTCCGACCCGAAGGGCGAGATCATCGACCGACCCATCAAGGCGAACTTCCGCGAGGGCCTGTCGGTTCTGGAGTACTTCATCTCCACGCACGGCACTCGTAAGGGCCTGGCCGACACGGCGCTGCGTACGGCTGACTCGGGCTACCTGACCCGTCGTCTGGTCGACGTCGCGCAGGACGTTATCGTTCGCGAGATCGACTGCGGCACCCCCGACGGGCGTTCCTTATCCGCTGCATAACGAGAAGGGCGAGATCGACGAGCAACCTCATCGGTCGCTGCCTGCTCGAGGACACGGGCGAGGTTGCTCGCTGGCGATTACATCACCAGCATGGATCGAGCTCAAGGCGTTTGAGGCTGCTGGCATTGACACGGTCGTCATTCGCACGGTCATGACCTGCCACGCTGAGCACGGCGTGTGCCAGAAGTGCTACGGTTGGGACTTGGCCACGGGCCGTCCGGTGAACATTGGCACTGCAGTCGGCATTATCGCCGCTCAGTCCATTGGCGAACCGGGCACGCAGCTCACCATGCGTACGTTCCACGCTGGCGGTGTCGCTGGCGAGGACATTACGCACGGTCTGCCTCGTGTTACCGAGCTTTTCGAGGCGCGCAAGCCCAAGGGCCAGGCTGTCTCGCCGAAATCGCAGGTACCCTGCAGATTACCGCGACAAGACCACCAAAACGCTCACCGTGCATGACACCGGAGGGCAATTCCGCGAGTACCGTTTCGGGCGCGTGCGCAGATGCTGCCTGGCATCATCGACGGCTGCGCTGTCGAAGGTTGGCCAGCAGCTCACCAAGGGTTCTGTGAACCCGCACGACTTGCTGCGTTTGACCGACCCAACACCACGCTGCGCTACATCGTTGCCCAGGTCCAGGACGTGTACGTCCCAGGGTGTAGACATCAACGACAAGCACATCGAGGTCATCGCGCGCCAGATGCTGCGCAAGGTCGTTGTTATGGAAGCCGGCGATTCCGAGCTTCTGCCCGGTCGTCAGGTGAATCGCCACGAGTTCGAGCGCGTTGCCAACGAACTCATTGCAGAAGGCAAGCAGCCCCCCGTGGGCCAGCCCTTGCTGCTCGGTATCACCAAGGCTTCGCTGGCTACCGACTCGTTCCTGTCCGCCGCGTCGTTCCAGGAGACCACCAAGGTGCTCACCGACGCCGCCATCGAGGGCAAGACCGACGTTCACGCCAGCCTGAAGGAGAACGTCATCATCGGCAAGCCGATTCCTGCTGGTACGGGTCTTCCTCGTTACCACAAGGTCGGCCTCACCTACAAGGGGTGCTCCCGTGCATCCCCTGAGGGTGAAGAGCAGCTGCCCGATTACGCGCCGCGTGAGCTTCGCGAAATCGAAGACCTGCTGCCCCAGCCTCAGGATTGGTCGCTCGACGAGAACTACATGGGTGGCTACGGCAACTACTTCGGTGGCGGCAGCTTCCGTGGTGGCCGCGCTAACCAGCTCTCCGACGAGGACGCGCGTCTGTACCTCTACGACGACCTGGGCGTTTCGCAGCGTTGGGCTAACAAGTTCAGCGAAGCGGGCATCGAGACCGTTGGCGACTTGGTCGGCTACACCGAAGATGAGCTTCTGCGCATCGAAGGCATTGGCGCCAAGGCTATCGAAGAGCTCAAGACCGGCCTTGCCGAGCATAGCCTGAGCTATCTCATCGAGGACGACCTGGCTGCGTCCAACGACGACATGAGCCAGTTGCTCGACATGGTCTTCAGCCCCGACGACACGGTGCTCATCGGTGGCGATTCGCCGGCGACGTTCAACACCGAAGGCGAGGAAATGCTGGGCGAGGCTCTGCCGCCGCGCAGTTATCATCGCGACCTGAGCGAACTTGACGCCCTGCTGGGCGGCCTGGGCGACTTGGGCTTCGGCGAGACGAGCGAGAAGCACGAAGCTGAGTCTGACGAAGACGAAGAGTAACGTGCGAGTCGCATAAACGACATTGAATGCCGCTCCGGGAAACCGGGGCGGCATTTTTGCGTTTGGGGCCAGCGCGCCCGTGGAGTTTTCATTGTTGGGCGCCTTCTTTGAGTCGCCAGTGGAATGGGCGGTTGCGAACTATGGCAAAGATACGAATCATGAGCACAGCTCACGCCCTTGTGACCGCCGCCGTAGCATGCTTGTGTTAGGGTTGAATGGGAAATATGTAAAACGCCGGTATGGGCGAGGAAGGTACGCGAGATGTCAAGCGCCGAAAAAGCCAAGAAAATGCAGCGCAACCAGGAGTGCTGCAAAGTCAGCGAGAAATCAAACAACGCGCGGCAGACATGGAGAAGGAAATCATCGCTGAGCGCCGTTATTTCCATAAGCATCCCGAGCTATCGCTGAAAGAGACCGAGACGGCAAATGCCCTTTGCTGGCGTCTTGCTTCTATGGGCATCGAATACACCCGCGTACCTGGAAACGGTATTATCGCGACCATTAAAGGAACAGCGCCCGACGCATATGACGCAGAGGGGAATCCGCGCCGTCGTATCGCGTTGCGAAGCGACATTGACGCCCTGCCCGTAACCGAGCTCACGGGCGCTCCGTATGCGTCGGAAAACGAAGGTGTCATGCATGCGTGTGGCCATGACTGCCATATGTCCATGCTGCTTGGCGCGGCACGCATTCTTTGGGCATGACCGATGAAATCCATGGGGAAGTGCGCTTGCTGTTCCAGCCTGCCGAGGAATGCTCCGTTGGCTCTCGCATGATGATCAAGGCGGGGGCGCTCGATGGCGTCGATACGATTTTCGGCACGCATATTTGGAGCGAAGTCGATGCGGGAACTATTTCATGCGCGCCTGGTCAGCGCATGGCCAACACCGACTGGTTCCGTATCGACATCAAGGGCGTGAGCGCTCATGGCTCCATGCCCCACAAAGGCGTCGATGCCGTGGTGGTTGCGGCCGAAATCGTGGTGGCGCTTCAGGTTCTTGTGAGCCGCGACATTTCCCCCTTCGAGCCCCCTCGTGGTTACCGTGGGCGAAATCCATGGAGGCGAAGCCCGCAACATCATGGCTGGCTCGGCCTACCTTACGGGCACGATTCGTACGTGGAGCGACAAAACGCGCAAAGCCATGCCCGAGCGCCTGGAGCATCTTATCCAGCGTTCGGCGAAAGCGTTCAACGCGAAGGCGAAACTCACGTATCAAGAAGGCAATGCCGGTCTGTCGAACGATTCCGAATGCGCCGAGCGTTGCCGCAAGTCTGTCGTGAAGCTGTTCGGCGAAGAAGCGGTCAGCGATTACGAAGGTACCCTCGCAGGTGAAGACTTCAGCGAATATCTCGATATCGTGCCTGGCGTGTTTGTGTTCCTTGGCTGCCGAAACCCCGATGTTGATGCGGTGTATCCTCAGCACAGCGGGTACTATACGGTCGATGAAAGCGTTCTGAAAAACGGTGCGGCGCTTGCCGCGCAATATGCCATCGATTTTCTGACAGAATAACGCTGGGCGAACGCAAGCGCGAAACCCAACGAATCGCGACGGTATGTATTGAGAGTCAAGGAGACCTCTATGGATGAGCAGCAGATGAACGAAGGCCTTTTATGCGACGCCGATCGCCAGCTCATCGCAAGCGCTGCTCGCTTGCAGAAATATGTCGAAGCCCCCGTTCCTGCAGGGCTTCTTGGCGAGTTGTCGGACGATTTGCTGAAGCTCGCTTTCATTCCGTATGCGTCGAGGTCGAAACTCTCGAGCCTGTATGGGCCGGGTCTCGACTTCATGAGCCTTGTCAGCGCCGACTGGCGCGAGGCTTTTTCTCAGGGCGCATTGCGCATGCACAACGCGAAAACGATCAGCTTTCCAACGCATATCGAAATGGCGAATGGCGAGGCCGTTGAGATTTCTATCTCTAAGAATGCGCAGGAAGGCGGGCCTGCGTGGTTTCTGTCGTATGTTCCCATTGTCGAGCATATGAAGCTGCGTCGCGATTGCATTGCCGAGGCGAAGGCCGAATCGGAAAAGCCCCGACTCCCCAAAGAGCCGCTCCCGGCGCTTATGGAGGACGGTTTTGCGGGTATGCAGGAATCTGAAGATTATCTCGTGAACCCTGTGCCCCTCGCCGTTTTGAATGAGCTCGATTCAATGGATGCCGAGTTTTCTTCGTTCGTCTGGGTGTCGCAGCGCCGCAACGAACAGATTGCCGAATATGAGCAGCGCAATATCGACGTATTGGAATTGCTGAATCGCGATTGGGACTATGCGCTGTCCAACCGCGTGCTTCGATATTACGAAGGCAAGGTCATTTTCCCCGTGAGCATCGTGCGCGACGACGGAGAAACGCTCGTCGAGGTTTCCATCAAACGCGATCGCGGGGCGGAAAGGCCGGGCGCACTGCCGTGGCATGTCTGCTTCGTGGACAACTTCGCTCGGCAAAAGGTGCGCGCTGGCCACGCGCTTTTCGATTGGGCCTACCTGGGGAATTTCGACGATACGATCGAAAGCCTTGCCGAGATGGCGCTCGCTGAAAAAGTGGGGGTTCGAAGCCGACGACGAGCCGAAGTCGAATTCGATTCTCGAAAGCTATCTCACGTATACCTTCTATAGGTTGCAGGCTGAGGGCAAAGTGCTCGAAAACCGCGAAAGGGGAATCGCCGCATTCAATACGGGCCTCGTCGATGCGACGTATGGGGCGATTTATGCGTGCTTCTCCCCGTCGAACATGGAGCAGCCTTGGCGCTTCGAGGCGTTCTGTAAAGCGGGTTCGAGAATGTGGGGAAAGAAGCTCGTGGCTTCGTTTGAGCCTCTGCCGCAAAGGGCGTCGTATGTCGAAAAGAAAGATGACCTGCTTTTTGACGGGAGTAGAACGCTTCAGCGCGATGTCGACCACATTCTTCTCGACAACATCGACCGATTGCCGAAGGCGTTTCTCGCCGAAGAGCTTCGTGGCGCAGATGATGCGATAGAGGCGCTCGACAAAACGATGCATGCCGAGGACGACACGTCGAGACGCGCCCGCGTACGATGAGCTTCGCGAGGCTGTCGAGGACAACGTGAGAATCAAGCGCAGGCTTATCAATAGGCTCGATGACGCTATCGAGCTTGCCCAAAAGCGTGTCGAGTGGAATTTCAAAACGGCCGTTCCGGCGTTTTATCCCACAAAGAACACGATGAGCCTGCTTTTCCGCTCGATCTTTACCGAAAACGAGCAGCCCGATGTCGCGCTTGTCGTTGAGCTTATGGAATCGGGGGCCTATATTGGGCAAACGATCCTACCATGAAGATGGCTTACAACAATGCAAGGCTCATTTGCCGGCCCGACAGCGATTGGCTTCAACACGTCGCTGCGCCTTCTAAAACTATGAAGAGCGCCCCGCTTTGGTATGAGGCGGGCGTTTTGGTTGTGGGACATACACCCCTTCGTCGTGCGGCGACTGTCTTGCGTTGATTCGTATAGTTTTTGCCGCTTACTCACTTTAGGCGGCGAAAGCGCACGCATACCGTTAGAATGGCTCTCGAAACATGGTGGAAACTTTTATGAAGGCACGCCACGGCCTCGTTTTCGCTGAACGAACAATCGATTTAGGGAGCCCACATGAACGCCGACCTCACGAGTCGTTATGGAACCATGGTCTTCTCCGATCACGTCATGAAGGAATATTTGCCCTCTGACGTGTACAAGAAGCTTTCTGAAACCGTGAAGGAGGGCAAGCCGCTCGATCTTGACGTGGCAAACGCTGTCGCCCACGGCATGAAGGAATGGGCCCTCAAGCATGGCGCCACGCATTTCGCGCACTGGTTCCAGCCCCTTACGGGCATCACGTCGGAAAAGCACGACGCTTTTCTCGATCCGGTGGGCGATGGCACGGCGATTGTGAAATTCTCGGGCAAAGAGCTCATCCAGGGTGAGCCCGATGCATCGAGCTTCCCCAACGGTGGTCTGCGCGCAACTTTCGAGGCACGCGGTTATTCCGCATGGGATCCCACGAGCCCCGCGTTCATTAAAGACGAAGTGCTGTGCGTGCCCACGGCGTTTTGCTCGTATTCGGGCGAGGCGCTCGACAAGAAGACTCCGCTCCTGCGCTCTATGGCCACGCTCGACAAGCAGACGAAACGCGTGCTTGCGCTGTTCGGCAAAAATCCCGCTCACGTCACGGTCAATGTGGGCACCGAGCAGGAATACTTCCTTATTTCTGAAAAAGATTACGAGCGTCGCCAAGACCTCATCGTGCGGCCGCACACTGTTTGGCGCGCCGCCGTGCAAGGGCCAAGAGCTCGACGAACATTACTTCGGCGCCATTCGCCCTACGGTGAATTCGTTCATGAAAGAGCTCGACGACGAGTTGTGGGGCTTCGCGGTTGCCGCGAAAACCAAGCACAACGAAGTCGCGCCATGCCAGCATGAGCTCGCCCCAGTGTTCTGCAACGCGAACCGCGCGGTTGACGAGAATCTGCTCACCATGGAAATGATGAAGCTGCTCGCGAGCCACCATGGCCTCGTGTGCTTGCAGCATGAAAAGCCGTTTGAGGGCATTAACGGCTCGGGCAACACAACAACTGGAGCTTCGGCACCGAGGACGAGAACCTGCTTGACCCGGGCGATACGCCTGAGGCGAACTTGCAGTTCATCGTATTCCTTACCTGCGTTATTGAGGCGGTCGACAATTATCAAGACTTGCTGCGCATGAGGCGTTGCAAGCTGCGGAAACGACCATCGCTTGGGCGCGCATGAGGCTCCGCCGGCCATTATCTCGATTTTCTTGGGCGATGAGCTTTCGAGTATCATCGATGCGCTTACCTCGGGCGAAAACTGCCGCGCACATTGCGCGAGCAGCTCGACTTCGGCGTTGACGTGCTGCCGAACCTCGAGCGTGATACGACCGACCGCAATCGTACGAGCCCCTTCGCTTTCACGGGCAATAAATTCGAATTCCGCATGCCGGGATCAAGCGTGAATGTGTCCGACGCGAATACCGTGCTCGACACCGCCGTGGCGAAAACGCTCAAGGAATTCGCCGATGCCATGGAGGCGCGCGGCGACATGGAATTCGAGCATGCCGCGCTCAATTGGGTTCGCAAGAGCCTGCAGGCGCACAAGCGCATCCTGTTCTCGGGCGACGGCTATTCCGAGGAATGGCATGTCGAAGCCGAGCGCCGTGGCCTGCAGTGCACTTCGCCACGACCGCCGATGCCCTGCCGTGCTTCGTTGCTGAGAAGAACCTCGAGCTGTTCTCTGAGATGGGCGTGCTTTCGCCCGTCGAGGCACGCAGCCGCTACGAGGTGAAGCTTGAGAAATATAACAAGCTCATGAATATTGAAGCGAATACCATGGAAGTCATGGCGCGACGCACGTATTTGCCCGTGATCAGCGCGTATGCCACGAAGATTGCCAAGGGCATTACCACGGTGACCGCCGCGATGCCCGATGCGCCCATGTCGCATGAGCACCGCGAGCTCAAGACGCTCACCGAAGGCGTGAACGCGATTTACGACGGCCTCGATGCTTTGCGCGATGCCCATGTCGCGGCCGAAGCGATTGCCGATTCCCAAGAGCAGGCCAACGCGTATGCCCACAAGGTGCGCCCCGCGATGGATGCGCTGCGTGCTGCGGTTGACGCTATGGAGCCTATTGTCGCAAGCGACTATTGGCCCGTTCCGACATACGACGACATGCTTTTCTACTGCTAGTCTGGCCTTGCGGCTAGACTCATGGGCCCGTGCTCGCTGACGTTTATTCGGCAGACCTGTTAAATGCTCTGAGCGTTTAACAGGTCTGCGGGTGACGCATTGGCGCCAATGATAGAATGACAAGAAGCGAAAGGGGCCGCATGCCCCTTTCTTGTTGTGGCGATATTCGCGAGGTGACATATATGGAATTCGTGCGGCGGCTGCCGTGGCTTTGGGCCGAGCGGCCCGATGGGGCGGCGAAACGTTCATGCATCGCTCTGCGGGAAATATCCCGGGCGCTATGGCGCTTAAGGTTGACCCCATGGTTTTGGTCGACCTGGCGAAAAAGGTGAATCCCGTAGCTGTGATTTCGGGCACGAACGGCAAAACCACCACCACGAACCTCGTTGCCGATTGCTTGCAAACTGCGGGCGTGCCGCTGTATTGCAATCGTGAGGGAAACAACCTGCAGTCGGGCATCGTGACGTCGCTCATGCTCGCGCCTGACACGTCGAAGGTTGTCGACGCCGCGAGCGCCGCGCAGGCGCCCGTGGGCTGCTTCGAATGCGACGAGATGTACACCAAGTATGTGCTGCCTCGCCTTCGCCCGCATTATTTCATGCTGCTGAACCTGTTCCGCGACCAGCTCGATCGTTTTGGCGAAATCGATCGCATTCAGGCCACCATCGCCGAAGCGCTCGCGAAAACGCCTGAAACCACGTTCGTGTTCAATGGCGACGATCCGCTGTGCGCGGCCATTGCCGACCGCATTCCCAACAAATCGCTTGCGTTCGGCATCGCGAGCGACATGGGCCTTTCCGCCGACCGCATTTCCGACAGCCGCTTCTGCCAAAAAGTGCGGTGGCGCTCTGGAATATGATTACGTGCACTACGGCCAGCTTGGCGCCTATCGTTGTCCCGATTGCGGGTGGGCGCGTCCCGAGCTCGCTTTTGCGGCGACGAATGTGCGTCTGGAGGAAGACGGCTTCGTGTTCGATATCGATGGCCGCAGCGTGCATACGGGGCACACGGGCGCCTACATGGTGTACAACGTGCTTGCCGCCTATGCCATCTCGAAGCTGTCGGGCATCGTGTCTTTCGAAAACTATCAGGCTGCCGTGCGCGAGTACCACCCGACGAACGGTCGCCTTCAAACGTTTGATTTGGGAGAGCGCAAGGTCATGACGAACCTCGCGAAGAATCCCACGGGCTTCAATCAAAACATTCGCATCGTGCTCAACGAGCGCGGTCGCGTGCTCGCGCTGTTCGTGAATGACAACGACGCCGATGGTCACGACGTGTCGTGGTTTTGGGATATCGACTTCGAACGCTGGTCGCAGATCGAGGGTCTACGCGCCTTTGTGGGCGGCACGCGCGCGAACGACATGCAGGTGCGCTTGAAGTATGCGGGCATTCAGGCCGAGATCGTCGAGAACGTGGCCGATGTGCTGGCTGCGACGGGCGTCGACGATGGCAAGGTGTACATCATTGCGAACTACACCGCGCTGCCGGCCGTTCGCCGTGAACTCGAAGGCTTTGAAGCCGCCGCGAAGGGGGAGGAGTAAGCTATGGTCGATTCTTTGAAATGGGCCCACATGCCCTCGGTGCGCGATGATGTGAAGCCGCTTACCATCGTGCATTTGTTCCCCGAGCTTTTGAATCTTTACGGCGATGGCGGCAACGTGATTGCCCTTTACGCGCCGTTTGCAGTGGCGCGGTTTGCCCGTCGAGGTGCGCGAGATTGGCATGGGCGACGCCATGGATTTCTCGCAAGCCGATATCGTGTTCATCGGCGGTGGCGCCGATCGAGAGCAAATGATCGTGAAAGACGCCATGGCCGCGCGAAAAAGCGAGCTTTCCGCCTATGTGGCCGATGGCGGCGTGCTGCTCGCGGTATGCGGCGGCTACCAATTCTTGGGTCATAGCTACGCTATGGACGATGTGGTGGTCGAAGGCCTTGGGGTCATCGATACGGAAACCGTGCGCGGCGAGGGCCGTCTTATCGGCAATGCCGTTATCCAAAGCGATATTTGCGATGCGCCGATTGTCGGGTTCGAAAACCACGGTGGACGCACGACGCTCGGCTCCGACGCAAAGCCGCTTGGCCGCGTGCTCGGCAAAACATTCGGCAACAATGGTGAAGACGGCTTTGAGGGCGTGCATCAGGGCAACCTTATTGGAACCTACCTGCATGGCCCCCCTGTTGCCGAAAAACCCGCAGGTCGCCGACTACCTTATCGCGCGGGCCTTTGACCGTCGCGGCGATGCGCTCGAGTTGGCCCCGCTTGACGATGCCATTGAGCTTTGAGGGCAAATCGTGTGATGGCGGAACGTTTGAATGTGCGATAATTTGAGCAGTTATCGCTTGATTTCTGGCGATGGGTGGATTGCGCGGCACGTGAGCAGCTTGCTCGCGACCGACAGCGCCTCAATAATGCGTGGATTGTGAGAAGGTACTGTATGGCGCGACAAAATGTGGTGGTGTCTCAGGAAGGTACCCCAAAAACGATGCTATCGAGGTGCAAGGGCCGGCCGACGTCACGGCGCCCCTCGTGCGTTCCAAGACCCTCAGGGCATTCAACGCCGTCTTTTCCAGGTTATGTCGTTCACGGCTGAAGGCCATTATCTATTTTTGTGCGATATCGAAAGTAATTGGTCGCGGTGGTCGCACAACGCGGTGGTCGATTTTGGTTTGCCGGGTGACATGATGTACGATGCCGGCTCTATTTGGATTGAACACATTCATCCTTCCGATCGTGGGGCCTGGTCCAACGATATCGACCAGGTTTTTCTGGCGAGAAGAAGGTCCACCGTCTCACGTATCGCGCGAAAAACGCGTCGGGGCGCTATGTGACGGTCGATTGCCAAGGCGTCGTGATGGAAGGCGGTTCCGACGAGCCGCGTATATTTGCGGGAACCATCGTGAATCGCAACACGACAGCGGGAAGTGACCCAATAACGGGCATCGACGATGTTCGCGAGCTCAATGCTGAGTTGGCCCGTAGGCGCGAAAACAACCAGGGTGCCGATTTCATCGTGCTGCGAATCGGAGACATGTCAGAATTCGTTGCGTCATACGGTATCGAGGTGTCAAACGGTGTAATCACAGGCCATCAAGCGTATAGGCGCTGATGCGCGATTTGCGGAAGACGCCCATCTATATCGCTCATACGGTTTGCAATACGTGCTTGTACCGATCGCGACGATGGCCGCGATTTGCAAGGCTGGGCGAATGACGTTCTTTCGTCTTGTGGCCGAACCCGTGCGTGTGGGCAATGTGGACGTTCTGCTTCCCGCCACGGTGGCAATTGCGCGATATCCGCGTATTGCGGTACGTCCCATGATGGTGATTGACGATTTGCATCGTCGTGTCGCTGAGGTCGTGAATCATTCCAGGCAATCTTCCGGGCAGAGTCATCCTCTTTCATGTGCCGTAACGCGCAACGCGACGGCGGTCCATAGTACCGATGCAATCACGGGTTTGTCTCTTCGTGTCAACGACTTCTTTGCGCCACGCAAACGACTATGCGATAAAGCATCCCGATGATCGGCGCTGTATGGTATACATTGATTTGGGCCATATGCGCATTTTTCAACGATTGGTATGGAAAGCGGGAGGGCGACGCGCTGCTCGGTGAGGTTGGCGACGTCTTGCGCGATGTGGAGGCGCACGGCGTGGGCTTCGCGGGCCATTGGGGCCAAGACGATTTTATCGTATGCATGCCATTCGACAAAAAACAAATCAATGGTCTGTACTGCCGCCGCATTCTCGCTATCGTTTCCGCTCATGATGATGCCATCGGTTTCTTTGCCGGCGTTTGGCGTTTTTCCGCTTGAACGCGGTGCCGATATTTCGCTTGCTGATTGCGACAAGGCGAAATTCGCCCGGGCAAGGCGAAGCATGAGCTTAAAGAGCGTATCCAATATTTCGATATGGGCGAATACCAGCAAAACGAGATGGAGCACTCGTTGCTCTCCGATTTCCAGCGCGCTTTGAATAGCGGAAACGTCACGTTCTTCCTGCAGCCCCAGTGTGACATTTCGACGGGTCGTATTGTGGGCGCTGAAGCGCTTGCGCGGTGGCGAACCGCTGACGGGGGTTTATCGCCTGCGGTATTTGTGCCGGTGCTTGAGCGTAACGGCTTTGTGAGCTCGCTCGACCGTTGTATTTGGAAGCAGGTCTTTAAATGGATAGTGGTCGCCTTGATGCGGGTCGATCCCGATTCCCATTTCCATTAACGTTTCTCATGTCGACATCATGTCTATGGATGTCGCGGCGGCTCGACATCAGTTCGCGCGGCGCTATCACGTGCCTGCGCGCTACGTGAAAGTCGAAATCACCGAAAGCGCATTCGTGAGCGACTGCGAGTCCGTGAACAGGCTCGCACGACAAGTACAGTCGATGGGCTACGCTGTGTATATGGACGATTTCGGCAGCGGTCAATCCGCTTTCTATGCTGCGCGACATGAATATCGACTGCGTGAAGCTCGATGGTTGTTTCATGTCGGTCGAGCCGAGCGAGCGCGGCAGCGAAATCGTGCAATCGGCCATCAATCGGTAAAGAAGATTGCTGCCCGTGAGTTGTTGAGGGCGTTGAAACAAAAGGCCAAGGTCGACTTCCTTAAAAATCTCGGTTGTCGTTTTGTGCAGGGCTTTTATTACGGCCAAGCCCATGCCTCCAGCCGATGAGGAACTCATCGCGAGCCAGACCTACCGGTTCATCCGCAGGTCATCGAATAACGGCTCATGCTGCAGAATCTGAAACTCCAAGCGCCCGGAATTCGTTCGGGCGCGATTATTCATAGATTCAGTTTCTTCGTAACATTCCTTTAACAGCCGCATAAACACCCACGATGCTATTATTCCTGATAACTGCGGTCCGCTTTTCGCCACAAGCGGACTTTGCTCAAAACGGCCGTCAGGGGGCTTTCGATGATTGATACGAAGCAATATGTCATCAAGCAAATCGAAGAGCGCAAACATTCGCTTTTTGCGATTGTGGTTCACCGATATTTTCGGCAATCTGAAAATGTCGCCATTACGCCTTCCTGGATATCGAAATCGCGTTTGAAGAAGGCATCGGCTTTGACGGCTCGTCTATCGACGGGCTTGCGAGTTTGCAAGATTCCGATATGCTCGTGCACCCTGATCCGTCGACTTTCCGTGCTGCCATGGCGTCCGAGCGACGATGGCGTGGCGCGCATGTTCTGCGATTTGCGCACGCCCGACGGGGCGCCGGCTGCCGGCGACTCGCGCCATGTGCTCATGAATATGCTGAAGCGTGCAGGCGCGATGGGCTATTCGGTCAATATCGGCACGGCGGTCGAGTATTTCTGCTTCAAGAGCGATTCCGCGCCTGAGCCTATCGATAAGGGGCGGCTATTTCGATTTGGCGCCGCTCGACAACGCGTCCGACCTTCGCCGCGAAACGGTGCTCACGCTCGAGAAGATGGGCATTCCCGTTGAGTACTCGCATCATGAAGCGGCTCCGGCGCAGCAGGAAATCGACTTGCGCTTCTGCGACGCGCTTTCCGCCGCCGATGCCGTGGTAACCGCGCGCCTTGTCATTAAAGAAACAGCCCATGCGCAGGGCGTGCATGCATCGTTTATGCCGAAGCCTATCGAGGGCCAACCGGGAAGCGCGATGCATGTGCATCAGTCGCTGTTCGATGAGTGCGGCAACGCATTTGCCGATACAAACGACCCCGATGGCATGGGGCTTTCGTCGGTCGCCAAGAGCTATATCGCCGGCCTTTTGAAGTACGCGCCAGAATACATGCTTTGATCACCAACCAATATGTGAATTCCTACAAGCGCTTGGTGCCAGGCTTCGACGCTCCCGTGGTCGTGTCGTGGGGAAGCCGAAACCGTTCGGCCATGGTGCGCGTGCCTCGCTACAAGCCGAGCAAAGCCCTCATCGACGCGTATTGCGGTGCGCAGCGTCGATTCGGCGGCGAATCCGTATTTGGCGTACGCTGCCATGCTTGAGCGGGCCTCAAGGGCATCGAGGAAGGCCTCGATTTGTGCGCGCCGGTCGAAGAAAACCTGTTCAAGCTTTCTCAGGCTGAAATCGCCGAACGCGGCTTGAAATACTTGCCGCGCGACCTCTCCCAGGCGATTGACGAGTTCGAGAAATCGGAACTCATGCACGAGATTCTTGGCGATGTGATTTGCGAGAACCTCATTTCGGCCAAGCGCGCCGAATGGGAGGAATATCGCGCACACGTGAGCTCGTGGAAATCGATCGTTATCTGGCAAGGCTGTAGGGAGGCGCGCTATGCATTCCAAGACAATTCTTGTTTCGTGCGGCCGCACTATCACGCTCGAACGTGCGTCCGTGTTATTCTCTTCTATGGACGCCGACGTGCGTGCGCTGAAAGTGCCGCCTGCGCAGGCGCTTTTCTTCCGGTCACGGTTTGGGCGTCGATTTGCTCGTGATTGACGATACCGATGGCGGGTGTGACATTTCCGCAATTGAAGCCGAGCTTGCCAGCGGCGGCGATTCCACGCTGTTTTTGATGCTCGACGAATCGCGCATGAAATCGGTGCGCCTGCCTGTGCGCGTGACGAGCGATTTCGCATGCAGCGGCGCGAGTGATGACGAGATCAAGCTTCGCTGCCGTCGCCTTTTGTGGCCGGGCGAAATGACGAGCGATGCCGACTTCATCCATATGGGTGCGCTCACGGTGAATCTTGCGACGTATCAGGTGAAGGTCAATGGTGAGCCTATCGATTTGACGTTCATGGAATATGCCCTGCTGTCGTTTTTGGTCACGCATCCGGGTCGAATTTACTCGCGCGAGGTGTTGCTCTCCCAGGTGTGGGGCTTCGACTATTACGGCGGCAGCCGCACGGTCGATGTGCATGTGCGCCGCCTGCGCGCTAAGCTCGGCCCCGAGGTTGCCCAGCACATCGAAACCGTGCGTGGCGCTGGCTATTTGTGGCAGAGCTAAACGCGCAAGGTCCATTTGCATGCAATGAAGAAAAAGACCAACCTGAGGGTTGGTCTTTTCTTGTATGGGAGGGGTTGAAAGAGGGTTTGCGTCGGAAGCGACGCTTTCGGGTTTAGCCCAGGTATTCGTCGACCACGTTGCCTGCGTACACGCCGTAGCCAAGGGCGATGCCGACGGAAGAGCCCGGTTGTCGTAGCAAGGCACGCAGTACGTGCTGCCCTGGTCGACGCATGCGCGGCATTTCTATTCCAAGCTTGAGGTCCACTCGAAACAAGAGCTGCTCGATTTGGTGGAAGCGAAGCGGGCCGAGCAATAGCGAAGGCGCAGGAAAAACGGCGCGAAAACAAGAGGAAAAAGCAGGGGTCTGGACAAGAATCGGGCAAGGTTTCAGTGCTAACTTCTTTCCACGCGAAGGCTCGCACAGGAAGGCAAGCCTTCATCAATGATATTACATATGATATCATTCGGAGGAAGCATGGCTACGATAGAAGAATTGCTCGAGGAACTGCGCCGCAACCCTCGCCACGTGCGATTTCGTGATGCCGATAGGGTGCAGGGCATATTTTGGTGAGCCGCGAACGCACGGTTCGCATCATGTGTTCAAAACGCCCTGGCAAGGCAATCCGCGCATCAATATCCAAAATCGTAAAGGGTTCGTCGCGCCATATCAGGTTTCGCAACTGCTTCGAGCAATCGACCTTATGGAGGTGTTGAGCGATGAAGGCAACCGCTGACATGTATACGTATCGCGTTTTTGGTCGGGCGAAGACGGCGCATTCGTGGCGTCCGTTTCGGAATTCCGAGCTTGTCGAATGTTGCCGATTCTCAGAAAGAGGCGCTCAACGGCTTGAGCGAGCTTGTCGCCGATGTCCTTTGCCGATATGCGTGAAAGCGGAGAACAGCCGCCTGTTCCTTTAGGGATGCCGCACCTATTCGGGAAAATACGCTCTGCGCATGACCCCGAGCAGCATCGGCGTGTGGTAATGGAAGCGGCGGAGCAGGGCGTTTCGGTGAACCAGCTGCTCATCTCGCGCGTGTAAGCCTGGCTTGCGGCAGGGCGGTCCCATGCTTGCGCTTTCCGCGGCCGAATTCGGGAGACGCGCGCATTTATTTCGTCCTCATTACTTGAATATTTCCTGTTCGTAACGCCAGTTTCGCCTATGTTACGGCTTGGTTTTTCAGTCGTTAACTCACCTTTGTGGCCCCTTGCGCGCGTCGAAAAGCTCCCCCATAATGAAGTGCGTCATATCCATGGGCGCACAAAACGCCGGCTGTGGAGAGGCCATTTTCGAATATTCGGTTTCGCGAGCCTTATTTCGGAAAACGCATGGGGAACGGCCACTCCACAAAACGGCAATCAATGCGCCCGCCGGAAGAAGGGAGCAATCATGTTTGATCCAGGCAGCACCGGATTCATGATTCTGGGCGCGATGTTGGTGTTCTTGATGACGCCGGCACTTGCATTTTTCTATGGCGGCCTTTCTCGCCGCAAAAATGTGTTGAACACCATGTTCATGTCAATCGCCGTAATTGGTTTCGTCGGCGTGTTGTGGATTGTGGCCGGCTGGTCGTTCGCCTACGGCGGCGACGGCAGCTGTCCGTTTTTCGGCGGCTTCGATCAGATTTTCTGCGTGGGGCTGCTCGATAACATGCTGGGCTGCAACGATTTGGCGCTTTCCCACTGACACGTACCCCGTGCTCGTTGATGTCGCTTTCCAGGCTGCGTTTGCCATTATTACCATCGCTATTATCACGGGCTCCTTGGCTGGCCGCATGAAGTTTGGCGCGGTGCTCGCGTTCATCTCTATTTGGCTGTTGCTCGTGTATGCCCCCCTTGGCCCCATATGGTGTGGGGTGGCGACGGTTCGCTCATCGGCGACACCATTGGTGCGCTCGACGTCGCTGGCGGCGACGTCGTGCATATCTCTTCTGGCCTTACGGGTCTCATCCTGTGCGTGCTGCTCGGCAAGCGTCGCGGCTACGGCATGATGAGCTATCGCCCGCACAACATTCCCTTTGTTGCTTTGGGTGCTTCGCTTCTGTGGTTCGGCTGGTTCCGGTTTCAACGGCGCTTCTGCATTCGCTGCCGATGGCGTTGCTGCGCTCGCGTTCCTCAACACTATTGCCCTGCTGCCGCAATGATTTCCTGGATGCTCGTTGAGCGTCTGCGCTCTGGTAAGGCGACGCTCGTTGGCGCATGCACGGGCATCGTTGCCGGCTTGGTCGTCATCACCACCCGGCTGCTGGCTTCGTTGATGTGGGGCCGCTGTTGTCATGGGCCTCATCGTTTCCCCATTTGCTATTCGGCCACTGGCGTTCCTCAAGCCGAAGCTTGGCTATGACGATGCTCTTGACGCATTCGGCTGCCACGGCATCGGCGGCATGGTGGGCGGCGTGCTCACCGGCATCTTCTGCGTGCCCGACCTCTCCTGGACCGACTTCGGCGGCCTGCTGTACACCGGTGATCCCACGCTGCTCATCGCTCAGATCGAGGGCATCCTTATCACCATCGTGTTCGTTGCTGTAATGTCGGTCATCATCGGCCTTGTGGTGAAGGTTCTGTTTAAGGGCAGCCTGCGCGTGTCCGCCGAGGAAGAAGCTGAAGGCCTTGATGCTCGCGAGCACGGCGAGCGCATACCCCGCGTTCAATGGCCTGGACTAACTGGTAGCTCGGAATTTCGAAAGGAGTCATCGATGAAAAAGATTGAAGCCATCGTTCGTCCGGCGAAGCTTGAAGCGCTCAAGGATGCGTTTCTCGAGGCTGGCATCAAAGGCATGACTATTTCCCAGGTGCAGGGGTTGCGGAAATCAGCATGGCTGGAAAGAGTACTACCGCGGCAGCGAGGTTATCGTGAACATGCTGCCGAAAATCATGCTCACCGTGGTCGTCGAGGATGATAAGGTCGATTCCACCGTCGAACTTATTTGCAATACCGCCCGTACCGGCGAGGTAGGCGACGGTAAGATTTTCGTCTCGCCCGTCGAGCAGGTGGTTCGCATTCGTACTGGCGAAAGCGGAGAAGGGGCGGTATAGGGTTGCGCTGTTCAGACAAACGGCGCTAACCGCCGACGCTGCGCGGCAATCTGGCGGAGCATTTCAGGTTCAAGCTGCGGCTCGCGTACCGAAGCGCGCGTTGCCCAGCCGAGCTGGGCGCGACCACTGCAGTATAGGCAGGGATTGAAAACGCCGCTGCATTTTCAATCCCTGAACCGCACTCGCCAGATTGCCGTCTGTCGACTCTTGACGTGAACGAACAAGCCCCATTCTTCTGAGAGAATGGGGCTTTCTTTTGTCCACGTGCTCATATGTGTAAGCTGCGAACCAAATATGCACGTGGCATGGGTTCGATATGGAGGGCGTTTCGCGCCCCTGCGCGCTAGCCCCGCCCGTGCGTGTGGTAATATGGCACGGTTGTATGCACGAATGGAAAGGTCGTCCCGTGTTTGGTATCGGTGGAACTGAGCTCTTCCTCATTCTCCTGTTCGGCTTTTGATTTTCGGTCCCGACAAATTGCCCGCCATCGCGAAACCGTTGGCAAGGCGATTTCGAAGTTCCGCAGCGCCCAGGATGAAATGAACAAGGTCGTAAAGACTGAAATCTACGACCCCTTGACCGATGACTCCGTCAAAAACCCGATGGAGCAAATCGACAAAGAGAACAAGCAGAAAATCGAGAAGAAGGAATCGTTCGCTTCTCGTAAGGCGAAATACGACAAAGAGCGCGCCGACAAGGTGAAGCGCGAGGCTGCGATGGAAGCCGCCAAGGAAGTGCGCGCCGAAGCCGCTGCCGAAGCCGAAGCTGCCAAAGCCGCCAGAAGGAAGCTGAAGCCGCCGCTGCCGCCGCAGTGCAGGCGAAGCCCGGCGAGGCTGGCGCGGGCATTGCGGCCGCGACCGCTGCGAACGCTGCCTTGAGCGCCGAAGCTGCCAAGGCCCTGAGCGGCGATGCCGCCAAGGCGAAGGCGAAAGCTGAAGAGCTGGCTGCCGCAACCAAGCCCGCAACGGTGCATGAGAAGGTCATGGCCGCGCGCATGGAAGCAACCGAAAAGCCCAAGCCGAAGTCAACGCCGAGCGTGCCGCCGAGGCCGAACTCGCGAGCGAGATTCTCGGCACGGCCAAAGCCTGCTAAAAAAGAAGAAGCGTCCCGCAGCGGCCGACGCTGCCAACGAGTCCGCCGCGACCCAGAAGGAGAATAGCCCATGCCTATCGGTCCGGCGAGAATGCCGCTTTTTGATCATCTTGGTGAGCTGCGCATGCGTTTGGTGCGCATCGTGGTTTCCCTGTTTATTGCCATGTGCGTGTTCTATATGGCAACGCCCACCATCATTCAATTTATGTGCCTGCCCGTAGCTGATTACCTGCCAAAGGGGCGACGATGGCTTGGTGGTTTTGAACGTGCTCGACGTGTTCGGCTCGTTCACGATTCGTTTCAAGGTTGCGCTGTGGGCGTCGGTTGTCGCATGCATGCCTATTATTCTGTGGCAGATTCTTGCGTTCTTCCTGCCGGCCTTGAAGCCCAACGAGCGCAAGTGGTTCATTCCCACGTTTGCCGTGGGCGTGCTCTTGTTCATGTTCGGCACGGTGTTCTGCTATCTGTTCATTTTGCATCCGGCTGTGCAGTGGCTCACCGATCAGGCTGGCGGCTTCGCGCAAATCCTGCCCGACGCCAAATCGTGGGTCGATGTCATCATCAACTTTGAGCTGTGTTTCGGCGTCGCATTCGAACTGCCGCTCGTCGTGTTCTACTTGGTTATTTTCGACATCGTTCCCTATAAGAAGCTTCGCAGCTCGTGGCGTACGGTTTACATCGTGCTTATGGTCATTTCCGCTATGGCAACGCCCGACGCTTCGCCTGTTACCATGCTGCTCATGTTTGGCGCCATGATCGTTCTGTATGAGGCCAGCTTGCTGGTCGCACGAATCGTTCTGGGCAACCGTTTAAAGAAGCGCCAGGAGGAAGAGGCCCGCGAGGCGGCCGAAGATGCCGAGATTGCTGCCGAATGGGACGAAACCAAGAAGAAGGCCAAAAAGAAGTTCAAAGAACACATGGATCGGACGACTAACCGAAAGCGCCATCTGCGAAGGTGGTGCTTTAGTATTCTTACTTGATAGGAAAGTCAGCGAAAAGCTGTCCGGTGCGGCAGGTTGGCCCGAAGGCAAGCCGCCGCGTAGCAGCGCTACACAAGGTGAAGTCTGAGGACCAAGATGCCGTGCTGGACAGCTTTGTGCTCAATTCGTTCCGCCGTTCGGCAGAACGGCGGAAAGGGTAATCATGCATGAGCTTGGAATGGTGACGGGCGTCGTTGAGAGCGTGCGCCAGGCGGCCGAGCGAACCATGCCGACAAGGTATTGAAAGTGTCGCTTTCCGTAGGCGAGATGACCGAAGCCATCGAGGACGCTCTCACCTTTGCGTACGAGGCCATTACGACGGCGATCCTCTGTTCTCAGGCTCGAAGCTCGACATCACCATGGTGCCGCCGAAGAGCCGCTGCGTGGAGTGTGGCCATGAATTTATCGCTTCCATGTGATGTGTCCCGAATGCGGTGGTTTTGCCGACCTTATCGAAGGCAAGCGAACTGCGAATCGATTCAATCGAAGTCGATATTCCGACGAAAACGAAGAGTAAAAAAAATCGCCCCGAGTTTTCTCGGGGCGATTTTGATATGGGCGCATGAATGGCGGCCATGATAGAAATAGAAAAGTTACCAGCTCAAAGCTCATATCCAGTTTCGGTGATCAAAACCTGAACTTCCCATTGGGCCGTGTCGCTGCCGTCGGCAGTGCGCACGGTCCAGCCGTTCGGGTCGCTCGAATCAATGTCGGGCGCGCCTGCGTTCACCATGGGCTCGATGGTGAACGTCATGCCCGGTACGAGCACCATGCCTTCGCCTGGCTCGCTCACGAAGCTCACGAACGGGTCTTCGTGGAATTCGAAGCCACAGCCGTGTCCGCCGTATTCGCGCACGACCGAATAGCCCTGCGCTTTGGCGTATTCGTGTACGGCGGCGCCCGTCGCCCAACAGCCCCCAGGGCTTAATGGCAGCAAGGCCCGCTTCCACGGCCTTCTTGGTTTCTTCAACCAGACGGCGGCGTTCGGGCGAGACTTCGCCAATGCAGAACATGCGCGACGAATCGCTGTAATAGCCGTCAAGAATGGTTGAGCAGTCAATATTGACGATATCGCCCTCTTTCAGCACGTCCTCTTTGCAGGGAATGCCGTGGCAAATAACGTCGTTGATGGACGTGCACACGCTTTTCGGGAAGCCGCCGTATCCCAGGTCGGCCGGCGTACCGCCGTGTTCGATGGTGTAATCGTAAATCCACTGGTCGATTTCTTCGGTGGACACGCCTGGCGCAATGCGCTCGGCTACCATGTCGAGCACGCCCACGTTGATGGCTGCGCTTGCTTTGATGGCCTCGATGTCAGCGGGCCTTTCAGAATGTCGCGAGTGGGAACCTCGTAGCCCTTTGTCATAGAGCTCTTGCAGGCGCTCATCGGTTTGCCAATGGCACTTCTTGTACTTCTTGCCGCTGCCGCACCAGCATTCGTCGTTGCGTCCCGGCTGGCCTTCGCCGTCGTACATTGCGATCCTCGTTTTCGCTCCGGGCGGCCGCGATCGGCCGCAAAAATAGTTTCAGATATTGTAGCGCTCATTTCAGGGTGTGGTCATTGCAGAAAGAAAGCCAAGGGAAACATCTGACGAATCGTTCATCTCGCCTTCAATACCGCTTCCGCGCGATACATGCCATTGGTGTGCTGCGGTGCCTCCGCGCGTCGCATCGCGCGCGAAATGCACTACACTGAGCGCAGCGTTAGAAGAGGAGGAATCCCATGCAAATAGATATGAAACAACCCATTCTCGACAAGAACGATCGCCTTGCGCAGGAGAACCGCACTGTTCGCTGAAAAGCGCGTGTTCGTGCTCGATTTGCTCGCAAGCCCCGGCTCAGGCAAAACGTCGACCATTCTGGCCACCATTGAAGCGCTGCGCGACGAGTTCAACATCGCCGTTATCGAAGGCGATATCGCGAGCGACGTCGATGCGAAGCGCATTGGCGCTCAGGGCATTGCTGCGGTGCAAATCAACACGGGTGGCGCGTGCCATCTTGAAAGCGACATGATTCGCCGCGCGGTCGATGCGCTCGACTTGGACAACCTCGACCTCATCATTGTCGAAAATGTGGGCAATCTCGTGTGTCCCACCGATTTCGACTTGGGCGAAGGCGCCAAGGTCATGATTTTGTCCGTGCCAGAAGGCGACGACAAGCCGCTGAAGTATCCCGGCGTTTTCCAGGCGAGCGAGGCCATTATCCTGAACAAAGGTTGACACCATGAGCGTGTTCAATTTCGACGAGAAAGCTTTCCGCGACGAAGTTGCCCAACTTAATCCGAAGGCACCTATTTTCCCCATCGCGGCGACGAAGGGTGAGGGTGTTGACGCTTGGGCCAATTGGCTGCGCGACCGCATCCATGCGCTCCAGCAGGCCTAAGCCTGTTGTGCCGGAATCAGCTGGGGTGAAGGTTGGCTAGAGCGGTTCCTTTCGAATCGAGCGGAGCGCCGGAGCGCCCCTTATGGCATTTGGGAGACTGCCATTGTTTTTCGATTTCAAGCGGCTGCGCAAAGGTGCGCGGCCGCTTTTCTTTATTTTATTGTCATGCGTTGTTTGAAATGCCTAGAAACAGCCTTGAGCTAGACTTTCAAAAACGTGAAAGGAAGTGCGTGCTATGGACTCTGAACAGCAATATACGGCCTGTGTTGCGGGCCTGAAAGAATTGTAGAGGGCATTGGAGGCCGCGGCGTTGTTTTGGGGACTTTCGGGCGGAATCGATTCGGAGCCTGGTTGCATGCATGCGTGGATGCCTTCGGCGCCGAAAACGTGCACGGCTATATGCTGCCCGGTCCTTATTCCACCGAACATTTTGGTCGACGCCCAGGAGCTTGCCCGCAACCTGGGTATTCGTGCCGAGCGCGTAAGCATCGCGGAGGCATATCGGGTGTTCGAGAGTCGTTGTCGACCCTGTGCCCGAGTTTCGACGCTCAACGGCGGGCGAGAACACCCAGGCCCGATGCCGCATGATTGTGCTTCATGGCGCTTGCGAACTTCTACGGGTGGACCATGGTGAACACTGGCAACAAGAGCGAGGCCATGATGGGCTATTCCACACTTTATGGCGATACGGCTGGCGCTTATGCCCCTATTGGCGGCTTGTATAAAACCGACGTGTATGCAGTTTCACGTTGGGTGAATGCTCGCGCTGAAGCGGCGGGACGGTGGCCCCCATTCCCGAACATGCCGTGAAGCTGCCGAGTGCCGAGCTCGCTCCCGGCCAGCAAGATGAGACCTCGCTCGGCACCACCTATGCCGAGCTCGACAAGCTGCTCATCGATTACAAAGAACGCGGCAAAAGCGTCGAGCTAACTCATTGCTGCCGGCTAGACGCGGCAGAGGTCGAACGCATTACCAAACGTGTGGAGGCGTATGCGTTCAAGCGCGCCTCGAGCCACAATTCCCCGTTATTCCATACGCGGAATAGTTGTTGCCTGCGGGCATATTGCGTGCCCGGGTTATCAAAATCGCGCCGTCTGCGGCG
>VOFB01002572.1_pt1 | contig 29212 bp, 44 predicted proteins | sample 5384141 | NCBI WGS metagenome assembly VOFB01 (sample SAMN12384721, study PRJNA508395) | human gut metagenome | isolation source: healthy gut A | host: Homo sapiens | reverse complement strand
CTCGGCAGGAGCCTGAGTCTCTTCGGCAGGTGCCTGAGTCTCTTCGGACGGTGCGGGGTGCTGGAGTTGCCGCATGCGCAAAGAGCAAGAACCATAACAAGAGCCAGAACAAGAGCGAGGATCTTCTTGATGTTGCTCATTTTTCATTTTTCCTCCTTGATAGGATTTTTATTTATTAAACGCGGGCTTCTATAAATTAATTAAGCCCTGCGGTTAATAACTGGATCAGAATAAGCTTCGTCGCCACCGCCTGACGGCGGGGAGAACGAGAGCGCGAACGCCGCGCAGAGTATCACGGCGCCGGCGGCAAAGGAGATGTCCGCCGCATTGAGCTTTTCCGGCGCGGCTATCGCGGTTATGCCTTCGGCGATCAAGGCGACCGCCGTGAGGATGATGCCGAATACCGAAGCCGAGGGAGATTCTGCGACCTTCTCCGCCTCCGAGCGCTTGAGCTTATCGCCCGCGCGCAGCAGCTCGGCGACCGCGGAACTGACGTACCACAGCGGCACGGCCGCAAACACGAAGGGAAGGATCACATACATGAGCTTTCCGGCTCCGGACGGGAGCCACAGCGCCACGATATACGCAAGCCAGCCAAGCGCGGCGGCGGGAGCAAGGAGCCTGCCGCTCTTCTTCGCGGCGGCGGCATCGCAGAAGCAGAAATACGAACCGACATATATCGGCACGGATCTGACCCTGCCCTTTTCGTCGATAGTTTCGGAAATTTCGTAATCCCGTACGTATTTTTTCTTTGCCATGCGAGCTTTCCCCGTCAGCTTCCTCCGGCGCAGCGGTCTGCGCCAGTGCAAATTGCTAAAGTTGGTTTACATATTGTGATATGTCATTATATATGAAATATTACAATTTGTCAATGACATCCACATTTCAGATAGCACAAAGTCCACCGCTGGCGTACAAGTGTTTCTGTTGCACTGTACACAAAACCATCGGATTCTTCAGTTTTCGTCATTAGCTTTTCTAATACATAGGCACTCCCGCCGGCCATATTACAGATCGCAGTGATATCTCGGCTTCCCGGAGGCTCTTGCGGCCATACTCATCGCGCCCGTCGGGCAGTGACAGATGCAGGCCATGCAGTGCGTGCAGTTTTTGCCCCACACCGGGCGGTCGTCGACGATGCTGATGTCGTTCAGCGGACACAGCTGCGCGCATTTGCCGCAGCCAATGCATTTATCGTCGGCGCGGAATTTATCCGCTTTCACGAAAAGCGCGTAAAACACCGGGTTTGCTGCGGTGCTCATAAAGCGGTCATAGAGATTGTTCCGCGGCGCGGCAAACTCGAAGCCCTCGGATATCTTCCGCGCGGCCTCGTCTATCGAGGGAGACGCGGCCGCAATTATCCGCGCGGCTTCCGGCGCTTCGGGCGCGTCAAACATGGCGATATAGTTCTCCGGCATTATCACCTGCGCGGTGCCCATATAGGTGAAGCCCTTATCCGCGCACAGGCGCTTGTTGTACTTCGCCGCGTTGCCGATCTCGCTGCCGCAGTTCATCACGAACCACACCTTGTCCGCGCCGGAAAATTCTACTCTGCGTATCCACTCCTCGACCACGCGCGGGATGCGCCAGCCGTAGGTAGGCGTCACGAATATCAGGCGGCCGTCGGCGCGAACTGTCCCGGTATCGCCGCTTTTATCCTGTCATTGACACTGACAAGCTCAGCGCCGAGCGCCGCGGCGAGTCTGCGGGCTATATAGCGGCTGTTGCCCGTGCCGCTGAAAAAAAGAGGATCATACGCGTTCTCCTTTTTCGTAGTATCGGTTGACAATGGCAAACCCGGTTTTGGCGGGCAGAAATGCGCCCATACTTCTTCAAAGTCCTTGACAATACAGTAAGTATTCTCTGCGGCCTTTTCATCGTCTGGCCACATTTCTGCTCCGTCAAAACTGCTGCGCACCTGACAGGGATGGATTTTTGAGTGATTTTTTTTTTGAGGCGCAGACGGGCTGTCGCCCTTCAAGACGAAAAAGAACAAAAGCGCCGAAAAGACGCACTGTCAGGCGTGTCTGCCCTTGTTAACCGATACTAAAAAAAATATTAAATGCCGGAACCCCACACAGGCAGGCTTGCTGGCATTTATTGATTTGATCTCAACTCTGAGAAATTTTACTCTATTTGCTCACGGCTGTCAATCAAAAAGCCCGAAACTACGCGCATTTCCCCTCCGGCGGCAAAAATCAGGGCACGGGATATCCCGTGCCCTGAAGCGTTTTATTTTGCGCAGGCTCTCTCGAACTCTTCCTGGATCTCCTTTTTCGGGTTCGGCGGTGAGCAGGCTCACGACGACGATGAACACGCAGGATATCACGAACGCGGGGCGACTCGTATATTCCGAGCACGCCGCCAAGAGGTGCGACGCAGTATTTCCACACGAACACCATCACTGCTCCGGAGAACATCATGCCGCAATCGCGCCCCACTTGTTGCAGCGCTTCCAGAACAGGCCGAACAGCATCACGGGGCCGAAGGTCGCGCCGAAGCCTGCCCATGCGAAGGAGACGACGCGGAAGATGGAGCTGTTGGGGTCGCTTGCGAAGATGACGCCGAGGATCGCGACGCCGACGACAGTGACGCGCGCGATGAGCATGGTCTTCTTATCGCTCATCTTCACGCCGAAGACATCGGTGAGTATGTTGTGGGTGACGCCGGAGGCAGCAGCGAGAAGCTGCGCATCGGCGGTGGACATGGTGGCGGCGAGGATACCGGCGATTATGATGCCCGCGACGATAGCAGCGAGCGTGCCGTGCGTCGAGATGAGCGCCGCGGAGTTGACGATCAGGTTCTCCGCCTCGGCCTCAGGAGCCGGGCATCGCTATCGCTCCGGCCTTGACCATGCCGAAGCCGACGATGCCGATTATGACCGCGGCGCCGAGGAGATGACGACCCAGATGGAGGCGATGCGGCGGCTGAAGTTCAGCTTCTCTCCGCTGATGGCCATGAAGTGCAGCAGGATGTGCGGCATGCCGAAGTAGCCGAGTCCCCACGCCAGCGTGGACGCGATCATCAGGGGCTGTAGCTGCTGGGGGTGCCGGTGAGGATGCTCGTGGACGCGGAGAAATCGAGGTAGCCGGGGATCTCCTTGGCGTTGGCGATGACGGCGTCCCAGCCGCCGGCGGTGTTGATGCCGAATATGAGGACTATGACAAGTGCGGCCGTCATCAACGATGCTCTGGATAAGGCTCGTGACGGAGGCCGCCATGAAACCGCCGGTCGCGCAGTAGATAACGATGACGGCCGCGCTGATTATCATGGCGGTCATGTAGTCGAAGCCGAAGAGGCTGTTGAAGAGCTTGCCGCAGGCGGCAAAGCCCGAGGCCGTATAGGCACGAAGAAGATTATGACCGTAAGCGCGCCCAGAGTTTCGATGAGCTTGGTATTGTCGCGAAGCGGCGGGCAAGGAAATCAGGCACGGTTATAGCGTTGATGCCCGCGGAGTAGCGGCGCAGGCGCTTGGCGACGATGAGCCAGTTGAGATATGTACCCAGTGCCAGACCTATTGCCGTCCAGCCGCTTCGGCAACGCCGCAGAAGAAGGCAAGACCGGGAACGCCCATCAGAAGGTACGCTCATATCCGACGCCTCCAGTGCTCATGGCGGTGACTATGGGGCCGAGCTTGCGGCCGCCGAGATAGAAGTCCTCGGAGGTGCTGTTGTTTGCATATTTGAAGCCTATCGCCAGCATGCCCAGCAGATAGACGACCACTGCTACAAGAATCCAGATCATTGCCGAAGTCATAATACATATCCTCGCTTTTTCATAATATAGTCGGGATTATATATTATTTTTTCGGAAAACAATATTATTTCCGCAGGTTTTTCTCTTGATTTTCGCGGTTTTCGGGCATAATATAAACGTCTCTAATTTTATTCATATTAAGATGAATTTATTTCATGCAAGGAGTTTCCCATGAATCTGGCCAAGTATCAGGTGCTGCTGAGCGTCGTGGAATCCGGAAGCCTGACCGCCGCGGCGGCGCCCTTTGGGCTGACGCAGTCGGCGGTGAGTCACAGCATCAACAGTCTTGAGGAGGAGCTGGGCTTCGCGGTGATAAAGCGCAGCCGCGCCGGCGTGAAGCTCACGAACGAGGGCGAGCGGCTCGCTGCCGCGGTGCGCGGACTCTTAAACAGCGCCGAGCGCTCAGCCAGGTGACGGCGGCGATACGCGGGCTTGACAGCGGCCTTGTCCGCATCGGGACCTTTACCTCCGTCGCCGTCCACTGGCTGCCGGGGGTGCTGAAGGAATTCCAGCGCGACTATCCGCGCGTCGAGTTCAAGCTCCTCAACGGCGACTACAACGACGTCGAGCGAGTGGGTGCGCGACGGCGCGTGGACATCGGCTTTGTGAACCTGCCCTCCCCGCTAGACTGCGAGTGCATCCCGCTGATGGAGGACCGGCTGATGGCCATTCTGCCGAAGGACAGCCGCTTTGCGAGCTATCCCAAATTTCCGCTCGTCGAGTGCGACGGAGCCTTTATAAGCCTGCTTAAAAGCTCCAACCACGACGCGCGGCGCGCGCTAGAAGCCGCCGGCGTCAAGCCGAACGTGCGCTTCTACACCAAGGACGACTACGCGGTTATCGCCATGGTCGAGCAGGGGCTGGGCATAAGCATAATGCCGGAGTCTTGCTGAAGGGGCGACACGACGATCTGCTGGTGCTGCCGCTCGTTTCCGGAAGCGAAGCGAACCATCGGCATTGCCATCGCCGCGGGAGAAAAGGCCGGCCCCGCAACACGACGCTTTGCGGATTACGTCGTGCGCTATGTAAAGGCGCAGGCGTAGATCGCCGCGCGGCATCATCGGTAAATCTACACAAAGTGCGCGGCAAAGATTTGTGTACAAAGTCGATTTTGTATTTTGCAAAAACATTTTTCTGGACTTTTTTATTTTTATGAAATACAATCATGCCATAGTGATGCGCTTCACACTCAGGAGTTTCCCTGCCGTTTCTCAACATGGCCAGTTGAGAGCGCGGGAACACAATGAAAAGTTGAGGTAAATCTATTATGGAACAATCAGCGAAAAGGAAAAAATATTGGCGAATAATAGCGATATGTCTCGCCGTTATGCTCCTTGCAAGCATTGTCTCCGCCGTTGTGAAGACCGACGGCGGGAACACGCTCATTCGCGAGGTGAAGATCAGCACCCGCGGCGGCACGCTTTCCGGCGTGCTCTACATCCCCAAGGGCGCGCTTGAGAACGACGGCTTCGGGAACTACACTTCCCGCGCCCGGCAGTAATTCTGAGCCACGGCTATCTGAACAGCAACCAGATGCAGGATCCGAACGCGATCGAGCTGTCGCGCCGGGGCTTTGTCGTGTTTGCAATGGATATGTACGGTCACGGCAACTCCGACCTCGCTAACGCCACCGATGACCCGACCGGCAGCGGCGCGGTTCTCGGCGCGCTGGACGCATACAACTATGTACGCACTCTCCCTTATGTTGACGCTACGCGCATAGGCATCGCGGGTCACTCCATGGGCGGCATGAACACCGGCAACGCCGTTGCGCTGACCGCCGGCTTCTACCGAGGCAGATATGCTTCTGAACCTCCTGCATGACGAATTCGGCATGGACATCACGGCCGAGCAGATTGCCGCGCAGGATCCCGACGCGCTTGCGGCAGGACTTTCCGACTATGAGCGCGGGCAGTATGAGCTGCGCCGCGAGGAGATACTTACCGAGGCAGCGCAGCCGCCCCGTTGCGGAGCTGTTCATGGGCTCCGGCCCGGGCTTTGCGGGGCTGACGAGGGCGCATCAGGTCGAGGTTGCGGGCAACACCGTGTGGCGTGACCTTCAGGCAAACGTCGGCGTAAGCATCGGTCTGTACGAGGAAAAACTGCTGGCTGATGTTCTCCGCAAGCGACGACGGCATAAATTCCGCAAAGCAGATACCAGAAACCACCGTGGCACGGGTTCTGTTCGGAACGCTTGATGCCCCTTGAGCGCGAGACTTGGTATTCTCTCAATCTCTCCGACGGCGGCGCGCCTTGAAAGCACCAAGCTCGGCAGCTTTTACTCCACCGAGCCGAGCGACACCGCCCTGCGCGAGGCAATTGCCAACCGCAGCGCCCGCGTGATGATTCAGCCCGCCGAAATTCATGCCGGCAACCACTTCTCCTTCAAAACAACGAGCTTCGTTGTTCAGTTTTTCACCGACGTTATGAACTACAACAACGGTGAGCTTGCCGACGGCGCACAGCCCATCCCCGCGAGCAGCTCGGTGTGGCTCATCAAGGAGCTTGCAAACGGCGTGGCTCTTGCCGCAATGCTGGCTCTGGTGTATCCGTTTGCCGCGTTGCTGCTTGAGGCTCCGTTCTTTGCCGGTCTGCGCAGAAAGCCGCGCGAGGCGCTGATAGAGAAGAACGACCGTGGCTTCTGGATAATAAGCGTACTGCTTGCCATAATTCAGGGCGTTAGCATTATCCCCTGCTTCATACTCGGCGGCGCGCCGACCACCTACGCCGGTGACAAGGGACCGATAGCGTGGAACTGGCTGTTCAGTCAGGAAATGCCGAACCGCACCATAGTATGGGCGCTTACGAACGCGGCAATCGCGCTCCTGCGCTGCCATCCGCCATCTGCGCGCAAAAAGCGACAAGCTCAGCTTTGCGGATCGCTACGGTATCAAAATTTCCGCAAAGGATTTCGGCAAGACCGTGCTGCTTGCGCTCATCGTTTTTGCCGGCTCCTACTGCCTTGCCGTGCTTTCGAGCTTCTTCTTTGCAAGATCCGACTTCCGTCTCTGGGTCATTGCGGGACGCGTCATGACCAAGACCCAGTTCCTCACTTGGGCGGGCTACCTTGTGTTCTTCCTCGTGTTCTACATTGTCAACAGCATGGTCGTCAACTCCGGGCGTATGCGCAATATGAGCGACGGCAAGAACCTGCTTATCTGCGCGCTGTTCAACGTGGCGGGCGTGTTTGTGTTTGAGCTGTTTGTGTACGCATTCGAGCTTATCACGGGGCAGATGGTGTGGTACGGCTTCGGCAAGGACTATTTCCTCTACGCCGTTGTGCTGTATCCGATGATAGTCGTGGCCGCTCGCAGCCGTATATGCGCGCAAGCTCTACAACAAGACCGGCGGCGCATGGCTCGGCGCGCTTATCAACGCAATGATCTTCACATGGTTTGTTGTGGGCAACACCTGCTATCACTACAGTATGCTGATTTCATAATTTGACTTTGCATCGGCTCGATGATATAATGATATATCAGCGTTAAAAACCGCGAAATCTCCGCGAGGAATTTTATCAGCTTTATCGGGGCAATGCTGAAAGGCATTGCCCCGATTTTATAGTAAAGGAGTCAAAAAACTATGGCAATGTCAGCCGAAACCTCATGGATGGGCAAATACCGCGATTTCGTGGAGAGCATTATTTATCTCTGCAACCGCTCCGCCACACGCTTCAATATGCCTCAGTACTACAACACCTCTTTCCGGCTGACCGCCATCCAGATACAGATAATCGAGTATACCCTTGAGGATAACAACGACAAAATGAGCGCCATTGCCGCGCGCTTGGGCATCACGCGCGGAGCCTTCTCCAACAACGTGACAAAGCTCGTAGACATGGGGCTTCTGGAGAAGTCGCACCGCGGCGGCAACAAAAAAGGATCTCTTCATCGCGGTTACCGACAGAGGCCGCGAGGAATATGCGCGCTATGCGCAGTTTGTTTATGACAAGACGCTGCGCTGCCATGTGTTCGCGCTGGCGGATGAGCTGACGCCGGAATCGATAGACGCCTTCCGCAAGATTTTAAATACCTTTGCGGATACGCTTGTATAACGGAAAAAAAATCGGAGCGCCCGATAAAGGCGCTCCGATTTTGTTATATTGCTTTTTTATCAGATATCCGTGACCGTGCCGATGAACACCGGCGTCATGGTGGCGCAGTCGAGGATCATATACAGGAACGGGCGGTTCAGCGTGACATACTTTATCTCCTCTATGAACGCGCTGCCGCAGGCGGCCTCGACCGCCGTCGCGGCTCCGGCCTTCGTCCCCTGCTCGTTCACGGAGACATGGCACTTATGCAGCACCCGACTGACATAGAGCGGCATACCGTCATAGCTGCCGATGCCGCTGAGGTCGGCGGAATCCGGGTCGAAAGCTCGGTCACGCCGAGCGCCCTCAGCACGTCCGAAAGCCCGCGCTGTAAGAGCTGTCAAACTTCGGCAGGCTCGCAATCACCGTCGTGCGCCGCGCTCCGGTCAGCATCGCGCGCAGACTCGCCGCTGAGGCCGGCGATGTATTCGTCAAGCCCGACTCCTCTTTCCGGAAGCAGCGCGGCAAAGGCGTAACGCCCGCCCTGATAATATTTGATGAAAGCCTGCGGCGCTGCCGTCGGAGATATAGGTGTGCTCCTCGGAATCCATGAAATCGACCAGTCTGTCCTCGCCATCGGCGTTGGTGAAGCTCCCCTGCTCGACCTGATCGGCGGTATACACCGTCTGCCACTTCGCGTCAAAGGCGACAGCGTTTATCAGGTACAGCATCGCGTCGTCGGGGATCTTGTCCAGTATCCGGTCTATCATCCCGCCGGTATTTTTCTTCACCCACGAATTGATGCTGTCGAGCGTCCCGCCGTCGAACGGTGCGGTGAACACGGCGCTGTCGTAATATCCGGCGTTCTTCTCAATGAACGCGTCGTTTATCTTCAGCTTGTCGTCGTCCCGCAGCCACATGGAGCAGGCCGAGCTAAGCTTGCTGCCCCTCGCTGTCGTCCAGCGTCGCCAGAAACGCCGCCATATACGCGTTCAGCTCGTCCGCGCTCATGCCGAACAGGTCTTCAAGCTGGCTGAGCGTTTCGCCCTCGGCGCCGTTGGCAGTCATGGCCAGCGCGCAGAGTATCGAGGTCGGGGAAATCAGCGTGTCGCCGTCGGATGGGCAGCTTTTTCAGCAGGCGCAGCCGCCAGCTCCGTGACCGCCGTGTTCGCCTCCTCCGTCAGCGCGGCGGGTCGGCGGCGATCTTATCGGTGTTTTTGGCCGTGATCTCGCTCACGGCGGGGCTTCCGCAGCCAAGCCAAGATCGCCATGGCCAGCAAAGAGGCATATTGAAACATAAAACATGCTTTTCATCTCGTGCTCCTTTCATTCGATCTGCTTTTTGACGCACGCCGCGTGAAAAAGGTTCCCATAAAAATATCGTGAGAGATATTAAAACCTCACGATATGTAATATCAATGTCTTCCCTGTATCCGCCGTGGTGTCCGCGGCGATTGCGGCGTCCGGCGTCGGATATCAGCTTCACCACGACAAGGATGACTATCATCGCGACGATGCCGATGATTATATACTTGAACATGCCCTCGGTGAGCTGTATGCCCTTGCCCGTATACTCGACCTCGCGGCTGCCGGTATAGCCGCAGACGCGGCATGTCCCGCGCTCCTCGCCCGGCTGATCCTTCTTCGCCGCGCGCACCAGCGTCCACTGCATGTCATGCGCGGCCTCGTCGGCCTTCTCGCCGCAGGAGCACTCATGCCAGTGGCGCTCCTCGTCAAAGCTCCATTTCAGCGAATTCATGCTCATGGTTTTCGTCCGCCGGTGCGGGGCTTTCCGCCGCGTCATCCGGCTTATCGTCCGGTTCAGTGCTGGGCTCCGGAGTTGCCGTCGGTGCGGGCGTCGGGGTCGCTTTTGCGGGGTCGGCCTTCACGGTTATGACCGCGCCGTAGCTCTCGCGGCCTCCGCCGGGATTGCTGAAATACGCCGCTATGCGCCAGCCGTTGAGTTCAAGCGGGATGTTATAGAGGTTCATCCTCGTCCCGCCGTCCGCGTCCGTCGTGAGGCCGGGGAACTTTTCGACCGCTTCCTCCATCGTATAGTACGACGTCGCGTCCGGATTATAGAGCCGCCAGTTTATCTTCGTAATACGCGCCGGATGCCGCGAAGGACGCGAAGCCGCCCTCGGTCACGGTCTCGGCCTCGGGGTGCTTGTAGATGTCAGGCGTCCAGATCGCGGGGGCATACTCGCGGCGCAAGCGTCACGCTGCTGCCGTTCACGGTGTAGTCCACGGCGGAGTTATTCAGATACACACGCGCATCGGACGCGAGCGAATAGCCCTCGGCGAGCGAGACCACGATCTCGATTGTATAATTCTGCGTCCCGAAGGTGCCGCTGAACTGCGAGCCGGACGCGTCGTACCACACCAGGCTCTGCACGGAGCGCCCTCGGTGCTGGAGCTGGCGGAAATGTTTCCGGCGGGCATATATGCTATCGGTGTTGTCGGCATTGCGACAAGCAGCTTTTGTCAAGAGTTACATCCGCGCTCGCGACGGCGGGCGCCAGACAGATGCAGGCGCACAGACACAGCGCGAGGAGGGCGGTGAGGCGGTTTTTCATGCTTCTGCGCATGTGAATTCCTCCTTTGAATGGATTTTCCGATATTCATTATATAATTGCATATTTTGCGGGTCAAGGAATTTGTTGAAAAATACATAAATTTCTGGCCGATTTTATATTTTTCGTTTGCTATCCGCCGCAGTAATGCTATAATAAAGTGTTAAATTTTGAAATGGAGTTGGTTACATGGCCACATGCTATATATTCGCCGCAGGAAGCTTCTACGGGCTGACCGAGTACCCGTCCGACGGCGACTTCGTCATCGCGGCGGACGCGGGGCTGAAGCACTGCACCGAGGCGTGGGTCGCGCCCGACCTGATTCTCGGCGACTTCGACTCCCTCGGCGAAGCGCCGGAGGGCGGGGACGTCCTTCATCTGCCCGTCGAGAAGGACGATACCGACACAATATACGCCATGCGCGTCGGGCTTGAGCGTGGCTATACCGATTTCGTCGTCTACGGCGGCACCGGCGGCAGCCGCGCCGACCACACGATCGCAAACCTTCAGGGGCTGCTGTTCCTCTCCTCGCACGGGGCGCACTGCCGCATGTACGGCGACGGCGTGGTCTGGAGCGTGCTGCACAACGAGAAGGTCTCTTTCCCCGCCGGCTGCGGCGGCACGCTGTCTCTGTTCTGCATGGACGGCGCTGCGCGCGGCGTGACCATCCGCGGGCTCAAATATGAGCTGGCGGACGCCGAGATACGCTCCGACTTCCCCATCGGCGTCAGCAATTCGTTCACGGGGGCGGCGGCGAGCATCGAGGTGCGGGACGGCACGCTGATAATGATACATGATATTTTCGGGTGAGACAATGATAGAATATAAGGCAGGAAAATGCGATATCGCCGTTATCGGCGCAGGGCATGCAGGTATTGAGGCCGCTCTCGCCGCCGCGCGGCTGGGGCTTGACACGGTGTGCTTCACGGTGAATCTCGACAGCGTCGGCAACATGCCCTGCAACCCCGCCATCGGCGGCACCGGCAAGGGTCACCTTGTGCGTGAGCTCGACGCGCTCGGCGGCGAGATGGCGCGCGCCGCGGACAAGGCCTGCATCCAGTACCGTATGCTGAACCGCGGCAAGGTCCGGCGGTGCATTCGCTGCGCGCGCAGGCCGACCGGCGGCGCTACCAGGAAGTGATGAAGCACACGCTTGAATTGCAGGAGAATCTCCGCGTCAAGCAGGCAGAGGTCATCGATATCGGCGTCGAGGACAGGGCGCGTCCGCTCCGTCACGACGCACACGGGCGCGGTCTACGACCTGCAAGGCCGTCGTGATCGCGTCGGGCACGTATCTCGACGGGCGCACGATAGTCGGCGAGGTGCTGCGCTCCTCGGGGCCTGACGGTCTTGCCCCGGCAATACCGCTGGCGGAGCGGCTGAGGGCGCTGGGGCTTATTATGCGCCGCTTCAAGACTGGCACTCCGCCGAGGGTCAACGCGCGCAGCGTGGACTTTTCAAAGATGGAGCTTCAGCGAGGCGACGAGGAGGTCGAGCCGTTTTCATTCTCCACGGTCGACGCGCCGCGCAACTCCGCTGTCTGCTACCTGACCTACACCAACGAGCACACACACGAGATAATCCGTGCAAATCTCGACCGCAGCCCGATATACTCCGGCGTTATCGAGGGCATCGGCCCGCGCTACTGCCCGAGCATCGAGACAAAGGTGATGACCTTTGCCGACAAGCCGCGCCATCAGCTCTTTGTCGAGCCGATGGGGCTTGACACGGAGGAGCTTTACATCCAGGGCTTCTCCTCGTCGCTGCCCGAAGAGGTGCAGGTAGAGATGCTGCACAGCGTCGCCGGACTCGAGCACGCGGAGATGACCCGCTGCGCCTACGCGATAGAATATGACTGCATCGACCCGACGGAGCTTTATCCGACGCTTGAGAGCAAGAAAAATACTCCGGCCTCTACGGCGCGGGGCAGTTCAACGGCTCCTCCGGTTATGAGGAGGCGGCAGTGCAGGGCTTCGTCGCAGGCGTCAACGCAGCGCTCAAGATACTCGGGCGCGAGCCGTTCATCCTCCGCCGCAGCGACGGATACATCGGCACGCTCATAGACGATCTTGTGACCAAGGGTACGAACGAGCCGTACCGCATGATGACCTCGCGCAGCGAGTACCGCCTGCTGCACCGGCAGGATAACGCGACCTGCGCCTTTCGGGCAAGGGACCTCCCTCGGCCTTGTGAGCGCGGAGCAGTATAGCGCGTGCAGGAGAAGTACGCCTCGGTCGACTCAGAGCTCAAGCGGCTTGAGAGCACGCATATTGCCCCGACGGAGGAGCTCAACGCGATGCTCGCGTCCCACGGCACCGCACCTGTCGCGACGGGCAGCTCGCTCGCCGAGCTCATACGCCGCCCGCAGATAAGCTACCGCCGACCCGCGGAATTTGACCCCGAGCGTCCGGAAGCTTCCGAGCGCGTGACGGAGCAGGCGGAGATAAGCCTCAAGTACGACGGGCTACATCAAAGCGACAGCTCAAGCAGGTGGAGGAGTTCACCCGCATGGAGGAGCGCGCGCTGCCGGCCGGATATCGACTACAGCAAGGTCACCGGTCTGCGCATCGAGGCACGCGAAAAGCTTGAGAAGATACGCCCCGTGAGCTTCGGGCAGGCAAGCCGCATTTCCGGCGTGTCCCCGGCCGACATTTCGGTGCTGATGGTATACATGGAGAGCAGAAGATGAGCAAGGTAGTTTTAGGTTTTTCCGGCGGGGTCGACTCCGCCGTGTCCGCCGTGCTGCTGCAAAAGGCGGGGCATGAGGTGCACGGTGTGTACCTCGACAACGCGGAGGAGAGCGCTCGGCTTGACGCCGTGTCCGCCGCGGAGCGCATGGGGATTGCCCTGACAGTCATCGACGTTAAGCGCGAGCTTGAAGAGAACGTCTGCCGCCCGTTTACCGAGGCGTACCTGCGCGGCGAAACGCCGAACCCTGCATAATCTGCAACCCCAGCGTCAAGTTCAGGACGCTTATTGCCGTTGCTGACCGTATCGACGCGGGAGCTTGTCGCGACCGGGCACTATGCCCGCGCGGAAAACGGCACGCTCTACAAGGGCATGCCGTCGAATGACCAGAGCTATATGCTCTGCCGCCTGACGCGCGAGCAGGCCGCGCGCGTGACACTGCCGCTCGGCTCCCCTCGAAAAAAACGCAGACGCGCGCGCTGGCCGAGGAGTTCAGACTGCCCGCGGCGCACAAGCCCGACAGCATGGAAATTTGCTTCATCCCCGACAAGGATTATATCGGCTGGATATCCCGCCGCACCGACATGCCCGGCGCGGGAAAGTTCATCCTGCACGGCGAGGTCATCGGCGAGCACGACGGCATCTGCCGCTACACAGTCGGCCAGCGCCGCCCGGGGCTTGTTGACGGGCGCAAGGTATATATCTCGCGCATCGACGCTACGACGAACACCATTGAGCTTGCACTCTGGGAGGAGCTTTTCAAGACAGAGGTATGGGCACGCGACTTCAACTGGCTCATTGACGAGCCGCGTGAGCCGATACGCGCGAGTGTGCGCGTGCGGCACACGAAATGGGAAAACCCGCCCTGCACCGCGACGGTGGAGGACGGACTTGTACACATCGTATGTGATGAACCTGTGCGCGCACCGGCGGCGGGTCAGTCCGCCGTGCTGTACGATGGCGATCGACTCCTCGGCGGCGGGTTCATTGTGCAGCATTGAAAGATATTGGTTCTAAACTAAAAAGTTGGGGTAAACGGAGAAGACCGGGTGCACCCAGCTTTTTTATTCAGAGCTATTCATTAGACAGCATCAGAGTGAGGTTCCCCGCAAAGGGCTTGCCAATTCAGGCAAGCCCTTTTGATTTACCGGAGCAAATCTTTTCGGTATAATGCCAGCCCGCCCGGTTTAGAATCCAGCAAATATGATAAAAATTTCTATTGAGAGGAGATGGTCAATGATTGGAGATAAGCATAAACGATGAACGCAGCACAGTCGGAGTCTGGCTATCGAACAAAGAAAAAATGATTCCGCCGTGCGCCAGCGCCTCAAACCGCTGTATGCAGAGTACGCTGGAAAGAAATATACCGTCGCTGTGTTTATGTCCGGCAGTCAGGACTTATACTCTCTGACAAGCGGCCTGCTCTGCTACAACAGAAAAGCGCATCGCGGAGCTCGAAGTGGAGCATGAAAAGGAACATGGCATGGTGATGTAAACGGACGGCTTGTAGTAGTCGTCCGTTTATTCTTTTTCTGTTGCTTTCCGAAAGCTCATGTGATACAATATTATCAGCAAACGCAAGATTATATATGTATAATATTGTAATAGTCTGAAAAGTATCTCAAGGGTGAACACAAATGAGAACACTTTGACATTGCCGGGTACTGCCGCATCTCGGTCGACGAGGAGGCGGGGCGCGACAATGTGTCCATCGAAAACCAGAAAGCCATCATACAGGACCATGTGCGCCGCACATTCCCGGACAGCACGCTCACCTTCTACGAGGACCGCGACCGCTCGGGCTACACCTTCGAGCAGCGTGAGGGCTATCAGGAACTGCGCAGAAAGCTCATGGCGCACAAGTATGATATCCTTATCGTCAAAGACTTCTCCCGCTTCTCGCGCCGCAACAGCCGCGGTCTTGTGGAGCTGGAGGATCTGCGCGACGCGGGGCTCCGCATCATCTCCATCGGCGACGGCATAGACTTTCCGAATGACGACGACTGGGTGAAGATACAGTTCCAGTTCCTCATGAACGAAATGCCCGTCACCGACACGAGCCGCAAGGTGCGCTCAGTCGTGAAGCGCCGTCAGGAGGACGGGCGCTGGATCTGCGCCGCGCCCTACGGCTACATCGTAAACAAGCAGCAGGAATTTGAGGTCGTCCCCACCGAGGCGGAGATCGTGCGGAAGATATTCGCGCTCTACATCGGCGGCTGGGGCTATAAGCGCATTGCAAACTACCTCACCGATGAGGGCATACCCACACCGCGCATGGCGGAGCGCACCCGGCGCGGGCCGAGGGCAGACGCCGACTGCGCAGGGTCAAGAACGAGTGGGCGATCATCACCGTGCAGGGCATCATCGATAATGATTTTTTATATCGGCACTCTGCGTCAGGGCAAGTACACGCGCCGCAAGATAAACGGCGCTGACGTGAAGCAGGACGCCAGCGACCACAAGGTCTTTGAGCACCACCATCAGGAGATCGTCGACTATCGCACCTTCGCCACCGCGCGGGCGCTGCGCGAGGAGCGCAGCACCTCGCACTACCGCGGCGTGAAGATAAACGACAATGTCTACCCGGCTTTCTCTTCTGCGGAGACTGCGGCAGCCCCATGTTCGCCATGAGCCGCCGCGACATCCGCGACGCTTACCGCTGCGGCGAATACCACCGGCGCGGGCGCAAGGCCTGCACAAGCCACCACATCCGCGTCGATAAGCTCGACGAACTGGTGAAGGACTATGTGCGCAGGTGAAAGAAAACTCCGCGCAGATGCTCGATCGGCTGAACGCCGATCTTGCGCGTGAGACGGAGGACATCGCTGAAACCGAGAAGGCAGCGCAGAACCTCACTGCAGTGCTTTTGAAGATCTTCAGGCCGAGCTCAAGGCCACGAAGCGTCAGCGCGTCCGGGACATTATGAAGCACCCGGAGCAGGAGGCGCTGCTCGAGGAGACCTATGACGAATGGAGAGCGACCTCTCCCGCCGCATCGATGGCATCAGAAACCAGATAGACATGAGTGCCGACAAGCGCAACACCATTATCCGCGTCAACCGCGCGGCCAAGACGGCGCTGGAAGTGTTCGACGATATCCTCCAGAAGCCTAAGCTTGAGCGCCAGGATCTCACGCTGATCATCGAGCGCATCACCGTGTTCGAGGATCACATCGAGGTGCAGCAAAGCAGATATCGACTCCATCCTCAAGAGCGGCACATTGCCGGAGGAGACGGGGACGCTGCAAATTTTTGATCCCGGCATGGCAGACAGCTCACCCGTCACCATAGTCCAGTGCTCGGAAAAAGCATGCGGACAAGGTCTACCATGTCAATGTGATCAGTAACGGTGACCCGCTGGAGATATTCACGGATAAGGACGGAGAATTGATCTTCAAGAAATATTCCCCCTATTGGGGAGCTTGGCGACTTCGCCGCGCAGATATGCGACAGCCTGAGAAAACGACGGACGGCATCGCCGCCGTGCGACAGGGACACGGTCATAGCCATCGCGGGCGGCGCGAAAAAGGAGCTGCTGGAAAAGCCCGTCAGCGCACAGCTCGGCGAGATCATGGCCGGGCGCTCCGTCTACCGCCACAGCACAGGCGGAAGCAGCACCCCTGTGAGCGCAGCCGATGAAAAATACTGCATTTCCGTTGCGGCTCCGGTCATCTCGGAGGAGATGTGATGGGATGCGTTCTGTTCATCACGGAGAAGAACTCCCCCGCCCGCCTCTGAGGTCGAGTTCAAGCTTGCGCAGACGGTCGCGAATTTCCTCGGAAAACAGATGGAGAGCTGAACACCTGCGGTCACGTTCGGGACGTGGCCGCATTTTTTGTGAGAAACCTGAGAAAAATGCTTGACAAATTCTGTCATGCGCGCTATAATGACAAAGCTTTCAAAAATCAATACGGACGATTGGCAGCTGGTAGCGCATCCGCTTGACGTGCGGGAGGTCACAAGTTCGAGTCTTGTATCGTCCACCACAGATCCACACCCATTAGGGTGTGATCTTTTACGTCAATAGCTCCGCGGCATTGAACCCTCCGGCTGAGATCAGTGATTTCAGCCGGAGGGTTCGTCCAAGCTCTATTTTATTCTCACGGCTCTGTGCGTCTCTCCGGTTCGAAGCGGGTCACAGTCCCGCCGCTGATATCGAAGATGCGCGCAGTGAAGTCCGCCTCAGTCTCCGCCGGGATCAGCACCTTGAGCGTGACGCTGGATGAATACTCCACGTCCTCGACGATGCCGCCCATCGCAGTACACTCAGTCTTGAGCCGCTCCGCACCGGAATATGAGCACGGCACATCCATGCACGACCACTGGCGCACGACCGAAGTCCCCGCCGCGGTGAGCGCGTCCCCGGCGCTTTTCGTATACGCGCGCAGCAGCCCGCCCGCGCCGAGCAGTACACCGCCGAAATATCGCGTGACGACGCAGACGCAGTTTGTCATATTCTGGCGGCGCAGCACCTCAAGCATGGGAATACCGGCGGTGCCCTGCGGCTCACCGTCGTCACTGTAGCGCTCGGCGGCGTTTCTGATGATATAGCACCAGCAGTTGTGCCGCGCGTCATAGTACTTTTTTCTTCATCTCGGCGACGAAGGCCTTAGCCTCATCCTCGGTCTCGATGCAGCGGACATGCCCCAAAAAGCGTGAGCGCTTCTCGGTGAACTCGGCCTCGCCCGGGGCGGGGGGATATAATACTCGCTCAATCCTCCCAGTCCTCCTTGGGTTCAACATAGCCGGGGATGAACTGCTTGACCCTGCCGAAGAGCTCCGGTCCGACAGTGACCTCGGCCTCGATGCCGGAGTCGGTATACTCCATGGAGTGTACCTGCGCCTCGCGGTTGAGGCTGTCAGCAAGCCCGGCGTTTGCGTAAGGTATCTTCAGCATAACGCGCTTCTTGCCGCGGTCGAGCATGGCGGATAGCGTGTCGACAAGCTCCTTTGCCCCCTCGCCGCTGCGCGCGGAGATGCAGACGATATTCTCCCCGTGCGGCAGGATGCCGATATAGGCGTCGCACTTATTGAACACGCGGATGCAGGGCGTGTCCTCCGCACCGAGCTGGCGGATCAACGAATCGACAACGCGCGCCTGCTCCTCCCATTCGGGGTTCGAGATATCGATGACGTGCAGGAGCACGTCGGCATAGCTCAGCTCCTCGAGCGTCGCCTTGAAGGCCTCGATAAGATGCGTGGGCAGCTTGCGGATAAAGCCGACGGTATCGGAGAGCAGCACCTCCTGCGTCTCGTCGATGCGGAAGCGCCGGGTCGTGGTATCGAGGGTGTCAAACAGGCGGTCGTTCGCGGGGATGTCGGAGCCGGTAAGGCAGTTGAGCAGCGTGGATTTGCCCGCGTTCGTATACCCCACAAGGGCGACGACGGGCATGGCGTTCTTCTCGCGCTTGCGGCGCTGGGTGCTCCTGACCTTGCGCACATCGGCCAGCTCCTCCTCAAGCTTCTGGATCTTGCGGCGGATATGGCGGCGGTCGGTCTCAAGCTGAGTCTCGCCGGGGCCGCGTGTACCGATAGGCGACGAGCCGCCGGAGGCGGTCTGGCGGACAAGGTGCGTCCACATACCTGTCAGGCGTGGGAGCAGGTATTTATACTGCGCAAGCTCTACCTGAAGCTGACCTCGCGCGTTTGGGCGCGCTGGGCGAAGATATCCAGTATGAGCCCGGAGCGGTCGAGCACCTTGACGCCGAGCTCCTCGGACAGCACGCGCATCTGCGAGGGGCTGAGTTCGTTGTCGAACACGGCGAGGTCGCAGTCGTTCATCGCGATAAGCTCTTTTCATTTCCCTGACCTTGCCGTCGTCGCCGATGAAGCTGCGCGCATCCGGCGTCGGGCGGCTCTGCATGAGCATGGCGACAGTCTCGCCCCCCGCGGTCTCGACAAGGGCGGCAAGCTCCTCCATCGACACCTCGGTCGAGCGCTTCATGCTCGTCCATGCTTGCGGCGGACAAGCCCGCAAGCACAGCGCGTTCTTTTTTTATCTCGGTATTTTCCATAGTTCTCCTCAGAATATTATGTCAGCAGACAATGCATACGTAGATTTGCCGACTGCTAAAGTTTTATATCAAATCGAAGCCCAACGAAGTGGGTTCGATTTGAAAAGGAAGAAGGAGATTGCATAGTGCAGTTTTTCGCTGCAAGGCGGAAACGGAACGGTGCGAGCTTCTTCTGACGTCATGCTGCGCCTTTTTCCCCGGGAACCGGCAGGCGGCTCTCCTCGGGAGCGGTTATCTCGCTGCCGTCGCTGAACTTCAGCAGTGTACACACGGCGGCAATAAACTCCTCGTCGCTCATATTTTCTCCCGCAGGTTATCGTCAGCAGTATCTGCCGCGCGGGCACATACTCCTCCCGTTCTCGGCAGCGTCAGCCGCGGCCTTCTCGGCGTCAGTAAAATAAGAGCTGGACGGCAGCTTGAGTATCTGCGCCAAGCGCACATCGCCGAAGCGGGCGAGGACAAAGCTGTCAAGATAATACTTCGACAGCTGCGGCTTTGCCTGCTCGGGGTAGCTGATGTGCGGATAGATGCGCTGGAAGTACATGTCGCTCACGGCATCGTAGCTGCACAGCTCCGCCATGACGGTGAGGCCGCGCGTCTCATCGCGTCCGGAGGGCAGGTAAACAAACTCGACATACGAATGCTCCGCAAGGCCGCCGTCGTTCGGGTCGCGCAGCACGTCATGGTTCGTCTTCTGGCGGTTGAGGCGCTGATAGGCGGAATAGCTCTCGGTAAAGAGCGCCGTTGGCAGGAAGTTATACGGGAAGAGCGCAAGGCAGTCGTTATGGCTGAGCGTCTCCTGCACGCTCTCAGGTGCGGCGCCGGGGTCAGACATATTAAAGCCTCAGCCTCGTTCCAGATATATTCCTCGGGGTTTCCGCCGCCATAGGTCGGAACAGGCGTCGGCTCCACAGTGGGCTTTGCGTCCACGGCAGGCATCGTCCACGGCTCAAGAGTCTTCTCCTCACCGCAGCCGCACAGCAGCGCCGAGGCAAGCATGAGCACGGCAAGCAGCAGCGCGATCTTATTTCTCATGGCGCACCTCCGGATCAGGGTGTTTGATTCATATATTATATAACATACACCTGAATTTGCCAACTGCCTATTATCTCAAAACAGCCGGTGCTGCCGCTTGCGGCGCATGAATTCGCCCTTGGCTTCTATGAGCACGATATCGCTGCCGACCTTGACGATGCAGCTCCATGGGAGCACATAGTCATCCTCGCGCCCGAGCAGCCCGAACAGCTTCGCGCGCCCCGGCGTGATGAGGGAGACGACGCGCCCCTCGGCGTCGTCAAGCTCCACATCGCAGATATAGCCGAGGCGGAAGCCCGTGTGTATATCTATGACCTCCTTTATACCGCAGCTCGGAAAAATAGCAAATCATGCCATGCACCCCCCGAAAAAAATATACATGCGCGGCGCTTTGTCCTATTCATGGGAAAGAAAAGTTTTAATTTTCCCTATTGACTCTGACACTGTGTAAGGCATTATTATACGCATGAGCTCAAGGAAGAACAGCACGGAGGTACCGCTATGCTGAAAATCGGAGATTTTTCAAAACTGTCCAGATGCAGCGTCCGTATGCTGCGCCACTATGACGAGATCGGACTGCTCGAACCGGCGGAGATCGACCGCTTCACGGGCTACCGCTATTACAGCGAGGCGCAGCTGACGGTGATAGGTCAGATAATCTCGCTGCGCGGCATGGGCTTCAGCCTTGCCGCGATAGGCAGATGCTCAAGCTCGATGACCCGGAGCGCTTAGACAGCTTCTACGCCATACGGCAGGCGGAGCTGCGCGCCCTTGCGAGCGACACCGAGGAAAAGCTGCGGCTTCTGGACACAACCCGAAAGCGGCTGAGAAAGGAAGGAAACATGGATCACTCCGTAAGTATAAGAACTCTGCCTGAGCGTTACGCCGCCTGCGTGCGCATGACTATCACCCGCTACGAGGCCGAAGGAATGGTTTGGGGCGTGCTGTGCGAGGAGACAGCAAGGATGAACCTCATCCCCGCCGACCCCTGCCTGTGCAGCGTGACCTTCCATGACGGGGAGTACAAGGAGGTCGACGTTGACGTCGAGGCGCAGAAGACCGTAAAGGGGCACTACCCCGACACGGAGCACGTGAAGTTCAGAACGCTCCCGCCCGTGACCTATGCGGGCTGCACCTTCAAGGGCAGCTATCAGTTCACGAACGAGGCAATCGCGGCCGTTGCGACATGGATAGAGGCAAACGGCTACGAGAGCGCCGGGCCGATGTTCAACATCTACCATGTCTCCCCGCACGAGACGCAGAATCCCGATGAGTTCGTCACCGAGGTCTGCTTCCCGGTGCGGAAGAAAGCATAACCAAAGCTTTGACCGCCCGATACCTGCGTATCGGGCGGCCATTTTTCATAGTTCAATTCAGTATACGCTCAAGAGCGACAGCGTGACCGCGCCGAACATCATCCAGAAGCGGAAGCTCTTCTTCCCCGTCCAGAGAGAGTACACGGCGCATACGCAGCCGCAGAGCATGAGGAGCGCAAACCAGAAGCTTTGCAGACGCAGCGGCGTGAATCCGAAGCAGGAGATATACAGGCAGAGCTTCGATATCGAGATCACCGCGAAGAGCGCACCGGCGATGAGCAGCAGCGTGCACATCAACTTTGCCGCGCGGCTCTCACGCACCGGCTTTGACGAGCTGCGCGTGACGAGCCAGAGAAGAGTAAAGTTTATGGCGATGACGCGGCAAAGCTCAAAGAAGCCCTCGCGCGCGTACTGCGAGACGATGAAGCCCTCGGGCAGGCGGCGGGCAAACGCGCCGAAAAGGTACGAGCCCTGAACGATGAAGAACAGCAGGTACACCGCCGCGAAGGCCGCCGTCACGACGACCCACACGCCGTTCGGCACAACTCGCAGCTTTGAGAGTAAGCTGTTCACGCCGTCCCTCTGCGCTTGAGCTTCTCCTCCGGCAGGCGCGCTGTGCCCGCGATCAGGCCAAACACATATGCGCCGACGGGCAGGCTCACGGCAAGGCGGAAGAGAAAGTCCCAGAAGCCTGTGCCGAGATTTATCCGCAGCGAGTCAAACGCCGCTTACCATCCTGCCGAAGCCGCTGTCGGCCGAGGCAAGGCTCGATGCCGCCCACCAGAGCAGCAGCACACCGAGGACGATTGCGGTAAGGGACGCAATTACCGTGTTCTTATTGCTCCTTCTGCCGCGGCTCACGTCCTTTATCCACGCACCGGTGCAGCGCAGGCGCAGAGAAAAATTCCCGAACGGAATGCGTACAAAGCCGTTGAGCGCGTCGAGCGGCAGAAGATGCCCGCTCGCCCTCTATGAGCTTTCCGCCGCGGGAGAGCGCCCACCACACGGCGAGGATATGCACCGCGGCAATGCTGTAAAACTCTCCCCATGCCCTGCTCCGTCCAATGGCAGTGCAGGCCGTCACGAGCACAGCGCAGCCGAGCCAGACCCAGCTCTCTTTCGAGCGCGGAACATTGCGGTAAAGGTACTCGGCCATCATCACGAAGAGCACGACGAACGCCGCAAGCCAAAGCTGCCAGCGGCTGCCGGTCGTCAGGGTATAGATATAGGCCGCAATGTACATGAAAAGCGCCGTGCGCTTCTCTGCCGTTGATGCGGTAAAGGCAGGCTGGGTATTTTCGTTTCTTTCATCCATGCTCTTCACCTCCGTCGTCCACAAACTCCAGCAGGTCGCCCGGCTGGCAGTTGAGCTCCCGGCACAGCGCCATGAGCGTTGAAAAGCGGATGGCCTTTGCCTTGTTGTTCTTGAGTATGGACAGATTGGCTGGGGTGATGCCGACGCGCTCGGCAAGCTCTCCCGCGGATATCTTGCGCCGTGCCATCATCACATCGAGATTTACGATTATTTCCATGCGCGGCACCTCAGACGGTATAATCCAGCTCGTCCTTCATGCCTATCGCGGTCTGAAAGACATTCCTGACTATCCTCACGATCCAGCGCCATGAATGCCGCCGCCATCGCGATCACGAAAAACGGCGCGTAGTACAGCGCACTGAGGGCGCTTTATCACCGCGGCAGCTACGCAGCAGCGGCTCACCGTGCGCATGATGCGGACATTTTCATCCACAAAGACGCGACCTGCCTTTATGTTCCCCAGCAGTTTCCAAAGCTTCCAGAGCGTCACCCAGCCGAAAACGCTGCCGGTATATATCGAGACGAGCATCAGCACACCGCTCTGCCAGACCATTCCGCGCAGGCGGATAAAAAGCCGACGAACCAGTAGCCCCCGATATCCAGCGCCGCAAGCAGCAGCGCGAACAGCACGACGCAGCACTGCGAGAGGCTTATGCTCTTATCACTGTTCATATCCATGCCGTTACCTCCTTCTGTTTACGTGTCGAGCTTATCACGCCACGCATCGTTTGTCAAGTAAATTTTTATCGTTTATCAATAAATATTTGCCGAGATTCAGACTTAGGCTATAAAAGAAAGACAGGGAGCGTCAGCTCTCTGTGCTTTTTTTTTCTTTATTTATCTCCTGGACCTGCTTTGCCGGTCAGGTGCTCTATCGTTATCTCATAGAGCTGCACCGCGCGGATAGACTGCGCTATCTCTCCGTCGATCTCGCTCTTGTCGGGGTAGTACTTCTCGGCGAGAGTGCGCACCTTCTCCTCGGTCATGGCCGCGTCATCTATCAGATGGCAGCGCCCGAAAACGACGGTGCTCTGCGTGTAAGGCGCCCATTCGCCCTCTTTGTACTGGCTGTTTACATAGACCGTGAAGCAGACCTTGTCGCTCTTTTTAAGCGAGTCGACCTTGTGTCCGGCCTTAGCGCCATGGAAATAGATCCTGCCGTTTTCCATGTCGTAGAAGTAGTTGACCGGCAGGGCGAAAGGATAGCCATCGTCGCCGTTCACCGCAAGTATTCCGCGCTTCTCGTTCAGCAGCAGTGCTTTCGCGGCCTCATCGGATATCGCCCTTGTCTTTCGCCTCATCGGCCTGAACATGCTTTCGCCCTCCTCATTCAGCAGCAGTGCCTTGAGCTGCTGCAGGTCGTTCACGATATGATCCGCGCCCGCGGAGGCAAGCTCGCCCTCCGCCGCGTAGCCGTAGCGCACGCCAATGCAGTCCACGCCGCAGGCCTTCGCCCCGGCGACGTCATACTTCGTGTCTCCGACGAGGACGGTCTCTTTCTTATCCGCGTCGAGGGCGTTCATCGCGCGCGTCAGAACTGCCGCCTTGGAGTTGTTGTTGCCGTCGCTGTCGCTGCCGGAGATGACCTCGAACAGCTCCAGCATCCCCTCGCCCTCCAGCAGTTTCTCGGCGAGGTGCTGCGGCTTCGAGGTTGCGATACCGACATGCAGCCCGCACCGATAAGCGCGTGGAGCAGCTCCTTTATCCCGGGAACACCGGCATTCATACAGGCCGATAGGGCTGATAGCGCTCGCGGAAATCGTCCGTCGCGGCTTCGGCCTCCTCCTTCGTAAGATCGAATTTTTTCCATGAACATATCCACCAGCGGCGGACCCGCAAAGCAGCGCAGCGAGTCGAGCTCCGCCTCGATCCCGCGCTTTGCGAGGGCGTACTGGACGGACTTGGTTATTCCCTCGACCGTGTCAAAAACGGTCCCGTCGAAATCAAACAGGATATATTTGTACATGAAGTCCCTCCTTTGTTTGATTGAAATATGATTATAACCGAGCCGCGCCGAGATGTCAATCACGGCGCGGGCTGCATATAATAAACCATGCTTTTATCAGGGGGTGCAAGTATGGATACTGTGTTTTTCCCTTGCGGCAAATTCCGGCAGGGGCTTTTATTCTCTCTATGACGGTTTCCCGGAGCGGCGCGGGGTATTTCTGAGTATAATCAAGGGTGGGCCGGGCACGGGCAAATCCGGCTTCATGCGCCGCATATCCGCCGCGGCGAAGCAGTCCGGCTTGACACAGAGGAGATCATCTGCTCCGGCGATCCGGACTCGCTGGACGCGCTGTATACCCGGCGCTCGGCCGCGCGTGGATGGATGGGACAGCTCCGCACGTGCGTGAGCCGAGGGTCTTGCCGCCGACGCAGGCTATGAGGATCTCGGCCGCTTCTGCGCCCCCCTCTCGGGCGGACAGATGCAGCGCTGGCACGTGAAATAAACCGGGACTACAAAGCCGTGTACGCTCAGGCGTACCGTCTCCTGCCGCCGCGGCGAAGACCGCGGACTGCACCCATGAGGTGCCGCTCTCCTGTGCTGGGGCGGAGAAGATAAGCGAGCTTATCGGGGGAGGCAAGCGAGCCTGGCTTCATCAAGCGCCGGTTCCTGCGCGCATTGAGCTGCAAGGGTCGCGTGCGCCTTGCCGGCACGCTCCGCGAGCTATGCAGCCGCATCGTCATGCTCAGCGATGAGGGGCTTGAGCAAACCGCGCGATTGGCGGAGGAAAGCGGTCTGAGCGCGATCGTCTGCCCGCAGCCGCTGCGCCCGGATAAGCTCGATGCCGTGCTGCTGCCCGGGAGTTCCTTGGCTTTCGTCTCCCGCGCATGGGGCGCGAGAGCACTGAGAGCATCGAAGACGAGGCCGAAACGAATACGCTCCCCTGCTCGATGAGCTGCTGGACGCAGCCTGCACCCAGCTTGACAAGGCCAAGGGCATGCACGATGAGCTTGAGCGCGTTTACCGCCCGTATATGGACTTTGCCGCGCTGACGGAATACACCGACGGCGTCATCAGCAGTCTTTTCGATTGATGCTTTAAATCAAAAAAACAGGTGCGGCCCCATGGGGTGTCATTATTGGGTAAACACTGTTTCCCCAATTTGTCATTAGCATGACATAGAATCAATACATGTTTGAAAATAATAAGAACGATAGATATGTTGCAAAAAGTTTCTTTTTTTATATGTCGTAAAATGCATGCAAGTCTTTAATAATTCTTTTCTCATATTATCTATCTTTCTCCGTCAGTGGCGATTCCTTTATCCGCTATGCCTCCGTGAGTTCTTCAGGCTGATGACTTGCCTCACCGTCTGTATGCTTCCCTCTATTTTTAACATCTGGTACATTCATATTACAGATGGTATCCGCAGCAGACACAACAGACTTTGCCGCATCCAGCAAGTTGTCTGATGTCATTAAACCGAAACCATCCTGGGCAAGAACCATGATCTGCTCTGTGCTTTCGGGTGACGTACTGCGGATGATAGCGCCGAGCTTTTCTGCGCTGATACCTGCCGCCTCGCACATTGAGTCACTGAAACCGAAATGGCTGTCACCTGCTGGCAGGAGAATGTTAGGTTGATGAGGTCTTTAAGTTTGTAGTAGCCGTTCTTCGCGGCCATTGCCTGAAACTGCCGGAACTCATGATCTGAAAAAGCTGTCCAGCCGCTTGGCGAGATAGTCCAGCTCATCAACGTTGACGTCAGTGTCCTCCAAGCATTTGAGCACTGGCAGCGGAGACTCGATTTCTGCGATGTGGCAATCCAACTTCCTAACATCTCCAACCTCAAGAGCCTTTAGCATCTCTATAATGCGCGGGTATTCTTCTGTGGGAATAGGGAACGGGATGCTTGCAACGCCATATTCTGGATGTGTTCTGTTGCCTATCACAGTATGAATGATCATTTCTTCACCTCCCGCATTTCTGTTCTCAGGCATTTGCCGTCGCCATGCCAACAGATGAAACCATGTGCCGGATAATTACACCCTTCACACTGCCTATATTCATGGCACGTCACTGGCTCATTGTCCGGTAGCCCAGCGTCCGGCAGATTCTTGAACGCCTGTTTGATTTCGTAGTTTTTCAATTCGACACCTCCTCAAAACGCAAAAAGGCCGGAGCCTTTGATTTCTCAAAAAGCTCCGGCCTTGCCGATTTAATATTCTGTTGTGCTTATAATTTACTTGCTCATCAACTCACCTCCGGATATAAAAAGCGCCAGATTGTTGATTCTATAAAACCAACAATCCGACGCTGCGTTTAGGTATAAAACGAATTTTAATGTCTGTTCTTCTCCGCAAAAAGCTGTGACACGCCATAAAGTTCCCGCAGAGGGGTTCGAAGCCTTATTAACGGGCAAAAACGGCGTTTGTCATCAATGGAAAAAAAAAAATCTCCGAGCTTTTTGAGCCCGAAAGCCTTTGATGACACTGCGTTTGAGCAGCACAACAAGCTTGTATCTTCCGGATGTCTTCTGTTCCAATCGATTTTGCGGCTTCTTTGAGAGTCTTGAAGTATTGGCCTGTTTCAACCTGAAGCACAAAGCGCGCCCTTGTTTTCCTCGGGGAACAAAAGGGGCATTCCCATATCCTTTTATCTTGTTTCCGATATAGGAATCGTAAGCATTTTTGCACGTCGGGCACAAGAACCAGACTTTTTTATTATACCCCTTTGAAATTTGAGTTGGTGTGAGGGTTCCGTTCTTTGTCGGATGCCATTCTGGGCAATAGAAGGATGCGTTGTAGCTAAATCATTAAAGCCGCTCCAAACAAGATTTCCTGAACAGTATGGACATCCGCGGCCGCTTGTCCTTGAATTTGGGCTAGCTTGCCATCTGTGGCCATTCTTGCAAATCCAACTGTAAGGTTTATTTGTATTTGGGAATACTTGAGAGGGTAAAAACACCAGGGTTGTTTTCCAGATCCCATTCTGCAGCAATACTGGGATACAGAGTCTCCAAATCATTTACACCTGGGATAAGAATTTGCCCTGCACACTGCTTACACCCAGTTCCTCTCGTGCGGTTCGTGATAAGTGTTTTATACTGTAGCCACATTTAGCGCATTTCCACCATACTTTTTGTTGCTGCTAATCATGAAATCTGTCGGATCAAGATCAATATTCTGTCATAATCCCATTCAAGCATCAAATCGGACGGACAGTTGGAAGATCATTAACCCCTTTGATGGGACGCTCATGCGCACAGTACGGACACCGCGGTGGTTCGCTGTTCTATTATTTATTGCTGCTTGCCAGTCCTGTTTGCAAACAGGGCACAGCCAATATGCTCTATGGCCTGAACCAGACGTAAACATATCTGGCTTGTTATTGCCATTCTTTGCGGGATGCCATTGCGCGGCAATGTCTGGAGAGCGTTTCCAGATCATTAAAGCCTTTCAGAACTCGTAAACCGTGGCAGTACGGACAGCCACATCCTCTAGTCATGACGGTAATCGGACTGTCCCATTCATGCCCGCAGTTCCCAAGCCACCATACGCGCGTATTTGTATGAGGCGAAAACATTGCAGGAGTCAGCCCACCATTTTTTGTGGGATGCCAGAGGGCGGCGACTTCTGGATACTGGATTGCTAAAGATTTGTTTTCCTTGGTGACGAGATAGTTCTGATAGATCAAATCGCGATCTCTACGAGAATCTACATCCGTCTTGACCTTTGGACCGTATGCCATTTCCTCCCATCCATTGGGATCTACAGGCTTACGAAAGAAGTGAGAAAATAGGTCTGCAGGATCAACGTCGAACAATGCATAGAGGAGTTCCCGAATAGCATAATCTAAGGCAGCATAGCTAATTTGTTTTCCAACAAACGGCCTTCGAACAAGGATAATCTGGTCTGCGATGTTCAAATCATTTCGATAGTGCTCAACGTTTTCCTTTAACCGGATGAGCGTGATGCCATTTTGCTTGCAAATCTCGTATTTTCCGGCCTACGGTTTTGGAGACCGCCGCTCTACCAGCTGAGCTATTCCCCTATATGTCATAATATTTGGTGGGCCTTCAGGGACTTGAACCCCGGGCCTACGACCGACCGGTTATGAGCCGGTTGCTCTAACCAACTGAGCTAAAGGCCCATATTCAAAGAATGCCGCCACACAGGTGACGGCAATATCTCTGGCGCCCCCTGTAGGATTCGAACCTACGACCCTCCGGTTAACAGCCGCATGCTCTACCTGATTGAGCTAAGGAGGCAAATCAAAGGGCTTGAATTCCGCCAAACCCTTTGTGTTGGCATTGACCTATCTTTCCAGTCCGTCTCCAGACAAGTATTGTCGGCACTGGTGAGCTTAACTTCTGTGTTCGGAATGGGAACAGGTGGACCCTCACCGTTAAAAACACCAACTATGGTAAATGACTCACGTCAAATACTACTATAAAATTGACCTCGTGTCAAGAGGAAATTCCCCGTTGGATGTGTACCACACATCCAACGGATGGTACACCATCAGGGACTCGAACCC
>VOFB01002016.1_pt1 | contig 29214 bp, 25 predicted proteins | sample 5384141 | NCBI WGS metagenome assembly VOFB01 (sample SAMN12384721, study PRJNA508395) | human gut metagenome | isolation source: healthy gut A | host: Homo sapiens | reverse complement strand
GACGAAAAGATTAATGCTACAATAGACGGTGTCAATCCTTATATGTATCCCAACATCGATTGGTACAACGAGATGTTCAAGAAAAACACTTTTGCCGAACGGTTCAACTTTAATATCCGTGGCGGAAGCAGCCGGGTAGATTATTTTATGAGTGCAAGCGTCAAGCACAGCGACGGTAATCTTAAATCACTCAGTAAAGACTTCTACTCCTTCAACAACAATATCAATGTCTACAACTATGATTTTGTCAATAATCTGAATATCAAGGCAACCAATACAACTAAAATATCGCTAGGACTAAATGTGTCGGTACGAGACTGGAGCGGGCCTTATAGTAGTGCCGGAAGCGTATTCTCAAGTGCACTCAATGCAAATCCGGTAGACTTTCCGATCCGTTTCCCCGGCCAGGAAGATGACACTCACATCCGTTGGGGAGGAAGATCTGGTGCTCCGAACGGAAGTTATGTCAATCCTGTCGCCGATTTTGTATCCGGTTACAGTTCCACGTACTCTACAAGTGTAACAGCCAACCTGCGTTTTAATCAGGACTTGAAGATGATTATGAAAGGACTGAAACTGAATGCTATTGTTTCATATTACAACTATTCATATTCTAAAGTGTATCGTTATTGCAACGTCAACCAATATGAGACTTCCATGTATAATCCACAAGAAGATACATACGACTTAAACATCATCGGCAACGAACAAAGTACCGAGCTTAAAACCGGAGGTTCCAATAGCGGTAACCGTAGATTATATCTACAAGCCAGCCTGGATTATAACAGAACATTCAATGACGTGCACAAAGTCAATGTCATGTTCCTATATAATCAAGAACAGAATGACGTTAACAACCCTTCGGACTTGCTGACATCCTTACCTAGAAGGAAACAAGGTATAGCAGGACGTTTATCTTACGGATTTGCCGGCAGATACTTAGCCGAGTTCAACTTTGGCTACAATGGTTCTGAAAACTTCCCGAAGAATAAAAAGTTCGGTTTCTTCCCTTCAGTAGCAATCGGATACAATCTGTCTGAAGAGAAATTCTGGGAACCGCTCAGAAACATCATCCCGCAATTTAAAATAAGAGCATCGTGGGGGCTTGTCGGTAATGACCAGACAGGAGCCGGACGTTTTACGTTCCTTGAGAACCTTACTAACTCCGGAGCCGGATTCACAACCGGGACCGGTAACCAGACACACACCAACTCCGGTCCTGTATGGAAAAGATATGCCAATCCGAACCTGACATGGGAGGTTGGTGAGAAATGGAATGCCGGTATTGATGTGAGAATATTGAAAGGATTCAGTTTCTCTGCCGACATTTTCAAAGAAGTGAGAAAGGAAATCTTTATGGATCGTGGAACAATTCCGACACTCATGGGACTTGGTAATGTTACAGTTCAAGGAAATCTCGGAAAGATGCGTAACTGGGGAATAGATACCAGTGTAGACTACAACAACCAGATTAACAAAGACTTGTTTGTCTCTTTCAAGGGAACGTTCACCTTTGCTCATAATAAAATACTTGAAATGGATGAGCCGGAATTCAGTTTATATCCTAACCGTCTGAAAGTCGGCCATTCACTCAATACAATCTTCGGATATGTAGCGGACGGATTATTTACCGACGAAAATATGATTAACAATAGTTTGCCGCAACAATTTGCCAATCTGCCGCTAATGCCCGGTGATATTAAGTACAAAGATATTCCGAATGCATTAGGAGGTACGGACAATGCAATCAATGAATATGACAAAGTTGCCTTAGGTTATCCCAGTGTACCGGAAATTGTATATGGTTTCGGCCCTTCCATTAAATACAAGAATCTGGACTTCTCTTTATTCTTTCAGGGAACCGGACGCGTATCATTAATGATGAGCGGATTCCATCCTTTCACCAACGATAACAATACCGCCAAAAGAGGCATATTAGATTACGTAGCAGATGGATGCTGGACAACAGATAATCCTAATCCGAATGCGTCATACCCCAGACTCACGACGGCATATAACACAAATAATAACCAGAATTCAACATTCTGGCTGAGAAACGCCGCTTTTTTAAAGCTCAAGAATGCGGAAATAGGATATAATTTCAAGAATATGAGAATTTATGTCAGCGGCAACAACCTGCTAACATTCTCTAAATTCAAATTATGGGATCCAGAAATGGGAGGTGGCTCCGGTATGTCCTATCCTACTCAAAGAACATTTAATGTTGGTTTTCAGATGACTATTAACTGATAAATATATAATAAAATATGAAACTGAGATATATTTACATCATTGTATTATGCATCTTAACAAGCGGATGCAATTATCTGGATATAATGCCGGATGAACGTGCCAAACTGAAGACTCTTACAACACTCCGTCCAAAACCGAAGGGTTTCTCTATTCGTGTTATACTTATATGCCGATGAACCGCAGTTCTCAAGATTCACAGCCGTACCGAAGCTGGTACCCGACAGCATTACTGACCGGAGGAGAAGTAACTACTTATTATAAAGCTAACGAACCGGAACAGTTGTTCACAATGGGACTTTATAACCCGACTAACAATTCAATCGTTTCCGACCGTTGGTGGCCGACATGGAAAGGAGTCCGCCAATGCTATGAATTTCTGGATATTCTGGATAAAGCCCAAGTTTATACTGAAGCCGATCGGGAGATATATAGAGCAGAAGCTAAGTTTCTAATTGCTTATTATCATTTCTGTTCTTTGCAGGCATTCGGTCCCACTCTCATCATCAGGAAGAAATATGATTTGGACACCAAATTATCTGAATTACCGGCACGAAGTTCTTACGATGAAGTAGTAGCTTTTATTGATCAAATGCTTGATGAAGCAATGCCGGGGCTGGTTGAAGCTCATAATCCGATGTATTTCGGACGGGCAACCAAACATGTTGCACGCGCTCTCCGCTCCCGTGTACACTTATACGCCGCCTCACCTTTATTCAACGGAAACAGTGAGTTTTACAGTAACTTCGTTGACGAAAATGGGAAACATCTAATTTCACAGACATACGACGTCAAGAAATGGGAGAAGTGTGCGGAAGTGACATTGGATGCTATTCAGAATGCGGAAAAAGCAGGCTACAAACTATACGGAGATGTTGAAGCCGGAGCTCCAACCCAAGAAAAACCGGGATTCACAGACCAGACCGAAAGCGGAAAAGCTCAGCGCAGAGTCAGATATTGTACGATTGACAACCAGAACCTATGTGAAATCATCTGGGGAGATAACCGAAGCGAATCAACATACGGTGTACAAATTCGTTCGTCAGTCAGACAGACAAAACAGATCCCGTACACGCAGACTAACTCTACTGCACCTACCTTGCAGATGGTCGAACTCTTTTATACAGAGCATGGATTACCTATCGATAAAGACAAGACCTATGACTATCCTAACCGTTATCAAATAGCTTATCTACCTGCAAACTTTGACGGGAATAATTATGAAGACAGACCGAATGACCGCTCTATCAAACTACATTTTAACCGTGAACCACGTTTCTATTCATGGATAGGATTCCATAACGGTAACTACGAAATAGCACGATATAATGCAGAAGCACTTCCTTTGAACAAATCTTATGTACCCGGCGGATTAAGAATGTTGTTCAATGGAGCACATGGTTTCAAAAAAGATATGACGGTGCACTATTCGGTAACAGGATATCTTAACAAGAAGTTCACACATCCCGGATTCACTAATGCCATTATCAAATATCCATTCCCCACATTCCGGCTGGCGGAACTGTACTTGAATTATGCCGAAGCCTTGATCGAGATTGGGGGAAGCAATAATCTCAAGATCGCTAAAGAATATATGGATAAAGTAAGGAAACGCGCAGGCATCCCGGGAGTAGATGAGTCTATTCAGAAATATGCAAATGATGAATGGAAAGGAAAAGAAAATGAACAGGAAACTTTACGCCAATTTGTCCGCCAGGAACGACAAATAGAATTCTATCTGGAAGGACAACGTTTTTGGGATTTGAGACGTTGGAAAATAGCGGAAAAACTGGATGAACCTTTCTTGTGCTGGAATATTGAAGGAGCCAGTGTAGAGGAATTCTTTAAAGCTCCACAACCCAACATGACATTAACGAATCATTTCTATAAATCACAATATCTGTTGCCAATCAGTGCCAGTGAACTGGAAAAGACTCCGCAAATCATTCAAAATCCATTCTATTAATATTCACCATGAAGAACAATCAACTTATGATTGGACTTGCTCTATTAGCTCCACTCTCTTCCTTTGCGGAAGAGAATGGAGCTAATAAGAAAAAGCCCAATATTATCTATATTCTTGCAGATGATCTGGGTATATCGGAATTAGGTTGTTATGGCCAGCAGTTAATTGAAACTCCTAATATCGACCGGTTATCACAAGAAGGAATGACATTCAGTAACCATTACTCCGGGACAGCAGTGTCAGCTCCATCGCGCTGTGTCCTCTTTACCGGATTACATACCGGGCACGCCTATATACGGGGGAATGACGAAATGGCTTCACGTGGAAATGTTTGGAATCATAAAGCTGTATTAGCTGATTCGACCCTGGAAGGCCAACGCCCCGTTCCGGCAGAAACGGTAATGATTCCGGCAGTCATGAAGCAAGCCGGCTACACAACGGCCTGTATCGGAAAATGGGGATTGGGGTATCCCGGTTCTGCCAGTACCCCAAACAAAATGGGATTTGACTTTTTCTACGGATATAATTGCCAAAGAGAAGCTCATACCTACTACCCTCCATTTTTATATAGAAACGAACATCGGGAATATCTGAATAATCCATTGGTAGTCCCCCACACCAAACTGGATAAAGGTGCAGACCCATACGAAGAAAAAAGCTATGCGAAATATACTCTCAATGAGTATGCACCGGACCTGATGTACAAAGAAATACTCAACTTTATCGACCTTACTAAAGATAACCCTTTCGTCTTATTCTGGACGACGCCCCTTCCCCATGTTCCCTTACAAGCACCGGAAAAATGGGTAAAGCATTATGTGAACAAGTTTGGAGATGAAAAACCATACACAGGCAATAAAGATTATTTTCCCTGCCGTTATCCTCGCGCAACCTATGCTGCCATGATCAGCTACTGGGATGAACAGATCGGGGGACTTATTAATAAACTTAAAGAACTGGGAATCTATGACAATACCATCATCATTTTTACCAGTGACAACGGGCCGACTTTCAATGGCGGAAGCGATTCTTTCTTTTTCGATAGTGCTAAACCATTCAAAAGTGAATGGGGCTGGGGCAAAGCATCGCTCCGCGAAGGAGGCATTCGTGTTCCGATGATTGCCAGTTGGCCTAAAAAGATAAAAGCCGGTAGTAAAAGTGATCTCATCTGTGCCTTTTGGGACATTATGCCTACTTTCTGTGAGATTGCAAAAGTAGAATGCCCGACTACGGACGGAATCAGCTTTTTGCCGGAATTACTAGGCAAAAAACAGAATAAACATGATTTCTTATATTGGGAATTTCCCGATAGCGGAGGCCAAAAAGCTGTCCGAATGGGCAAATGGAAGGGTATTGTATTGAATATTTTTAAAGGAAACAGGAAAATTCAATTATATGATCTGGATTCTGATCCCAGAGAACAGACAGATGTTGCCAGATACCACCCGGAAATCGTGAAAAGAATGGAGGATATTATGAAGCAGGAGCATATCGAACCGGAACTAGCTTCATTCAAAATGCCTCATTAGAGCCTTAAATAAATCATTATTCATTCTGCTTATTCGGAATGAATAATGATTTATAGTTTCAATGCCACCTATCTCAGTCATCCTCAATCTTTACGGCTGTACCGTTAGCAGTCACCATTAGCATACTGCCACTACCTCCTACTGTCTCGTAATCCAAATCAACACCTATCACGGCATTTGCTCCTAACTGAGCAGCTTGTGCCTGCATTTCCTGCAAAGCGGTATCTTTAGCTTTGCGCAATACTTCTTCGTACGCTCCGGAACGCCCTCCTACAATATCGCGGATACTTGCAAACAAGTCACGAAACACATTGGCACCTATGATTGTTTCTCCGGAAACGATTCCATAATATTTCACTATTCGTTTTCCCTCAATAATGGGAGTTGTTGTTATTAACATTGTCTTTTCTCTTTAAGTTATTTGCAATTCTATATATTAGACGTAAGCCGTCCTAAAAAAGTTGCAGCTATACCGTAATTTATTTACGATATAGCTGCCATTAATGTTAAAGAGAGAGAATTTATAATATAAGCATGGTCTCACGACCCTCCAGATATTCCATGAATATTTGTTTCTTTACTCATTAGACGCAAGAAAACTCAAATCACTGCACTTTGGGTATTCTTTTTTTAGTTAAAGAATAAAAAAATCGCTATTCCACAGAAATAGCGATTCATATCTTTAAAACATCTTGCTGACACGTTCAATCCCGGCCACCAATATATCAATTTCCGATTTCGTATTGTACATGGCAAACGAAGCCCGCACTGTCCCCTCTATGCCAAGGCGTTGCATCAAAGGTTGGGCACAATGATGTCCTGTACGGACGGCAATACCTAAGCGGTCGAGTAAAGTTCCGAGATCGAAATGATGAATGTCACCGACAAGGAAGGATATCACCGCTCCACGGTCAGCAGCTTCACCGAATATACGCATAGTAGGAATTTCTTTCAGACGTTGCAGAGCATAAGTTGTCAGTTCATGCTCATGGGCGGCTATTTGCTCCAGACCGATACCATTCACATAATCGAGTGCTTTCGCCAGTCCGGTAGTTCCGATATAGTCAGGTGTACCGGCTTCAAACTTGAAAGGAAGTTCATTGAAAGTCGTTTTTTCAAAAGAGACATGCTGAATCATCTCTCCTCCTCCCTGGTAAGGCGGAAGGCGGTCCAGCCATTCTTCCTTTCCATAAAGTACACCGACACCTGTCGGACCATATATTTTATGAGCGGAGAACACGAGAAAATCGGCATCCAAATCCTGTACGTCCACTTTCATGTGAGGGATAGACTGAGCTGCATCAATCAGACAGGGTACACCGTGGGCATGTGCTGTTGCAATCATTTCCTTCACCGGATTCACCGTACCCAATACGTTCGACACATGCACCACACTGACAATCTTCGTGCGTTCGGAGAATAATTTTTCGTATTCGTCCAACAACAGTTCGCCTTTGTCGTTCATCGGAATCACTTTGATTGCAATACCTTTACGAGCAGCCAGAAGTTGCCAGGGGACAATATTACTATGATGTTCCATTACAGAAAGGATCACTTCATCGCCTTCCTGCATAAACTCGTCACCAAAACTGGAAACAAGCAAGTTTATGCTTTCCGTTGTTCCCCGTGTGAACACCACTTCACTCGTGCTGCGGGCATTGATAAACTGACGTACCGTTTCACGAGATGCCTCGTGCAGTTCCGTAGCCTGCTGTGAAAGATAATGCACTCCGCGATGCACATTTGCATTGACGGAATAATACTCATCTACCAATGCATCAACCACCAGACGGGGTTTCTGAGTGGTCGCACCGTTATCGAAATAAACCAATGGCTTACCATAAACCGTACGGCTCAATATCGGGAAATCCTCACGTATCTTTTGAATATCCATGTTTATTCGCTATTACTCATTTACAAATCGCACAACCCTGACATCTGTTCAACTCACCACGGAAACGTTTCTCAACCAACAGATGCAAGCGATCTTTCAGCGCATCCAGACGAATGGTATCAATCACTTCGTTGACAAACGCAAACATCAGAAGCAGACGAGCTTCTTTCTCGTTGATTCCACGGGAACGCATATAAAACAATGCATTCTCATCAAGCTGTCCCACCGTTGCTCCATGCGAACATTTCACATCGTCCGCATAAATCTCCAACTGCGGCTGCGTGTACATTCTAGCATCACGTGTAGCGCAAAGATTACGGTTTGTCTGTTGAGAATTTGTATGTTGGGCGTCAGGACGTACCAGCACTAATCCGGCAAATGCACCTATCGACTGATCATCGAGTACATATTTGAATAATTCATTACTTGTACAATTCGGAACCGCGTGATCAATACTTGTATTATTATCTATATGCTGGTTCTTATCAGCAATCGCCATTCCGCAAAGATTAATTTCAGCACCTTCTCCTGCCAGCAATACCTCCGTAGTATTACGGGTAGTGCCATTATGCAAAGTCATACCATTCAGCAAAACGTTACTGTTTGCTTCCTGCTTTACATACAAATTACTAATACGGACAGTACTTGTATGTGTTTCTTCCAACTCATACAAATCAAACACCGTATTCTCTCCTGCAAAGACTTCTATTACCTGTGTTGCAAGGAAGTTCACATTATCCATAGCATGATCACAAATCAGCAGACGGGCTTGTGCACCATCTTCCAGAATAATCAACACACGGCGGTTCACCATGAAATTGACATCTGCACGAAGAATATTCACCAACTGGATAGGTTTTTCCACTACTACATTCTTCGGCACATAGAAAATTACGCCATCTTGCGCAAAAGTCGTATTAAAGGCGGTCACACCATCTTTTGAAGTATCCGCCAGTTTGCCGTAATACTTCTTCACCAATTCGGGATGTTGCCTGGCCACCTCTTTCAAGCTGCCAAATATCACGCCTTCCGGCAAATGACTTTTGGGAAGGGCCTTGTCATAGAAAGCGTCATTCACCACAAAATACAGGGCAGTGCTCATATTCGGCACATCGCACTTGAACACTTCATACGGATTGACCGGAATAGCCAGGCGATTCAGGTTCAAACCAAAGTCCGGTTCAAAATACTTGCTTACATCCGTATATTTGTACTTCTCCATTTTGCGGGTCGGGAATCCGACTCGCTCAAAATCGGCAAAGGCAGCAGCACGAGGCGCATTCAGCACTTCAGCGCTATGTTTGCAGATCATAGCTTCCGTCTGCGAGAAGAGTTCTATATATTGTTGTTCCGCATTCATCGTCATTCTCCTACTTCTTTCTTTATCCAATCATATCCTTTTTCTTCCAGTTCAAGAGCAAGTTCCGGTCCGGCAGTTTTCACGATACGACCTTTATAAAGAACATGCACGATATCCGGTTTGATATAATCAAGCAGACGTTGATAGTGAGTGATAACAATTGTGCTTGTTTCGGGAGTTTTCAATTTGTTCACTCCTTCCGCAACGATACGAAGAGCATCGATATCCAGACCGGAGTCCGTCTCGTCAAGAATGCTTAAACGTGGTTCCAACATCGCCATTTGGAAAATCTCGTTCCGTTTCTTTTCACCACCGGAGAAACCTTCGTTTACCGAACGGTTAGCCAATTTGTTATCCAATTCAACCACCGCACGTTTCTCACGCATCAGTTTCAGGAACTCGCTGGCAGTCAGCGCAGGCAGACCTTTGTATTTGCGTTGTTCGTTTACGGCAGCACGCATAAAGTTTACCATACTCACTCCCGGAATCTCCACCGGATACTGGAAACTAAGGAAAATACCTTCATGGCTACGATCTTCCGGACTCAACTCCAACAGATTCTTTCCATAAAAAGTGATTGAACCTTTCGTTACCTCAAAAGCCGGATTCCCCACCAGTACCGACGACAAAGTACTCTTACCGGAACCATTCGGTCCCATAATTGCATGTACTTCGCCCGGTTTCACCGTCAGGTTAATGCCTTTCAATATCTCTTTGCCATTAATGCTGGCATGCAGGTCTTTTATTTCTAACATAATCACTTTTATTTTTTATCCTACACTTCCTTCCAAGGAAATAGTAAGCAACTTCTGTGCTTCTACCGCAAATTCCATTGGAAGTTTATTCAATACTTCTTTCGCATATCCGTTCACAATCAGTCCGATAGCGTCCTCTGTCGGAATACCGCGCTGGTTGCAATAGAAAATCTGGTCTTCACTGATCTTGCTTGTCGTAGCCTCATGTTCCACTACCGCTGTCTCATTATGAATATCCATATATGGGAAAGTATGTGCACCGCACTTATCTCCCAACAACAAAGAGTCACACTGGCTGTAATTACGAGCGTTATCCGCTTTCTCCGCTACACGGACCAGTCCGCGATACGAATTCTCGCTGTGACCGGCAGAAATACCTTTGCTGACAATTGTACTACGTGTATTCTTACCGAGATGAATCATCTTCGTACCCGTATCCGCCTGCTGGTAGTTATTAGTCACAGCCACAGAATAAAATTCTGCTGTCGAATTATCACCTGTCAGGATACAGGAAGGATATTTCCAGGTAATCGCCGAACCGGTTTCCACTTGTGTCCAGGAAAGTTTGCTATCCACTCCTTTGCAGTTACCTCGCTTCGTCACAAAATTGTATACACCGCCTTTACCTTCGGCATCTCCCGGATACCAATTCTGAACCGTACTGTATTTCACTTCTGCACGGTCATGCACGATAATCTCTACAATAGCAGCGTGCAGTTGATTCTCATCCCGCATCGGAGCCGTACATCCTTCCAGATAAGATACATACGAATCATCATCCGCCACAATCAGCGTACGTTCAAATTGTCCCGTGTTACGGGCATTGATACGGAAATAAGTAGAAAGCTCCATAGGACAACGCACCCCCTTCGGAATATACACAAAAGAACCGTCGGAGAATACAGCTGAGTTCAATGCGGCAAAGAAATTATCACGGTAACCGACTACCGAACCAAGGTACTTCTTCACCAAGTCCGGATGTTCACGCACCGCTTCGCTGAACGAACAGAAAATAATTCCTTTTTCCATTAATGTTTCCTTGAAGGTAGTCTTTACTGAAACCGAGTCCATTACGGCATCAACCGCCATTCCACTCAAGGCCATTTGTTCTTCCAAAGGAATTCCCAACTTATTGAAGGTCTTTATTAGTTCAGGATCAACCTCATCCATGCTCTTCGGCCCTTCCTTTTTCTTAGTAGGATCAGCATAGTAAGAAATAGCCTGATAATCAATCTCCGGAATACGGAGATGTGCCCATGTGGGCATTTCCAGCGTCAGCCAGTGGCGGTACGCTTTCAATCGGAACTCCAGCAACCACTCCGGTTCGTCCTTTTTCGATGAAATCAAACGAATCACATCCTCATTAAGTCCACGCTCAATGATGTCTGTATGCACCTCCGTGGTGAAGCCATATTTGTACTTCTCCTGCGTTAGTTCCTTTACATATTTATTGGGTTCTTCTTGTTGCATCTTTATTCTCTAATATATATTGTTGCGTCATACTCTTAGCAGCAGGGAAAAAGATTCCCGCAAACGTTTCCATAGGATAATATAACAAAGATTCGCTCTTTTTTGTTGCACTAATTAACTTATTATCGCTATCGATAAACTCTATCAGACAAATCACCAGACTTGTTAACAATAGAAATTTAAGTGCTCCCAGCACACAACCGAGCCAACGGTTCAACCAATCCAGCGAAACCGCTTTCATTGCCTTTGTCAGCAACGAAGCCACCAATAAGAATATCAGTGGAACGGCTATCCAGATGATAATAAAAGCCAATACCTGTGCAACAGTCATCGAATCAGTCACCGTTGGACAAAGCTTTTCCGCTAAAGTGGTATACAAAGCCTTCGCCGCCAGCAAACCGACTATTAATCCCAGTATAGAAGCCAACTGACGAATAAAGCCTTTCATAAAGCCTACTATTGCGCCTGCACCTATTATAATAAGGATAATAATATCAATCGTTGCCATATTTCTCTATAAAAAGAAAAAAGAGGCACGGAGTTATAATTCACTCTGTGCCTCCGTTTATTCTTAATTCAGTACAAATTATAATGTCTGTTTCACTTCTATTTCTTCGAATGCCTCGATCATATCGCCTACCTTCATGTCGTTGCAGTTCACTAAGCTGATACCACACTCAAAGTTTGTACCTACTTCCTTCACATCGTCCTTGAAGCGTTTCAGCGCATTGATATTCCCGGTAAAGATTACGATACCGTCGCGAATCAAACGAGCCTTGTCGCTTCGTTTCACCTTTCCGGTTTTCACCATTGCACCGGCTACCAAACCTACTTTCGTGATATTGAACACCTCGCGGATTTCGATAGTAGCAGTCACCTGCTCCTTCACTTCCGGCGCCAACATACCTTCCATAGCAGACTTCACCTCTTCGATTGCATCGTAGATGACGGAGTACTTACGGATATCGACACCTTCCTGTTCAGCCATCTTAGCGGCAGCACCTGAAGGACGTACCTGGAATCCCACGATAATCGCATCCGAAGCAGCGGCCAGAGAAACATCCGATTCGGAAATTGCTCCCACACCCTTATGGATGACATTTACCTGAATTTGTTCCGTAGACAACTTGATCAACGAGTCGCTCAATGCTTCCACAGAACCATCCACGTCACCCTTAACGATAATATTCAATTCCTGGAAGTTACCCAAAGCAATACGACGACCCAATTCATCCAAAGTAAGAATCTTCTGCGTACGCAAGCCTTGTTCACGAGCCAACTGTTCACGTTTGTTGGTGATTTCACGAGCTTCCTGGTCGCTTTCTACCACATGGAAAGTGTCACCGGCAGCAGGAGCACCGTTCAATCCCAGAATCAATGCCGGTTCAGCAGGACCCGCTTCTTTGATACGTTGATTACGTTCATTGAACATAGCCTTCACACGACCATAGCTAGTTCCGGCCAATACGATATCTCCGACTTTCAGAGTACCGTTAGATACCAATACCGTAGCTACATAACCACGTCCCTTGTCAAGTGAAGACTCGATAATAGATCCCGTAGCGTTACGGTTCGGGTTTGCCTTCAAGTCGAGCATTTCGGCTTCCAGCAATACCTTTTCCAACAAATCTTCCACTCCCATACCTTTCTTGGCAGAGATATCTTGTGACTGATACTTACCACCCCATTCTTCAACAAGGTAATTCATAGCAGCCAATTCTTCTTTAATCTTATCCGGATTTGCAGTCGGTTTATCCACCTTATTGATAGCAAACACAATAGGTACACCCGCCGCCATTGCATGGTTGATGGCCTCCTTTGTCTGCGGCATCACGTTATCATCCGCCGCTACAATAATAATCGCAATATCCGTTACTTTCGCACCACGGGCACGCATAGCGGTAAACGCCTCATGTCCCGGAGTATCAAGGAATGTAATACGGCGACCGTCTTCCAACTTCACATTGTATGCACCGATATGTTGTGTGATACCTCCGGCTTCACCGGCAATCACATTCGCCTTACGGATATAGTCAAGCAATGAAGTCTTACCATGGTCAACATGTCCCATTACAGTAACAATCGGAGCACGCGGCTGCAAATCTTCCGGAGCATCTTCTTCTTCCACGATAGCCTGTGCCACTTCCGCACTTACATATTCGGTCTTGAAACCAAATTCTTCGGCCACCAGATTGATTGTTTCCGCATCCAGACGCTGGTTGATAGAAACCATGATGCCAATACTCATACAAGTAGCAATAACCTGGTTGACAGAAACGTCCATCATTGTAGCTAATTCATTAGCTGTAACAAATTCGGTCAGCTTCAATACTTTGCTGTCTGCCATTTCCTGATCTTCCAGTTCCTGCATACGGTTGGAAGCCATTTCACGTTTCTCCTTACGGTATTTGGAAGTCTTGTTCTTACCTTTAGTGGTCAGACGAGCCAAGGTTTCTTTTACCTGTTTTGCTACATCTTCTTCACTTACTTCCTGTTTGATAACCGGCTTTTTGAAACGATCCTTGTTATTGTTTCTTCTATTATTGTTGTTATTGTTACCTTGGTTATTACCACCATTATTATTACCGCCTTTGCCTTGCACATTCGGTCTCGGAGCTGCAAAGTTGGAAGTTGCAACGTTATTCACATCCACCTTCTCTTTGCTGATACGATTCCGTTTTTTCTTGTTACCGGCTGCATCCGCGTTATCTTTCGGTCCGCTCTTAGCCTGTTTGGCATCATCTTTACGGATTTCCTTGATAATCGCTTCCTTCATCAGTTTCTTCTGATCCTGGCGGATTTTCTCTTTTTCTTCACGTTCACGACGTTTCTCTTCCTTCGATTTCTTCTTAGGGCGAGTTGACTGATTCAATGCTGCAAGGTCAATCTGACCGATTACATTAATCTTTGCTCCCAGTTCCGGCTGACGGATCTTGAAAACCTCGTCTTCCTTAGGAGCGTCTTTTTCTTCCGAAACGACTTCTGTCGATGCTACTGCTTCCACAGGCTTTTCTTCTTTTTTATGTTCTTCTGCCTTCACAGGTGCTTCTACCTTCTTCGGCTCTTCCTTAATCACTTCTTCCACTACCACTTTTTCAACTTCTGCCGGTTTCGGTTCTGCTACAGGTTCCGGTTGTTTCACCACCATAGGTTCGGCCGGAGTTGGAGCAGGTGCCACCACCTCTTCCTTTTTTACTTCAGGCTCTTTCTTTTCGGGTTCTTTCTTCACTTCCGGTTCAACGACAGGGCGTTCCGCTACTATCGGACGTTCCACCACAGGACGTTCTACCACAGTTTCCTTTTTCTGTTCCGGTTCCTTTTCTACTTTATCAGTTTTACGACCGTTTAATTTATCCAAATCAATTTTACCGACAGGTTTAAACTTCGGACGTGCATCCTCAGGTACGACTGTCTTGATCACATCTTCCGACTTCGGTTTTTCCTGTTGCTTTTCGAAGCCTTCAATCGAAACCGATGCCTTATTACGATCCTTATTCTGACGTTCCTGAATGAAACGCTCCGATTCAAGTCTAAGGTTCTTGTCTGTACTAAACTCTTTAACGAGCACAGCGTACTGCTCCTCACTAATTTTGGTATTAGGATTAGCCTCAACGGTATACCCTTTCTTTTGCAGGAACTCAACTACCGTCGCGATTCCTACATTCAAATCTCTTGTAACTTTGTTTAACCTTATCGTCATATTTTAAATTTAATGAATAAATGGAGCGAAGAAAATTCAATCGTAATGCCTATTACTCTTGTCCTTGTTCCGGTTCTTCTTCCGGTTCTTCTTCTTCAAACTCCTGTTTCAAAATGCGCAATACCTCGTCCACCGTCTCTTCTTCGAGGTCCGTCTTCTCAATCAACATCTCACGAGGAGCGTTCAACACAGCTTTTGCCGTATCAATACCGATAGCCTTGATTGCATCAATCACCCAACCATCGATTTCGTCTCTGAACTCGTCAAGATAGATATCTTCATCAGCTACATTCTCATCCAACTCACGGAACACGTCGATAGTGTACTCAGTTAACATACTGGCCAGTTTGATATTCAAACCGCCTTTACCGATAGCCAGCGATACTTCTTCCGGTTTGAGGAACACCTCTGCTTTCTTCTCCTCCTCGTTCAAACGAATAGAAGAAATTTTCGCCGGGCTTAAAGCACGCTGTATAAACAATGAAATATTCGATGTATAGTTAATTACGTCGATATTCTCATTGCGAAGTTCACGAACGATGCCATGAATACGACTCCCCTTTACACCTACACAGGCTCCTACGGGATCGATTCTGTCATCATAAGATTCTACCGCAATCTTGGCACGTTCGCCGGGGATGCGGGCAATCTTCTTGATAGTTATCAGACCATCATTTATTTCAGGTACTTCCATCTCAAACAGACGTTGCAAGAAAACGGGAGAAGTACGTGACAAGATAATCTTAGGATTATTATTCTTGTTGTCTACGCGGGCAACCACTGCGCGTGCCGTTTCACCTTTACGATAAAAATCGCTCGGGATTTGTTCGGTCTTGGGCAGCAGCAGTTCGTTTCCTTCATCGTCGAGAAGCAACATTTCCTTTTTCCAGATCTGATACACTTCTGCATTGATAATTGTACCTACCTTATCTATATATTTATTATAAATACTGTCTTTTTCCAGTTCCAGAATCTTGGAAGCCAATGTCTGGCGGAGGTTCAGGATAGCACGACGACCGAATTTCGCAAAAATAACTTCATCAGTCACCTCTTCGCCTTCTTCGTATGAAGCGTCAATTTTCTGCGCCTCACTCAACGCAATCTGCATATTCGGGTTAGTCAAATCTTCATCGGCCACAACTTCACGGTTACGCCATATCTCGAAATCCCCCTTATCCGGATTCACGATCACGTCGTAATTTTCATCGGTGCCAAACATTTTCGCGATTACGCTACGGAACGACTCCTCGAGTACACTAACCATTGTCGTTCTATCGATATTCTTCAGTTCCTTAAATTCCGAAAATGTATCAATCAAGCTGATTGTTTCTTCTTTTTTGGCCATAACTATTTAAAGCTAATTAAGTATTTAGTATATTTTATTTGCTCATAAGTAAAGGTTTCGTCTTCTTCCACCAGCTTTGGTCGCTTGGATCCTTCGAGTTTCACCTTCTTTTGTACGGTTACCGTAAACTTCTCTTCATCGGCATCCTTTAGGATACCAGTCAGTTTCTGTCCGCCTTTGGTCATCACTTCCACTTCTTGTCCGATGTGGATGTAATACTGCTGCAGCACTTTAAAGGGCTGTCCTATACCGGCCGACCCTACTTCCAGTTCATAATCTTCCTCTTCACGGTTCAGTTTCGATTCAATGTAGCGGCTAAGCTCCACGCAATCTTCAATCCAAACGCCTTCTGCATGGTCAATTTCGACCACAATTTTGTCATCCGGGCTGATAGCTACTTCCACCAGAAAGTACTCTTTTCCGTCCAGCCACTCGTCAACAATCTGACAAACAGTTTTCTTTTCTACCATTGATTAACTATATAAGAACAAAAAAAGGAGCTTAATTGCCCCTCCACCTTTCATCCATTTCGGTTGCAAAGATATAAATAATCTATTCGACTACAAAACATTAAAGAAAAAAAGTACGAATTAACAGTCGTATATTCGTATCTTTACGCCGCAATTAAAAAAAATAACAACTATGGCGCATCGTCTCAACACCAACAAACAGTTCATGGTCGGCAATGGAATCCTCGCTTTTGCCGTCATTTTTGTCGTAGTGATTTTCATCTATATGAGTATGCGACTGCAACAGAAGCAACAGGAAGAACGACATTTTATCGAAACATATACGATTAGTCTGGTCAAAGGCTTTACCGGCGATTCAATTTCTTTGTTTGTCAACGACAGTCTCATTTCCAATAAGACTATCATAGAAGAACCTTATACAGTGGAAGTCGGTCGTTTTGCCGAGCAGAGTGCATTGTTAATTGTAGATAACAAAACTGAATTAGTATCGACTTTCGACCTAAGCGAAAGAGGGGTAATTATCAGTTTGAGAAAGAGGAAGACGGAATTAAGCAACTGGCGAAATAAACGGTAAAGCAAGATAAAGACAAAGGAACTCTTTATATTTCTGTCCGATATTTCTTCAGTTCTCCCCGTAGAGCAAGAGCTTTTCCTTCCGTGAATTGATTCAGTAGAGACCAAAAACGTTCACTATGATTCATCTCACGGGTATGACATAGTTCATGCAAAAGCACATAATCAATCAAATAAGAAGGCAACAAAACAAGGTAATAGGATAAATTAATATCCTTCTTTGTCGAACAACTCCCCCACCGCCCCTGACTGGAATTTATCTTCACGCTTGCATAGGGCAATCCGCATTGTTTGGAAAGACGGTCTAAACGTGGAGGAAGAATACTTTTTGCATTCCGCCTCAACGATTCTTCAATCACCTTTCGTAGCCAACTCTGCAATTTCTCATCAGTAAAGTCCGCATTTGGCGGACAAATAATCTGCATACATCCCAATCGGGAATTTGCCAGAAACTGCTCTTTCTCTCCGGACACCAAAGACAACTTGAAATATTCTTTGAGAGAATTGAAAACCTTTCATCAGTTTCAGGTACAAAAGTAATTTCTTCCACTCTTAGAAACATGTTGTTTTAATTATTATAAAAATTTGAGAGAATTGAAAACACACACACTAACTATATTATATGTTTAAAGCAAATGAAAATGTCTATTCGTTAATAACTTGCATCTTGTGGTTGACCCTCGCCAGACTATCGGCTAGACCTGTTCCGCTTTCACATCATTTGAGATAGCGACCGATGGTGCTGTTACTTGTTTACCAATGGTATCTGTGGCCAATACACTTCCCTCATCTCCCGAGAAAGAATGTTGTGCCACATTCCCCAATCCGAGAATGATTGCAATCACGGCAGCGGCTTTGAACAGAGGAATAAAGCGACTCGTCAGTGTCAAGCGTTTCGCTTTTACTACCGTAGGCTCCACTTCTGCCAGAATACGTGTATCAAAGTCTTCACCCAGCCCTACTTCTTGCTGAACCTGCTGATAAACAAACAGGTTCTTATAGCGAAGCAAATGAGCCGGTACGTCTTCTTTGCGGAAGAAGTCACGCAATCTTGCTTCCTCCTCAACGGAAGTTTCACATTGCCAGTATCGCTCCAGGAGCTGTTCTATATCCTTATAATCCATATTCGTCAATTTCTAAATACCTTTGTTTTACTTTTTGTCTGGCTCTGAAGAGATTCACTTTGACTTGTTCCTCTGTCAGATTCAGCAACCCTGCAATTTTCTTATAGCTTTCACCTTCAATGTCCCTCAGTTGCATGATAAGCCGCTGTTTTTCGGGAAGTTCGTTGACCAGTCTATTAATGATGTTCATTCTTTTCATCATGAATCATCCGATCGTACGGACTGTTTGCATCAGGTTCTTCCTCCATCTCGGGGGTGAGTTCCACGTTTTGAGCTTCTTTCTTCTGACTCCGGTCTATCGCAAGGTTCTTTGCCACTATCAGGCAATAGGCTTCGACCGATTCAAATTGCGACCACTCATCACGCTTATTCCACACTCTTATCATGGTGTCCTGAACGACATCCTCGGCTTCGGCCCTATCCAGGGTGATTCTGAGAGCCAATCGAAAGAGTTTGTCCTTCAACGGCAAAATATCGTTTCGGAAGCTGATTTCTTGCATCTCTATAATAATGACGGGCTAGGATTCGAAAAGTTACAGTCGCCCACTACTTTTTTTTGAATTATTTTTTTATTCGGGTTCCTCCGTTATTAATCGCTGATGCTAAGGTAATTATCACTTCAGACACTCCAGCATTTATTGCTTCAAAAGAATTCTCCAGTTGGGAATCATACCTCCTTGAATAACGCCATCAGCTACATATTGTTCAAATTCGGCACGGGTAATCTGAGGAATTACACTGTCGTCATCATTCTCATCACGCAGTACACCTTTTCTTCTCGAAACAATACACCAATGTCACATCAAACAGGCCCGACAACGCTTTCGCCGTTTCTCCAGCAATAGTATCTGCATTCGTATTCAGCATATTCCCTTGGCCGTCGTGTGTCAATGGAGCCATAACGGGAACAACGCCCTTATGTATCAAGTCAGACAACAAAGTAGCGTCCACCTTCTCCACATCGCCGACGAAACCATAATCAACCTCCTTCACGGGACGCTTCACCGAACGGATTACATCCATATCGGCTCCGGTCAAGCCCAGTGCGTTGACACCACGCGCCTGCAAGCCGGCAACGATATTCTTATTCACCAGACCGCCATACACCATGGTCACCACTCTCAGCGTTTCCGTATCAGTGATGCGACGGCCATTCACCATCTTACTTTCAATTCCCAGTTGTGCGGCTATCTTTGTAGCCGAACGGCCTCCGCCGTGCACCAGCACCTTATGTCCTTCAATAGCGGCAAAGTCGTTTAACAACTGACGAAGGGTGGCTTCCTCTTCTACGATTTTGCCACCCACCTTAATAACAGTTAGTTTTTCTCTCATTTCTTGATTTCTAATAAGTTCACCGAATGGATTCCGGCAAAAATACGTATATCCATAAAGCCCGAACGGTAGTTGGAAAGGAATTCTTTTCCTTCTTCCAAAGAGATCTTGCCTTCTTTACTGATTTCGTCACCCAAGTTTCCAGCGTACGAACCAACTTCTTTCGGATTATATTGCACGTAGTCCAATACTTCAGCTACCGTCTCGCCGTCGATAATCTGTTCGATATTATATCCTTTCTCGTTCACCGAGACATGCACTGCATTCGTATCACCGAACAGGTTGTGCATATCCCCCAAAATCTCCTGATAAGCACCTACCAGGAACACAGCTACATAATAAGGTTCTGTTTTCTTCAGGCTATGTACAGGCAGATAATGAGCTACATTACGGGTAGAGATAAAGTTCGCAATCTTACCGTCGGAGTCACAGGTAATATCTGCAAAGTAGCCGAGCGGTCCGGTTTCTCATCCAACCGCTGAATAGGCATGATCGGGAATATCTGGTCAATCGCCCAAGAGTCGGGAAGCGACTGGAAGAGCGAGAAATTACAGAAATATTTATCCGCAAGCAGCTTAGACAATCCTCGGAATTCGTCAGGCGCATGTTTCAGGCCTTCGGCAATCTGATTAATCTCACGTGTGATCGACCAGTACAGGCGTTCAATCTGTGCACGGGTTTTCAAGTCTACGATTCCGTGACTGAACAAATCCAGCGCTTCCTCACGGATCTGTTGCGCATCGTGCCATGCTTCCAACATTTTATTCTGATTCAGCGAATCCCAGATTCCATATAACTCCTGCACCAATTCGTGTGCATCCGGAGCAATTTCCTCCTCGTCATCCCATTCGGGCAATGTAGCGGTTTCAAGTACCTCAAAGATAAGAACAGAATGATGTGCCGTCAATGCGCGTCCACTCTCCGTTATGATATTCGGGTGTGGGATACCATTTTTATCGCTCACGTCCACCAAAGTAGAAATAGAGTCGTTTACATATTCCTGGATGGAATAATTGACGCTGCCTTCGCTATTGGACGAACGGGTTCCGTCATAATCCACTCCGAGTCCGCCGCCAATATCCACAAATTCCACTTTGAACCCCATAGCATGAAGTTGGACATAAAACTGTGAAGCCTCACGCAAGGCGGTCTTGATGCGACGGATCTTCGTCACCTGACTGCCGATATGGAAATGAATCAGTTTCAGACAATCCTTCAACCCCTTGCTCTCCAGGAAGTCGAGCGCTTCGAGCAGTTCACTGGAAGTCAGCCCGAATTTGCTGGCATCGCCACCCGATTCTTCCCATTTTCCGCTACCGGAAGAAGCCAGTTTAATACGAATACCAATATTAGGTTGCACATTCAACTGCTTCGCCATTTTTGCAATCAGTTTCAGTTCATTCATCTTCTCTACAACGAGGAAGATACGTTTACCCATTTTCTGGGCAAGGAGAGCCAGTTCGATATAACTTTCGTCTTTATAGCCGTTACATACAATCAATGAGTCAGAATCCGTATTAACAGCAATCACAGCATGCAGTTCAGGTTTAGAACCCGCCTCCAGTCCGAGATTGAATTTCTTTCCGTGGCTGATAATCTCCTCCACCACAGGGCGCATCTGGTTGACCTTAATCGGATAGATAATAAAGTTCTCCGCCTTATAACCGTATTCTTCGGCTGCCTGTTTAAAGCAGGAAGACATCTTTTCAATACGGTTGTCCAAAATATCCGGAAAACGTATCAACATGGGAGAAGCCACATCACGCAATTGCAACTCATCGACCAGTTCTTTCAGATCGACAGTCACTCCGTCTCTACGCGGTGTAACAACAACATGACCTTTGTCATTAATACCAAAGTACGAGGTTCCCCAACCTGTAATGTTGTAGAGTTCCTCAGAATCTTCAATACGCCACTTTCTCATTTTTCTGTAATTCAGTGTTTTTAGTAAATAATTGGACGGCAAAAATACAGATTTATCTACATGTTGGCAATTAATTAGACATTAAATCTTTCAAACGGTCCATATAACCACTATTTCCGTTACGGGCGTCATAGCGCTGTGCCAGTTCTTCAGCCTGCTGATAGAAATAATTGCGAAGTTCGTTTACCTGATAAATCCCATCCGGACGATAAAGCGGGAACTCTTCCGGCAAAGACAACGAGACTTCCGGACGGGTTTCATATTTCAGAGCCTCTACCATATCACAGGAGAAACGATAACTCTTCAGCGTATTAGTACGCAAACTCCAACCGATACAGCGTTCGGCATATTCCCAAGCTCTTTCCGGCTTCGTCATCATATTATAGGCAATAAACAATCCCAGATAGAGCAAAAGATATTCGTCCTTCTCTCTTCCGGCCAACGCTTCTTCGGCACGTGTACACATATCGGCGGCAATATCCGGCTTACCCGCTTTTTGTGCATAATAAGCAAGCTTCAAATAGGCCCGCAAATTGGCTTCATAACAAGTGACCTGCTTATTAATCAACGGCTGCGCCCGGCTATAAGCCTCATCAAACTTTCCCGTTTCCAGATAATAATCCAACATAAAGTTCAGTTCACAAGCCTCACACGACTGGTCGTCCATTTTCTCCGCCAGCATCTTATCAATATATTCCTTTGCCTTGTCATACTGCCTCATCCATGTGCATTCCACCGACCAGCGCTGATAATAACTCCGCAAAGAATATCCGTTCCGGAGGATACGGGTTTTATAATCCTCCCCAATTGCCTGTACCTGCTCCATCGGGATCTCCGGAAGATCGAACGTACAAGCCCATATCCACTTATATTTCCACAACAAGTCATCTTCCTTAATCACATCCTTGTGGTTCTCATAATCATCCAGAATCTTAGAGAACACGGCAATCTCCTCAGTGTCCGCCGAGAGAAGGTTCAGTTCATAAATGAGGTCCAGCCTCATTTCCGTTGCCCATTCCACATCTTCGTTTTCATCAGCGATGCGGATAGCCTCTTTCAACAAATTAGCTTTCTCACGGGGATGCAGGTTTTTATTCTGTGCCTGCAACAGCAGTTTTTGTATTTCAAGTGTGTATTTCATACGCTTTCTTAATTCAGGAAACTTATAAAATCATTCATTTTAGCAGTCATCAATTCACTGAGCGAGTGGTTGAAAAGTTCCATTTCCTCACTGTTCACAGGATACTTACCCTGAAGGAGTGACTGTACATATAATATATGTACCACATGCTGAAACATTTTATTATCTCCCTGTATTTGCAGTAAAGTCCGGACCATTTCATTATCCGCATTGAAAGTGAGTGTCGGCGGAATCTGCTTTGTAGTATTCACAGCTCCCAGTACAGCCGCCAACGGATTATTAGCACTTTTAGCGGCATTCTCCTTTTCCTCCGCCACAAAAATAACCGGAATATCCACCGGAGTAAAATGCTTCAGACGACAGATACAGCCAAATCGCTTCAACAACTCGTTCGCTTTCACCTCAAAAGCCTGAAACTCCTGGTTCGCCTCCACTTCACCAAACTGCTCCAGCAACCGTGAAGGAGATATTTCATCCAAAGTCAGTTCCGGATTCAGGCGGGCATACTTTTTCAACAACGTTTCATCAAACGTATAAGCGGCATTAACGACCAGCCATCCTTGTGCTCCGGCAATACGGCGTACTTGCCTGAAATCCTCCAGATTCCTGGTATAACAGATCACATTGCTTGCCGAACGGATACTCCCGAAGCTCCGTACCCCCTTATTCGTCTCAAAAGGAAGATAATCCATAAACAAACGAAGCAACTCATTATCTTCCGAAGCAATCGCCTTGATGTGAAAATGATGCACGTCCAGTATCTTATTAAACATAGCCCGGTTGTTCTGCACCAGTCCCCGCAAATAATCCTTGATAGCCATACCTATCTCCTTGCCGGGCATCCTTCAGCAAATCATTGCTTACCAGAGACTCGCGTGAAGCAGTAGACAGCAACCCGTCCGCATTCACCAGACAACGGATAAAGAAAGCCCACTGCGGCAACAGGTTACAATCATCCTCACTCAACAGCATACGCTTCAAATACACTTTGTGAGAGTTACGCACAGAAAATTGTGTACGGAAAGGCAGGACATAAAGCACCCCTTCCACCTTGCCGCTTTCAGTATAGATCCGGAAAGCATCGAGAGCAGACGATTGAAACACTTTCGCTCCATAATCCAGCAACTCCTTACGAGTCGCCTTCGGGTCAAGCCATACAGGCGAAGGCGTATTCACCACCTCTTCCTCATCCCTGATGATGCAGATAGATAGGATATGGCAACACCTCTCCATAGCCGACCAATATCTTCTTAAATGTTTCATATTCAAAAAGATGCATCCAGTCTCCTTTCGGGTGCAATACCACTTGTGAGCCGATGGGCCGTTCTTCGTCTGATAAAGTCAGCTGATACGTCCCATCCACTTTTCCACACCAGCAAACAGGCTGTCCGCCCATTGCAGAACGACTCTCTACGGTGATTTCATTGGTCACCACAAAACAAGATAACAATCCGATACCGAACCTTCCGATAAAATCGTCCGCATCGGGAGTATCCCGCTTTGAGCTCTCCCCGATAACAGTCAGAAAGCGATAAACTTCCTCCTCTTTCAGTCCGATACCATTATCCCGAAATACCACTGTCTTGTCATCATTCAGAAAGACATCGATGCGACCTTTATAATTCTCGTCAATATTGCGTAGAGCCGTGATGGCATCTACGCAATTCTGCAACAGTTCGCGAACAAAGGTATTCGGATTACTATAAATGTGCTCTGACAACAAGGCAATCATTCCTTTGAGATTGACCTGAAACAGATTATTCCCTTCTTTTTCCATGTTCCTCTTTTACTTCCTCCTCCTTCCGGTGATTTTAAGAGCTTTCTCATTGCCATTCTCTGCGGCCTTTTCGAACCACTCCATTGCAATTTCATCGTTTTCTTCCACGCCATTTCCTGTCAGATAGGCATTTCCAAGTTCAAATTGTGCTTTATCGTTATTTTTCTCGGCAGCTTTCAGCAACCATTGCACTGCAGCTTCCGGATCAGGGTTACAACCTTCGCCATACATCATCATCTTGCCCAGATAATAAATTGCAGCGACATTCTCATTCCCCGCCGCATCCGTAAACCAACGGTAAGCCTCCGCATAATTCTGCTTCACACCCACTCCGTTGTAATAGCAAAGCCCGGTACGATACATACTCGTCACATTACCGTTATCCGCAGCCAGTGTATAATATTTAAAGGCTTCCGTCTCATTATCCTCTACTCCGATACCCATTTCGTAACAGATACCCAGTCCTTCGTTATACCATTCGTATTCGGCAGCCTTCTTAAAGTAAGCAAACGCCTTTTCCGACTCGTTCAGACTATCATAATCATACAAATAATACTCACCCACACGCAGCATCGCCATAGGAATCTCATTCGCAACAGCCTTTTCGTACCATTCCACGGCTTTCTTGTTATCTTCCAAACAAGGACCGCACCCGAAGAAATAATAATCTCCCATTTTAAACTGGGCGTAACCATAATCCTGTTCAGCAGCCTTCATCATATATTCCACAGCCTTTTGCGGGTTCTCTTCCACGCCATTACCATTCTCATAAGCCATCCCCAGTTCCGTCAGACAACGGGCTTCATTCTTTTCCGCCCCTTTACTAAACCATTCGAGTGCCCTATCCCAATTTTCTTCCGTTCCGATACCTTCTCTATAGCAACGTCCCAAAGCAAAGATCGCATCATTATCGTCCGCTTCAGCTGCCTTTGTATACCAGGCAAAGGCCTCTTCCGGTTTCACTTCACCAAGAACACCCTTTTCCATATAAAGACCTACACGGAACATTGCATAAGGATAACCCTGTTCGGCAGCCTTGCTAATCAGTTCAAATGACTTTTCATAATTCTTCTCCACTCCATCGCCATTCTCATATAAGAATGCCAGTTCCACAAGGGCAAAGCAAGCACCCAGTTCGGCCGCTTTTTCATAATATTCCCTTGATTTTACAGGGTCCTTCACACCGCTATATCCATTAGCCAGATAAAGAGCCACACGGCAATACCCATCGGCATTATTCAGTGAAGCCGCTTTTTCATAAAACTCTAAAGCCTTCACATAATCCGGTTCTTCAGACAAGAAGCCACGTTCATACATCCAGCCCAAACGATAAGCTGCACTTCCCGAACCCAACTCAATGGCTTTCTCCAACAACTCTTTCGCGCGATTCATGTCTTCCGGCACCAGATCACCGTTGAAATATACATTCGCCAGTCCTTCGATACCTTCTATATAATCACCTTCCACACAACGTTCGAGACACATCAGCCCACGTTCCACATTCTTATAATCATCATTGTACAAGTAAATCAATGCCAACTCATACGCACTGTAGGGTTCACAATAAAGCATTCCCTTCTCCAGCCATTCTATTGCTTAGGCAGATCAAGCCATTCCTCCTCCTGATAATTGTATCCCAGGAAGTTGGCGGCAGACCATACTCCGGCATGCCAGGCTTTCTCCCAAAGTTCGAAAGCCAATTCTTTCGGTTTATTCAGTTCCGGGTAACGGAAATAAAGCGTAGCCAGATTTTTAAGACTATAAAGATTGGGAACTATTTCCAGGGCTTTTTCGTAGTAAGCAGCTTCCTCTGCCACGTTACCTTCCGCTCTGTCGAGCGCATCTCCTAACGATGCATATACATGAGCACGCAAACGTTCACCTTCAGGCAGTTCGGCAAGCAGTTCATTCCGTATCTGTAATGCCTTTGCTTTATCCCCTGCAAATTCTTCGGCAAAAGCACGATAATGCTTTCCCCATAAAATAGCTTCGGGAGAAGTGAGAGCTGCAAAACGCCGTTCACCCTCTTCTTTATCTTGTTCGCAATAGAATCCCATGTATCGCCAATAGGCAACAGTTGCTTCCGCTTCAGCCCAACCCATATCGGCGGCCTTCTCGTAGTATGGAAACAAATAACTCATGTCCCGCTTTCCATAACGGGCTTCGGAATATTGTGCACCCTTCTGCGCCCATCCCGCACCGCTAAACTCTGCCACACGGTCGCATACCTGCATCACCTTTTCCCACCAGAATTCATATTCTTCCGCGTTGAGTTCCACCTCTACGTTACAGTCAAAAGCACTGAATATCAGTTCAAAAAAATCTTCTGTTAATTTCTCGTCTTCTTTTGTGTCCAACGCATATTCACATACAGCCAATGCTTCCCACCAGTTTTCCGCACTTAACAATGAAGCCGGTGTATACTGCGGAAACCATACCCTTGCAGGCTGTCCGGATGCTTTAATTTTAGCGGATAACTCCCCAAATTTCTCTTTTAAAGTTTTCATGATATAGAACTTTACCTTAATTTTGTGTTACTAGTCAATAAAAAATCTCATAACGAGTGCCAAGGTACAAATATTGACCGAATGCACAAACAAGAGTCTCAAAAAAAACGAAGTTCCAACAAAAAGAGAACATTACAACTACCTGATTTCTGAATACAGTAAAATTCCTCCCAATAATCATTCATTATCAGGCACAAATTACACACATTCCACAGCTTTCCAAATGACGATTACACAAAATATAACGACTGTTACTTCTACAATCCCAAAAGTTGTCGCAAACATTGCACCGATGTTTCAATCTGCCAACGATCTTCCAATTCGTCTGCATTAAAGATATATTGTGCCTGATGATAAAAAGGAGCACGCTTCTCGAGTGCCTGAACAATGAACGCTTTCAGTTCTTCATCCTCTTTACCCTGAAGAATAGGACGTTGTTGTTTAGCCACACGCAAGCGCCTGAACAACACATCCGGATGCACCTCCAGAAAAACAGTCTTTCCGGTCCGGTTCATAAAATCCATATTATCATAAAAACAAGGCGCTCCACCCCCCGTCGAAATTACCACATTCTCAAACTCAGCTACTTCATGGAGCATATTTCTCTCCAGCTCCCTGAATCCTGTTTCGCCTCGTTCAATGAATAATTCTCCAACAGTTTTGTGAAAACGCTCCTCAATATACCAATCGAGATCAACGAACGGTACATTCATCTTACGGGCAAATGCCTTACCCAATGTCGTTTTTCCGGCACCCATATAGCCGGTAAGGAAGATACGAACCATAAATGACTAATTTTGCTCACAAAATTAGTCATTTAATGAAGAATGAAGAATGAAGAATAAAGAATTTTAGCCATTATGCCATCCAATTCTTCATTATTCATTCTTCATTCCCGATTTATTTAAAGATTCTCACCCGTTCTTCAAGCGGCTGGAATTCTTTTTCACCCGGTTTGCCGAGAGGAAGTCCGAACGGCATTTCCGCAATCAGATGCCAATGTCCGGGCAGATTCCATGCACGACGCACCTCGTCGTCAATCAACGGATTATAGTGTTGCAGTGACGCTCCGAAACCGACATCTTCGAGCATTACCCAGATAGCTAACTGGTGCATGGCAGAAGTCTGCAATGACCATCCCGGGAAATTCTCCTGATAAGCCGGGAAAGCCTCCTGAAGCCCTTTCACAACCTTCTGATCCTCAAAAAACAATACAGTGCCATACCCACAGGCAAACGAATGATCTATCTTCTCCTCTGTCTTGACAAACGCTTCAGCCGGTACAATCTTCTTTAATGCGTCCTTCACAATCTGCCACAATTTCTTATGCGATTCTCCCAATAGAAGTACCACACGGGTAGATTGCGAATTGAATGCCGACGGTACGTGGCGCACGGTCATATTAACGATACATTCGATCTCCTGATCGGATATAGGTGACTGATTAGTAATTGAATAGTAAGTTCGGCGATGTTTCAAAGCTTCACTAAAAGATCTTTCCATAATAGCTCCTTTCTAAATGTTATATTCTTAAACTCTCTTATTTTTATAACAAGTAGCCCCCCTAACTTGTTCAGTTAGAGAATATATTTGTACCTTCGCAGCGTCAATTCATTGACTATCTAAAATTATCGTCAGAAAAAATGGCTAAACAGAAATTTTATGTAGTATGGGAAGGTGTCACCCCCGGAGTTTATACTTCCTGGACGGACTGCCAGCTTCAAATCAAAGGATACGAAGGCGCCAAATACAAATCATTCGACACCCGCGAAGAAGCGGAACGCGCGTTGACAATGTCTCCCTATGCTTATATCGGCAAGAATGCAAAGGCTAAATCAGGAGGTCCTAAACCTTCTTCAGATACTTTACCTTCTTGTGTGATCGACAATAGCCTGGCTGTCGATGCAGCCTGTAGCGGTAATCCGGGACCGATGGAATATCGCGGCGTACACATTGCCAGCCGTCAGGAGATTTTTCATTTCGGCCCGATGAAAGGCACGAATAATATCGGTGAGTTTCTAGCCATCGTACACGGTTTGGCGTTGCTGAAAAAGAAAGGTTTCGATATGCCCATTTACAGTGACAGCGCGAATGCCA
>VOFB01003639.1_pt1 | contig 29234 bp, 58 predicted proteins | sample 5384141 | NCBI WGS metagenome assembly VOFB01 (sample SAMN12384721, study PRJNA508395) | human gut metagenome | isolation source: healthy gut A | host: Homo sapiens | reverse complement strand
GTTAGCACTTCTGTTCGGATCGTACTCGATACCGATAACCTGCTGCAATACCATCTTTATTTCTCTTAAAATCTACGATTCTATATTTCTTCTTAGCTCCGCCGCCACGATGTCTTACTGTGATTTTACCCTGTGCGTTACGGCCAGCTTTTCTCTTCTTGGAATCCAGGAGGGATTTCTCAGGAGTTTTCTTTGTGATCTCTGAAAAATCAGAACCGGTCATATGTCTTCTGGAAGGTGTATATGGGTTAAAGCTTTTGATTCCCATTACTGTCTCTCCTTTCGTTTGCTCTGATTATTAGTTTCACGGGTTTGCACCGTATAATGATCGATTTAGTCTCATCAATTTTTAGCTTGTTCGGTTCACTAAGCTCGGAAATACCTCGCTAACCTCACCGAACGGGGTCCGACTAAGCCTCAGCCTTCGCTATCGCTTGCCTTCGTCAAGTCTTATAACCCCTCGAAAATCTCGATATCAGCACTGTCCTCTGTCAATGCTACTACAGCCTTCTTTGTCTTAGCTGTCTTTCCGAAAGTCATACCGCGTCTCTTATTCTTCCCCTCAAGGTTCATAGTGTTGACACTCTTTACCTTTGTCCCGTCGAACATTTTCTCAACGGCGTCTTTGATCTTAGATTTTGTAGCCTCTGTGTGAACAAGGAATGTATATTTCTTGTCAGCCATAAGCTCCATGCTCTTCTCAGTTACAACTGGTTTCAGGATTACATCGTAATACTTAATGTCTGCCATTATGCGTACACCTCCTCGATTGCTGCAACAACAGCTTTCGTAGCGATTACTGTGTTGTATTTCAGGATGTCATATACGTTGATTGTATTTACACGAGCTGTCTTAACATCCGGGATATTCTTAGCGGAGATCTCAGCGTTCTTGTTTCCTTCTTCAAGAACTACAAGTGCTTTGTTCACGTTCAGGTTGTTCAGTACTGTCTGGAATTTCTTTGTCTTGATTTCGTCGAAATTAAGTTCATCAACAACGATGAATTTGTTCTCTTCTACTCTGGAAGTAAGTGCAGACTTCAGAGCTGCTCTCTTCTCTTTCTTATTCATCTTGAAGGAGTAGTCTCTCGGAACCGGAGCGAATACAACTCCACCGCCTGTCCACTGAGGTGATCTTGTTGATCCCTGTCTTGCGTGTCCTGTTCCTTTCTGTCTCCACGGTTTTCTTCCGCCGCCTGAAACCTCAGAACGTGTTTTGGCTTTCTGTGTACCCCTGACGATTATTTGCAAGCTGGTTTACAACTGCCATGTGTACGAGGTGCTCGTTGATCTCTACACCAAATACAGCATCGCTTAGTTCCATGGTACCAACTTCTTTACCTTCCATATTGTAAACGGTTACGTTTGCCATCTGTGTGTTCCTCCTTTCTTAGCTGTCAGACTAGTTTGCTTTCACTGTCTCTTTGATCGTTACGAGACATTTCTTTGGTCCCGGTACAGAATCCTTTAACGAGGATGAGATTGTTCTCTGCATCAACTCTTACTACTTCAAGATTCTGAACAGTGATCTTCTTGTTACCCATCTGTCCTGGCATCTTCTTGCCTTTGAATACCTTGCTCGGATCGGATGCAGCACCGTTAGAACCAGCGTGACGGTGATATTTGGAACCGTGTGTCATAGGTCCTCTGCTCTGTTTGTGGCGCTTGATTGCGCCCTGGAAACCTTTACCTTTTGAAACAGCAGTTACATCAATGTGATCTCCGTCTGTAAAGATATCAGTTTTAATTTCCTGTCCTAGTGTATACTCTGCAGCATTTTCAAATCTGAATTCTTTTACAAATCTCTTTCCGGATACGCCTGCTTTGTCAAAATGACCTTTTTCAGCTTTTGTCACACCGTTTCTGTGAGCGATGGACTTCTTTCCACTGTTGTCTTTTGTGACAATCTTTTCTTTCTTGTCTACGAATCCAACCTGCACGGCGCTGTAGCCATCGTTCTCAACTGTCTTAACCTGTGTAACCACACACGGTCCAGCCTGTAAAACTGTTACCGGAATCAGAACTCCGTCTTCGTGATTGAAGATCTGAGTCATTCCGACTTTAGTAGCCAAAATAGCTTTCTTCATTATAAATACCTCCTGTGATTTACAGCGGAACACTTTCGCGCTCATCCTAAATTTTAGGAATACTGTTTAAAAATTTAGATTTCGTCTTATTTAGACTTCATCTTGATGTCGATATGAACACCAGCCGGCATTTCCAGTCTGGAAAGTGCATCTACTGTTTTCTGAGTTGGTGTCAGGATATCGATAAGTCTCTTGTGTGTTCTCTGCTCAAACTGCTCTCTGGAATCTTTGTACTTATGAACCGCTCTTAAGATTGTAACAACCTCTTTCTTAGTTGGAAGCGGAACCGGTCCGCTCACTACTGCTCCGTTCTTTTTACAGTTTCGATGATTTTTTTTGCAGATGCATCTACTAACTGATGATCATATGCTTTTAATGTGATTCTCATTACCTGATTTGCCATAAAAAAGTCTCCTCCTATTCGTACTTATAATAGCAGTACGACAAGCGGTGACTGTACACTCTCCGTGTGTATCGTGAGAAACTCACACGTTGTTTCATACTTTTCCCTTGTGGTATGGTAATCAGTAATCAGTTGTGATTCGTACAGTGACTTGTCGCCAGTTTCCTAACTTGACATTCGCTCCACGGAGAACCTTTTTTTTTGCAGGTCAGATCCTTGGTCATCGTGCAGTATTGCAGTATGCCAGAGCCGGACGTTTCCCCCAAGAATGTCCCTGCCGCGGCAAAATCTCCTTCTGCATTTATATCCTCTTTGCAGGGATTCCCCAGTTAATATGCAGATGTTCTGCCCGATGGCTCAAGAATCCTCTCAATTACATACCATGAAAATAACGCTGCTGTCCGGTTGCAGATCCGGATGTGCAGCGTTATTTTCGTTTTCTGTATAAAATTTCTATCCGGCATTCTCTGCCTGATTCCTGTGTGTGACATTTTCTTCCCACTGTCATTTATCATTTTCTTCCTATTATAATAGGAAAGAACTCTTTCAGTTTACAGAATCTTTCCGGTAAAACTTTCTCTTCTGAACAGTTCAGCGATCTCCGGGAATATTTCCACGCTTCTTTTAATATTCCATGCGTATATGCGATCAGTATCCCATAATTTGTCATTGGTACTTTCTGCCCTTTGACCTCTCCAGCCGAATCTGCATTTCCCGTTCATTAAGCATACATCCTCCACAATGTACAACCATTTTATAAGGACTCAGATCTGCAGGGAACTCTGTTCCTGATGTAGTTTCAAAAAAGCTCTTTTCCGGTATACTCCCTGATCCATTTCGGGATCTTTACCGTTCCGATATCTCCGCACTGCCGATGGTGAGTGCATCCCTCGCTGATCAGGATTTTATCTCCGTTTTTCAGCTTATCCAACATCATAACTCCTTCTATATTCGTTCTGAGATTTCCCTTATAGCGTGCAAACAGAATCGAGAATGATGTTAATTTTATCTCTTTTAATACATTGCATGCTACTTTCTCAAACACTTGACTGTCTGTAATCACAAGCTTTGGCGGTATTTTCAGATTTTCAATGGTTTCTTTCACTCTGTCCTCTTTGGTAACGACTGAAATTGCTCCCGATTCCAGAATGTCCCGGATCGTCTGCTGTTGAGGAAGGATCAGCCGCCCTTTTGGTGCAGATTCATCAATCGGGATGACAAGCACAACAACATCTCCCGATTCCAGCAGATCTCCACGATTCTTTTTTTTTTTTCTCTGTGCAGATGCTTTCCCCGATTCTTTTCTTTAATTCACGGATTCCTTCTCCTGTCTCCGCACTTACATAAATCAGGCTCTCTTCCGGCACTTTTCCCCTGCCCTTTGACTGTATCCGGTGTTCTTTTTAAAAGATCGCTTTTATTTACAGCAATGATAAAGGCACCTTTCTTTTTCTATTTCCTTCAGCAGGGCAAAATCTTCTTTCTTTATGCCTGTCCCTCCATCAATCACTACGATAGCCAGATCCGTCCGATTCAGCATCTGATAGCTTTTTCTACCCGCAGCTTTCCAAGTTCCCCGTCATCATCAATTCCCGGCGTATCGATCATTACAACCGGGCCGGCCGGAAGAAGTTCCATCGCTTTTACGACCGGATCTGTTGTTGTTCCCTTTACGTTGGAGACTACAGCCAGATTTTTGTCCTGTCACCGCATTGACGATACTTGATTTTCCTGCATTACGGCAGCCAAAAAATCCAATATGTGGCCTTTCTGCTGCCGGAGTCTGATTCAGATTCATTCTCCTGTCCTTTCCTGTTCCTATTTTTATCCGTCCATGTTTCAGATAGATTGCCTTAACGGCAAGTTACTTTTCTTTATCTTTCATTCTATTATACACAATTCATCGCAAATACGTTATACTGATATTACCTATAATTATGATTTTTTTACAGGAGGATTTATTTATGCTTATAAAAATGGTTATATAATTGATCCCGCTTCTGGCAGAGCGGAATTTGCTGATCTTCAGATTTCTGATGGGAAAATTTTTTCAATCGGACAGCATCTTTCAGTTTCCCCGTCAGAAGAGATCATTGATGCTTCCGGACTGACCATCGCTCCGGGACTGATCGACACCCACGTTCATTTTCGTGATCCTGGCTTCACCTATAAGGAAGATATTCATACAGGTGCTTCTGCCTCCGCTGCCGGCGGATTCACTTCCGTGATCTGTATGGCAAATACCAGTCCTGTCGTTGACTCAGTTTCTGTATTTTCCGGCCTCGCTGCCCGCGAAAAAGAAGAAGCTATTCACATTTATCAGGCTGCTGCCGTTTCCCATGATCTCAAAGGGACAGAACTGACTGACATGAAAGCTCTTGCCGCTGCCGGTGCGTGCGGATTTACTGATGACGGCATTCCGTTAAAAGATGCTGCATTCCTTCTGAAAGCCATGGAGCTTGCCGCACAACTAAACCTCCCAATCAGTCTTCATGAGGAGGACCCGTCTTTCATTGAAATAAATGGAATCAACCACGGAGCTGCTTCTGATTTTCTTGGGATCTACGGTTCTCCTTCGATTGCTGAGGAATCCCTTGTCGCCCGTGACTGTATGCTCGCCCTGAAATCCGGTGCAGATGTCGTGATCCAGCATATCAGTTCCGGAACTTCCGTGGAACTGGTGCGTACTTTTAAAGCTCTTGGAGCAAAGTTGCATGCAGAGGCAACTCCTCATCATTTTACGCTGACTGATGAGGCAGTAATAAAATATGGTTCTCTTGCAAAATGAATCCACCGCTTCGTACAGAAAAAGGACCGTCTTGCCATCATACAGGGACTTTGCGACGGAACCATCGACATCATTGCCACTGACCATGCCCCGCACAGTGCAGAGGAAAAGAGCCGTCCGATTCCATCGGCTCCAAGCGGGATCATCGGGCTTGAGACTTCACTTGCACTTGGCATCACTTCTCTTGTACGTCCGGGTCATCTGACTCTGAATCAGTTACTCGAGAAAATGACAGTTAATCCGGCTCATCTGTATCATCTTCCTTCAGGAAAACTGGAACCGGGGGCTCCTGCTGACCTGGTACTTTTTGATCCGAACGAAAAATGGATTCCGACAGAGTACCATTCCAAATCTTGCAACTCTCCATTTACCGGTTGGGAATTATATGGAAAGGTAAAGCGGACTATCTGTGCAGGAAAGACAGTTTACACTGATTGATCTAAATCGATTTGATTTAATCCCTCAATAAAAATACCGGCTATACAGATCCTGCATCCTGTTCAGGTCCGCTATAGCCGGCATTTTTATCCACTCTTTATATTGCAGCTTTTCTTTTATATCTCTGCTTTTTATTTCATAAGTTCTTCTGCCATCTCATCCAGCTCTTTCAGGTTCTCTTCACTCAGAGAGGACATAATCTTCACTGGTTTCTCCAGCATTGTAATATTTTTGCTCTTCTCCAACATTCCTGCAATCACTTTTCCTGCAGTAGATGCCCAGGAACCATTTTCAATCAGACCGATCGTCCGGTTCTGATAATTCCGTTCTTTCAGATGTTCGATGAAAGTTCTCATAAACGGGAAGATATCTCCATTATAAGTGATTGTGGCAAGCACCAGCTTTCCATAACGGAATGCATCCTCTACCGCTTCTGCCATATCCTCGCGGGCAAGATCACATACCACAACTTTCGGGCAGCCTTTTTCCTTCAGTTTTTCTCCCAACAGCTCTGCAGCCTTTTTGGTATTTCCATAAACAGAAGTATAAGCGATCATAACACCTTCTGACTCAACGCCGTAAGAAGACCAGGTCTGATACTGTCCCAGATAATGCTCCAGATTTTCGCTTAAAACCGGTCCATGCAGAGGACAGATCTTTTCGATTTCAAGTGCAGATGCAGCCTTCAGAAGATTCTGAACCTGGACACCATACTTTCCAACGATTCCAAAATAGTAACGGCGTGCCTCACAGTCCCAGTCTTCCTCTACATCCAATGCACCGAACTTTCCAAATCCATCCGCTGAGAACAACACCTTATCCGTACTGTCATAAGTTACCATAACTTCCGGCCAGTGTACCATCGGGGCGAAGACAAACGTAAGGATATGCTTTCCAAGTTCCAACTTCTCCTGGTTCTTAACTACGACTTTCTTTCCCTCTAAATCCAGGTTGCGGAAAAAGTTGGATATCATAGTAAAGGTCTTCGCATTGCCCACAATCTTTGTATCCGGGTATACTTCCATGAACTTCTCAATATTGGCTGAATGATCCGGTTCCATATGCTGGATGATCAGATACTCGGTTTCGCTCCGTCCAGTGCATTCTTTACATTCTCCAGCCATTCTTCTCCAAATGCCTCATCAACTGTATCCATAACGGCGATTTTTTCATCACGGATCACATAAGAATTATATGCCATGCCATTCGGAACAATATACTGCCCTCAAATAAATCGATATCATGATCGTTCACGCCTACATAAATAATTTCATCCGTTACCTTCATCTTCTCTGCCCTTTCTTTCATGATGTATTTTATTCACCTTGAGTATAACGCAATTAAAAATATATGGCAATCCCGTCTTTTCAGGATTAAACCATACATTCATTCACTCCCGCTCTGTTAATTTCTCTTTCAGCCAAAATCTTTTCTATCAGCTCTTTGTCCTCAGGCGGTGCGGCCCACGCCAGCCCACACCCTGCGGACAGAATCCGGGAACCGGGATCAGCCGTCCCGATATTCCCTTTTCTTTACAGATCCTTTCCATTGCCATCGCATCTGCTGTCGTATGAAAGGTTACAACAATTTTTAATTCCTTTTTTCGCATGAGACCACTGCCCCTTCTCATTGCACCCAAAACTGCAACTTATTTTTTCCCTTCGTTTTCAAAGTATTCTTTTACAAGCTTCACAACAACCCCTGATAACAGAAACACTGCAATCAGGTTCGGGATTGCCATCAGTCCGTTAAATGTTTCAGCAATGCTCCACATCAGACCAAGATCCATCGTAGCACCGACGATCGCTACCAGCGAATAAAGTACCATAAATGGTTTATTGACTTTTGAACCAAACAAAAATTCAATACATCTTGTTCCATATAAGCCCCATCCAAGAATTGTGGAAAATGCAAAAACAACACATGGCAACTGCGGTAAAAATAGAAACCCAGTTTCCATAAGTAGAAGTAAACCCGTTGATCGTAAGCTCTGCACCTGCAGCCTCACCATAACCAATGGAAACGCCACTGCAAAGAATAACCAGTGCTGTCATTGTGCAGATCACGATCGTATCTACGAACACCTCAAAAATTCCAAAAAATCCCTGCTTGACCGGTTTCTGCGTATCAGCACATGCATGGGCGATCGAACCTGTACCAAGACCTGCTTCATTAGAAAAAATTCCTCTTGATACACCTTTTTCATACTCATAAAGAAGCTTCCTACTGCTCCGCCTGTAACAGAAGCCGGAGAAAATGCACCTTCAAAAATTGATGCAAATACACCCGGAACATTCTTGATATTCAACAGGATCACGCCCAGTGCCAGCAGAATATAAACGACTGCCATAAACGGGACCAGCTTCTCTGTAACCCGGCCGATCCTCTTAATCCCTCCTAAAAGGATCAGGGGCGATCAAAGCGGCAAGAACAATTCCGATGATCAGGTTCAATGTTCCTGACTTTCCTGCTTCAATGACTCCATAATTGATCAATGCTGAATCGATCGCTGTCGTGATCGTATTGACCTAGTTGCATTTCCTGTTCCGAATACAGTCAGCACACCAAACGCTGCAAAAAAGATATGCCAGCCAGTGCCAGTTCTTCTTAAGACCATTTTTTATATAATACATAGGTCCGCCGACAAGATCTCCCTCTGCATTCTTCTCTCTGTAATGAACCGCAAGCGTTACTTCGGAAAACTTCGTACACATTCCAAGCAATGCGGACACCCACATCCAGAACACTGCTCCTGCTCCTCCGATTGCAATCGCACCGGCAACTCCGGCAATATTTCCCGTTCCTACCGTTGCCGCAAGCGCCGTACATACTGCCTGAAACGGGGTCAACGCTCCGTCCGATGCATCCCTCTTCCTGAGCATTCGTCCAATCGTCACCTTCATCGCATACGGGAATTTGCAGATCTGTAAAAATCTCGTTCTGAAGCTCAGCAGCAGACCAACTCCAATGATACAGATCATTGCCGGCACACCCCATATAAAGTTGTTGACAACATTATTTACTGATTCAATCGTAGATAACATTCTTTCATTCCTTTCTCATCTGAAACTGCGGCATCCTTTCTCCAAGTCAGCTTCCCCAAAACTGTCATTTTACATCAACGCCGCTTTACCTTGCCAAACCGCAGTTTAACTGTTGAATTATAGCATATTTTCACCTTAAAGTACAGAATTTACATAAGATTCTTCTCTTGAGTGGCAGCTCTTTCCTGTGCTATAATCATAAGGTCATATATAGCAGCATTTTATTTTGCGTGAAATGCTTACAGATCAGAAAGGACTTTTATATCTATGTGGATTGCAGATAATTGGAAAGACTATGAAATTATTGACTGTTCAAAGGGGAGAAGCTGAACGCTGGGGCAAATATCTTCTCGTCCGTCCTGACCCGCAGGTCATCTGGGACACGCCGAAAACCGAGCGTGGCTGGAAAAATATGAACGGTCACTACCATCGCAGCAAAAAAGGCGGTGGTGAATGGGAATTTTTAAGCTTCCTCAGCAGTGGCAGATCCATTACGGTTCGCTTACTTTTTAATCTCAAGCCGTTCAGTTTTAAGCACACCGGTCTTTTTTTTTTTTTTTTCTGAACAGGCCACCAACTGGGACTGGTTTTCCGAAAAGATCCGCAACGCCGGCCGACCTGTCAAAGTACTGAATCTCTTTGCCTATACCGGAGGAGCTACCCTCGCAGCCGCGGCTGCAGGTGCAACTGTCACTCATGTGGATGCTTCTAAGGGAATGGTCACCTGGGCGAAGGAGAATGCTGTATCTTCCGGGCTGAAAGACGCTCCGATCCGCTGGCTGGTAGATGATTGTGTAAAATTTGTAGAACGTGAGATCCGCCGTGGAAATCACTACGATGCGATCATCATGGATCCACCATCGTACGGACGTGGACCCAAAGGTGAGATCTGGAAGATTGAAGACATGATCCATCCGTTGATCCGGCTCTGTGCAAAAATTCTGTCCGAAGATGCATTATTTTTTCCTGGTCAACTCCTATACAACAGGACTTGCACCGGCCGTTCTGACTTACATGATCTCCACCGAATTAAAATCCTGGAACGGTCATGTTGATTCTCAGGAGATCGGACTCCCTGTTACAAATTCAGGACTGGTTCTTCCCTGCGGTGCTTCCGGCAGATGGGAATCCCGTTGATTTTTCTGATACTGGTTGCCTTTTTTACATTGCAAATCATATGAAAAAAGCATCGGAATAAGGAATCTCTTCCAAGAGTTTTCTTTCCGGTGCTTTTCCTTTGCTTTTCTTTACTTCTCTTTTTCCGGCTTTCTGATTCATCTTACCTGGATTGACCCAAGAATCTCCCCAATAGGTGCTGCAATGTTCAGTTCTGCCCGGACTGCTTTCTCCGTGCTGGATTTATTGATAACAACCAGGTGCTTTCCCCGAAAATAATCAATAAACCCTGCTGCCGGATATACAACCAGCGATGTGCCTCCGATGATCAGTGTATCTGCTGAACCGATTGCCCGGACGGCACCATCCATTGTCTTTGCATCCAGTCCTTCTTCATACAAAACCACATCCGGCTTGATCTCGCCGCCACAAGAACAGTGCGGTACACCTTCCGATTTTTTACATACTCTGCGTCATAAAATTTTCCGCATTTCATACAGTAATTTCTATGGATACTTCCATGAAGTTCATATACTTTTTACTGCCTGCCGCCTGATGAAGACCATCAATATTCTGCGTCACAACTGCCTGAAGCTTTCCTGCTGCCTCAAGCTCTGCCAGCTTCAGATGTGCCGGGTTCGGCTTTGCATCCAACATCATCATCTTCTTTTATAAAATTCATAAAATGCTTCCGGATATTTTATAAAGAAACTATGACTGACAACCTGCTCAGGAGAGTACTTGTATTTCTGATGATAGATTCCGTCTGCACTTCTGAAATCCGGGATCCCGCTCTCCGTAGAAACTCCTGCTCCTCCGAAAAATACGATCCTGCTACTCTCATCTATAATCCTCTGAAGTTCCGCTATTTCCTTTTCATACATCTTTTCTTTCCTCACCACATACAGTAAATGCGGTACATACTTCATGTACCGCATCTCCTGAAATAATTTTATGTATCTTACAGATCTACTCTTCCGGTTGTATCGCCATTGACAACATAATATGCTGCTGACTCTTCCGGTTTCAGATAAATCTTGACATCCTTCATCTCTCCGACTTTTCTCTTAAGATTCTTTGTCCAGATCTCTTTCACTTTCTGAAGGATCTCTTTTTCTGTATATTCCTTACCTGCAAACTGAAGGAACATCTCCGTCTTAAGCTCTGCCTTTTTTGCTGTTGACTTCTTCGCTGCTGTCTTCTTTGCTGCAGTCTTTTTCACTGCTTTATCTGCTGCCTTTGCAGTAGCTTTTACAGCTTTTTCCGCTGTCTCCGCAACTTTCTTTACGGCTTTCTTCGCTGTCTCTTTTGCTGCAGTCTCTTCTGTCTGAACTTCCGGTGTATCCACTAATACTGCTGCCTTTGTCTCGAGCTTCATTGTAGAATCTTTCTTAGTCTCAATCGCTTTTGCAGCTTCTGTCTCTTTCTTATCGGCCTTTTCTTCCGGCTTTGCAACCGGAGTCTTTGCTGCTTTCTCTTCTGCTTTCCTTTCTGCTTTCACTGCTTTTGCTTCAACGGCTTCTTTAACGGCTGCTTTCTCTTCTGCTTTGGCTGCTGTTACTTTTACTGTTGAATTTGCTTTCTTTGATACCATAATCTCGTTTCCCTCCTAAATTATACACCCAAGTACAATGGATTTTTCCTGCTTTGTACTTGTGAATAAATTCACAGTTCTATCAGATTGTACCGCATTTTTCCCAAAACGTCAAATTCAAGAATTTTTCCTTTATTTTTCTTCCTCTCATGACCGATCCTGATTGTCAGAATAACTCCTGAAAAAAAGTATCCAGTCCTCTCAGAGTCTTTAACAGTACCGGAATTTCCGTCTCGTCCAGTTCCTCGATCACAGCATTCGTCATCTGTTCATGAAACTTTGCATGATGCCTGTAAGCCCGCTGCCCCTTTTCTGTCAGCCAGATATAGACCACCCTCCTGTCCTTCTCACCACGTTCCCTCAAAACGTACTTTTTATTGACCAGTGCATTCATTGCCGTCGTAAGTGAGCCTGCTGTGATCTTCATTTTTTGCCACCACAGACATCGTCGTCTTTCCGGTCAGACCGATTGCCTCGATAATATGCATATCATTATTGGTGATATCCTTAAACTCTTCCGTTATGATCGCATTTTTTCCAGTTCCCATATTTCATTAAATAAATGTACCAGAATATCATTGATCGTCTCATAGGTTTTCATTCCTGATTTCCCTCCTCCGCCTTATCATCCCGGTGCATTTATCCGTCATTTACAGCTTTCTGAAACGCCTGCCGTTATCTGTCCGCTACAGCTTTCCGAAACGCTCGCCCCATCCTGTCCGCTACAGCTTTCTGAAACGCTCGCCCCATCCTGTCCGCTACAGCTTTCTGAAACGCTCATATCTTCCTTCCAGCAAGTCTTTCGTTTCCAGCTTCTGGTATTTTGTCAGAAACTCTGCCAGACCTACCCGCAGCAGTTCTGCAGTTGGTTTCATCGTCAAAACACTGAAGTTTTGTGGTTCCGGGAATACTCTCTCGATCACCCCCAGTTTCTTCAGATCGGCTGCTGTCAGTTTCATCATCTTTGCTGCTTCAGCCGACCGGCTGCTGTCCTTCCATAAAATGCTTGCAAATCCTTCCGGAGAAAGAACCGAATAGACAGAGTTCTCCAGCATCCATACCTCATCTGCCACCGCCAAGGCAAGGGCACCTCCGCTTCCGCCTTCACCGATCACAACGGAAAGCACCGGCACTTTCAATCCAGACAATTCAAATAAATTTCTTGCGATTGCTTCTCCTTGCCCGCGTTCTTCCGCCTCCATTCCGCAAAATGCACCCGGAGTATCTACAAAATTGATGACCGGACGATGGAATTTTTCTGCCTGCTTCATCAGCCGCCGTGCTTTTCTGTACCCTTCCGGGACGGCATTGCAAAATTCCGTTCCAGATTTTCTTTTGTCGTCCTGCCTTTTGCCTGTGCGATCACCGTCACACAGATTCCCTGAAAATATGCAATTCCTCCAATGATCGCCGGATCATCTCTGTAATATCTGTCTCCATGTAATTCTACAAAATCTGTAAACAATCTGTCAATATAATCCTTACCGACCGGACGCTCTTTTGAACGAGATCGGCAGACCCGCTCCCATGCCGTAAGAGATTTTTCAGACCATGGTTCCTGTTCTGCTGCTTTCTTTCCTGCTTTTTTTTCTGTCATTCCTGCCTTTTGGACCGGTTCTGTTCTGTCGGATTTTCTGATCCCTTTTCCCTTTCTGCAATCCGGGTGGACATGATCATGCATTTTCAGGATCCTTCCCAAAACCGGCTTCATCTTTTCCCGCTTTACAATCTGATCTACAAATCCATGTTCCAAAAGAAATTCTGCCCGTTGAAATCCTTTCGGCAGCTTCTTCCCGATCGTCTGCTCGATCACCCTCGGTCCTGCAAACCCAATCAATGCCTGTGGTTCTGCTATTATAATATCTCCCAACATGGCAAAGCTGGCTGTCACACCGCCTGTCGTCGGATCTGTCAGTACCGTCACATATAACAGTCCTGCATCGCTATGACGTTTTAATGCCGCTGAAGTCTTTTCCATCTGCATCAGCGAAATAATCCTTCCTGCATTCTCGCTCCACCGGAACAGGTAAATAAGATCACAGGAAGGTTTTCATTTGTGGCACGTTCCACCGCCCGGGTGATCTTCTCGCCGACTGCATACCCCATGCTTGCCATCATAAAACGCCCGTCACAGACTCCGATCACTGCCTGCTTTCCGTTGATTTTTACACGCCCGGTCACAACAGCTTCTTTTAATCCCGTCTGTTCCCTGAGTTTCTTTATCTTTTCAGAATATCCTTTAAATTGCAGCGGGTCAGGCGGACCGTCCATTCCATCCAGATCCATATCCCACTCTTCAAAACTTCCTTCATCTGCGATCATCTCAATCCTTTTGTATGCAGGAACTCTGAAATACCCATGACATTTCGGGCAAATATATGCTCCATTGATCACTTCTTCCGACAGGATTGCCGCACCACATTTATTGCATTTTTTCAAAAGTCCTTCCGGTGCTTCCGGTCTTCTTCTTAAACGCCCCTTTCGTACAGGATTCTCTCTTTCCCCTGTCTTTTTAAACATATTCTGAAGTCTCATTTTTACTCCCTTCTTCCATCCCTGCATCACGAAAATCCTGCTTCTTTATGCCAAAAGTCCTTTTGCCTCTGTAACAAATTCCACATCAATATTTCCTGAAATAAAATCAGGGTGGTTTAAGATTGAATACTGATAATCTATATTCGTTTCAATCCCTTTGATGATTACTTCTCCTAATGCACTTTTCATTTTATGGATTGCTTCTTCCCTGCTGTCTCCATGAACGATCAGCTTTGCAAGCATAGAAATAACAGGGCGGTACCTGATAACCTGTATAAACCGCAGTATCTACACGGATTCCTTCCCCTCCCGGGAAATGCACATCTGTGATCGTGCCTGGTGATGGTCTGAAATTCTTCATCGGATTTTCAGCATTGATCCTGCACTCAATAGCATGTCCGCTGATACGCACTTCTTTCTGCTTCATGCCAAGTTTCTGACCATCTGCAATCCTGATCTGCTCTTTGATCAGATCCACCCCGTCACCCATTCCGTGACCGGATGCTCCACCTGAATCCTGGTATTCATTTCCATAAAATAAAATGCTCCGCTCTTTTCAAGAAGAAATTCGATCGTACCGGCATTCCTGTAGCCTGCTGCCTTTGCAGCCCGGACAGCTGCCTCTCCCATTTTCTTACGCAGACCGGCACTCAGTGCAACCGATGGAGATTCTTCGATCATTTTCTGATGGTTTCTCTGGATAGAACAGTCACGTTCTCCTAAATGGATTACATTCCCATGGTTGTCTGCAAGAATCTGAAACTCGATGTGCCTCGGATGCTTTTACAAAATGTTCAATATACATCGTTTCATCTCCAAAAGCGATCCCGGCTTCTTTCCGTGCTGTCTGAAAACTCTGCTCAAATTCTTCCGGGTTCTGTGCCACACGCATTCCCTTTCCGCCACCACCGAGTGCTGCCTTGATAATAACCGGATAACCGATTTTTTTTGCGATCTTTGCCCCTTCCTTCACATCATAAACTGCCTCTTTACTCCCAGGAATGACCGGGACTCCTGCTTTTATCATGGTATTCCTTGCCTCGGATTTATTTCCGAGCCGGCTGATCACGTCCGATGGTGGTCCGATATAGACAATATTACACTGCTCGCACAACCGGGCAAACCGGCTGTTCTCTGAAAGGAATCCAAATCCCGGATGGATTGCATCCGCACCGGATACCAGCGTCGCACTGATGATGTTCTGCATATTCAGATAACTGTCTGTGGAAGGTGCCGGACCTATACATACTGCTTCATCCGCAAGCTGTGTATGCAGTGCTTCCCGGTCTGCCTCCGAATAAACTGCTACCGTAGCGATTCCCATCTCTGCAGGCACGGATGATCCGTACTGCAATCTCTCCTCTGTTTGCAATCAGTATCTTTTCGATCATATCTTACTCTCCCATCTGAAACTTACTAATGTTAAAAGCTATGATGCCAGGGTCAAAAGGTCTAAACCCACATGAGCTTGCTCATAGGTGGGTGAAAGACCTTGTGACCCGCCCCGATAGGAGCATAAAAGTGGGATGATAATCCCACGATATGCGAATATTGGGCAGGATTGTGGGAGTGCGTAGCACGGAGCAATCCGTAGGCATCAAAGTCGGGGGCTTTTGACCCCGACATCAAGCTATTCGCCTACCATAAAGGTAAGCTCTGCTGTCACTACCGTCTTTCCATCTACTGATGCTGTCGCTTCACCGACCCCGACCGGACCTTTTCTTTTGATGATCCTCGTTTCCAGACGCAGCCTGTCTCCCGGCAAAACCATTCCCTTAAACCGGCACTTCTGAACGCCTCCGAAAAATGCAATCTTTCCACGATTTTCCGGCAGACTTAGAATCGCAACTGCACCGGTCTGTGCCAGTGCCTCTAAAATCAGCACACCCGGCATCACTGCTTTCTGTGGGAAATGCCCCCGGAAGAAATCTTCATGATAGGAAACACCCTTGTATCCCACGGCATATTCTCCAGGCACGTAATCCTCAATCTGATCGATCAGAAGAAAAGGATGTCTGTGCGGAATAATCTGCTGAATCTGTTCTGTATTTAAACTGTGCATCGTTCTGTCCTGACCTTTCCTGTTATCCAACTGCAAAAAAGTGGCTGTCCATATTCTACGGACTGACCATTCTCTACAAAAACTTCTGTCACTGTTCCTGCAAAATCTGATTCAATCTCATTCATCAGTTTCATCGCCTCAATGATCGCTACGATCTGACCTTTTTCCACTCGCTCCCCGACTTTCACAAACGGTTCTTCATCTTCTGCCGGAGCAGCATAGAACGTTCCTACCAGTGGTGCTGTCACAATTTTTCCCTTTTTCTTCTCCGATCCGTCTGCTTCATTTTTATTTAATGCGGCTTTCTGCTGCACAATTTCTTCCGTACATGACACCTCTTCTATCTGCTGTCCAGACTGAATAGGCTGTAGTTTCTTTTTCAAAGAGATTTCTGCATTTTCATCTTTATATTCAAGCTCTGTAAGGTCCGACTCTGATACTGCATCGATCAACTGCAGCAGTTCTTCCATTTTCATACTCATGCTCTACTCCTCATAGCGTTTTACGATCAGTGACACATTATGACCGCCAAATCCCAGGAATTTGACATTGCATAATCAATTTTCTTTTCCACCGGAGAACCAACTGCATAATTCAGTCCACATTCTGGATCTATATGCTCTGTCCCTATGGTCTGATGGATAAACTGATCCTCAATACTCTTTACACATACAATCACCTCAACAGCACCGGCTGCACCCAGCATATGGCCGACCATTGATTTGGTAGAATTGATCACTACCTTTTCTGCCGCCTTTCCCAGTGCATAACGGATCGCTCTTGACTCAAACAGATCATTATGATGCGTCCCTGTTCCATGTGCATTGATATAGTCAACCTGCTCTGGCTGTATTCCTGCTTCTTTCATGGCAAACTTCATCGCCATGCCTGCTCCGGATCCGTCTTCTGCAGGGGAAGTAATATGATAGGCATCACCGGTTGATCCGTATCCTGCCATCTCCGCATAGATTCTGGCATCTCTCGCCTTGGCATGCTCCAGTTCCTCCAATACAACAATTCCGGCTCCCTCTCCGATCACAAATCCATCCCTGTCTTTATCAAATGGCCGGGATGCTGATGCCGGATCCGGATTACAGGACAATGCTGTCAAAGCTGTAAATCCCGCTACACCGGAAGGACAGATACTTGCTTCTGTTCCTCCCGCCACGCAGACATCAAGATCTCCATACTGGATTGCCCGCATAGCATCTCCGATGCTGTTTGCCCCTGAAGCACAGGCAGTCACTACATCTGTACATTTTCCTTTCAGGCCAAGCTGAATGGATACATTTCCTGCTGCCATATTGGAAATCATCAGCGGAACCATCAATGGATTCACGCGTCCCGGACCACGCTCCTGCAGTTTTTTATAATTTTTTCATGACACTCCAGACCACCAATTCCTGAGCCAATGATTGTCCCGATACGGTAGGGATCTTCCTCTGCCATATCCAGTCCTGCATCTTCAAATGCTTCTTTTGCTGCCGCCACTGCATACTGGGAAAAAGATTCCATTCTTTTTGCCGCTTTAAAGTCCATTCGTTCTTTTGCATCAAAATCCTTTACTTCTGCTGCAAGTTTTACTTTATATTCTGATGCATCAAAATGTGTGATGGGAGCGATTCCTGATTTTCCTGACCGGATTCCATCCCAAAATTCCTCTATGGTATTCCCGATCGGTGTCACTGCACCCATTCCTGTTATAACTACTCTGCGTTTCATTTCTTTTCCTGCCTCCTTCTACATTGCCATGCCACCGTCGACATGGATCGTCTGTCCTGTTATATACCGGGCAGAATCAGATGCAAGAAATGCGACTGCTTCTGCAACATCTTCCGCTGTTCCAAAGGCTCCCATCGGGATCTGTGCCACAGCGGATTCCCTGACTTTTCCGTAAGAACTGCTGTCATCTCTGTCTCAATAAATCCCGGTGCAACTGCATTGACCGTAACACCGCGGGATGCAAGTTCCCTTGCTGCACTTTTGGTCAGTCCTATCACGCCTGCTTTGGATGCCGAGTAATTTGCCTGTCCTGCATTCCCAAGGATTCCTGAAACTGATGACAGATTGATAATTCTTCCGCCTCTTTGTCTGAGCATCTGCCTTGCAGCAAACCGGATACAATGGAATGTCCCTTTCAGATTGGTATCGAGGACTGTATCGTAATCTTCTTCTGACATTTTCATCAGCAGACCATCTCTCGTGATTCCTGCGTTATTGACCAGAATATCCAGTCTTCCAAAGTCATCCGTTACTTTTCTGATCATTGCTTCTGTTGCCTGATAATCTGCTACATTACACTGCATGATCTCTGCAATTCCTCCGTCAGATTCAATTTCTGCTTTCACTTCCTTGGCTTTCTCCATTGAACCATGGTAATTGATCACAACTGCTGCCCCTCTGCTGCCAGCTTCAAAGCAATCGCTCTTCCAATTCCCCGGGAGGCTCCTGTCACTAATGCAACTTTTCCTGTCAATGTATTTTGCATAACTCATTTACCACCTTTTTCAGATCTTCGACTGTACTGATATTATATGTCCGAACTTCTCTGCTGATCTTTCTCATAAATCCGGTCAGTGTTCTTCCCGGTCCGATCTCTATAAAAGTATCTACACCCTGACTGAGCATTTTTCTATACTCTGCTGCCATCTGACCGATGCCGCCACCTGCTTTGCAAGAAGGGCTTTTGTCTGATCGATTTCTGAGACATATTCCGCTGTAACATTTGTCACATAGGGAATTTGTAATTCTGAGAGTTCCACACTTTTCAATTCTTCTCCCAGCTCTTTTCCTGCTTCTTTTAATAATGGAGAATGGAATGGCCCACTGACTTTCAACGGAAGAATTCTTTTGCTCCTGCTGCTTTCAGCCGTTCTGCTGCCTTTTCCACCGCATCGTTCCAACCGGTAATCACGATTTGTCCGGGACAGTTATAATTTGCAACACTCACACCTTCCATCGATGCCACCGTCTTTTCGACGATTTCTCCTGAAAGACCTAACACTGCCGCCATTGCACCTTGTCCATCCGGAATTGCATTCTGCATCAGAAGTCCTCTTTTTCTTGTGATTCGGATTGCATCCTTCAGCTTCATTCCTCCGGCTGTTACGATCGCACAATATTCACCCAGACTCAGTCATGCTGTGACATCTGCCACAAGACCTTCTTCCTAAGCAACACGCTCCATCGCCATGCAGACTGTCACGAGTGCTGCCTGTGTATATTCTGTCTGATCCAATCTGTCATTTTCTTCAAAACAAAGCTTTTTCATGTCGATGCCAAGCAATTCGGTTGCCTGGTCAAAAAACCTTCGCAGCCGTTTTGTACTGGTCATAAAAATCTTTTCCCATCCCCGCTTTCTGTACGCCCTGTCCGGGGAAAATAAATGCAACTTTACTCATAAATTTCTGTTCCTCCAAGCAATGCATCTGTCTCCTGCACCAGCTTTTCGATTACCTCTTTGCAGGACATTTTTTCTTTAATCATCCCTGCGATCTGACCTGCCATGACACTTCCATTTTGAACATCCCCATCAACAACCACTTTTTTCAGTCCACCAAGCGTCAGTAACTCCAGCTCTTCAAACGCAGCACCTTCCTGCTCTTTCTGTAAATATGTCTTTGTCATCTGATTGCGGAGAGCACGTACCGGATGACCGGTAGAACGTCCCGTAACCCTGGAATCAATATCCCTTGCTTTCAGAATACAGTTCTTGTAATTTTCATGTACCTGTGCTTCTTCTGTTGCAACAAAGCGGGTTCCCAACTGAACTCCCTTCGCTCCCAGCATGAATACCGCTGCAACACCTCTTCCGTCTGCGATTCCACCAGCTGCAATAACCGGAATCTGAACTGCATCCGCAACTTGTGGAACAAGAACCATCGTTGTATTTTCTCCGATATGGCCTCCTGCCTCCGTTCCCTCTGCAACAACAGCATCTGCTCCACACCGTTCCATTCTCTTTGCGAGGGCAACCGATGCAACTACCGGAATCACTTTCACTCCGGCTGCTTTCCACATTTTCATATATTTTTCCGGAGATCCTGCACCGGTTGTCACCACCGGCACAGCTTCTTCAACAATTACTTTTGCTACTTCATCTGCATGAGGACTCATCAACATAATATTCACACCAAAAGGCTTCTTCGTAAGCTCTTTTTACCTTCTGTATCTGTTCCCGTACCCATTCAGCAGGAGCATTTGCTGCCCCGATCAGACCAAGTCCCCCTGCCTCCGATACAGCCGCAGCCAAATGATATTCTGCAACCCATGCCATGCCTCCCTGTATAATGGGATATTCAATTCCAAGCAGTTTTGTTATTGATGTCTTCATTTTGAATTCCTCTTTCTTATTTGTGACTTTCTACATAAGAAACCACGTCTCCGACCGTTTTGATTTCTTCCAGATCTTCACTCGGTATTTCAATTTCAAATGCTTCTTCAAACGCCATAACCAGCTCAAAAAGATCCAGTGAATCTGCTCCAAGATCCTCCTTGAATGAAGTATCTGTTGTAAGTGTATCTGCCTCCACATTTAATGACTCTGCTACAATTTCCTTAATCTGCTCTAACATTTTATTTCCTCTCTTTTCTTTTCATTTTTTCTATGTAATAAGGAAAAGTATCCTTTTCCTGACTACCATTCAAATAAGCACCCTGCCCAGGTCAGTCCCGCACCGAATCCTGCCAAAGCATGCTCTGCCCTTGCTTTAAAATTTTCATCCGGTTCATTTCATCCAACAAAACAGGGATCGAAGCTGCCGAAGTATTTGCATATTTGTCCAAATTCACCGGAAATTTTGAATCTTTCAGGTTCAATCTTCTGGCAACAGCTTCTATAATCCTTTGATTCGCCTGATGCAACACAATATGATCTATCTCTTCCGGCCTGATCCCGGCCTCCCCGGTAAGTTCTAAAATCAATTCCGGCACTTTGCGTACTGCAAATTTAAAGACTTCCTGACCATTCATTTTAAGAAACGACTTTGTGCTTCCCACAAGAGCTTCGCCCTTTGTCCCGTCAGAATGTGCTGCCATATAGCAATATCCCTGCTCTTCTGCCTTTACCACAACTGCTCCTGCTCCATCCCCAAATAAAATACACGTTCCCCGATCCGACCAGTCAACCATCCTGCTCATCCGTTCTGCCCCAATGACCAGCACCGTTCTGCATATACCGGAATGGATATACGCCTGTGCTGTATGAAAGGCAATCACAAATCCAGAACATGCCGCATTTACATCATATCCCACAGCATTAGCTGCACCGGTCATTTTTGGACTTCACATGCCGTACATGGATAAACCGTTTCTGATGAGGAAGTTGCCACAAGGATCATATCAATCTCCTCCGGTTCTGTCCCTGCATTTTCCAAAGCCTTCAGAGCCGCCATCGAAGCCATATAAGACGTGGTCTCGTTTTTTTTGCTATATGACGCTGCCTGATTCCTGTCCTCTCCTGAATCCATTCATCACTGGTGTCTACAGATTCTGCCAGTTTAAAATTATCTATGATATAGTCCGGCAGATATGATCCTGTTCCACATATTTTTCCAATCATTTTTTTCTCCAACTCTTTCAAAATAATTTGAGTCTTAAATACTTTGACTTTCAAAGTATATCACAATAAAAAAAATATGTCAACAAATTTTTTTTCATTTTTATATCCACTTAATCCACAGAATTTTTAATGTAATACCATATACAGTATTTATTTGCAACGGATCACTTTCTGCAATTTTCCCGTCATAATATACTACAACTTCATCACCGACAGATACCTCTGCATAGTTGTCCCGATTTTTTCATTTAACGATACTTTACACCTCGTTCCATCAGGATACCCTTCCTTATTAATTTCAAGCAGAATAGAATTATCCTGTACTTCCAGGACAGTTCCCGTAATATCAGGCTTATTTTGCAGATTTCTATTCACATTCCGATTGCTGCAGCCTGCCAGATTCAACGCAATAATTAATATTAAAATGAATGATGTCCACTTTTTCAAACTTTTCTCCTCCTCCCGGTAGCCCTTACGAACTCTGATATCGGAAATACAAAGGTGCAGGACATCCGGTGGATGTCCGCTTTGCACCGACCGCAGCGGCAGCGGCGATCCCCAAAATCTGATAACACATTATAACACAAAATTATTCATAAGTGAAAGCAGAGTATCCTGCTGTTCTTATAATTTTGCACAATCTATTATAATTTTCTGACACAGATCATACCCTAACACAGAACTGTTCAAAGACATGGTATAGTTCTCTGCCATTCCCCATTTCTGTTCGGTATAAAAATTATAGTTTGTTCTGCGTCTTTTATCTATATCATTTATCATTTTTATAGCATCCACTTCTGTAACATTATATAAGCTTGCAGATACGCCGGACTTTTTCCGGTATGCTTCCATGTATAAAAACATTTAATACATCTTTTCTGTCCTTTAAAATGAAATCTGCATTTCGCCCTACGATTACGCAGTTTTCTTTTTCAGCGATTTCCATAATTACTTTTCTTTGTGCTTCATACACCATATCTTCTACTGATTTTCCCGTAATATCACGACCAGAAAAAAAGCATACGCAAACCATCCTTTCTTCGGAGATAACTCAGCATTTTCCCGAACATACGCCGATGATAACCCTGCCTGTTCTGCAATCTGTCCGATCATTTCTTTATCATAATAGCAATACCAAGTTTTTTGCCACTTCTTCACCAATAAAACGGCCACCACTTCCGAATTCCCTGCTGATTGTAATAATTCTCTTTGCCATAACTGTCTCCTCCTTAACTTAAACTTTCTACCTTGTTTTTTCGGATCCTCTTCAACAATACATATCCCACCAGACATGCGGTAAGCTCGGTAATTGGAAATGCCCACCAGATCAACGAAACTCCCATCTGTCCGTTTCTGACAAAAGATGGAAAAAAAATGCCCGCCAGTGGTAATATGACTATTAACTGTCTAAGTAATGAAATCGCAAGCGATTCAATACCACCATCCAATGCCTGATAGATACCCTGATATGCCACATTAATTCCTGCAAAAATAAAGCTGATGGAAATGATCCTCATCGCACTCCGCAATGAAATACTCTCTGGATTGTCCCGCATTAAATAACGTTGCAAAAGCACCCGGAAAAAAATTTCTGTAATCAGACACCAACAATCATAAGTCAACAATCGTATAAATCAGTCCATACCATAATTCCGTCCTGAACTCTCTTTTTTGCTGTGCATTCCATATGCAAAAGCTATGATCGGTGTAATCGCATCTCTAAGCCCAAAGGCAAGGAATAATACAAACTGCTGTACTTTATAGAACAACCCATATGCAGTCTGTGCAGAAGGACTGAACTTCAAAATCAGGTTCATCACATATACCATGATCGACATCAGCGCCTGCGCAATGATCGCCGGAAGTCCGATCGCATAGATTTCCCGGATAATTCTTGCATCCGGTTTCATATACTTTACATTATGCTCAAATTCTTGATTCAATTTCATATGGAACAAAAACAGCAATACCGCAGATGCCACCTGACCGATCACAGTCGCATAGGCTGCTCCTTTTACTCCCATTTCCGGAACCGGACCGATACCATAGATCATAATTGGATCAAGAATAATATTCACAACAGCACCCACTACCTGTCCGATCGTAGAATATAGTGAACGTCCTGTTGCCTGCAATAATTTTTCAAATAATGAAAAGAAAATAATTCCAAAAGAAATTACGCAGCATATTCTTAAGTAGTCTGTTCCCATTGCAGTCACTTCCGTGTCAGCCGTCTGTGATGAAATGTATGCCTTCACTCCAAAAATCCCAAACAACAGGCACACCACATAAATAATCACTCCCAAAACAAACTGTTTCCAGCAACCTTACCTGCTTTTTTTACCATTTCCCTCTCCAAGAGTTCTTGCTAGAAGTGCATTTGTTCCCACACCTGTTCCGATCCCAACTGCTACCATGAGCATCTGAACCGGAAACACCAGTGTAAGTGCATTAAGTGCCGCCTCACTTCCTGATCTCATGTTTCCAACAAAGGCACTGTCTACAATGTTGTAAACCGCCTGCAATGCCATAGATAAGATCATCGGTATTCCCATCTGTACCATGAGCTTATAAGTCTAAAAATTATTTTAAAAGGCATCTGTACTCATTACAACCATACGTTCGTTTTTCCATTCTTAATCTGCTGTTCGTTTTCCATCTGCCATCTGCACACCTTCTGTACCTATCGCCCTGTCACGATCCATCACAAAAAATATAATCAGGATTTTCCGCTACAACTGTTTCAAAAGATGACTCATTGCCATGTGGTGAACCGGCATTTCCTGATTGGCTATTATTATTCTTATTATCTACATTTTTTGTCTGTATATCCTTTAAATTAGAAGCTGTAAGATTATTAAAACCAATTTCTACACCAATAATAGAGCATCTGCCATCATTATCGAGAAGATTAAAGCTTCCGCTTGTTGTCATCCCGACAAGTGCTGTTTTTCCTTCTGCTGCAGCCTGTAATGCCTCAATACGTTTTTGCAAAATCAGCAGTCTTTTTCTCAACCTCTGACTCCATTCCAAACAGTGAGGCAATGCTTGCCGCATTCTTTGTAACACTTTCCACAAGTCCAATCTGTGTATCTGTTGAAAGATAAATAACCGGTGCAATTTCATTTAACGCATCATAAGATGCTGATAAACGTCCTCCAATAAAAATAACATCTGGTTCACATTCCATTACTGCTTCCATATCTGCTTCTTTAATTGTTCCGAGATTCTTTATATCCTTATTTTCGACATAAGCAGATAGATAATCTATTGATGTGCCTGCTGTCCCGACTACTCTGTCGCCAAGACCAAGATTATCTATTATATCAAGTGCTGCAAGATCAAGAACGGCAATTCTCTGTGGGGTTATAAGGAACAGTAATCTCTATTTTCTCCTTGTTTCCATTTAATGTTGTAATTGTTACAGATTCCGGCGCCTGCTCTGTTGCTGCCTTGACCTCTGAATCACCTGATAATTTTGTTTTATCTTCCTTTACCTGTCCGCACGCCGCAAGTCCTGCTACCATTAATGACACTAATAAAAGTGCTAATTTTCTCTTCATTATTTGTCTCCTCGCTTTTTAATAATAAATTGATAATGGTTTCCTTGAATGTTCAGTATTTCAAAGTCCACCTGATAAATTTCCGACATAACCTCTTTCGTAATCACCTCCTTAACTGTTCCATATTTTTTATCCTGCCCTCTTTGAAGGCACAGATATAATCTGAATAAAAAGCTGCGTAATTGATTTCATGGAGTACCATAATAACTGTTTTTCCCAGTTCATCACACAATCTTCTTACTATTTTCATCAGATTTGCTGCATGATATATGTCAAGATTATTGGTCGGCTCATCCAAAAGGACATATTCTGTATCCTGTGCTATAACCATTGCTATATACGCACGCTGTCTCTGTCCGCCTGATAATTCATCAATAAATCTATTTCTGAACTCATCAAGTTCCATATAAGTAATGGCTTGACTTATTTTTTTCCTTCATCTTCACCTGACAAACGCCCTCCACAATGAGGAAAACGTCCAAATGTAACCAGTTCCTCTACAGTAAGCTTCATCTGTATCTGATTACTCTGTGTTAAGATTGCAAGATGCTTTGCCAGTTCTTTACTATTCCATTTTTCCAGTTCTTTTTTTCCATGAAATGAAATCAATCCTTGATCCTTGCAACCAGTCTTGATATCATTCCTATAACTGTAGACTTTCCTGCCCCATGAGGACCTATAAATGATGTAACCCATACCTTTTATGGATTTCAAAAGATACATTGTCTACAACCGTACTTTTGCCATAATTTTTAATCCCTGTACCTTCATCAAGCTCTCCTTCTAAGCAATAAATACAAAAAATAAATTCCGCCAAATAACGTAATAAACACACTGACGGGAACCGCATATACAAATATTTTTCTACAATGAGCTGCCCGCCAATCAAGATAACCATGCCAAATAATACAGATCCGCTTATCAACTGCGTATGTCTGTACGTTTGAAGAAGCTGTCTTGAAAGATTAGCAATAATCAGTCCAAGAAATGCCAATGGTCCTACCATTGCTGTTGCCACTGCAATATATAGCGTTACTCCAAGCAACAGTCTGCGGATACTCACATCATAATTAACCCCCAGATTAATTGCCTGATCCTTTCCCAAAGTCATGACATCAAGAATCCTGAGTTCTTTTTCTCAATGCAAATGCAACAATTATGAGTACAGCAACAGATAAAATCATAATTTCTGAATTTACATTACTAAAGCTTGCTACAAGCGTTGTTAAAAGTGTGTCATACTCATTAGGATCCATAATTCTGGTCATAGTACTCTGTACACTTGAAAACAGGCTTGTCATTACCGTACCTATCATAAGAACATACAAAACATTATTTTTGTTTTTTTAAAAGAAAACTATAAATAACTGTTGCAATTATTCCCATAATTATCAAGTCAATAATAAACGAGTAATCAGGGATTAACCACCAATACACTTCCTGACCCAAGTATAAATACAAGAATAGTGTGTATCATTGTATATAATGCGTCCATTCCAAGCAGACATGGCGTAACTATTGTATTATTAATAATTGATTGAAAACTATTGCCGCACTTCCAATCGCATATGCGGTTATAATCATTGCTATTAGTTTTGGCGTTCTTATTTTCATTGAATACTCTACTAATTTCCGATTACCGAATTTCCTCCCACTGTCATGTACAAAACACAGACCAGAATAACCAGAAGCAATATAATAATAAGCTTTTTATGATTGTGCTTTGCACATTTCTGATTCATTGCCACCTCCTGATTTCTATAGCTTTATTACCATTTTCAGCCGGTATAAAAGCATTGCAATAAAAATAATGCTGCCTTTAATTCCGACTATCAATTCAATTGGCAGTTCATATGGACGGATCACACTTCTTGCAATTATGTCACACAGCAGTACAAAGACTGAGCCAAACAGTGCTGTATCTACCAAAGTTCCACGAATACGGTCTCCTTTAAACATTGCTATAATATTCGGAACAATAAGGCCTATATAGGAAATAGAACCGACAATCACTACTACTGATGCTGTTATCATAGCTGCAATAGTAAGTCCCATAAAAAAGTATCAGATTATAATGAACTCCCCAGATTTTTTGAAAAATCCTTTCCCATTCCGACAATATTAAATGATTGGCATAAATAAAAGCTAATATTACAAGTGGAACGACAAGATACATAATCTCGTATCTGCCCCTCAGAACCATAGAAAAATGTCCCACAAGCCATGTTGATAATGCCTGTGTCATCTCGTGTACTTATACGCAAGAAAATTCATCAACCCTGTTATCACATTTCCAAACATTATTCCTACCAAAGGCACCATAACTACATCCTTGAACTGAATGTTCTGAATAAATGCCACAAAAATCCATGTTCCTATTACTGCAAATATGAAGGCAAATACTGTACGTCCCAGCGTTGAATCTGGCAAAATATAAGTGCTATCAATATTCCAAACTGCGCAGACGAAATAGTGGCACCTGTTGTCGGCGAAACAAATTTATTCATACAAATCTGCTGCATGATCAGTCCATGCAGCACTCATTCCTGTACCAGTGCAAAAAATTGCCAAAAGTCTTGGCAGTCTTGATATAAAAAATTTTTATCGTCTCCATATCTTCGCTAAACAAACTTTGGGACTAACCTCCAATACGCCTATAAACAAAGATACTATCGATAGAAACATCAGAATTAATGCAAGAATAATTGTACTTTTATAATTCTTCAAATATATTCTCCTTTCTTCGGTTGGTTGTCGCTGACTCAATTAGAATATCCTACAAACGAATTTATTTTCAATAACGCACTTTGGTAAGTATAAAAATCATAAAAAAAGAACCTTCTCTTTATCATCCAAAGTAAAAAAGATTCTTCAGGCTTTCTGCCTAATCCGACACATCAACCGACATTTTTTTTGCATACTTTTCGTATACTCATAACTTTTCAACAATGTCTATTAATTCCAACTGTTCTTTTTGCAATATATATAATTGTTTAGGTGGGGTTTATTATTGACTACTGTTTTTGTGATTATTCCACTTTCTTCCACTCTTTTAATTGAACAGTAAGTACTTTTTGCGAAATATCAGGTATAGCTTTTGTTAAAAGCGAGAACCTGTTATTATCTCCACATGGGCAATATGCCACAAAATCCTTAGTTTCCATTTCCACCGATCAAATCATTCGCAATACTAATGCACATGTGTATTTTATTTTTATTTTAGACATAATTCAGCTCTCTTTCTTATCGTCTTAACTTTTTTGGTTTTGAGATTATGATATTATTATTTACATAAAAAATAATAATAGTCAAACTAATTTTTTAACAACCACCCAATTTCATAGTATAATTACCTTAAAATCCATCTTTTAGTCCATTGCGAAACGCCCCATTCCTCACACAAATTGCGCGGCTTTATAAATACCTAAATTATTTATTCCCCAAGGAGATTTCACTTCATGACTTCACCTTAAACACAGAATATAAATTATTAGAAGAAATCCTCATGAAACCTGATTCTGGAAGAGCAGGCTAAGCTTGGCTACCGTAAAAGCATACGTTTCTACTTTCCGCTAAGCTCCTCAGACACATATTCAGAATGCCTCAATGCTGATGAAATGCAGTCTCTTCTAGCTGATTTTCCAGCCTTTATGCAGGAACACTATAAGGTGCAGTCAACGTCAGTCATCGCATGGGCGCTTCTGCTTCCAGTTATCAGAACAGGCATCCGAATATGTACATCTGCATAAGATCGATGACTTCATCACCACAGTGGATTTGCGTGTCCAACCATGACACTACCATGACGCAAATTGAACTATTCCACACAAGCGGCCTGTGATTTGCATCATTGAGGATATCACTGACGGCGAATTTGATACCGCCATTCACTTCATTGATTCGACTGACCGTTATTACTACTGCTTCAAGGATGAGGCTGTCATATCATTTATCACCGCTTTTGCGGAAGTTATGCAGAACTATAAATCATAAACAAGCAGGAGCCCTAAACATATCCCTGCCTGCACATTAACAATATGGCATT
>VOFB01003640.1_pt1 | contig 29255 bp, 62 predicted proteins | sample 5384141 | NCBI WGS metagenome assembly VOFB01 (sample SAMN12384721, study PRJNA508395) | human gut metagenome | isolation source: healthy gut A | host: Homo sapiens | reverse complement strand
CGCCACTAACCGCTCCAATAGTAAACTAATGGTTAAGTCCGTTCGACTTGCATGTCTTATGTGCGCCGCCAGCGTTTATCCTGAGCCAGGATCAAACTCTCTTGTTAATGGTATTTATATTTTACTCTTTCGAGTTTTATAAATCTAACTTAAGTGTTTTTTCAAGCTCTTAAAACTTCTTGTTTTTATTAAAAACTTTTTAAAAATTTACTTGTTCGGTACTTATTTTATTTCTAAAATTTATACCGCTTCGGTTTATTCTCTAAAGGATTTTATTGTTTATTTTCAATGTTCTTTGTTCTCGCTCCCCGCGTGAACAATTTGTATTATCTCTCATTCTATATTTTTGTCAACACTTTTTTGAAATTTTTTTTATTTTTTTTCATAGCGTTTAAAAAAGCCTTTAAAATCAATATTTTCAGAGTTTAATTTTTTAAAAAATTTGTATTTATTGAAAATATATTTCTTTAATATATTTTTCATATTATAGAAAAGTTCTTCGAAATTCCTATAATAAAAAATATAATATTGCACATAAAATTGATTTCATAAATTTTAGTGCACGAACAAAAAACGTGGACTTTAAAGTATTATAAATAGTGCAAATATTGTTAATGTCTGCTTTTGTTCTTATTTTATCACAATATTTTTTTACTTAATTTTGATAAATTTTTTGATAAACTTATTACTTCTATAGGTATTTTTATTAATTTATTTTCTGTGGCTACATAGTTTATTATTTCAATATTACTTATGTCAATAGCATTTTCTAGTTCTTTTATAACATAATGTAGTTGAATGCAATGAGGATTTATCTACTGTTGCAAATATTAATTTTTTACTTTTCCTCTTGCTAGCATACCTATAATTTTGTTACTATCATATTTAAGTGTTCTTTTTCAAGCAAACTTCATAAATATTATTGAAATTTTTCTAACTCTTTATATGCTTCAGGTTGCATGTTAGGTAAACAACTTCCTATTATTATCATTGTTTCTTGGATATCAAAACAATTTGTTTTTAATAAATCTTTCATTTTTTCTCACCTCTTATTTATAATATTTCAAATTATAACATACTTTTTTATATATAGAAAGTTCTTTTCCTATAATATAAAAAATAATGAGGCCTCGATATTTGCTTTGCAAATTTCGCACACGAATAAATACACTGACTTTAAAATTTTTAAATATTACAAATGTTATTAATGTTCGCTTTTATTCTTAATGCACTTGATTTATTTTAATTTTATAAATAATTTTTCTTAGTATTCAAGTGGCTAATATTAAATTTAAACAACTTTAAATACTTGATTTAATCTTTTATTTATGTTATACTTTTCTATATATAATAAAGAAAGGACTGATATGTTATGGCTTTTGATGGTATTGTAACAAAAGCTATTTGTTCTGAGCTTTCTTTTTTTTTTTGGAAGGAGCTAGAATAGATAAAATATTTCAACCAAATAAGAATAATATAATTTTAGGAATGTATAATAAAGGAAAAAATTTTGCCTTAAATATATGTACTGAGTCTAGTAATTGTAGAATACATTTAACTACACATTCTGTTTCAAATCCTCAAGTGGCCCCTAATTTTTGTATGATTTTAAGAAAAAATATATTAGGATTGCATTTTAAAAAAAATATATACTCTTGATTTAGAAAGATTAGTTATTATTGATTTTGAAGGTTTAGATGATGTTGATGATGTATTTAGTAGAAAGCTTATAATTGAAATAATGGGAAAACATAGTAATGTAATTTTATTAGATGAACAAAATATTATTATAGATAGTTTACGCCATATAAAAACATGATGAGCCAAATGAAAAAAATAGAGATATTATTCCTCATATTCGTTACAAATTTCCAATTTCCGATAAATATAATTTTTTAGAAATTTCTAACTTTAATAATTTTTTTGAAATATTATCTCCTAAAATTTTAAATGTAAAAATTTTAAAAGATGAATTACCTAACATTATATTTAATACTTTTAATGGTTTTAGTAAAAACTTTATTTATTTTTTAATAAAAAAATTAATCGAACAGAAAAAATGGATATTTGAAAGTGATATTACATCATATAAAACTAATTTACATTTAATTTATGATGAGATTAATAATATAATTGATAATATTGATTCTAATAAATTATCTTTTGTACTGATTTATATTTTAATAAAAAGAGATTATTTTTATATTTTAGTAATACTGAAAATTCTCCTTTTTCACTTAATTTTTTATTGATGATTTCTATTTTTCAAAAGAAACTTTAGAAAATTTTACTAATTATCGTAATTCTTTATTAAAATTGATTTTAAATGTATTAGGAAAATATAATAAACGTTTAATTCATATTAATGAGAAATTAAAGGACTGTGATAATATGAATACGTTTAGGATTTATGGTGAATTGATAACTGCAAATTTGTATAAATTTGATAATAATTCAAAATTAGATTTGATTAGTGTTGAAAATTATTATGATAATCAAAATATTATAGATATTCCATTAGATAAACGTTTTCTATTAGTCAAAATGCAAAAAGATATTTTAAAAGTATAACAAACTTAAAAATGCTTTAGAAGTTCTTAGTATTCAAAAATCTGAAACTGAAAAAGAACTTGATTATATTCAAAGTATTATATTTGAATTAGAAAATTCTTCTGATATTGAAAATCTTGTTGATATTTATGATGAAATCTCTGATAATATTGTATTTAAGGATACTCAATTGCTAATAATAAGTATTTTTCTGATAAAAAAAATGCAAAATTAAAAAATCTAAATTGACTAAAAATAAAAATGTTTCTTTTAATCCTATAAAATATTCTAATGATGATTATATTATTCTGGTTGGTCGAAATAATATAGAAAATGATTATCTTACTTTAAAGTATGCTAATAAATCTGATATTTGGTTTCATGTTAAAGATTTTTCATGGTAGTCATACTATTTTGAAAATATTGAAACTTCCAAGCGATACCTCTAATATTTTAGATAGTATTCCTTATGAATTACTTTGTAGGGCTGCTAAAATTGCAGTTGAACATAGTAAGGCTAAAAAATTCTTCTAATGTTCCTGTTGATTTTTGCGAGGTAAAATTTGTTAAAAAGCCTAATGGCAGTAAGCCTGGTATGGTTATTTATACAAATTATAGAACTATTTATGTTAAGTAGTTTTATATATTACATTATGATGTATTTCCATATAGTAAAAATTTTCTAACTTATATGAATGTTATTTTTGCACTAAAAGTATCCCCTTATATAGAGAGAGGATACTTTTTCTTTGCCAAATCTTCATTTTTGTTCAAAAGTTATAATCTATGAAACCATATCAAAATTAAGTATTGCATCTCTTATTTTAGTTGTAGCACCGCTACACACTCCAGATGTGTTGTTTCTCTCTGGTTGCAGTATTATTTGAATGTTGTTTATCGCTCATATCAGTAAATTTATCTTTGCAATTTATTTCTGTTCCATTTTTACAAATAAATCTTATTATATACGGATTTGTTGTTCCATCTTCTAATGTTTCGCCTATTACTACTTTATCAATTAAACATTCAAACACATCTTTATCAAATTTCGGCATTATATCTATATTTTTAAATAAACTTTTAAACTTGTTTAATCTTAGTTTAATACTTTCTGTTCTGTTTGTTTCTTTTAGTAAACTTTCTATTTTCTGCTCTATTTTAAGTAATTCTACATTTAAGTTATCAAATTTTTTCTGTGTATTGTTCTTTATTGATTTTGCCTTCTAAATTTAATTCTAATAGATTAGCAAGTTTCTTGTTTATTTTTCTTTATCTTTTTCTAGTTTTGTTACTATTGTTTCTGTAGTATTTTCTTTTAAGATATTTTCTATTTTTCTAAAAAGTTTTCTACTACTTTTCTGTTATCATTACAGAGTATTCTATATCCTTGTACAAAACAATCTTCTAATATCTCTTCTGGAATTGATTTACAATGTGGACATTCTTCTTTTCCATGTTTTGCTCTTTTTATGCATTGCCATACTGCTTTTGCACAATTTCTATTTACATTCCAATTTCTTCTAGTTAATAAACTTCCACAAAAACCACAATATAACTTACTACTAAAAGGATATTTTTACTATAGTTATCATTTCTTCTTCCTGTTTCTCTGTTACCTGCTCTTTTAGTTCTTATTTCTTGTACTCTATCAAATAGTTCTTTACTTATTATTGGCTCGTGGTGTTCTTTTTAAATAGTGTATCTGCTTCTCCTAGATTGCTTAGTCTTTTATGTGATATTGGATCTATTGTAAATGTTTTTCCCATTAACCCACATCTCAATATATTTTTTCATTTTTAGAATTCCTCTTATTGTTGATTCGCACCATTTTGTTCCGCCTTTTGGAGTTTTATTCCTTTTACTGTTAATTCTTTTGCTATGGTACTTGAGGCCTACTCCTTCTATATATCTTTCAAACATATATCTTACAATATTTGCTTCTTCTTCATTGATTGTTATTTCTTTTGTTTCGAGATTGTAGTTATAGCCATAACAACCATTATAGACGATTAATTCTCCTCTGTCTTTTTCATCTTCAAACCTAATAGCACATGTGAAGATATATTTTCGCTTTCTTGTTGTGCCATTGCACTTAACAAAGTTAATACTAATTCTCCTTGTCCTGAGCCTGTATTTATGTTTTTCTTCTTCAAATAGAATTGCAATATTTTTTCTTTTAGCATTCTTACATATTTTAAAGTATCTAATGTGTTTCTAGCAAATCTTGATATTGATTTTGTTAGTATCATATCAATTTTTCCTTCCATTGCATCTTGTATCATTTTCATAAAGTTTGTTCTTTTAAAAATCTAAAGTTCCAGATATTGCTTCATCTGCATATATTCCAGCAAATTGCCATTCTGATTTGCTATTTATTTTTTCATCATAATACTTTAATTGCGATTGATAACTATTTAATTGTTCCTCATTGTCCGTGCTTACTCTACAATAAGCACAAACTCTTAGCCTTTCTTTAATTGTTGTTCCTGTTACTATGTTGATTCTTCCGTTTGTTTTCTCTATGACTTGAATTTCCATTTAAACCTCCATTCCGCCTAGAGATAAAAACTTAATAATTTTATATCATTTTTTAAGTAAAAAGTAAATTGATATTACAAAAGTTTGTAATCTTTTTAGGATTTTTTCTTTTAATTTCTTGATATTCCGCTTCTGTTATTAAGTTTTCTCTAAACAAATTATTTAAGAGTGATAATTCCATGCTACAATTTAGCATAGTATTATCTTTTAATTGCTTAGAATTATCTACTTTTATTCCATAATCATGTAGCATGAAATTTCTCCTTTTCTTTAAATTTAAAGAAAAAGAACAAAGAAACTAGAATTTTTCTAATCTCTTTGCTCTTTCTTTTCATGCTATCATTATATTATCGTGTTTTTATAAAATCAATTCCCTTGTATTTCCCTCTTTTCTATTTTTTAATATAATTTTATAAGTACACCGAGTGAACTAAAAATAATATGATTTAAAATTACAAGTTCACTAAGTGTACTAATACAATTTAGATTTAGTTCACTTGGTGTACTTGAAAACTTTTTTTACTCTTTTCACATTCACTTAGTGAACTTACTTTATAAAATTGAGTACACTCGGTGAACTTTTGCCTAAAATGAGTGAACTTTTTAAATTTTTAGTTCACCATTTTCAATTTTAACGAAGAATAGCGGGTTTGAGCCTGTTCACTCGGTGAATTTTTTTACATCATATTTGCTTAAAATTTTTGTTTCTTTATTAACTCTTGAAGGCTTGTCCTTCAATGTGTATATGCATTGCGTTAAGCATGCTTTCCTGCCCTCATTTCTAATGGGGTATTTTAGGTTTTAATAGTGCTTATGTCTCACTTAATTAAATATACTTATCCTTAAATCATCTTAATTGAAAAAGAATGTGCTTTTAAAATTTAGTCAAGGTTGTGCGATAGCACATTCACTTTAACCTTGACTTGATTTTATAAAGCACATTAGAATTTATGAGAGGATTAATTATTTCCTTTCCATTCTATAAATTCTTCTTTTAATAAACCTGTAATACATTCATCTACATATTCATTAGTTGCCAAGCATAGATATTTCTTTCTTCTTATTCCCTCATTTTTATATCCAAGTTTTTCTTGCATTCTCTTTGATTTTTCATTATTAACAAAATATCCATTTTCTATTCTTCTTAACCCTAATACATCAAAAGCATATTTTATTCTAGCAGAAAAAGCTTCTGTACCATATCCATTTTTTGATATTTTCATTTAACCATATACCTCCACCAACCGTTCCATCTTTTTGTTTATATTTCTTAATTCAGTTCCACCTATTACCTTATTGTTCTCTTTTAATATTATAGCTAAATATATTTTGACTTTTTCATCTTGATTTTAGCTATTTCAATAAAACTTTAGCATCCTTTTTAGTATATGGAAAGGAACTCCTGCCATCCATTTTGAAACATTTATATTATTAAGTCCTTCAACTAAATCGTCTACATCTTCATCTCTACAATTTCTTAGAACTAATCTTTTTTACTTTTCTATTATCATTGTTACTTCCATCATATATGTTTTATTTCTTATATAATCTCCTTTAAACTCATTTGCTAATATATCCATTTCAATACTATCATAATATTTACCATTAATATATTTGCAATTTCTTCTCATTCCATACTCTTTGAATCCGCATTTTGTGTAGCACTTTAATGCTCTTTCATTAAAGCTCATTAAATCCAGTTTTATATTATTCAAATTCAAATAATTAAATCCATAATCTAATACCATCTTAATTGCTTCTGTTCCATATCCTTCATTTCTGTAATCTTTATCACCTATAAATATTCCTAAAGTAGCTGTTCTATTGATGGCATCATAATTTTCTAATCCTACTGTGCCTATTAACTTATCTTCTTTTTAATGTTATTATAAAAAAGTTATAATTTTTGTTTAAATTTTTCTTCAAGATATTGTTTTTCTCCTTCTAATGTTGTTATGTATGCACTTCTTCCAATATAATCTGTTATTTCAAAATCATTTAACCATTCTGTAAATTTTTCTATATCTTCATTATTTCGTGGTGATAAATAAATTCTTTCTCCTATTAATTTTTAAAAATATTTCATTCTTACCAACTCCCTTTTATATCTGCATTGAATATGCTATACTTTTTTACTTTAAATCCAAATTCTTCATACATCTTTATTGCACTTACATTTTCTTCATTTACTGTTAAATATATATCTGTGCAATCATTTTCTTTTCCATATTGTTTTATATGTTTTAATAACTGTGTTCCTATTCCTTTTCCTCTAGTTTTTTCATCTACACATATTGCTTCGATTTGTAGTTGTTTTCTATATCTCATACTAGGATTAATTTTTTCTTTAATATTAATAGTTATATATCCAACAATTTCATCTTCTATTTTTGCTACGAATATTTCCTTAGCTTGTATTATTTTTTCAAAATCTTCTTTACTGATTACCTCATCTACACTTAAAAATAAATCTGGTCTCCAATTTACATGTAATTCATGAACTTGTTTTGCTAATTCATTTACTTTATTAAAATCTTCTATTCTGGGTATTTCAATTATTGTTTTCATATTATTTTCACTCCTTTAACATATCGTTTAAATATTTATCTGTAAATTTGTAATTCTTCTTTTTTATTACTTAATCTATCCATTAATTGATTAGCTTTATATGTATCTTCATATTCTTTATTTGTTATTTCCATTCTATTTAGAGCATTTTTAATTCTTCTTCATCAAGTAATATTATTCTCCTGTCGGTGTTACAACAACATCAAGATATAAATCATCTTCATAAGGTACATCTTTTTTCTTTCCCAATTTCTCTTGCTATATCAAAATACCATTCTATTATTTCATTATTTTCATCATAAATTGCTGTTAATTTTACTTTTGAATTGTAATCATAAAACTCTAACCATTTATAGTTATTATCCATTATGCACTTACCATTTGGTATTACAATCTTCTTTAACTTCAATAAAGTCATAGAAATATATGTCTCCTGTAAAATATTTTTCGTTTACTGACATTACTTTCTGTTTTGATTTATTTGCTTTTTCTACCTACATGTCTGTCTGCATATCTTTTCTTTAAACTTATCCAATATCTTTGGTCTATTTTTCCATCTTCGGCTGGTAGTTCATTTTCTAAAACTCCACCATTATTTATAATGCTTTTTCTTGATCCAATATTATCTTTATAGCAAACCATCAAAACTCTATCTATACCTATTTTTTTTGCATTCTTCTAATGCTAGTCTAATCATTTCTGTTGCATATCCTTTTCTTCTTTCTGATGGTCTTACACCATCTCCAATATGTCCGCCGTTTTTTAATAGACTTTCATTTAATTTATGTCTTATTTGTATAGTTCCTATAACTTTGTTATCTGATTTCCTAACTCCTAAAAATAGTGTTGCTGGCATTCTGTTTTCTTGTATCGTTTCTTCTGATAAATCTTTTTTTTTATTTTTACTAACCAATCATCAAAATCTTTTTTATTCTATCTATTCCTCCATCTCCTGCTAATTCATATTCTCCTGCTTCAAAATGTTCTTTTAAATATTCTTCTATTTGTTCTTTATATTCTTCTGTTGGAAAAACTAATTTTAATTCATCTCTTGCATTCACATTATTCATCTCCCTTTTCAATTCTTTTTATCATACCATATCCTGTATGAGTCAAATGGTATTTTTCTAAATCCACATTTTTCATAAAATTCTTCTTTGCCACTTATAGATACTAAATTTATACTGCATTTCTGTCCTTTTTTAGTTTTTTTTCAACTTCTTTTTTCTATCTCTTCAATAAGTTTTTACCTATACCATTTTTTTGATATTCTGATCAACTAGTACATCAACTATTAAATAATATATTCCATCTTCTATTGCTTTTGCCATTCCAATAGTCTTATCTTTAAAAGTTGCCTTTTTATAATTATACTATTTTTATTGCATTTTGTACTACTTCTACATCTTTCGTATCCCAACCAATTTTACTCCTCAAGTTGTTATATTCATTTGCACTTAAATTATTTTCTATTTTAATTTCCATACCTTTTTCCTCTATCAAAAAAGCCTCGCAAAAGAATCTTTTAAGACTCCTTTGCAAGACTTTATATATCTTACTTTATAAGTGTAAGTAACATTTTTATTTTTTGTTACCCTTTACCGCTCAAAGTTTGTTACTTCTAGGTAAACTCTTAAATTACGTTTTTAATTGTACCATATTATTGTAAATCTGTCAAATTTTAAATTTACATAATTTTTAAGTTTTCTCATTTTACTCATCTAACATTAATTTAGTTTTCTTATCTTTTAATTTTTTCAATTGTTCCTTTTCTATTTGCTTAATACTCTTTTTTGGTGTTGGTAAATCTTCTGGCATTGTTCCTCAATATCTTCTATTGCCTTTCTTACCTTTGCTCCAACTTCATAATGTGTTGAAGTCGCTTTGCTACAATTATGTATCTTATCTTTTTAATTTTTTTCCTCTGTTTGAGATATTCTAAATAGATTAGCAATTAATTCTGTGCTTCCCATAAAGTCTAATATCTTTTCGTTATCTTTTAATTTTTTTTTTCTTTCGTATATCATCTACAGTTAGACCACCATATAGTCCCATATATCCTGCATTTTGAAATTCTGCATATTCTTGGTTTGTTATTACACCCGCATTATGAGCTGCTTCCAATAACATTTGATTCCATTGCTTTATATCTCCACGAATCACTAATCGTTTATTATCTTCGTCTAATTGATTGAAATAATCAGCAACTTCTTGTCTTCTAGTTTGAATCGCAAAATAAGTTTGTCCTAGAGCAATCACTTCTTTTCGAGGATCACCATTTTGCACAATAAGATAACAAGCATATCGTGAAAGTTCATAATCTAACAACTCTCTTGCTGTGTTACTCCCTATTTCGACCATTTTCCTGACCTCAGGAAAATGGTCTTGAATCTCAAAACCACTATTATTACAAGCTAGTTTTGCCCTATCTATAACTTTTTTACAAAATTTTCCCACTTCTTGTATTGTAAAACTTCACTTAGTTCCCTTTGCATTCCAATATTCTGTTCCATCTTCTCTAATCTTTTTTATTTCTTCAAAATTTTCATATTCTTCTGCTTGTAAATTACTCAATACTATCATCTCCAATTTTAAGTTTTATAATTATATCAAACATTTGTTTATTGTTCAAGCAATTTTAAAAAATTCATAAAAATATGTATCTCATATTTCTATAAAATACATACTTTATCTTTCAAGTTTTATCTCCAAACATTCTTATTTTTCGTTGACAAATTGTTGACATCACCAACATGAATTTATACTCCTCCGCACACCATATCAACTTCTATCGTTACCTTAATTTTATGATTTTCTATCCTTTTGGTTTTATTTTTACCTTTTTTCTCAAAACTAATAAAATCTTCAAAAGCACTAAACTCAACTATTGTATCGTATCTTTTAGATATAGCACCGAGCAACACTCCACGTGCCATGTATATCGATGGTTGCAATGATTTTTTAAAGTTGCATATTCACTATTGAGTGGTATTGTCAGAGTTTAGTTCTACCTTAACTCTAATTTTAGTTTCTAATTTTTTCCTTAAACTTCCATCAGCTTGCTTTTCAAAAGACACATAATTTTGCCAACTATAAAAATCCAAAATAAGATTTTCTTTATTTAATATATTTTCAATAACCTTGCTTTCAATTTTGTCTTTGACATTTTCGATTCCACTTTTACTATAAATCTTATTACATATGGATCTTTATTTCCATTTGAGTCATAATCGCCTATAACGACCTTATAAATTAATGCTTCGAATATATCCTTATCAAACACTCTAATATCTTTTGCTTCTTTATCAAACACTTTTCTAATTTTTTTCAACACCAAAATCAAAACTATTCTCATCGTCAAGTTGGCATTTGAATAGTTCTTGATCTTTTCAATCTTTTAATCTTCTTATTTAATTCTATTTTCTTTTTATTAAATGTTTCCTTGTCTATTGTACCATCAATCATTAAATTTATCAATGAATTTATCTTATTTTCAATCCCCTGCTTTTTACTTCTAATTTTTTGTAATATACTTTTTGTTATTTTCTCTTAAAAAGCCATCTATTCTATTTAAAAAGTTATTTATTATTTCTTTGTTATCTTGGCACAACAGCTCATAAGCTTCGATAAAACAATCTTCAATTACTTTTTCTCTTATTGCTTTTGTTTCAGGACAAAATTTTTTTTACCATTTTTTACATAGTTCATACACTGCCATACTTTTTGTTTCATGTTTTGTATTTTATATAAATTTCTTCTTACAAATACACTACCACAAAAACCACAAAAAATTCTGCTGCTAAATGTATATTTTCTACTGTAATTTCCTTTTCTTCTTCAGTTTCAACTGCTCCGGATCTTTTTTAATATCTTTTGTGCTTTTCATATGTTTCAGCTGATACTATTGCTTCATGATTATTTTCTATATAATATTTATCTTCTTCGCCCTTATTAACCATTCTTTTATGAGTAATTGGGTCTATTGTAAATGTCTTTCCTTGTAGTACATCGCCTTTGTATTTTTCATTTTTATAATTCCTCTAATTGTTGACTCTGCCCATTTTCTCCACCTTTAGGTGGAATAAATCCAGCTTCAGTAAGTTCTCTTGCTATAATTGTAGAACCTGCTCCCTCACAATATCTATTAAAAATTTGTCTTACAATTTCTGCCTCATCTTGTTGTATTTTAATTTCATGGCTATCTTTATCATAATCATATCCCAAGCAATGTTTAAATCCTACAATTTCCCCCCCTTTCTTTTTCATTTTTTAATCCTAACTTAACATTTCCTGAAATACTTTCACTTTCTTGTTGAGCAATTGAACTTAATATTGTAAGTAAAAACTCTCAGACATTTCTAATGTATTTATATTCTCTTTTCAAATATTACTGCTATCTTTCTCTTTTCAATTTTCTTACATATTTTAATGTATCAAGTGTATTACGAGCAAATCTTGAAATAGACTTTGTTATTATAACATCAAACTTTCCTTCCATTGCGTCTGTGATCATTCTCATAAATTCATTTCTTTTATAATCTAATGTGCCTGTAATCGCCTCATCCGCATAAATTCCAGCAAATACCCATAGTGAATTAGAATTAATTTTTTCATCATAATATTTTTTGAGATTCATAACTATTTATTTGTTCTTCATCTCCTGTACTTACTCTACAATAAGCACATACCCTTAATCTATCAGTTATTACTTTTCCTGTCCTTCTGTCTAACTTTCCATCAATTTTTCTTGATTACTTTTACTTGCATATCAATCTCTAACCCAACTGATATATTTTCCAGTTGATATGTTAACTCTGTTGTAATATTAAGTCAAATCATTTCAAAAATTTTATATTCTTTATAATTTTATCTTTTAAATAATAATATGAATTTTCAGTTATAACATTTTTTTCTAATGTTCTTTTAAAAGATTTAATTCTATTGTACCTTTTATATAGCCATTACTATTATTAGTGTTGTTTACTAATATTTTTACAAGCATTATAAGTTCCTCCTTTAATAACTTTTCCAGTTTATTTTTTTAGGCACATCAAAACCAGTTACTATTCCCTTTTTCAAATAATATGATTTTGTCTTATCATTATATTTATAAATAGAAGAATTCCAATTTCTAAATGCTCGATTGCTAATATTTTTTCCCCCAGATAATTCTCTACTTGCCTGTATATGCATTTGCTTTAATTTTTTCATATTCAGTATTCATATTTAATTTTCTTTTATTTTTTATATAGTCAATTGTTTTTTGTCTATGCCTATTTTGTGATAATAGTTTTTTTTTTTCTTTTTTCTTCTTTATATCTACTATCTTCTAGCAAACCTTTGTTGACATATTTATTTGAAATTTCTAATGTTTCAGCAATTTCTTTTTTGATTATATTTACATTCAAAATATAATTTTTTATCGCCTCTTGTCTATTCATACACACTCCTAATTAGTAGATTTTTTTTGCTAACAAATTTTAAATATGAAGAAACTAATAGAGCTTATATTAAAACTCTATTTAATTTCCTAAATCTTCCATTGCTTTTTAAAATTTTGTTCACTTAATTTTTTTACAGTTTTATATCTTTTATTTCTTTCTAATATTTCTATGATCTCTAGCAAATATTCCTAAACTGAAAAAGAGATTATAGAAAAAATCAAATATTTTAGCATTTTATTTTTCTCCTTTTTTCTTTCATTATTATATTAGCTAATCTCTTTACTTCTGTATTTCCAAATTTTCATAAAACATTGTTACTTCTTCTTTTATTGACTTGGCTGTTATGTCTGTATTGCTATTTTTTAATGTATGGAATGCCAACTGTGCATAAGCAGTAATAAGTTCTATTTCCGTTTTAGAATTATTTTGCTTATTACATCTTTTGTTTTACTAAAATTTTTAGTTTTTTTTAAATTCTTTACTTCTGCAACTTGATTTGTATTTTCTTTTTCATCCATATTGTTACCTCCTTCTAATATTAGGAGTCCTTTTTTTATTCGATGTTGCATTTTTTTATAATTTTTTCTATTTTTTGTTAAAGTTTTATAAATCATATATTTTATTTCTTGCATTAAGTCTTCATCAATTCCATTCCTTAGTCTACTCATACTTGTAATTAGTGGATTATAATCATCTAAAATTTTCAATATTTCTACATCATCTAAATTAAAGTTATTAAACATTGTTTTTCCTCCTAGTAATTTTTTTGTAATCTTTTCTTGTGCCTTATTTCTTATTCTCCATATTGTTGTTCTTTCTACATTCATTTCTTTTGCTATTTGCTTTTATACTTTTTTCTTCTTTATATAAAGCAAAAAGCACCATCTTTTCTTTTCCAGACAATGCTTTCGCTACATTATATAATTTTTCATCACAAAAAGTCTCTCGAATTCAAGAGCGGACTTTAACTCATCGACACATTTATTAAGAACAGCATCAAATAAACTGCTACTTTCCATATCCTCACAAATATCCAAATTGATTTCTTTACTGTTTAAATATTCATAATTATTTTTTATGTATTTTTTTCTAACATTTATAATCAACTTTTTTAAATATGATTTTTCTTCTTTTGATAATTCTTCTTGTAAATAATTTTTTTCTTTCCATTTATTATCTCTCAATTTCTAAAAATTGGACAAATATCTAAAAGAGAAAGAAAACAAATATTAATTTACTTTTTCTTATTCTTTATGGTTTACTTTTACATATTTTATCACTCCTAACAAATAATCTTTAATTGATATAAAAATCTCTTGTACTTTATTATTTTTTCTAATGTATTATTTTTCTAACTCTTAAAGACTATTTGTCCTATTGAGATTATACTTATTAATATTAATCCATTGTAAAAACGGCGATAAATGGCTAATAAACGGCGAAAAATGGTTAAAATTATTCTTAATCAGTTATATTTTTAGTTTTATTTGTAAAAATCTTCCATTTTATATTGTGTTTACATAATTTAAGTGATATAATATTGTTGATTTATAAAATTGTTAGGAGAAGTTATCATGGTAAAGATTCTTGCAGTCATTCAAAATATTGAGCAAAATTCTCAACTTTGCCAATACCTTACACAAGATAACAATATTGATTTTAAAATTACTAGTGATGAAGTTTCTGTTTTGAAACAGTATTATGATTTTAGACCTGACCTTTTTATATTGGACACCAGTTTTAAAAAATATAAAATATAGTGATGTAATCAACGAGCTTTCATTAGATGATACTGAACAATTTAAATGTAATACTATATTACTTTATAACTCTACTGCTGAATTATTAAATCTTGCAAATTGGTCTAAAATATATAAAATATTTTTAAAACCTACAGATTATAAAAATATTTTAAAAAAGCTATATATGAAATGTCTAATTACACTTTTAGAAAGAAAAATTGATAGGCTATTTTTAAAGTTACATATTCCATTAGAAAGTAGCCCTTCAAATCGTGTTAGAAAAACATTAATTAAATGTTGTAATTCGCCTAATTTACTTGGCAATTTAAACACTTTATTTAATACAGTTGGCAAGGAACTTGGAACAACCGGTGAAGGTATTCGTTCTTCTTTTAGTTAACTGCATTAAAGCCTTTAAATGAATTTAAAGATAAAGAAGATTTGCCTTTTGCAATTTATAAATTCTTTCAAAAGGCGAAGAAGTTACCCCAAAATTATTTTTAGATATTAGCATATATTATTTGAAAAACAAAAAAAATAACAGATAAGTTTTAGTATGATCAAAAACTTATCTGTTATTTTTTATTTATTATTTTTATAATCATTATATTGATTAATAATATCCACTACACTATTACTTATGTTATCTGAACTTGATATTACTGAATTTAACTTTCTTCCTATAATATCATACATCTCATCTATTTCATTTTCTTGTACCTTATTATCTATTATCATATTGAATATAGGAATATTATTTTCTAATTTTTCTTTTGAAGATTTTACAAGATCTAATCCGTTCATATTATCCATAGCATATTTTGTAAATATCATTTCTGGTTTTAAATCTACAATTTTATGATATGTTTCTGTTCCATCTTTTGCTGTACCAACTATATCAACAAAATCAAGTTTTTTATTGCATCAACTATCTTGTTTGTTATATTTATATCATTATGTGCAATTAAAGTTCTAATTTTTCCATTTGAATATATTTTATCAAAATCTATTATTTCTTCTTTTAAAGCATTTCCAAAATAATGATCCTTTCCATTTTGTGTTTGAATTATATCTGCATTTGGAACAATTACTATACTTTTTTCAAATTCACTTTGTTTTTTATATTCTACAGTTTTGATATTCTCAAATTTTCTTAATCTTTTTTACACTATTTTCTAATTCTTTTTCTTCTATTTCAAATAGTTTTTCATTTTTTTCTGCCCTTTCTCTAATAGGCATAAACTTCAAAAATTTCCATTTTTCTATTTGATAGTTATTTAAAAATTCTCCTAATTCATCTAATTTATCAACATTAAGCCTGCTAACAACCGTGTTTATTCTTACTTTTATATTCTTGTTTTTAGTTTTTTCTAAAAGATTTTTTATAATATCTAAATGATTATTTTCTTTACCTAATGCTAAATTGATATCATTTTCAATTGAATCAATAGATAAATTGATTTCATCAAGTGTATTTAAAATATCTTCTACATATTCGTTATCGTTCTTTGATAAGTAAATTCCGTTCGTTACTAATTTATTATATAATCCTCTTTCTTTTGATTCTCTCATTAATTCATTTACTCTTGGATATAATACCGCTTCTCCACCAGTCCAAGTAATATGGTTTATCCCACTTGCAATTAAATGATTTAATACTCTTTCATTTTCTTCAAAAGATAGATTTGGTATATTATTAAATCCAAAACAATATTTACATCCTTGGTTACATTTTGTGGTAATTTTCCAACAAACCTTTTTCTTAATCATCAACATCCTCTTTTCATATATAAAATCTTTTTGGTACACATTTATATTATATATGAAAAGCAATTGCAAAACTATTCCTAATATTTGAATATCGCTTTTAAAAATCATTGAAAGCAAAAAACATCCTATTTCTAGGACATTTTTACTTTATATATTTTTTAAATATTCTTTAATAAATTTTTTATCTACCTTTGTCAATTCACCTTTTAGATAAATTAAATTTAGTTTTAGGTTTGGTAATTCTATCGGCAGTTCAACTTCATATAATTCTTTATTGTTTAATTCATTTTTACAGCCTCTTTTATAACATATGCTATTCCCATATTTTTTTTAACTGCTTCAACTCTTACCTCAGTTGCATCACACATCATATCTGCCTTAATATTTATATCGTATTTTTTTAATAATTCTTTTAATTGCTTTGTTGCTCTTGTATTTTCAAGATTTAAAATACAATTTAATTTTTTCAATTTCTTTTATATCTGCAATTTTTAGTGGTGCTTTTGAAACAAATATATTATTAATTTTTAATAATTCTTCTGTTTCAATATTGCTATTTTCAATCTCTGTATCTATTATCGCAAAATCAATCTCATGATTTTGTAATAAACCCATCATCTTATTTATATCAACTTCGCATATTATTTTTATATTAAGATCTGGATAATCCTTCTTAACTTTTCTATTTTTTTCCATTAGTAAATAACTTGTAAAATGCGATGGGCATCCTATTTTATGCAACCACTTGATATATCATTCTTATCCTTTGCTAATTTTTCTGCAAAATCAAATCCTGATATTGATTTATTTACTATTTCATATAATTCTTTACCATCTTCTGTTAGAGTTACACCTTTGTTTTCCCTATTAAATAGTTTTAAATTTAATTGTTCCTCTAAATTTGCTATTTGTGTACTAACATTAGCGACTGATAAATCTAATTTTTCTGCTGCTTCTGAATAACTTTTTGACTGTGCAACTTTGCAAAAAATTTTATACAAATTCAAGTTTATATTTGACATACAATCACGCTCCTATAAAATCTTTCTTAATTCTATTTCAGCTTTTTTTATAAAATAATCATTTGTATTTACTGGAAGATTTAATCTTTCCAACTCTTGTTTTATTTTATCTATTGTATCTAATTGTTCATTTTCTTCAATCTCAATTAGCTTATCACCATTTAGTACATCTTTTATACATATTTGCAACTCGTTTTTTTCTTATAAAGATAATCAAATTCCTTAATTTGCATAATTGCTTTATAATCAATTGCTTCTAAAAATTTTTTTCCGTCATTTGAATCTATAATTTTACAATCAACTTTACTTTGTTTTACTATATTTCCTTCTTGATCAATTTCTTTTTTCTTATATGTTAGTTTACTTTCCCTATATTTGTTTGGAATATATCCTTCAACATTTCGTAAAATTATTGCTTTACTTAATATATCTCGTTCTGACATATTCTTTATATTAATTGTATTCGGTATATAATAAATATCGTCCAGTAAATATCTTTCTACAAATTGAAATCCTTTGCTTTCTAATATTTTGCATATTTCTTCTACAGTACATTTTAATTTGACTGTTATTTCATTACTCAACTTCATATATCTCCTTTACACTATCACTCTTAAATTATAACATATTATGTAAATTTTGTAAAGTTTTAACCCCGTCTCTTTTTCTCCTTTGTCCCTTAATATATTGCTTTTTATAAAACAAAAAAAAGATTAGCACTATGTTAACCTACTTTTCCTCTTTTAAAAAGTCATCTAACTTTTTATCAAATAAAATACTAAATTTAATCAACAATTTTAATGAGCATGTTTTTACTTCATCATTTAGTGATTCAATTCTTCTTAAATAATCGTGGGACATATCCAATATTTCTGCTACTTCCATTAATGACATTCCACTTTCTTTTTCTATACTTTTTTATATTTTTTGTATATAATAGGCATATAATCTTTTGATAATAATGCCTTTAACTTTTCGTTATTCTCCATTTAAAACACCTCTTAACAAACTTATTTTTCCATAAATTAGATAAAAAATATGTAACTTATTTGTCCCATTTAGTGTTTTATGGTATAATACTGAATAGTAATAAAAAAGTGGCGATTTTTGACAAGTTTTGTCGATTGTATTGATTATTTGTAAAAAAAGTATTACTATATACTTATAGCAATTACTTTTTTCGATGAATATCGACTCTTAGCTCTAGTTTATTTGCTTTTGGATTGGCAATAAAAAGCAAATAAGGATCTACATCAAGTGCTTTTGCTATATTTTCAATAGTAGGAATTGATGGACTGTATTTTCCTTGTTCAATATCTGATATATAATGTGTACTTAAGCCAGATAACTCCCTAATCTTTCTTGAGAATAGTTTTGCATAAATCTATAATATTTTACATTTTTTGCGAAAAATATCTATTAACTTCATTATATATCACCACACTTTCTAATACCATTCTTTTTAGTATGGTATAATTTTGTAGCAATATTCACAATGAAGTATATAGCCCAAACATTTTTTCTATTGTAATGAAATACTTAAAAATCCCAGTATTTTTATTAAAATTTATAGAAAGGAATTCATGAAAATGTTGTATTTTTTATTGGTCTTAGTATTGTATTTTTGTGCTTATCATCATATTATTTTATAAAATAAATACCTATAATAATAAATTGACTAAACTAAATAACGCTATTTCACAAAAAGGAAAGTAAGATTTCTTTTTCTTAATAATGAAATTACAAGGATAAAAAAATTCAGCACAAATATTAGAAGAAACAGAATTTGAATCTTTAAAACTAAATCCTTTTAAATTCTCTGAAATTCAGAAAAATATAATGGAAAATTTGAAGGTAAAAAAAAGCTTTAATTGGTAATTATGATAGTTTTTCTTCAAAACTAACTCGCACAATGTTAATGAATTTTGGAATTTCAGCAGATATTGTTACTACAGGTATTGATGTATATGATAGAATAAAAAATGGTTGTAAATATGATATTATTTTTACAAACAATATTTATCAAAAAGGTTATGGTGGTCCGGAATTATTGCAGAAATTAAGAAATCTTAATAATTTTAATACTCAGTAGTTATACATACAATTACTAAAAATGCTAGAAAACATTTTGTTGATGATTTAGGTTTTGATGATTATTTAGAAAAGCCTATAAAATATTCTGAACTTGAAAAAGTTTTAGATAAGTTTTTTAAAAATTAGTTCTTGTAAAAAAACTTGCTCTGTTTCAAGCAGAGCAGGTCTTTTATGATTTTAATAACTTCTTTTTGATTATAAAAATTTTTTCTTGATAGCATTGTTTTATTATTTCATTCTTTTCTTCCTCAGTTAATTCTCTCTTAAATTCTTTTATTTTTAAATTTATTTTATCAACAACATTTTCCATTGTTTTATCTAATTTAGGAGTTGAATATATTTGTTGATCTAACACAATCCTCTTCTCTATCTTTTCTTCCCTATTCATAAAATAATAAACTGCTAAACTAATTCCTAATACTATACCTAATGCAAAATATGTGTATTGATTCATTTCATTTTCCTCTCATTCTTTAAAAGCTATCATATATTCATTAATTTCTACTTTTCTTTTTGGCATTTTGATATTCAAATTCTGCATTTGTAAAATAAACTTTATATCCTTTGTTTTCAAAATAATCTCTACTTATTCTTAATACCTCATCAATTTCTTCTTCTGACAAGTTGTCTTTTACTTTTAGCTCATAATATGAATATCTTATATAATCTTCGTTTTCTTTTTCTTTGCTTTTAATTAGACTAATAGTAAATCTTTTTAATTCTGTTTCTGTCATTTGTTTCACTTCCTAAAATTTGTTTTCTATTGATTTTACCACACTTTTTTTGAAAAATTACATTAGTTTTTAGAAATTTTTATTCTAATAAAGAGCCTACATTTTCATATAGACTCTCGAAAATAAAAGGGGATGTGTGCTAATTGTAGTTAAACAATTAGCACTATAATTATTGCTCCAATATTTTATCTGCCTCACTTTGTGTAAGATATTTATATTCTATCATTTTATTTATTACCTGTTTCTGTCTTTGTTTTGCAAGTTCTGGATTCTTGGTTAGAGAATATACTGATGGTGCATTAGGTATTCCTGCAAGCATAATTGCTTCATAATCTGTCATTTTTTTGGTTCTTTTCCAAAATATTTTCTACTTGCTTCTTTTACTGTATAACACCCCTCTCCAAAATAGCTTGTATTCAAATATAATTCCAGTATTTCATCTTTATTATAGTTCTTTTCTATTTCAAAAGACATAAATACTTCAGCAATTTTTCTTGTTATTTTCTTTTCTTGTGTAAAATAGATATTTTTTGATAATTGTTGTGTAATAGTACTTCCACCTTCTACAAAGCTCATTGCTTTTATATCATTTATAGTGGCTCTACCAATTGCTATTATATCTATTCCATTATGTTTATAAAATCTATGATCTTCAACCGAAATTACTGCTTTTATATATATTTCTGGTACTTCTTCAATTTTAGTATAGTTTTCTTTTTCTTTAATAGTTTCTACTTTTTCTGTAAGAGGTATTTTAGAAATTGCATCCTTATACATATCATATCCATTACCTACTACTAATAATCCTATACTTATTAAAAATACTATTGCTACAAATATTATATTTTTATTACTTTCATTTCAACCACCTCTTTTTTTGTGGCATTACTTATTTTGTATAATTTGTTTGAACTTTTTTAGGAAGTTCATCATATTGCACTTCTTCCCAAGAATGTACTCCTAGAGTTTTTACTTCTAACTTTAGAAAAGCATCTTCTTTTAGTTCTCTACTTGTTTTAAATTTTAATTCTTTTTTTTCTTTCCTTTTCATTATAGCACTCTAAAGTATATTTATATTTCATATCATCTGTACTAGATAGTTTTTCTATTTTAGTATTGTCTATTTGAGTAAAGTAAGCTGATTCATAATTTTCAAAAAGTACAATATTGCTACACAAATTGCTATTGCTACAACTACTGCTATAATCATAGGTATTTTTTCTTTTAAACTTTCCATATCATTTTCTCCTATTCTGATATAATATCAATATTTCCTTTGAAATTATCTAATTTTATAGTTAAATAATAGCTCACACCTTCAATATAAATATTATCTTCATATTCTCCTGTATCATCTATTAAAGTTTTTTCATTATCTCCTAGTTTAGCAATTACATTGATGTTACCACTTTGTTTTTCTACTTTTATTTTTAATCTTATATGATCTCCATTTTTCGGTTTAATGCTGTTCCTCCAAATATAGCTTCTTCGGATGTTATATTATCATATTCCGCTTTTATATGTTCCAATATATTTGTCTGTTCCAAAACTTCTTTTTCCTTGCAAATCTTTCTCTTTCGATATCCCTGCAAAATCAAAACTTTGTAAAATGTGTTATAAGTATTTATAAATTCATCTTTTGTAAAATCCCAATCACTTGCTGCAATAGATGAAACAATAATTATTATGAAAGCTATTATTCCTATTATAATTAACTTAAAGAATCGAATATAAACATGAACTATTCCTCCTCTTTGATGATATTTTTTTACTTCCAAAATATGTTGCTAGAAAATATGCCCATATATCACTCAATAATTACTACTGTTGCAACTATTGATGGTAATAAATCTTCTGAACTTGCTAATCCTTCCATCATTGTCATCAAATTGTATTCCAAATATTGAATGAATAATTGCAAGTATTAGTGGTAACTCCAAAGAATATACCAATTTGTCTAAATAATGCTTTATTAATCATTTTTTCATCACAACCTATTTTTCCTTAAAATTGTATATCTTTTGTTTATTATCTGAACTTTCTGTTAATTGTTTTAATGCTAAAATAGCTGCACTTGCAATCAAAAATATTATTCCTAAATAAATTGCTATAAATGTTACAATTGTTGCAATTCCTATGCTTGCTTCCATAAGAGATATTTTGGTTTTTCCATCTACATCAATTCCTTTTTTTGTTAAATTTTGAACAAGTATAGAATCATTACTTGTAAATATCTTTTCTATTTCTTGTCTTTTTCATCTGTTTGTATCTGCATTATAATTTGCAACTAATAATTGTTGCACTTTCATATCATCAGTTAAATTACAACTATCTGGAACTAAAATAATTCCTGTATTTACATGACTTGTATTCATCATAATAAAACCACTTTTACATTCATTATATTTTGACTTTATATTCTTTTCCTGCAATCTCAATATATTTTCATCTGCTAGTAATCTATCTCTTATAGTTCCAATTCCATCAAAATCACAAAGTACAATATATTCATTATATTTCAATTCATATTGTTCTATTCCATAAAGTGAAGCAATTTTGTTATAATCAGATATTTTTATTATCATTTCTGCTGTTTCATAGCGTAAACTTGGAAATTGTGCTCTTGATTTCTTCAATTTTATCTCCTAAAAAATCTTCCCAAGTCAAATCATTTGTAGCATAAATAGGTATTTCTACAATCTTTAATTAATGTCATATCAAATCCATTATTTTTTAATGTTTCTGTAATTGGTATTTTTGAATCTTTTCTTGCTTCAGGAGTTGATATTATTTCTTTGCCATAAGTTCCATATTGTAAATATTTTTCTGATAAATTAGCTGTTTTATATAAATTTATATCTACAGGCGTCATTTCTACTAATTCTCTTTGCATTGTATTTCTCAATGATAAACTTGATGATAGTATTGAAATTGTCATAAACAACATTAAACAAATAACACTCATACTTATAACTGTTGTATTGATTTTGTTGTTGATTTGTCTTAATACAAACATATTTGTTTTTTAAATAGATATTTTTTATTTTTTGAACTATTTGTAATATAAAACCAGATAAAGACCAAAATACCAAGATTGTTCCAACTAATTCCCATTAATATTGGTGGTAATAATTTATCTGCTGTAGTTAATGAGTGAACATCTCCTGTTACTTTCCAATAAGCATATCCTAACAAGCAACTTGCTCCAAAAATACAATTATAGAAATAATAGGATTTTTATTTTTATTTTTCATTTTTCTTTGTAGCATTTAATAAATTTATCAATTTATATCTTGAAACTGTCATTGTATTAAAGAACATAACTGCTATATACATAACTGCAAAATATACACAAGTCTTTATACAAGCTGTTTTTGAAAAGACAAATTGAAAATTACTCATATCTGCCTCAAACATTTTTGCTACTAATACAGACATAAATTGTGATGCAAATATTCCTATAACAAGTCCAACTATAAGTGAAATAATGCCTACAAATATTGTTTCTAGTATTATAATTTTAGATATTTGCCTCTTTTCCCATTCCAAGTGTCATATATATACCAAATTCTTTTTTTCCTTCGGTTAATTAAGAAATTATTTGCATATACGATTAGTAATCCCTAATACTACTGCTACAAATACTGATACATATCCTAATAGACTTATCATGAGTTTTATAATTTCTCTTGTTGATTGTGATACTTCTAACATTGCTTGTTGACTATCTATTGAGTTGAACATATAAAATATTGCTACACCTAATACTAATGTTAAAAAATAAATTGCATAGTCTTTAAAACTTTTTTCATATTTCTTATTGATAACTTAAATAACATCATTTAAATCACCTCCAAGAAGTGTTTGTACCTCAATTATCTTCTCAAAGAATTGTTTTCTTGTGTCATTTCCTTTAATTAATTCATTAAAAATCTTTCCATCTTTTATAAATATTATTCTGTCTGAATAACTTGCTGTAAAAGCATCATGTGTTACCATTAAAATTGTTGCATTCAGTTTTTGATGTAAATAATCAAATGTCATTAATAATTGTTTTGCTGATTTGCTGTCTAATGCTCCAGTTGGTTCGTCTGCTAATATTATTTTTGGATTTGTAATTATTGCTCTTGCTGCTGCACATCTTTGTTTTTGTCCTCCTGATACTTGATAAGGATATTTATTTATTATTCCTGAAATATCTAATTTTTTAGCTATTTCGTGAACTCTATTATTTATTTCAGTGGCTTTTACTTTTTGTATTGTTAATGCTAATGCTATATTTTCGTAATTGTTAAAGTATCTAATAAGTTAAAGTCTTGAAATATAAATCCTAATTCTTCTCTCCTGAATTTATTTAATTTGTTTCCTTTAAGTTTTGTAATATCTTCCCCATTTATAATAATATGACCTGCTGTTACTCTATCAATAGTAGATACACAATTCAAAAAGTGTAGTTTTACCTGATCCACTTGCTCCCATGATTCCTACAAATTCTCCATTCTTTACATTAAAGCTAATATTGTCTATTGCTTTTGTTAAATTAGATTTGTTTCCATAGTATTTTTCTATGTTTTTTACTTCTAATACATTTTCCATACTAAAAACTCCTTTCAATTTTTGTATATCTACATTATAATTTCATTTTTTAATTGTTGCCATCGATTTATATTACAATAGCATTACATTTTTGTAAGATTTCTCTAAAAAAAAGCAACATTGCCTTTATTGTGCAGTATTAAATATCTTTTTGTAAATTTAATTGACGTGCAAAAGCACGCCTCTTAAATTTTAATTTGTTTACTTAGTAATTTTGTTTATTTTTATTTTAGTTCAACGTAACTACTTTTTGGGAATATAATTTTAACCTCTGTGCCTATATTTTTTTCTGAGTTTAATTCTATTCCTAATCTAATTTATTACATAATTTTTTGCATAAATATAATCCTATACCAGTAGACTTTTTTTTGTTGATAATTCTTCCATTTTCTCCTGTAAATCCTTTTTTTCAAAAACTCTTGTAATTTCTCCTTTTTTTATTCCAATTCCATTATCTTTTATATATAAAATAATATTTTCGTTATTTGCTTTAGTATATATTTCTACTTTTTTACCTTCTTTTTTAGAATATTTAATTGAATTTTGTATAATTTGATTTATTATAAAAGTAGCCCATTTGCTGTCTGTAAATACTTCTTTTCTACATCATGTAATTCTATACTTATCTTATTGGAAAGCAATGCTCTTTTATTTTTAATATTGCTCCATTTACTATTTCTTTTAAATTTGATTTTGTTACAACATAGTCTTTATTTACTGTATTACTTCTAGCATAAAACAATGCTTGTTCTGTATAATTTTCAATTTCATCTAGTTCTTCATCGATGCTTTTTGTTACTTCGTTTTTATTGTTTTCAATAATTAATTTACTGGTGGCAATAGGAATTTTTTATTTCATGAATCCATAATTCTATGTATTCTTTATAATCTTCTTGTAATTGTTTATATGAATTTACATTTTCTAACATAGATTTTCCGGTTTCTTGTATAGTGTTTTTAATATTTTACCTTCAATGAAATCTGGAGTGTTTATTATTTCTGATATTAGGTACTTGCTATCTAATTTTCTAAATTATTTTTAATTCTTTGTAAAAAGTTGTTCTTTTTCTGTATTCTGTAATAATATCAATACTAATAATTATAATTGGGCATATTGCAATATAAAGCCTTACAAATATTTCAATTTGTGTATAAGGCAATAATAATATTTCTGAACTTACTATTACAAATAATACTAAAAAAATCAATAATATTTTCTCTTTTATAAATTCTCCAAACTTCATTTTAATATATACCCTTGTCCCCTTCTTGTTTCAATTTGATTTATTATTCCTAGTTCTTCTAGTTTTGTCCTTAGTCTTTTAATATTAACATTTAAAGTATTATCATCGACAAATTCTTCACTTTCCCATAAGTAGTCCATTATTTCATCTCTTGATATTACCTTTTGCCTATGTAATACTAAATATTCTAATATTTTTATATTCATTTTTGTTAGTTCTATTTTCTTATCTTCTTTTTCTATAATTCTTCCTGCTGTATTTAATATAAAGCTCCCACAGTCTATTTTATCTGGATTATTTCCTGCATTTTGATTTCTTTTTTAATAGTCCAACTATTTTGGCAAGTAGTATTTGGATATTGTATGGCTTTGTTACATATTGGTCTGCTCCATAATTTAATGACAATAATTCATCTATTTCGTTATCTCTGCTTGTTACCATTATGATTGGTACATTTGATGTTTTCTTATTTCTTTGCAAATAAATTCTCCATCTGTGTATGGTAAATTTATATCAATCAATAATAAATCTGCTTTTGCTTTTAATATGTCTTCTACTGCATTGTCAAATTTTTTAGACTTGTTGCTATGAATCCATTTCTGTTTAGAAATGTTTCTAATTCTTCTCTTAATTTTTCGTCATCTTCTATTATTAGTATTTTTGCATATTTCTTACCTCCATTAGCATTATCTCATATTTTGTTTAATATGTATCTTACATTTTTGTAAGATTTCTACTCAACAAAATCTGACATTAATAATATTTGCACTTCTTTAGAACATTTAATTTCATATTTTCTTGACTTTATCACTCTAATTAGAGTATAATAAAAATAGGAAATGGAGAAACCACAAACGTGGTTTGCCAGTAATTTGTGAAAACACATCTTACCGTCAAGTAACAGATGTGTTTTTTATTTGTCTATTTGCTTAAAAATATTACGAATATAATTAAGGCAAATACTATAATAGTTTCGACAACTAAAAGCAAATAAAAGTAAGTATATTATTTGTAATAAAACTGCTTCTATCATAGCACCACCTCCATTCTAAAGGACAAGCCTTTATATGTAAAGTGGCAAACCACATCTGCTTATTCTCATTTCCTATAACTATCTGCTCTGTAAATTTAATTTGTCATTGTTCTAAATAAAACTAATCTGTTCATTTTGGCTAACTATCCAACTTTTCTGTTTAGCCTCTGTTATCTTATCTCCAATTTCATTATTTCCTATTAAAAACGGAGAATTTTCATTATGTTTTTTATATTTTCAATAACTATACCTTTATTAGAATTAGCATAACAATATTTGCACAAATGTCCACATGTATTATAAGCACCTATATCATTTCCCATAAGGCAATTACATTCTTGTCTTAAATTCTTTCTTTTTGGGTGGTTCTAACTTGCAGTTTATTGATTTTCAACAATTTCTTGGCTCATACAACCATTACATTTTAATCCATATTCTGATAAAAAGTTTTTTCATAACAACTATGTATTACTATTCCATTTTCTTTACCAATTTTTGCAAAGTTTGAAGCTATTTGGTTTGTTCTTTTTTTTTGTTGGTGGTCTTAAATCTGGTGCATTTCTTTTTACTTTTTTCATAATCTAATGGATGTCCTGCTGTATAAAAGCCACAATTTGGTGCAATAAAAACATTATCTCCAAATTCTACTTTTGCACCATCTAATATTATGCAATTATGATTCATGTAAAAATTTTCTCCAACAAAAATGTTATAGCCATAATCACACCAAAATTCTGTTCAACTATTATTTGCTTTCCTGTTTTTGCAAATAATTTTTTTTATTAGTATATCTTTATTTTCATAATCTGATGGTTTTAGATTATTATATTCAAAACAAATATCTTTAGCTTTACACCTGTCTTTTATTAATTCTTTATCATTATTAGCATCATATAAAATTCCTGCTAACATTTTATCTTTTTCTGACATAAAATTCCTCCTAACATTTTGTCTTTGAATTCACTCAATGTAATAGTTTTTTGATTTTTATGTTAAGCATATTCATATTTTTTTCTATTTAAGCTAAATATGCTACTATCCCAATTATACCTATCATTGCTAATCCTAAACTTGGCATTATAATTCCTGGTAAATCTTGAAATTTATCCGGATTAATTTTTCTAAAAAACTGCACCTATAATTAAAAATACTATTGAATTTAACAAAGCCATATATTTTGGTACATCTAAAGCTCCACTAAGTACTGCTATTACAACGCATATGTCTGCAATCATTAAAATACAATATAATAGAAAAAATGGAAACATTATAGCTTTATATAAACCTTCCAATGTATTGTCTGCAATCTCAAAATTTGTTTTTTCCATTATCAGTAATTCTTTTATAAATAATTGCCTGGATACATAGTAAACCATGTACAAATAAACCACCTATGCAACCTATAAATCCGTTATTAAAATTATATTTGATAGTATTTTATTGTTTTCTATAATCATATCTGCTATAGCATAAAATCAAATCCCAATAATATTACAATCTATATTATAATGCTGTGCCTTTCTTCGGAATAAAATATTTATTCATATCATTTCCTTCTAGTTTTAATAATTCTACTTTATTTTCATTCCTCCTCCATATCCTGTTAAACTTCCATTTGTTCCAACTACTCTATGGCAAGGAATTATTATACAAATAGGGTTCCAACCAACTGCTCCACCAACTGCTTGCGATGACATTCTTTTCAAATTTCTTTTTTTTAGCAATAATTTTGATATATCATTATATGTTACAACTTTTCCATATTCAATAGAATTCATTATATTAGTTACCTCTTGTCTAAAAGGTGTTAGATTTTTTATTTTATATTTTGGTATAAAATTAGGATTTTTCCACTAAAATAAATATCTAGCCATTTACTTGTTTCTTTAAAGATTTCTATTTCTTTTTCTTCACAGTTTA
>VOFB01002018.1_pt1 | contig 29267 bp, 40 predicted proteins | sample 5384141 | NCBI WGS metagenome assembly VOFB01 (sample SAMN12384721, study PRJNA508395) | human gut metagenome | isolation source: healthy gut A | host: Homo sapiens | reverse complement strand
TTTTGCAAATCTGAAAAAAGAATATGCGGAGGACCATTACTTCCTGCACTTCACCGGCAAACATTTAACTGCAGGTCGTCTGCAGACTTAATATTTTTTATCCCGAACCAGAAACTGCAAAATGCATTCAAAAACAGTTGATGCAGCCGGATACAGTCAGCTCAATGCAGCCGGACTTGTGGCATGTGAGGCGGCTTTACAGGATGGGGAAGTGGTATCAGCCATGAAAAAAATATGTGGCTGATAATATTGCTTTTACAAAAAAGAATTTGTTGAAAAAAAATCTTCCGGGCGTGAATATGGTGGAACATGAGGGAACGTATCTGATCTGGCTTGATTTTAACGGACTCGGATTGTGCGCACAGGAGTTGGAAGATTTGATCGTTCACAAGGCAAAACTCTGGCTTCGACAGTGGAAGAATTTTTGGAAAATGCGGAAGAGGATTCCAGCGGATCAACGTGGCGTGTCCGCAAAGTACGTTAAAGAGGCGTTGGAGCGCATTGCAGAAGTACTTCCGGCAGATACCGTAAAAGCTGCAAGCTGAATTAAACAGAGCAAAGAGTCATACAACGTGATCGCAACGCAATATAAGCGGACAGAAAAATGTATCCGGACGAAAAGAATTGCAAAAATGATGAAAAATAGTTGACAGTAAGGGTGTTAATCGTTATAATTCAAATATAAACGAATATTCCTATATGTTTAGTAGGAAATGAGAAAGGAGACAATGTTATGAAATATACGGGATCAGGTACACAGAGAAATCATATAATGTGTTGTTGCCGCTGTCGCTGTATGTATGAGTACGGTTTATTTTTCATATGCATTGTGTACCAGCTGAAAATTTGTAACTAGGGCAGGTGTCATGCATAGGATACCTAACATGAGTGATATCAAATCAAGCACATTAGAGTTAGTAGGAAAAACACCAATCGTAAACGCAGGCAGATATGCTGCAAAAGCAGGCGTGACAGACGCAACCATTTTAGTAAAGCTTGAGGCATTTAACCCGGCTGGTTCTGTAAAGACAGAATCGCACAGGCAATGATTGAAGATGCAGAGAAAAAAGGAATTTTAAAGAGGGCGCAACCATTATTGAGCCAACCAGCGGTAATACCGGTATCGGTCTTGCGGCAGTTGCGAGCAGTCAAAGGATACAGAGCAATCTTAACACTGCCGGATACCATGAGTGTTGAGCGTAGAAATCTTTTTGAAAGCATATGGCGCAGAGCTTGTTTTGACAGAGGGCGCTAAGGGAATGAAAGGTGCGATCGCAAAAGCAGATGAACTTGCAAAAGAAATCCCGGAGCTGTTATTTTAGGACAGTTTGTAAACCCTGCAAACCCGGCGAAAGCACACAAGGCAACAACAGGACCGGAAATCTGGGAACAGACAGACGGAAAGGTAGACATTTTTGTGGCAGGTGTCGGTACAGGCGGAACAATCACCGGTGTCGGCGAATACTTAAAAGAGCAGAATCCAAATATCAAGGTTGTATCAGTTGAGCCTGCAACAAGTGCAGTTCTCTCTACAGGAAAAGCAGGAGCACACAAGATTCAGGGAATCGGGCAGGATTCATTCCGGATACATTGAATACTACCGTTTATGATGAAATCATTCCTATCGAAAACGAGGATGCATTTGACGAGGGAAGAGCATTTGCAGTAAGCGAGGGCGTTCTGGTTGGTATTTCTTCAGGAGCAGCTTTAAAAGCAGCCACTATTTTAGCAAAGAGACCGGAAAATAAAGGAAAGAATATTGTAGTTCTTCTTCCAGATTCCGGTGACAGATATCTGTCTACTGCATTATTCAGCAACTAAGAGCGTTTCAGGTTCTGATCGTGAAATCAGCAGAATGAAATCAGTTTGAAACAGCCCCTCATGGAAAATTTGATAAACATACTCCGTGAGGGGATTTTTATGACAATAGATATTCGCCGGGTGTGCATTCTGTTGTTTCGTATCCGATGCTGTAGCCGCTGGTAGGGCATAGGTTTGCAAAACCGAAGTTGGTGGTTCGAATCCGCCCAGTATCACTCTTGAAAAAAGTGCTTATTTCGGAGAAGAGTAAAGCAGTAAAACTGGCGATGGTTTCAATATGAAAACAGAGAATAAGGGAATGCAGTTTATATTTGTGTATATGAACGAAAAAGTAAACTCCTCAAAATGAGGACTTTTTAAGGCTAAAAGTCCTCATTTTGAGGGATTTTTGCATTTTCGTGGAAAAAAGGATATGATAAATTAAATAGAAAAGATGGAGAAGAGAGTCTAAGAAAATTTGTGGAAAAAAGGAAAACATAATGCAAAAATATTAATTACAAATGATGATGGAATACAGTCAGACGGTATCATTCGTTTGGCACGGGCAGCAAAAAAAATATGGTAAAGTCTGGGTGGTGGCACCGGACGGACAGCGCAGTGCAATGTCACACAGGATCACATTACGTGAAACGATAGAGTTTTTTCCGGTTGATTTTCCGGTGGAGGGTGTGCACGCATATGCAAGTACAGGAACACCGGCGGACTGTGTGCGTTTTGGAATTTTAAATATTGTGAAGGAAAAGCCGGACTATGTTTTTTCCGGTATCAATTATGGCTATAACAGCGGAACAGATATTCAGTATTCAGCGACCGTAGGTTCTGCGTTAGAAGCTGCGTGCGCAGGTGTGCATGCGATTGCGTTCTCCGAGGGTGCATCGGAGTGTCATGAGGGTGACAGACGCTTACCTTGAGCGGATGATGGAAGAACTGATGGAACAGCCTTTGGCGCACAATCAGATCTGGAACGTAAATTTTCCGCAGTGTGAACTTGAGAAGCTGCGGGGAATTTTATATGACAGAAAATTGCAGACTGTGGATTTTTCATTGACGAGTATCTGGAAGAGGGGCTTGAAAATGGAAGAATACGACTGACTGTGCATGGAAATTATAATGAGAATGCCCCGGAGGGAACGGATTTCCGGGCACTTGTCGATGGATATATTTCAGTGGGGAAGGTGAATAATCTGCGGTAAAAATGAAAGATACCAAATAATTGCAAGAAATCAAAAAAATATGTTATTTCAAACAGGATACCGGATTAATAAAATATAATTGAGGCAGTGTATACAAAACGACAAGAGATGAAAGAATGTCGGAAAGCGGAGATTGGAAATAGTATGCGTATAAAAATGATACAGAAGAAAAAAGGATTGTGGGGAAAATGAAAATACTATTAGTAGATGATGAAAGAACAGAGCGTGAGGGAATCCGGTTTTTGATTGAAAAATTTCAATTTGAGCTTGAAGTAGCGGAAGCAGCTAACGGAAAACTGGCAATGGAGTATCTACAGAAATATCAGGATGTGGATATTTTATTGACCGACGTAAAAATGCCGTATATGGACGGACTACAACTTGCAAAATATGCAAAGGAAAACAGACCGGATGTGATCATTATTATATTCAGTGCTTACAGCGAGTTTGATTATGCGAAAAAGGCATGCGAGGTAAGTGCGGTCAATTACCTGTTAAAACCGATCGAAGTGGAGGAATTCAAACAGGTGATGGAGCATGTCATTGCACTTTGCAGACAGAAAAAGCAGTGGAAAGAACAGAAAGAAAATCTGTTAGTCGCAGATAAAAAATTATTGTTATACAGACTTTTTAACACGAAAGAATCTGTGACAGAGATTGTGGAAAAATTAAAAGAATACAAGATTAATCTGGAAAATAAATATATATGTTTCGTGAGTATTGAGACACGGAACAATTACTTTGAACTGTGCGAGGAAGAATTTGAAAAAATACTGAAACGCAATATGAAATTACCATATGAACAGATTGACTTTTATCCAAACCAGATTTATGTGATGATTTACAGCAGAGAGCCGATTGAGGAACGGAAAGTGGAAAATTCCATCCGTTTATTATATGCCGATCTGACCGAGGAAAAAGCAGAGATGCCATCGATTATTGTCGGAACAACATTCTTTGGAATAAAAGAATTTTCAGGCAGGGTAAAAGAAATGGAAGATGTCCGAAATGACACGTTCAGCTATTTTTCGGGAGTAATCTACATTGCACAGAAAGCAGCGCGGGATACAGGAACGCTCGAGGAAACCATGCAGATGAAAGATAGTATTTTCCGAAGCATAGAGGATGAAAATATGCCTGCAGTGGAAGAACAGTTATTGGTCTATCTGAAACGTCTGGAAAATGAAAAAGCGTCGAGTGCATTTTATGCAAAGTATCTGATTTTAGATATTGTCAAGGCTATTTATCAGAAATACGGCATCTATAACGAGAGCCTGATCATGCAGACAGCAGATGAAATTATGAACAGTCATGATCTTTGGAAAGTGGGTGAAGTTGTGTCAAAAGTGATACGGGGAGATCACTGTTTCCCAGAAACAGAGTCTGCCGGATACGAGCCTCACGGTATCCGAAATCAAAAAGTCATCAAGAATGAGTATATGCATGATATCGGTCTGGAAGAGATCGCAGAAAAAGTCTGCCTCACAGCGTCTTATGTGAGCTTTATTTTCAAGAAGGAGACAGGATACAATCTTGTGAAATATTTGACAGACTATCGCATGAAGAAAGCGAAAGAACTGTTAGAGGAGAGTAACTGGAAGATCGTGGATATCGGAAAGGCATGTGGCTACACAAACCAGCCCTATTTCAACAAACTGTTTAAAAATTACTATGGTGTGACACCGAAGCAGTACCGTGAGCAGAAATAAACAGAAAAATTGGAAGTGAAATACAGTGGTGCGGTCATGTTGCCAGAAATACATAAGAAGTGGGGAGAAGGTCAAGTGAAGAAAATCTGTAACTGGTTTATACATAATGCGTCCATGCAGAAAAAGCTTATTATAAGTTATATTATTCTGGTGTCGATTCCGTTATGTATTCTCGGTATTCATTCGTTTTCTGCGGCAAATCAAAATCTGCTGGACCAGACAGAAGTGACGATGGACAATAATTTACACCGTATGTGTCAGGAGGCAGACGCTATTTTTCAGAGAGAGACAGATTTTACAAAATATCTGGCGTACAATCTGGAATTTCGACAGACGTTGGAGGGGAATGCCTATAATGGTAGTGCAATCGCACAGAGCCTGAATAAGACGGTGGAACCGGTATTCTGGTACTTTATAACGAGTGATGAAAACTTAAAAATGATCAAAATCGTCACACCAAATACGGCATCAGACATAGGCTCTTTTCCTGAGTCGGCGGAGCCATATGAGGATACGGTGTGGTACAAAAAGCACGAAAAAGATTTTTTAATACAGAGTGGACGGTCGAGGAGGACGGAAAGCTGTATGCAACGCGGACAATTTTAGATACGGCAACGACCAGCAGAAGAATCGGTGTACTGCGTGCGGAATTTTACTTAAACCGGATTTTGGAACCGTTTGATACGATGGATTATCTGGACAACGGGATCGTGATAAAAGACGGAAATGGTCAGGTGATTTACACAAAAAATTGCTGATGAGCAGATGGAACAGAAAATTGAAGCGTACATCGGAGAAAACCCGGAGGATGCATCCGTCTTAAATAAAGAATATATTTTAAAAGAAGCGTCGATGGAAAAAGTCGACTGGAAAATTTACTATTTTATTGACCGGAATACAATCTCGGAACAGATTTATTCCATTATATTTTCTACAATCATAGTAGTACTTATTTGTGTCGGACTGACACTGGTGGTGATTGAGTGCTGTCGCGTGTGATCGGTCAGAGAATTTTGCAGTTGAGGGATCAGGCGGAGCGTATTGCAAACGGCGATCTGCAAAATCCCTGTCACACAACCGACACGGATGAGGTTGGCATGGTGACGAACAGTCTCGGAAGAATGACTGTGCAGTTAGATTCCATGATTAATGAAGTATACAAGATGGAGATTGAGAAAAAAGAATCCGAATTGAGAGCGCTGCAGGCGTAGATGAACCCTCATTTCCTCTACAACTGCCTCTCAGGTATCAAGTGGAAGGCGCTCAGAAAAGGGGATGACGATATCAGCGATATCACAGGACTTCTGGCAAAATTCTACCGCACAGCATTAAACAACGGACAACAGATCACAACGGTGAGCAGTGAGTTGGAGAATATCCGGGCGTATATTGAGATCCAGAAAAAAATGCATGAGGAACCATTTGAGGTGGAATACCGTATAGATGAGAGCGGTCTCGAATGCCGTATGCCGAACTTTCTGCTTCAGCCGCTGGTGGAAAATGCGATGAAGCACGGCATTGATTATATGGAAGAACCGGACACCGGAAAAATTATTGTAGAGTTTTGCAGAAAACCGGAGCAGCTGGTATTTTCTATTTACAATAACGGACCTTTGATCGAACTTGAAATGGTAGAGAAATTGTTGAATGAACAGGGAAAAGGCTATGGAATCCACAATATCAAGGAACGTCTGGAGCTTTATTACGGAGCACTCGGAAAGTCTTGAAGTGAAAGTCACTGATGCAAAATATACCTGCTTTTTACGGTAAAGATGCCGGATACGCTGCAGAAGAAAAATCCAAAATAAAATACATGAAAAAGTATTACTTTTCCAAAGAAAGTATTATTTTATTCTGCTAGGTTCGACTGTATGATAAATATATCAAATGAAAGAGAAAAACAGCAGCAGACAGCGGTATTTTCTTTCGGGAAAAGGAGAAAAAGGTATGAAGAGAAAAAGTTTTGAGCGTATTATTGTGCGCAGCAATGACACTTGGGGTAGTAGCAGGATGTGGAAGCTCCTCGGATACAGGAAGCACAGATTCAGCATCTAAGACAGAGACAAAGGGAGAGAAAACAGACTCTTCTTCGGACAAAGTGACAATCCGTATGTCTTACTGGAATAGTGAAGACACGGTACAGGCAATGTTAGATTATCTTGCAGAGGCAGTGCCGGAGGTAGAGATTGAATATCAGTTTATTGATAACTCTAACTACGATACAATTATTGATACCCAGCTTTCCGCAGGCGAAGGACCGGACATCATCTGCGAGTCACCGGGTTCTGCATTAAAACATGCAAAATTAGGTTATCTGGAAGCGTTGGATGATCTGGCGACTGATTATTCCACAGCAGGTACAAGTGTTTACGGATATAACGGAAGTACCTATGCACTTCCGGGAATCAGCTGGTTTGAAGGAATCTATTATAACAAAGAAATTTTGAAGAAAATAATGTGGAACTTCAAAGACATTTGATGAGTTTTTAGATGTTTGTACAACATTCCAGAATGCAGGAGTTACACCACTTGCGGCAGGCTTAAAATCATGGGAACCGCTGTTAAAGAGTTCTATGGCATTTGTGACAGCAGAGTATCTGTCCACTGATGAGGGAAAAGGTTTTGGAGAAAAATATCGTAACGGCGAAGTGACAATGGACGGAACCTGGAATCCATATATCGAGACATGGTCACAACTGATCGATAATGGTGTATACACAGCAGACATGACAGGTATTGATCATGATCAGGCATTAGAGCAGTTTGCAACAGGCGGTTCAGCAATGTTCTGCTCCGGTCCTTGGGATTATGATGCGATCATGGAAAAAAATCCGGAGTTACAGCTTGACATGATGCCTTTCTATGGAACAAAAGAGAGCGCAGGCTGGCTCATTGGTGGTCCTGGCTGTGGATTTGCAGCAAATGCTTCTTCCAAGAACCTTGACGCAGTGAAAAAAGTGCTTGCAGCAATTTCAACGACAGATGGACAGAACGCTTTATGGCAGAACAATCAGGGGGTTCTTCTTACTTAAATGGAGTAGAATTTGACCTTCCGAAGCATATACAAGTGTCGCAGGTGCGTTAGCAGCAGGAAATGTTTACTGCCCATGGAATGAATGGGGTTCTGCAGCAGGTGCACATGAGACTTATGGAACAGAGATGCAGAGTTATCTTTTAGGTGCGCAGGATTTATCCACAACATTACAGACGGTTGATGAAGTGGTTTCTGAGCTATTATCAAAATAGATAAGAGTGCAGTGAAGATGCCTCAAACTCGGCAGTGAGGCTGGGTTTGAGGCTCTTTTTCTGCCTTTTTCGGAAAGGAAGCAAGATTTTATGAATAAAAACAGAAAAAAGGGAATGTGGTTCACTCGGACGTTACTTTGCGGTGTTTATTATTCCGGCACTGGCAATTTATCTGATCTTTAGTATTTTGCCGTTTATGTACACCATTTTTTACAGTTTTACTGATTATACTGATATGAATCCGACAAATCTGCACTTTGTTGCATTTCAGAATTATATAAAAGTATTCCAGACGCCTTTAATGCGGATTGCAATCAAGAATTCATTGATTTATGCCATATTACTGACTGGATTTCAGGTAATTCTTGGTCTTCCGATCGCTGCTGTTTTGAATAAAAAGTTAAAGACAAGAAATCTGCTCTGTGCGGTTTACTTTTTTCCCGGCAGTATTCAGTTCTTTGATTATTGGATATTTATGGAACTTTATTTTATCGTCCTCGGACTATGGATTGATCAACAATCTGCTTCACCGCTTCGGGTTAGATACGATTAACTTCTTCACGACAAACCGGGCACTATTCTCTGTTATATTTACGCAGATCTGGCAGTGGACCGGCTGGGCGATGGTTATTTTTCTTGCCAACCTGCAGAGTATCGCACCAGAGTTATATGAGGCGGCACAGATCGATGGAGCAAACGGCAGACAGAGCTTTTTAGGATTACGCTCCCACTCATGTGTCCTTCCGTAAAAATTATTGTAGTAACCGGACTGATCGGAGGCATGAAAGCGTTTGACGCAATCTACTCCATGACTTCCGGCGGACCTGGAAATGCAACGGACACGGTTATGACAGTTATGATGAAGAAAGGTATCTCGGATGGCTTCTATTCGGTAGGTTCCGCTTTCGGTGTATGCTTCTTTATCATCGTATTGATCATTAGCGGTGTGACAACCAAAATAATGGGAAAATGGGGGAGGCTATCTCATGATAAAACAGAAAAGTAGTGAAATGGGAGTCAGTAAAAAAAGAGAAAAACGCGGGCTTGTTATTACAGAGATTTTATGATACTTCTGGCAGCGGTATGGTTTATTCCAATTTATTACCTGATCGTGACGACATTTAAAAAATCCGCAGGAGGCAACACAGTCTCCGTTGGGGCTTCCAAAAGTCTGGGTATTCCAGAATTATGTAGATGCTTTTGTAAATATGCAGTATCCGAGAGCATTGTTTAATACTGTAAAATTACAGTACTTGCAGTTGCAATTATTGTTTTGGTTACATCCATGGCAGGTTATGCGCTGGCAAGAACGAAGTCCAGATGGGGAAACCGCATTTTCCTGCTGTTCCTTGCAGGTATGGTTGTTCCGTTCCAGATGAATATTGTCAGCCTGTTTAAAATTGTGAAAAGTATCGGACTGATGAACACGGCATGGGCAGTCATTCTTGTGGATGTGGCGATCAATGTTCCACAGGGGAATTTTCCTGTTTAAAGAGTTTGTGGAATCGACCATTCCAAAGGAGTTAGAGGAAGCGGCAGAAATCGACGGCTGCTCTGTGATCCGTAAGTTTTTGTGATCGTACTTCCATTATTGAAACCGGTTATTGCAACGGTTGTTATCCTTGTTACTTTGAATGTGTGGAATGAATTTATGACACCGCTTCTGTTCTTACAGAGCCGTGAGCAGGATGTCATCCTTCAGGAAGTATCCAGAAATATCGGACAGTTCTCAACCGACTGGACAGCGTTGTTCCCAATGCTCATGCTTGGTGTTGCACCACTTATGATCTTCTATATTTTCATGCAGAAACATTATCGCAGGAGTTTCTGCCGGTGCAGTGAAGGGGTAAGACGATATTGCAGAATGGAGAAGAATATGAGACGAATGGAACTGGATGCAGGAATCAAAAATATTATGGTGATCGTGCCGCATGAAGATGATGAGATCCTTCTTGCAAAGCAGGTATTATGGAGAAAGCACTTGCAAAAGGAATTGGTGTTCATGTAGTGATGGCAGGAAACGGAGATTATGAAGGACATGATGAGGCAACCGGAAGTGTCCGTCTGCCAGAGACACTGGCAGGGCTTCAGGTGCTTGGACTGGACGGGAGACAGGTGACATTTCTCGGTTATGCGGATACCGGGATGTATGAGACAGAGAGTTTTCTTCATCAGTTATATGATGACAGCGAGGGAGACCGTGTACATGTGTCGCACTGTTCGAATCATACGTATGCGCTTCCTGACAAGAAAGATTATCATGCGGAAAAGTATGGAAAACCTGCTTTGTATACAAGAAATCAATTTAAACAGGATTTAAAAGAGATCATTATGGAAAAATGTCCGGAAATTATTTTTACAACTGCAGAATATGACAGACATGGGGATCACAGTGGTCTGGTACTTTTTATTAAAGAGATTCTGACGGAGGAGAAAGAATATCATCCGACATTATTTTCAGGAGTAGTCCACTCAAATGCCGGGGATGAAAATTGGCCGAACCGCTCTGCTAAGAGAGATAACATCTGGGATTATGCGAAGAGTATGGATGTCTGTGAACCATTTGCGTGTCCAAAAGATTTTGATAAAGGATTGTTAAAATGGGAAGAACGCATCAGCTTTGCAGTTCCGGAAGATATGTGGGCACTTCATTTTTCCAAGAACAGAAAGGCACGTGCGCTGGCATGTCATAAAAATCCGATCAAAGAGGATGCGGTAGAATTTTTATATTCGTTTATTAAAAGAGAAGAGTTGCTCTGGGAGATTGTGTATTAGGAAAACAGAAGGAGTTAGTGAATAATGGAGTTTAAGAAACCAATATATCCGATCGAACAATGGAATATCACGGAGACGGAATTCAAAAAAGAAAATAATTACAGAAATGAGACGACATTTGCGCTGTCTAACGGCTACATTGGCACAAGAGGAACTTTCGAGGAGGCGTATCCATTCGATGTGGATACCGGTCTGGAAGGAAACTTCGTCAACGGCTTTTATGAAAGCAATGAGATCCGCTATGGAGAGGCGAATTTTGGTTCACCGCTTTTGAGTCAGTCGCTTTTAAATCTGCCGAATCTGAAGGAAATTCATGTCATTTTGGACGGTGAGGAGTTCACGATGGAGCAGGGCGAAGTGAAAGAGTATGCAAGAACGCTTCACATGAAGGATGGTATTCTGGAGCGGAAACTGACATGGACGGCTTCAAGTGGAAAAATGACAGAAATTCATATTTTCCGTCTTGTTTCCTTTGCCAGAAAAAAAAATATCATGGCAATCCGTTATCAGGTCAGACCAGTCAATTATGTTGGAACGGTGGAGTTTGTGTCAAAAATGCAGGCAGATGTGGAAAATCATACAAGAAAAACCAATCCGATTGTGGACTATGGACCATTTGGACGGAGACTTGATCCTGATAAGGTGAAAGCGGAGAACGACATTTCCTATTATGAGGGAACAACAAAGGGAAGTCACCTGACTGTGGCATGCGGAAGTGTTCATGAATTATGGTGTGATGGACAGACGGTGACGGACGTGAACTGGATGGCGGAAGAAGGAGAAATAGATACAATATCCAGAGTTCCCTTGTCAGCAAAAGAGGGAGAGTGCGTGACACTCGATAAATTTATCTGTTATTCGACCAGTCTTGATATGGAGAAAGAGAAGCTGGAAGCTTTTGTGCAGGACGAGCTTGCGGCTGCAAAGAGCGAAGGCTATGAGAAGCTCAAAGAACAGCAGAAGAGTTATATGCAGGATTTCTGGAAGACAGCAGATGTAGAGATCAAGGGAAATGAAGAATTACAGCAGGGTTTACACTTTAATCTGTTCCATATTATCCAGTCAGCCGGAAGAGACGGAAAGACTGGAATGGGGGCAAAAGGACTTTCCGGAGAGGGATACGAAGGTCATTATTTCTGGGATACAGAGATGTATGTACTCCCTGTTCTGATCTTTACAGAACCGGAGACTGCAAAAGAAAGCTGCTAGATTACCGCTATGCGACGCTGCCACAGGCGAGAGACCGTGCAAGGATTTTAGGTCACATGAAAGGTGCACTCTATCCGTGGAGAACAATCAATGGTGAGGAAGCTTCCACTTATTATCCGCTTGGCACAGCGCAGTACCATATTAATGCGGATATTTCATATGCGCTTTCTTTGTACCTTCAGGTGACAGGTGACGTGGAGTACCTGAAAGAGAAAGGAGCGGAGATTCTGATCGAAACTGCAAGAGTATGGGCAGATGTTGGTTCTTTTGCGGAGTGCAAAGGCGGAAAATACTGTATCTGTGATGTGACCGGACCGGATGAATATAACGTGTTAGTTGACAATAACTTCTATACAAACCTGATGGCAAGAGAGAATCTGCGTGATGCGGTCAGAGCAGTGGAATACTTAAAGGAGCATGCACAGGAAGATCTCAAGAGACTGGAAGAGAAGCTGGACTTCTCTGTGAAGGAGCTGGAACTTTGGCGTGAGATCATCGAAAAAATGTACTTCCCATACGATGAGAAGCGGCAGGTTTATCCGATGGACGATGGCTTTATGATGCGGAAACCGTGGGACGAAAACAAAATCCCACCGGAAAAACGAGCATGGCTGTATGAGAATTATCATCCACTGTTTATCATGCGCCACCGTATGTCAAAACAGGCAGACGCGATCCTCGGAATGTACCTGCATAATGATCTGTTTACCGAAGAAGAAATTCGGAGAAACTATGATTTTTATCAGGAAGTTACTTTGCATCATTCTTCGTTGTCCACCTGTATTTTCGGAATTGTGGCATGTGATATCGGCTATCTGGACGAAGCATATAAATATTTTTCACAGTCTGCAAGAATGGATCTCGATGATTACCACAACAACTTCTATGCGGGAATCCATGCCGCCAATATGGCAGGAACCTGGCAGGCGATCGTTAATGGATTCGCAGGTGTGCGCTGTCAGAATGGTGTGTTGAAATTCAAACCGACCATCCCGAAAGAGTGGGAGGAATATGCATTCCGGCTGAAATTCAAAGGAGCACTTCTGGAAGTGCGTATTACGAAGGATGAGGCGGAGTTCACGCCGCTGGAAGGCGGGGAGATTTCATTTACGGTGCGAGGTAAGGAAGTTGTGCTGAAGAGTGGGGAGACGTATACGTATCTGCTCAGTTAATTCAATAAATCATAGGAAATAAGATTGAGTTTTAATAGATAATAGCGAAACTCATCTATAACGTAGATTAGATTGTGAAAGATTAGATAATTGCGAAACTCATGAAAGTGTAAATTGAATTGTGAAAAATTAACAAAAGACATGAAAGACATTGGGGAACCGCCGGTTCTTAGAAGGTAGGTACAACTGTAAGTTGTGCCTGGCTTCTTAGTACCGTTGCGAGTGACACATAGCGGAAGCGTGTCTTGAATGTTTTTGTTGATTTTGAACAATTGAAAGAAGAGTATGAGGAGTTTCACAATTATCTATTGTGAAAGATAAACAAGAGGAGACAGCTATGAATAAAAAGTATAAAAGCAATTTTCTTCGACTGGGACGGAACCGCAGTGACATCAAGAACTGCGCCGGTTGAGGATGCAGTTGTTGCAATGAAGCCACTGTTACAGCAGGGAACAAAGCTCGTGATCGTAAGCGGGACAACTTACGATAAGATAGCAGGTGGGAAGTTCCATACTTATTTCACAGAGGAAGAGCAGAAGAATTTGTTCTTCGGACTGGGAAGAGGGGCATACAACTATCAGATCACGGACGATAGACCGGAAATTTTTCGCATCTATGATTCCAGACCAGGAAAGGATTGTTGAAAATCCATGATATCTGTTATGCAATCCATGTGAAATTATTGTGGGAATACGGACTGAAAACAGACATTGTATTCAGCCGTCCGAATTACTGCAAGATCGATCTTATGGTGGAAAACGACCGTGGAGACCAGCTTTTCATGCAGGGCGATGAGGTGGAACATTTACGCCAGATCTTAAAACAGCATGGTATCGAATCTGGATTGAAGGAACTGATCGGCATTGCAGAGCAGACCGGAGAGGAATTCGGACAGAGAGTATCGGCAACCTGCGATGCAAAATATCTGGAAGTTGGAATTTCCTGCAAGAGCGATAATGTGGATGTTTTTCTTGAGAGATTCAAAGCGGAGGAATCACGGCAGAGGACTGCTCATTCTGGGGCGATGAATTTATTGAGATCGAGCATGAGTTATATGGAAGTGACAGCTTTATGTACACAGAGAAATCAAAAGCAGGTGATTTCTTTGACGTGTCTGCTATCGAAGGAAAACGCCCGGAGGCGGTTATTGTGCTTGGTGGAGGCGTCCATACATTTTTAACATTTTTAAAAGAGCAGGCGTAAAAATTGAGAAGTTCCATGAATGGTTGGATATTTTAAATGGTATGTGTTAGTATGAGAGTGGGAATCATCAAAACAGGAGGCATTTGGAATGATTTTGTATCATGGAAGTAATGTAATTGTAGATCAACCGAAACTTATCAGGCAAAATCGATACCTGGACTTCGGTTTTGGATTTTATACTACCACTAACCGGGAGCAGGCAGTAAATTTTGCACAAAAAGTCACGGACAGACGGAAGATGGGAGAAGCAACATTAAACATCTATTCGGTGAATGAGGCAGTGGCTTTTCAGGAGTGCAAAGTACTGCAGTTTGACAGCCCGGATGAGGCATGGTTAGACTTTGTGGCAGCAAACCGTCAGGGAACGTATCAAGGAGAGAAGTATGATCTTATTTATGGTGCTGTTGCCAATGATGATGTGTACCGTACCATTACCCTGTACATGACGGGAGTGCTGGATAAAGAACAGACACTATCTTCTCTCAAAATACGCAAGCTGTTTAACCAACTGGTATTTGCAACAGAAAAATCCCTGCAATATCTGAAGTTTGAAGGGAGGGAACTTGTATGAATGAGAATCAGTTCAATGCAATGCTTGCAATCATTGTTCCACCTATCATCGAGCAGATCACGAAAAACAGTAATGTAGATGACAACAAGGCAATTTCAGGATTTTATCAGTCCAGACTTTATCAGGAACTTTCTGACGAAAATTCAAAGCTTTGGCATTACAGCCCTATGACATTGTATACCATGTATCAGGATGAACTTTTAACAGGCTCTTATGATTATCCGGAGGAGGCTTAAGTGATGAAAAAGGAATCAGATTTTGTGATTTACTGTATGGAAAGATATCGTTACTTCAAAGGCCTTTCCGGAGCGGGCAGCGAAGATTTTGAAAAATATGATATCTATGGATATATTATAAAATATTTCGAAGCCCTGCATACAATGGGAGACCATTGTATTGTGCAGATATTGATGATTATATTGCCGGTAGGTCAAAGTGAATCGGCTTTATTGCGGTAACTTTTCGGACTCATACCGGTATATTTTTTAAATAAAACGGAAAAATAGGCAGGGTCGTGAATGCCGACCGCATCTGATATTTCAAACGTTTTTTAAATCCGAGTGCTCTAACAGGTCTTTTGCTTTCTTGATTCTTAAATCTGTAATATAGGTGATGACAGAAGTTCCAACTTCCTTTTTAAAAATCCTGCTCAAATATGAGGCATTACTGTGAACGCTTTCTGCAATTGTCTCTAAAGTCATGTCATCCGTTAAGTGTTCATCAATATAATTGATTGCCTGTTTGATAAAAATGCTGTATTTAGGAGCGGTTTCGGCAGTATTCATGGAATCGTCTGCCGGAAGTTCAGTGGCTTTTGCTTTACGATATCTTTGATACAGCTCATTATTTTTCTTTGAAATTGGCTTTAACAAATATTGGGATACATGGTACTGGATTGCAGACTGTGCATACTCAAATTCCGCATAGCCGGATAAAATAACAGTTGTTATGTTCGGATGATTTTTGCAGATGTATCTGGAAAGCTCGATTCCATCGATCAGCGGCATTTTACGTCTGTGATCACAATGTCAATTTTATTTTCTTCAATGATTTTAATTGCTTCTTTTCCATTGCTGGCAGTTGCGTGCACCACGCAGTTAAAGGGATTCCCAGTCAATATATTGGGAAAGTGCTTTTTCTGATTAATACTTCGTCATCGACGATTAATAACTGGTAACTCATGATTCATCTCCTGTAAGTCTGTTTCTGTCAGATAATGGTATTTTAAATGTAATTTCCGTTCTTATGTTTGGGATACTTTGTATTTTTTAACTGGCTTTCCTCACCATACATAAGATATAAAACGGCGGTTCAGATTCTTTAATCCGACATGCGGATGGGAATGGACGGTATCACTTTTGGATTCTGCCACCGGACTGTCGAGCGAAAAACTCGGGATTGTTTCAAAGCCGACACCGTCATCGGCTACCGTAATGGATAAAAAGTTTTCTGATTTCTTTATTGTGATTTCTAACGTTCCGTCGGAAGGTTTTGGCTCAAGACCATGAACGTATGCATTTTCAATAAGTGACTGAATGCAGAAACAGGGGATGAGGCAATGTTCAATTCGAGGATCGATTGTCTGAATAACCTTGATTTTATCCTCAAAGCGCATTCTTTGCAAGTAATTATAATAATATACAAAATGAAGTTCTTCCTCTAACGGTATCGTGGTTGAGGTTCTGTAAATCGTCGAGGCTCTCAGAATTTCTCCGATTGCAATGACCATCTGGCTGATCTCAGGAATTATCAGTCATCTCCGCTTTCCATGTCAGTGTATTTAAAACGTTAAACAGAAAGTGTGGATTTAACTGCGATTGTAACGTTTTTATCTCAGAATCCTTTAACAAAAGCCGCTGTTCTAAAATATTATCGTGGTAGGAATGAATCTGGTCTAACATGTTATTGATTGCAGTCTGTAGTTCATTGAATTCTGAGTATTTTTCCAGACCATTTATTTTTTTTTGAGTAGTCACCCTGAGAGATTGCATTTATTTTTCAATCATCACATTGATAGGATGAACGGTCAGCCGGCTGATGAAAAAGACCATATAATACAGGTTGCGATAATTAAAAGTGTGACCGGTATATAGGAACTGAGGACATTATATACCTGTGACCGCAGTTGATCCTCCGGCGTCATAACAGTTGCGGTAATATTCAGCAGATCAATTTGATTTGACAGGGTCAGGTAGTTTCTGGAAGCAAAGGTAATATTTTTTAAATTGTGAGTTATGATACCTTCCCAATGCGGATTTTAAATCGTTGATTTCATTTTTCAGACGGATCTTCATAGCCAGAAATCATTGTAAATGCATCATTGTATAGAAAAATATGCCACCCATCTTCGATATTGGAAGTTAATTTATTGATCCACAGATTTTCGTCCACGGTGATGATCATAGTCCCCATAATATTTCCGGTTGCCAGATTATAAATAGAACGGACAAAATAGAGGTTATGGTTATCCGTTGAAGTAAAAACGGTAAGAGAGGGAGAGTTTGATAACATTTGCTGATAGACAGCCACATTTTCTGTCTGTGTAAGATCGGATTCATCTTTTGATAAATGAAATTCTTTTCCGGTTTTTGTAAATACATAGACAGAACGAATGTAATTTTTTTTCCCAGACGTTATTCAGCATAAGGACATAAGACATTTGTTTTCTACCAGGGAATAGTTGGATGGTTCCGTAGAAGTGGATTCCATAGAATCATAAATGGTATTGTTGGGTACCAAAAGACGGTATATGGAGTCAATCGTGCTGATATCGTCTGAAATAGAGGAAATCGTCATATTACTTTCCTGATACATGAGAGTCTGGAAATTCAGGGTTAACTCTTTATACGTTTTCTGTAGAAATAACCCTGCACTGATGGAAGTGATCAGGGCAATTGTCAATGTGATTAAAAAGGAAGTCTGGGTAGAAAGTTTTCTGCTTTTGTTATAAGTTTTCATAGTATGTTTCGCCTTGTGTTTTTCGTAATTAGGTTCATCATAACGCATGATTGTACAAAAAGTAAAAATAATAAATAAAAAGATAAAAAATTCTATTTTATACACAAATAAAATCCGTATAATTTTAGGTGTAAGGAAAAATTAAACAAAAGTTGGAGGGAAAACAATGAAAAAAAAGAGTGATAAGTACTTTGTTATGTGCGACAATGCTGGTCGGCATGATTACAGGATGTGGTTCTAATAATACAGAAAGTGCAGGAAACACATCTTCCAATGCGGCTTCGACAGAATCAGGCGATGGAGAGAAGGTGGTCCTGAATGTGATCAATTATCATGTAGGAACCGATTATGCGGCAGATTATTATTCGTATCTGTTTGACGCATTTCAGCAGACAGAGGAAGGAAAAAAATGTTGAGTTCAAATTTGAGGAAATTCCAACAACAGATGCATACAATCAGAAAATTAAATTATTGATTTCAAGTGGTGACCTGCCAGATATCGTATTTAATGGTGGTAACAATATCACAGCGTTGGCAGACAGAGGCAGGAAAAGTTACAGACCTGACACCATATCTGGACAATGATCCAGAGTGGAAAGCAATGTTTGATGAGAAGGATTTGGAGTTTAACTCTTATGAGGGAAAAGTATATGGTATTCCTGTTTCAAAGGAAATTTCCTATATTTACTATAACAAAGATTTGTTTGCTGAAGCTGGTCTGGAGGCACCGGACGTTGCATATGAGACATGGGATGAATTCTTTGATGCATGTGACACTTTAAAATCTAAAAATATTACTCCGGTCAGCATGGACACAGCAGATCTTGGATGGCTTTCCAACCTCTGGTACAGCGGACTTATCGGAACAAGCGGTGAGGAAGGAAATGAGTTTATGAACACAGCTTATCCAACCGATTATAATGTTCCGGTTGTAGAGGAAGCAACAGAGCAGCTCCAGAAAATGTTAGAGAACTATACAACATCAGATGCAGCAGGCGGAAAGTACGATACAATGGCAACACATTTCTTTAATGGAGAAGTTGCAATGTTACCAAACGGTCCGTGGATGATTCCAGATTTCAACAGCACAGAAAAAGCACCGGAAGGATTCTATGACAAAGTAGGTATCATGCTTCTTCCAGTGCAGGTTTGGAGAGTGTATCAACACCAGGTGATATGGTTGGAGCATCCGATCCGAAAAAGATTGAAGCAGCAGTGGCATTCCTGAAATTTGAGACAACAGCAGAAAATCAGCTCAAAGCACTGGAAATGGCAGGATTACAGCCTGTATCAAGCAATATTGAAGTTCCGGACAGCTTAAAAGAATCTGATCCATTGATGGCAGAGGTTCTTGAAATTCAGTCAAAAGCAAAATATACATACGGACAGAATCAGGCATACTGGTATCAGAATGTAATTGATACATTCTCGAATCAGTTACCGGAATTAGCTTATGGAAATATTACAGCAACAGAATTTTGCGAGAAACTCACAGAATCTGCACAGAAAAATTAATAATATTATAGTCTGATGAAAGGTGCTGTCTTTGCAATGGTACAGCACCTTTTTTGAAAGGAGAAATCATAGGATGAGTACAAAAAGGAAAAAAAGGATGGATCATAGCGTTTGTATTACCCTGTGTGGTATTGTTTTGTCTCGTATATGCGATTCCATTTATCATGGTAATCACCACATCGTTTTGTAACTATACATTAACGCAGGCACCGGCTTTTCAGGGGTTGGAAAATTTTAAAATAATTTTTGCCGATTATGACTTTGTGGTATCCATTGTGAATACATTAAAGTGGGTTTTGATACAGTCTACAATCCATGTGACATTCGGTTTTGTGATGGCACTGATTCTTCGGAGAAAACCAAAAGGATGGAAATTTGTAAGAGTTGCCTATGTGATTCCGAATATCATCCCGACGGCTGCTACAGCAGTTATGTTTTCACTTCTGCTAAACCCATCTTTTGGAATTGTCAAAATGATTTATGAAAAACTGGGACTGAATACCTCTCAGGGTAGTAAATTTATTTGGAAACTCCGAGTATGCATTTCTGACAGTAACAGCAACCTGGGTATTTTATTCGGGATTTAATATGTTGATCTTCTTGGGAGAAATGGGTGCGATCAGCCCCGACATTTATGAAGCCGCTATGATCGATGGAGCAACCGCAGGACAGGCAGACCGGTATATTACCATACCGTTAATGAAAAATGCATTTGGAACATGCGTCATTTTAGCTTCCGTTGCGATGGTATCCCAATTCGATATCATTTATATGACAACAAAAGGCGGACCGGGAAATGCGACACTCAATCTGCCGATGTATCTGTACAAGATTATTACGCTGGAAAATAATTATGGAAAGGCAAATGCGGTAGGTGTCGTGCAGATTTTACTTGGCTTACTGTTAGTCATATTAATTCAGAAGTTATTCAATCAGAAGAAAGAATTACAGGAGGCATAATATGGAGGCAAATGAAAAGAAAACGGGTGGAACTTTGAAAAAAATCCGTCTGTACTGACCAGTGGTATTTTAAAAGTATTAAAATATCTTTTTCTCATAGTGATTATTGTAATCTCGATTGGACCGATCGTATGGGCATTTTTAAGTTCATTTAAAACTTATGCAGAAATCAATGCATCTGCGCTTAGTCTGCCAAAACAATTTAATTTGAAAAATTACATTGACGCATTCCGGTATGCTCCGATACAGAAATACTTTTGAACAGTATTATCGTTGTTGGAATGAGCGTGGTTGTAACCGTGTGTGTGGTGGCAATGTGCGCTTATATCGTGGCAAGATATAACTTTAAACTGAAAACGGTTCTGATTCTTATGATTTCAGCATCCCTGATGCTTCCGGCGCAGAGCAATTTCACAACCATTGTTTTCCATGTTTAAGGCACTTGAATCTATGATACCAAAATCGGACTGATTATTGTATATGCTTTGCAATGGGAATTCCAATGTCGTTTTTGTAATGACAAGCTATTATAAAACAATTCCGGTGGCGTTAGAGGAATCGGCATACATAGATGGAGCAACTTTTCTTCAGACATTTTTTAAAATCGTATTACCACTGGCAAAACCGGGATTAGCAACAATTGCGATCTGTTTCAGTTCATTAACACATGGAATGAATTCTATTTTGCATTGATGCTGACCAGCGGAGATACGGCAAGAACAGTGCCGATCGCATTAAATTATTATCTTGGAACTTTTGCCAATAATTATTCGGCACTGTTTGCCGCAGTGATTATCACAGTTCTTCCGACCATTATTGTATTCATTGTATTACAGAAACAGGTTATGGAGAGTCTGACAGCAGGCGCTGTGAAGGATGATCTGAGATTGCGTATCAATTGGTAAAGTAAAACTTCGATTAAAACTGAGAATGTCACGTTCACAGAGTGCCTGTGGACGTGACAATTTGAGCTATGGAGGAAGCAATTATGGAATTTAAGAAACCAATTTATCCGATCGAACAATGGAATATCACGGAGACGGAATTCAAAAAAAGAAAATAATTATAGGAACGAGACAACATTTGCGCTGTCCAATGGCTACATTGGCACAAGAGGAACTTTCGAGGAGGCATATCCATTTGATGTGGATACCGGCTTGGAAGGAAACTTCGTCAACGGCTTTTATGAGAGCAATGAGATCCGCTACGGGGAGGCGAATTTCGGTTCGCCGCTTTTGAGCCAGTCATTATTAAATCTGCCGAACACTGAAAGAAATCCACGTCATTTTGGATGGCGAGGAGTTCACTATGGAACAGGGCGAAGTGAAAGAGTACACAAGAATTCTTCACATGAAGGATGGTATTCTGGAACGGAAGTTGACATGGACAGCTCCGAGTGGGAAAGTGACGGAGATCCACATTTTCCGTCTTGTTTCATTTGCCAGAAAAAATATTATGGCGATCCGCTATCAGGTGAAGTCGGTCAATTATGCGGGAACGGTGGAGTTTGTGTCAAAAATGCAGGCAGATGTGGAAAATCACACAAGGAAAACAAATCCAATCGTGGACTATGGTCCATTCGGACGGAGACTTGATCTAGATAAGGTAACAGTGGAAAAGGATACCGCCTACTATGAGGGAACAACAAAGGGCAGTCATTTGACCATGGCATGTGGAAGTTCCCATGAGTTATGGTGTGATGGACAGAAAGTGACGGATGTGAACTGGATGGCAGAAGCAGGAGAAATGGATACAATTTCGAATGCTTCCATGCAGGTAAAAGAGGGAAAGTGCGTGACACTCGATAAATTTATCTGTTATTCGACCAGCCTTGACATGGAGAAAGAGAAACTGGAAGTTTTTGTGCAGGACGAGCTTGCGGCTGCAAAGAGTGAAGGCTATGAGAAGCTCAAAGAACAGCAGAAGAATTATATGCAGGATTTCTGGAAGACAGCAGATGTAGAGATCAAGGGAAATGAGGAATTACAGCAAGGCTTACACTTTAACCTGTTCCACATCATCCAGTCTGCCGGACGTGACGGCAGAACCGGAATGGGAGCAAAAGGCCTTTCCGGGGAAGGCTACGAGGGACATTATTTCTGGGATACCGAGATGTATGTACTTCCGGTTCTCATCTTTACAGAGCCGGAGACTGCAAGAAAGCTGTTAGATTACCGCTATGCGACACTGCCACAGGCGAGAGACCGCGCGAGAATTCTTGGACATATGAAAGGAGCACTCTATCCGTGGAGAACGATCAATGGTGAGGAGGCTTCCACTTATTATCCGCTTGGCACAGCGCAGTATCATATCAATGCGGATATTTCTTATGCATTGTCACTCTATCTTCAGGTGACAGGGGATGTGGATTACCTGAAAGAAAAAAGGTGCGGAGATTCTGATCGAGACTGCCAGAGTATGGGCAGATGTCGGTTCTTTTTGCGGAGTGCAAAGGTGGAAAATACTGTATCTGTGATGTGACCGGGCCGGACGAATACAACGTGTTAGTTGACAATAACTTCTACACCAACCTGATGGCGAGAGAGAACCTGCGGGATGCGGTTGGAGCAGTGGAATACTTAAAAGAGCATGCACCGGAGGATCTTAAGAGACTGGAAGAGAAACTGGACTTCTCTGGGAGGAGCTGGGACTTTGGCGTGAGATCATCGAAAAGATGTATTTCCCATACGACGAGAAGCGGCAGGTGTATCCGATGGATGACGGTTTTATGATGCGGAAACCGTGGGATGAAAATAAGATTCCACCGGAGAAGCGTGCATGGCTGTATGAGAATTACCATCCGCTGTTTATCATGCGCCACCGCATGTCAAAACAGGCAGACGCGATCCTTGGCATGTACTTGCATAACGATCTCTTTACCGAAGAAGAAATCCGTAGAAACTACGACTTCTATCAGGAAGTTACCCTGCATCATTCTTCTTTGTCCACCTGTATTTTCGGAATCGTGGCATGTGACATCGGCTATCTGGATGAAGCATATAAATATTTCTCACAGTCTGCAAGAATGGATCTCGATGATTACCACAACAACTTCTACGCGGGAATCCATGCCGCCAACATGGCAGGAACACGGCAGGCGATCGTTAATGGATTCGCAGGTGTGCGTTGTCAGAATGGTGTGTTGAAATTCAAGCCGACCATCCCGAAAGAGTGGGAGGAATATGCATTCCGGCTGAAATTCAAAGGAGCACTTCTGGAAGTGCGTATTACGAAGGATGAGGCGGAGTTCACGCTGTTGGAAGGCGGGAGATTTCATTTACGGTGCGAGGTAAGGAAGTTGTGCTGAAAGAGTGGGGGAGACTTATACATACCAGCTTAATTGATTCAATGAGTTATAGGAAATAAGATTAAGTTTCGCAAATGCGTAGATAATAAAGAGGAGACAGCTATGAATAAAAAGTATAAAAAGCAATTTTCTTCGACTGGGACGGAACCTCAGTGACATCAAGAACTGCGCCGGTTGAGGATGCAGTTGTTGCAATGAAGACCACTGTTACAGCAGGGAACAAAGCTTGTGATCGTAAGCGGAACAACTTACGATAAAATAGCAGGTGGGAAGTTCCATACTTATTTCACGGAGGAAGAACAGAAGAATCTGTTCTTCGGACTTGGAAGAGGGGGCATATAATTATCAGATCACGGACGGCAGACCGGAAATTTTCGCATCAATGATCCCAGATCAGGAAGGATTGTTGAAAATCCATGATATCTGTTATGCAATCCATGTGAAATTATTACGGGAATATGGGTTGAAAACAGACATCGTATTCAGCCGCCCAAATTACTGCAAGATCGATCTTATGGTGGAAAGTGACCGTGGAGACCAGCTTTTTATGCAGGGCGACGAAGTGGAGCATCTGCGCCGGATTTTGAAACAGCATGGCATAGAATCCGGATTAAAGGAACTGATCGATATCGCAGAGTCGACCGGAGGAAATTCGGACAGAAAGTATCGGCAACCTGCGATGCCAAATATCTGGAGGTTGGAATTTCCTGTAAAGAGTGACAATGTCGATGTTTTCCTTGAGAGATTCAAAGCGGAAAGAATTACAGCAGAGGACTGCTCATTCTGGGGTGATGAATTTGTTGAGATTGAGCATGGGCTGTATGGAAGTGACAGCTTTATGTACACAGAGAAATCAAAAGCAGGTGATTTCTTTGACGTGTCTGCGATTGAAGGGAAACCGCCCGGAGGCAGTGAAGGTGCTCGGTGGAGGCGTGGAGACGTTTTTGACCTTTTGAAAGAACAGGCATAAACAGACTGTAGAATAGTAATTTGCTAAAGAAGCGCAAGTTCCGTCAGAGGGTGCTGGTTCTGGCGCTTTTGCTTTTTATAGAAATTGCTATGCGTATTTATCTTTTTTGCTTGCACAAATCACAAATATCTTTTATAAACACTTGACATATGTATCATTTGTATTATAATAATTAATACAAATGATACATATTCTATGCAATAGGAAACTTCATTCTATTATATAAAAAACATTCCGCAAGGATGTACAACTCATGAAGACGAACACATAGCAACGTTATTCGCTCATGCAGGAAAATGTGTATCGGCAGACCCTTTATTTTAGAAAGACTTCAATATTCATCTAACAGAAACGCGGGAGAAAGGAGAACCTCACATGATCATATCCATCAATGAGATGTCAGAAATCCCAATTTATCAGCAGATCCGAAACCAGATTGTGCAGGGGATTTCCGATGGAAGACTATCGCCGGGAGAACAGCTTCCAACCGTCCGCGGGCTTGCAGAAGAGATCGGGATCAATTCCATGACAGTCAACAAAGCCTATAGTCTGCTCAAACAGGAAGGCTATATCTTCGCTGACCGCAGGAGCGGCGCAAGGGTGCGGAAAGAATTTGCGGTGACGAAAAGAGCTTTCGGAGAAATCAAAGGAATTGTTGCAGCAGATCATCTCGGAAGCGAAAGTCAGCGGCATGACGAAGGAAGAATTTTTTGAAATCTGCGGGAAGCTGTATGAATAAAATACGTAGTGATTTGATGAACAATTGCGAAACTCCTGAAAATCTAAATTGAAAGAAGAGTATGAGGAGTTTCGCAAACGCCAATTACAATCCAGCTTTGAAAGGAGAAAAACTATGATCGTAAACATAATTATGTTTTTCACAATGTATCGGTTTTATTAGTCCTCTATTTTTGTTTCCGAGGACAGTATCAGTATGCAGATGGCTGCCTGTTTGCAGTAAACATGAAACCGGAGTGGATCAAGGAACCGGAGGTGGCAGCAATTGTGGAAAAGTTCCGCAGAGAGATGAAACAGTATTTTATTTTTCTGCTGATCGTTCCGCTTAGCAGTTTCCTGACAAAATACATATCCATCCAGCTTACAATCTGGATGATGTGGATATTGCTTGCAATCGTATTGCTGTGTCTCCCGCTGGTGCATGCGAACAACGGATTGAAAAGATGGAAAACGGAACATTGTCTGTATGAAACGGAGAAGATGGAACACCGCATCGAATTGAAAGCAGTCGGAAAAATCAGAAGAGTAAAATTTCTGCCATTTTTTCCTGCCGAATCTGGCGGCATTACTGCTTGCACTTGTGCCGGTATGGGCAAAGAGTTTCAATCCGGCTTTGGAAAAAACAATAGAATTAAGCAGTGTAGGGTGGCTTACAATTGTTATGTGGCTATGCGGAGTGGCACTGACTGCTGTAGCAGTCTGGATGGACAGACAGCCGACAGCGGTGATAAATAATGACAGTGACGTAAACCTGAATTATACAAGAGCAAGAAAAATATCTGGAAAAATTTTTGGCTCATCGTACTCTGGCTGAATACGGCATTTGCGGCAGTAATCTGGCGGCATCTTTTCTGGCAGATAATATGGGATGGATGATTTTGACAGGCGGCATGGTGTATGCACTGGCAACACTGCTTTTATGTATTCCGTTAATGAAACAGTTAAGGAAAATTGAAGCAGTCTACGAAGCAAAGCGTGAGCTGAACGATAACGCTGATGACGACAGGCACTGGATCTGGGGAATCTTCTACTACAATCCGGCAGACAGACACAGCATGGTGCCAAAGAAAGTCGGAATGGGAACGACTATGAATCTGGCAACACCGGTTGGAAAAGGAAGTGCTATTTTGGGCGCAGTGGTACTTATGGTGACGATTCCGGCAATGTGTATCTGGCTGATCCTTGACGAATTCACACCGATCCGGCTTGCGGTAGAAGATGAGATACTTTACGCAAAACATTTGAACGTAGATTATGAGATTCAGGTGGAAGATATTGAACATGTCGAGAAAATCACAGAGCTTCCGTCCTGGAGTAAATCAAGTGGAACTGCGATGGATACGTTGGAAAAAAGGAACCTTTTTCATAAGAAATGTTGGAAAATGCGAGGTCTTTTAAACCCGGAAAACACAGAATTTCTGCATTTTTCTGCAGATGGAACAGACTATTATATGAGTGGATCTGACGATGCGCAGACGGAAGAAATCTACCAGATCATACAGAGCCGGGAATAACAGGAAGGAAAGAAAATGAAGTATTACATGGCACCGATGGAGGGGATTGACCGGCTATATTTACCGTAACGCATATCAGAAATATTTTCATGATATCGACCGGTACTTCACCGTTTATCACAAATAAAAAACTGGATTTTAAAGTGAAAAAGGACATTGATCCTGAGCATAATCAGGGTATGGAAGTTGTTCCGCAGATCCTGACAAATCAGCCGGACGATTTTATTTCGATTGTAAACCAGTTGAAGCAATATGGTTATGATGAGGTGAATTTAAACCTCGGCTGTCCGTCCGGAACGGTGGTGGCAAAAACAGAGGGCTGGATTTCTTGCAGTACCGGATGAGCTGGACAGTTTTCTTGATAAAATTTTCAATGCATGTGACTGCAAAATCTCCATCAAAACCAGAGTCGGAAAAGATTCGCCGGACGAGTGGGAGAATCTCCTTGCGATTTATGAGAAATATCCGTTATCGGAGTTGATCGTCCATCCAAGGATCCAGAAGGATTTTTATAAATATACGCCACGCATGGAAACCTATCAGTATGCAGCAGAGCACAGCAGACATTCACTTTGTTTCAATGGGATATTCATTCGGTCGGGGCATACGGGCGGTTACGGCAGACATTTCGGAAACAGAAAAAGTCATGCTTGGCAGAGGTATTTTTGCAGGATCGGGCTGGTCGGAGAGAACTTCCGGATGGTGGAGGCTCAGTTTGCGGCCTAAAGATACGGGTACACTGGTTGGAAACAAAAAGTGCAATGTAGTGGACAAGCAGACACTCCGCGCATTCCATGATGATATCTGTGATGGTTACAAAGGCGTGATGTCCGGCGACCGCAACACGTTATTTAAAATGAAAGAACTCTGGTGCTATATGAGTAAGAGTTTCACGAATCCGGAGAAGTATCTCAAGAAGATCAAAAGACGGAACGCCTTGCAGAGTACTATGTGATCGTGGATACACTGTTCCGGGAGCAGGAACTGCGGCAGGAGTGGTCATAGATCAGTTTCAGATAAATCTCATCACGTTCATCCTGGCTGATTCGAGATAATGCTGGTGATGCGGTAGGGAGAATGAATATAAATATCCATTAAAAGTGCTGGCGGAGTTCCCTGTTTCCATGCATGGTAGCAAATGTTTTCTGAGGAATGACAACTGATGCAGTCTTCTTGTGTGGTGTGAACTGCGGCAGTTTTGACGATCGGTATGCCTGCGAGCGGTTGAGCGGTTTCGTGACAGGTTGTTTTCGTGAAAATATATTCGCTTTCCTCCGGGGACCGCTCATTGAAAATATGCCTGTAGTGCATCCTTTGCAGTGGCATTAAAGAACATTGTTTCGTTTCCAGTTTTTGTTCGTGGATCAAATATGGTCGTAAAAAGCTTTAGGTGGAAGTTGTATACAGATGACCATTTTAAAAAGATAATAGATCACACAATACGGAGTGCAGTATTTAAACCGAGGACAATGAGTGTATAATTGCGGACATTCGGTTTTCATCTGCATAATACATACGGAATAATATAACTCGTCCTCTTTTCTGATTGTTGCGTTTCCCATGAGAATTACCTCCACGAAATTCATGATAAATTGTGCAGTTTCTGCACTTTGACATCCACAGTTATATCCAAAATGACTGTATATACAACGTATAAATCGTGAAGTAAATAAAAAATGCAACATTTCTTGCAAAATGTTGCATTTTGTTTACAAGTTCTATATCGGATATTCATTCGGAAACTTTACCCCTGAAATAAAATTTTTTATCAGATTTTCTCATGAACAGATTTTCTCATGATTTTTTATTACCTGTTTTCCTTCCAACATTTTAGACTACTTTTGGAAAATACGGCTGAAAAGCTGGAAAGAATATTTTTATTGCAGATACATTATTTAACAATGAAAATCCGCATGTTTCATGTCGAAAATGCAACATTTCTGTGAATTCTGTTTGCAAAATCATAGATGTGATTACAAAAACATGGTACGGGAGAGTAACAAGATTGCTCAAACTTTCATTAAAACAGGGTAGATATTTAAACATTGGCGATAAGATCCGCGTGGTATATGCCAGGCGCCGGAAATCATATCAGGCTTCTGGTGCGGTTTTCGAGAGAGATGTCAATATTGCCGGAATAAAACAGAAACAAACCAGGCGCAGGAAAAAGATACTAAATATGCTGAGCCAGGGAATTTCAGAAGCACAGGCAGAGATTAAAGATTTATGGAATGAACGCATGAAAGCAGGCAAAAAGAGATGCAGAAAAGATAGAAAAAGTAGTTTTGCATCACACAATCATCTGGTAATAGGCAGGGCAAAACCCAGGACGTTCTGTTTGTTATAAATAAGCCGGGGAACGGATTCCCCGGAGAAAAAACATAATAGCTCATCAAAAAGATGAGA
>VOFB01004247.1_pt1 | contig 29289 bp, 43 predicted proteins | sample 5384141 | NCBI WGS metagenome assembly VOFB01 (sample SAMN12384721, study PRJNA508395) | human gut metagenome | isolation source: healthy gut A | host: Homo sapiens | reverse complement strand
ATCCAGAGCTACCTGGTCATTGCGGCTTCTTCCTGTGTGCAGCTTCTTTCCGGCGTCTCCGATGCGGTCGATCAGGGTTTGCCTCCCACGAAGCTGTGGATATCCTCATACCCGCTGCCAGATTGCCTGCTTCCACGTCTGCAAGGATAACTGTCCAGTCCTTCTGTGATCTGATCTTTCTTCCTCTGTCAAAACCCTGTTTTGCCAAGCATGGCAACATGTGCCTTGCTTCCACGGATATCCTGTCTGTAAAATTTGATCAAAGGAATGGATGCGTTAAAATTATATACAAGTTTGTCCGTTTCTTTTTGTAAAACGGCCTCCCCAATAACTGTGCCATATTGATTCTTCCTCACTTTTTTTTGCGGCAGAACTGTTTCTCCGGACATACACGAGCTCGTCTCCCGGACGTCTGCACTTTTCTGTGTTAGTGTAACATATTTTATAAAAATGCAAGTTTTTCATAATTATACGTTTGCTGTTCAGCCGTTGTTACTGTTCACTGGTTCTCAGTAACCAGCCGTTCTCTGTCCATGGCTTCTTCTTTGAAAATACACAGCCGCAGTAATCGATGCTCGCACAGAGCATGCTCATGAGACAGTTCAATATGAACGCTTGTAGCCATTCTTTTTCTTAAAACCGAAGTCAGATGTGGCACTTTATAGATTTCTGCCAGCTCCTCACCGATCTCATTGATCTTTCTGTGCATTTTTCTCTAGAGGACTGATACTAAGGTTGTGGTGAAATCAATCATATCCTCCCTCCTTCCTGCCAGCTTTTGCCGCCTCTTCCATCCGCAGGCGGTAACACCGAAAAGCACCTCTCTCCTCCTTCCGGAACATCTTCCAGGCCTTTTGCCAGCTCATAAAACTCCTCCGGGTCATACCGTCCCTCCACCAGCGTTACCGGATGTACAAACTCCATCTCCCCGATCCAGGCGGCGGATCTCAGCCACGCGGTGTGAATATTCCTCCACCGGTGCGATATTGGGATTATAAAAAAATATCGTAATCTCAAAATACTGCGACAGGTATTCCATCACATAGCTACTGCATGGCGCAGGCATGCAGAAAAAGTCTGGGGGTTTCCTTCCTTCTGGTTTCTTTCAATCAGTTTATCCAGTTCTTTCTGGTAGTTTCTCTTGTTCAATGTTTGTAATTCCTTTCTCTATGACTGTTTTCAGGCAGACAGCAAAGTATACATCTGCCATTGGCCTTCTCCTGTTTCAGACATATGATAATATTATACCATTATCTACGAAAAGGAGGCAATATCCATGAATCCTTGTCCTGAAAGTGCGGGACGTGTGTCTCTCCTATCACACATTGTCCGGTGAGACACCCGCCCTTTCTCATATATCCTTTGATCTGATGCCCGGTGAATTCCTGTCCATTGTAGGACCTTCCGGATGCGGAAAATCCACTCTTCTGAATCTCATTGCCGGCCTGCTCCTCCGGAACACGGTTCCATTACTCTGGGAGGCCGGCCGGTATCCTCCGGCAGTGCCGCTGTAGGATATATGCTCCAGAAGGATCATCTTCTGGAATGGCGGAGCATCTACAAAAACATCCTTCTCGGCCTGGAGATCCGGAAAAGAGCTCACACCTGAAAAGCTGGCACATGCAGAAGCCCTTCTTCAGACCTACGGTCTGGACCGTTTCCGTGATGCCCGCCCTTCCCAGCTTTCCGGCGGTATGCGCCAACGTGCCGCTCTGATCCGGACCCTGGTGCTGGAACCGGAGCTCCTTCTTCTGGACGAACCATTTTCCGCTCTGGATTACCAGACCCGCTTAAATGTCAGTGATGATATCGGAAAAATCCTCAAAAGCTCCGGCAAGCCTGCGATCCTGGTCACTCATGACATCTCCGAAGCCATCAGTATGGCCGACCGGTACTGATCCTTTCTGCACATGTCCTGCCACTGTACGAAAGATCATTGATATCGATCTGGATATCAGCGACCGCACTCCCTCCTCCAGAAATGCTCCGGATTTTAAGAAATATTTTAACATCATATGGAAGGAGCTCAATGAAAATGCCTGATATGTCCAGACAGCAGAAACTATATCTTGCACGGCAGAAAAAAAAAACACATTATCCTGGCTGCACGGACACTTCTTTTTGTTCTGTTTATGGGACTTTGGGAAATATCCTCTGATCTTGATGGATCGATTCCTTTATCTTCAGCAGTCCTTCCTGATCGCAAGACCTTTCTTTCCATGTGCAGGATCAGTCCCTGTTTGCACATATTGCCGTGACACTGGCAGAAACTCTTGTCAGTTTCTTTTTGTTGTGATCCTGGTGTAGGAACCGCAGTACTTCTCTGGTTACTCCCGACGGATCGCACGGATCCTGGAGCCATGTCTGGTGGTACTGAACAGTCTCCGAAATCTGCTCTGGCCCTCTTCTGATCGTATGGCTTTTTGGTGCCAACGAACGTTACCATTGTAGTCGCCGGCATGTCTGTAGCCATCTTCGGCTCCATCAATCTGTACTCCGGTTTCTGCCAGGCAGATCCGAAAAGCTGAAGCTGATCGAAACTCTGGGGGACACAAAAAGGAAAAAGCTTTGAAGATCGTCCTGCCCTCCTCCGTTCCTCTTATCCTGAGTGTGATGAAGGTCAACATCGGGCTTTGCCTGGTAGGCGTGATCATCGGAGAATATCGGTGCCCGAAAAGGCCTGGGATACCTGATCATTTACGAAGCCAGACATTCCAAGACTTTACATGGGTCCTGATGTCCATTGTGATCCTCTGCATCATTGCCATGCTGCTGTATTTTGCACTTTATCTTATTGAAAAACAGGTCCGGAAGCATTAGCTGTAAAAGGGCGTGTAAAAATGATCTCTCATTTTTTACACGCCTCTTTGCTCTTATAACCTTTGTTTCAAAAGTTTTCCCACGGCAAAGGCCGTGCATAATAAAACCCTGAATCTCATCGCAGCTCAGGCTTCGCAGGATCTCCACCTGTTTTGCTTTTCTCCACGCCCTCGGCAAGAACCTTCATTCCAAGGCTGTGTGCCAGCGAAATGGTATGACGGATCACCTGCTGCCCACGAAAATTCTCTATGTAATCGATCAGACTTTTATCCAGCTTCAGAGTATCGAATGGCAACTGGTTCAGGCTTGTCATAGATGAATAGCCGGAGCCAAAATCATCCATATGCAGCTCGAATCCTGCATCCACCATCTTCTCTATGAGCTTACTGATCCGATCATTATACAACGCAGCAGTTTCTGTCAATTCAATGGGAACAGAAGAAAACGGAATGCCATTTTCTTCCACGATCTTCACATAACGACAGATCATATTATCGTAATGGATACTGGCACGTGACAGATTCACCGAAATCGGAAGTATCTTTTTCCCTGATCTTATACGTTCCCCCTGGATGCTGCATACCTTTCGGAAAACATATTCATCAAGGCGTACGATCAGACCATCCTTCTCAAAAAGAGGGATAAATTCTCCCGGCGAAACCATAGTTCCTTCCGCTCTCTTCCAGCGCACCAGTGCCTCCGCCCCAACGATTTCTTCTGTCTCCACACTGTATTTCGGCTGCAGGTAGACTACGAATTCTTCATTGCGTATAGCCTCCACGAAAGCATTCTCCATCTGTCCGTTACGGATATGCCTCTTTCTCATCTCATCATCATAAAAAGCGATCTGGTGCTCATAGTCATCCCGGATACTCTTCATGGCCAGAAAAGCCCTGTCACAGATCAGGGTAAAAGGCAGTGTCTTATCCACATTCTCATAGACCCCATAGTTGACCACCAGATTAGGAATCGGTGCTCCACTCTCGACCCTGTGGATAAATTTCTCCATATCTGCCCTACGGATCTCTTTCTTTCCATATATGATGGCTACAAACTGGTCTCCTCCATATCTGCCCACCGTCCCGTAGCGAACCTGATTTCTATACGTATCTCCCAGATAAGTAAGAACCTGATCACCGATCTTCTCTCCATAGGTTCCATTGATCCATTTAAAGTTCTTTATATCTGCCACCACCACATGAAAATCCTGATTCGTATTAAAGCGCATCAGCGTCTTTGCATGATGGAAAAAGGCCTGTCTGATATAAAGCCCTGTAAGATCATCATATTCCAGAGCTGAGAGTACCATCACGGACTCTCTCTCAGCTTGATCACATTGTTGATCTTACTTTTTAATATACGGACATTATACGGTTTCCGTACAAAATCCACTGCTCCCAGTTCCAGACATCGCACCTCATCCTCCAACCGGTTACTTCCGGTTATGATGATCACAGGCACAGAGGTCAGCATCACATCATCACGGATCAGCTCCAGAAACTGAAATTCATCACATACCGGCACACTCATATCAAGAAGAATTGCAGAAAGGGTTTTGTAATTCTCAGACAGACGCTTCATCCCTCTGCTTCATTCATCGCAGAGATAACCTCAAAACTGCCCTCCAGATGTTCTGTAAGCGCTTTCCGATCCGTCTCGTCATTCACTACAATAAGAAGTTTTCTTCCGGATGCTGTTCCTCCTGGTTCCAGTATGGCCTCCATCTCACTGTACCGTACATCCATATCCTCATTGGCAAAAGCAAACACCACGGTCTGAAAATCCTCAGCCGTTCCTACCCTGGCACATTTCACATAGAAATATTCAATCCTCCGTTGCTTCGGCGTACACGATAATGTACCATCAACTGGGGAATCCTTGTAAGACGTTGGCATATCTTCTCAAAATCCATCATCTGATGCATCCGGATCCTGTCCTCTGCCGCAACACTGCTCTCAATATAAATATCCATGATCTTCTCATAGGATTCATCACTGCGAAGTCCCTCCTCCACATAAGCTCCACTCTGCCCCTGGAAGCGGCATACCTGGACCTTATGAGTCTCTCTGTCAACAGAGTAGATATTGATAAAATTTTTTCCGAGAACATTAATGATCCCCCATAAGAATCGGATTCTCCATCATTCCGCTGCTGATCTCATCATTCGTCTCTGTATCCGAAAAAAACAAGGGCATGTCCTGTCCCGCCGGTTCCAGCGGAATCTCCACAGCATCAACCGAACGCAGGATATTCCGTCCCGGTTCCAGAATAATTCTTCGGACCTTTGATCCCGTTAACGACCGGACAGATCTCACAGGGAGTTTCTCTGTTTCTCAGACAGTGATAGCATTTCTCGCCCCTCTTCAGCTGCGGATAGATCTCACGTGCTGCCAGGTTATAGCTGATAATCTTATAATCCTCATCTATGACATACATTCCCCCGATGCATTTTTCCCCACGAGCATCACCTCCTGATTCAAAATTTCTCGCGATCCTTCGTGACAGTTACTGTCTCAAAATCCTTAAATATTCCTTCATTATATACGATTTTTCTGATAACTGCAATTATCTTTCGTATTATTTTTTCATATTGGTTTTATTATATTTCGGTTATCAGCGCATCTGAAAAGATTTCCCCCTGAGCGGAACCCCCGGCAAGCTCCGCAAAGCCTTTTGATCCCGGAATCTGCTATGGATACCGCACTCTCCACATGATTGAAATCTGTGGCACTGTAATCAAACAGGATATTTCCTGTGCTTCAAACTCCTCGTCCGTTCCCAGAAAAAAGAATCTCATAGGCATACAGTCAAAGGCCTGATCTCATATCCCACATCACCCTGGGGCAGTTCCCTGCCGTCAAGCTTCTGAAACGCCTCCCTCAATTCCTTTTCATGGCCGGAAAATGTAGCACTGAACACATCCGTCTCTCCGATCTGATACGCCGGCGCAAATGGTCTTGCATTCCTGAGATCTGCAAAAGGGGACCCACTTATCCATAATAAAAGCCCCTCTTTCGCATACCCCAGAAGCGTATAAATATTCAGCATCTCCGTAGTATCCGGTTCTCTCTGTCCATCCAGTATGTTTTTTTGCAGCAATGATTCTGGGTTAAAGACTGGCGGTCGTGGCAGCCGTCTGCATGATCTTACCAATAAAGTGGCAAAGCCGGCCGTTTCATACGGCGGTAAATATCGTATCATAGACTTCCCCCTCAGTAACTGTGCCAACAGTGGCGTCGATGTAGTAGGCGTACTTACACAGTATGAGTCAGCCGAGCTGAACAGTTATGTTGCAGCCGGTGGACGTTGGGGCCTTGATGCTAAGGACAGCGGAGTTTATGTACTTCCTCCACGTGAGAAGGCTGATGCCGGTCTGGATGTATATCGTGGAACTGCTGATGCGATCTCTCAGAATATTGATTTCATTGATAAATTTGATCCTGAATACGTTCTTGTTCTTTCCGGTGACCATATTTATAAAATGAACTATGACAAGATGCTTGCAGCCCACAAAGAAGCAAAGGCAGATGCAACCATCGCAGTTATCGGAGTTCCGATGAAAGAGGCAAGCCGTTTTGGTATCATGAATACTGATGAATCCGGACGTATCGTAGAATTCGAAGAGAAACCTGAGCATCCGAAGAGCAACCTTGCATCCATGGGTATCTATATCTTCACCTGGAAGCTCCTGCGCAAGCTCCTGCTGGCAGATATCAAAAATCCGGATTCCAATCACGATTTCGGTAAGGATATCATCCCTACTATGCTTAACGATAACAGACGACTCTTTATGCATATAAATTTGAAGGATACTGGAAAGATGTTGGTACCATCGACTCTCTCTGGGAAGCAAACATGGATCTGTTAAGTCCGAGAATGAACTGGATCTGGGTGATCCGTCATGGAAGATTTATACAGAAGATGTTACCGCATCTTCCACAGTACATCAGCGAGAAGCAGATGTTAAAGATGCATATATCACACAGGGCTGTGTTGTAGAAGGTGAGATCACCAACTCCGTACTTTTCACAGGCGTCAAGGTCGGTCCTGGTGCCAAGATTATCGACAGTGTCCTGATGCCGGGTGTTGTTGTAGAAGCAGGTGCCGTTGTCCAGCGTGCTCGTTGCAGACGGAGTCCGTGATCGGTGAATGCTCGTGTCGGTTCCAAGACAGTGAGCACATTGAGCTTGTAGCGAAACGCGTAAAGGGGGCAGAATAATATGTATAAGGCATTTGGAATCGTGAATTCCTCAGAAAGAAATATCCATGTGGAGGGGCTTGCAGGACTACCGTGCGATCGGCGCCTTTTCATTTCTCGGAAGATATCGTGTGATCGACTTCCCGATCTCCAATATGAGTAACAGTGGAATTGAGTACATTCAGGTCTATGTAAAGAACAAACCCCGTTCTCTTGTAGAACACGTTGGAACAGGACGTCACTACAACATCAACTCCAAGAGCGGTAATCTCCAACTCCTCTTTTCAGAGCATTCCGGAGTCAACGATATCTATAACACCGATATCGACAACTACTACTCCAATCTGGAGTGCATCGAAGCAGTTCATTATCCGTATGTTGTTATCGCTCCGAATTACATGATCTACACCACCGACTATTCCCAAGCTGATCGATGCCCATATCGAATCCGGTGCAGATGTGACCATGCTTTATCATTCCGTTGATAATGCCAAGGAGAACTATCTGAACTGCCACATCCTGAACCTGAACCGTCAGAAGGGTGTTCTCCATTGAGCACAACCACGGCAATGCAAAAAGAACCGCAACATTTTCATGGATACCTACGTAATGAGCAAGGAGCTTTTCATCAGCCTCATCCATAAGGCAAAAGAGATCTCCTCTCTTTATACCCTTGCAGACGTGATCAATGCCGGCTGCAGAGACGGTGAGCTGGATGTGCGTGGTATATCTCATCGCGGATATTTTGCATCGATCACTGATTTCAAGAGCTATCACGATGCAAATATGGATCTGATCGACTACAAAACTGCAACCGATCTTTTCCATGATAACTGGCCGATCTATACACGCACCAACAACTCCTGTCCGACCCATTATTTTGACACAGCCAATGTTTCCAACTCCGTTATCTCCAACGGCTCCATGATCGAGGGAACTGTAGAAAATTCCATTGTCGGACGTGGCTGTACCATCAAAAGGGCGCTGTTATCAAGAACTGTGTCGTTCTTGCAGACTGCACCATCGGTGAGAATGTCCATATCGAAAATCTGGTGGTAGACAAGCATGCCAAGATCACGCATGCCAAGGAGATCATCCGTCCTGCGGATGATCCTGGCTACATCAAACGTAACGATACACTGTAATATTCATATATAATAAGGCCTCCGGTTCCTGTGTTACGAACCGGAGGCCTTATTTATCTCTGTACTCAGTGGATCCATCATTTCAGAACAGACTGGATCCATTTCAACGCATTCTCTTTATTCTTCACATTACCCGGAAGGCAGATGCACACCGGATCATATCTCAGGCCAAATTCCTCTGCAACACTACTGCTGCCGTCAAGCTCCAGATGCTGATCATCCACAGCGCCCAGAGACTCAAACACCTCATCTCCAAACGTTTCCCTGAGATCTGCATACATTCCGCTGTCTTTCTCATGTTCATAGAGTCCCTTCGGCATGATCAGGACATCAACGGTAGCACTCTGGTTTCCGTCACATATGCGATTCTGGCATAGTAATCAAAATCCTCTCCTGTCTCGTCCGTCATCAGATTCTGCGCCACACTGACTTCTGCATATTTATCCTCTGTTCCCAGTGTCTTCAAAACATCCTCTTCCACCTTCTCAGAGTCATAATTCCCTGCATTCACCACCGCAATGGAAAGCACCGTCTTCATCTGTGCGTGACGATAAATATTCACTCCCAGACAGACTCCGCCAATGGCAAGAAGCACGCACAGCATATGTATCTTATAATACATCCAGATATACTGAATCTTCTTACCTGTTCCCATTCCCTTCAGTTTCTCTCTTTCGATCCGGCGGCGTTCCTTCTTCGTCAGATCAGTTTCGTTGGGCATCTCGGATTCAGTACACTCTCATCGTGTCCGTCACTGCCGGCCTCCGCTCTGTTTTGTAAATCCATAAAAATCTCCTTTGTCTTTCATATCTCAGTATTTTTTTACCCTGAAGCGGGATATTCCAGTCGCTTTCCCCGCATCTTCCGGGTGAGTGCTGTGACTTATCAATAAAGGATATTTTAGCATATTTTGGTACAAAATCACAGCGCATAAATATGAAAATACCATAAACTCTTCTATTTCCGACAGATCCTCATTCCATATCCATACATTACCGCCACAGCAGTCACAAGAACACAGACCATCACCGGTCTCATCCACAAATATAAGAGATTTTTTTCTCAATTCCTGCTGCCACAGCCACATCCTTCAGGATGTCAGCCACACAGAGATGGAACAGATAAATAAAAAATGCATATTTCTGACCGATGGCTACCGGAAGCTCGGGCACTTTCCGATTTTTTCCCATGATCGCAATGAGAAAAAGAGCCAACAGCCATAAATACTGAACCCAGAAACAATTCCAGTTTGCCAAAATACCGGTATTCCAGCAGACTTGCGATCCCGCCGCCAGCTGCCATGCCATACAAAAGAAGCACTTTTTTCCTGCAAAACAGGCTTCCAGCTTTTCCTGATATCTGTGTATCAGATGTCCCAACATAAAAAACGGAAACCGGTAAACAGATAGTTGCGAAACTGCATAACACGGAAATGCTTTTCCGGGAACAGGAAAAGTCGAAAATTCCTCCATTCCGAAATGGATCAGAAGAAGCACCGGTATCAGAACATATGCCTGCTTACAAATCCGGAATCTTGCTGCCAGGGCAAAAAGAAGATAACAATAGAGCAGTGCCGGGAGAAACCACAGATGCCATTTCACCTGAGAGCTGTTATTATATAGAAGAAACTGGCGGATATGTTCCCCCGAAACTAGGGCTTCCAGCCATTCCTTCTGGCTTGCTCCGTCGATGTGGTTCTGGATCAGCTCCCACAGACAGCAGACCGGAAATGCCACAAGCATCAGCTTCAGAACATGCCGGATCTTTTTCCGGTTCTTATAAATTCCGTATCATCGCCACGGGAAACAAAAATATCCGGATACCATAAAAAACACAGGTACTGCAAATCTGGCAAGTACATTGGCTATAATTCCGACATTTCCCGGAAAATGGACGTGAAGAAGCACAACTGCATAAGCACAGATTGCCTTTACCATATCAGAGTACGGTTTCGCATAAAATTACTCCTTTTTATATCGAACGCTTATCCCGGAAATATGATTCCGGGGTTCCCTTTTTTTCGAAACGATATACTAACAAACCAGCAGAATTTTGTCAATGCTGTTTTTCTCCTGTACGGTTTACTCTTATACGTTTTACTCTTGTACGGCTTCCGGATCTGAATTATAATTCTTTTATGACTTCTATGACAGGATGTTTGTTATTTCCTCAGAAAGGATTCTATTTTTTATGAAAAAAGACGGCTACTATTCTTCCGGCGAATTTGCCCGCATGGCACATGTAACTCTGCGTACTGTCCGCTATTATGATAAACAGGATATCCTGAAACCCTCTCTCGTCACCGAATCCGGCGCACGTTTTTATACAGACGAGGATTTTGCAAGACTTCAGCAGATCCTGCTTCTGAAATATCTGGGTTTCTCCCTGGATGACATACGGGAAATGACAATTGATGATTCTGATTATCATTTCATGCTGAATTCCCTGAACATCCAGCTTCGTCTGGTCCGTGACCGGATTGAACAGATGCAGCTGGTGGAAAAAGCGATCCAAGATACCGCACAGGTGATAAAGGAACAGCACACCATTGACTGGAGCCAGATGCTGAACCTGATCCACCTGACAGGCATGGAGAAAAGCATGAAAAATCAATACCAGAACGCCTCCAACATTTCCTCCACGCATTAATCTGCACAGCCTGTATTCCCAGAATAAACAGGGATGGTTTCCATGGGTTTATGAGCAGTGCCAGATTCATCCGGGGATGCGTATCCTGAACTTGGATGCGGCGACGGTGTTCTGTGGACACAGAATATTTCCAGCCTCCCCGGTAAATTTCCGTTACTCTTTCTGATCTTTCATCCGGAATGCTTCGTGATGCCAGACGTGCTATCGGACGCAAAGACAGCCGTTTTTCCTTCGAGGCATTTGACTGTGCAAGAATTCCTCATGAAGACAGAAGCTTTGATCTGGTCATTGCAAACCATGTGCTTTTTACTGTGAAGATATCTCTGCTGTATGCAGCGAAATTCAACGTGTGCTCACTCCGGGCGGAAAACTGTCTGCAGTACCTATGGAAAAAACACATGCAGGAAGTCAGCAGACTGGTCCAGGGATTTTGACGACCGGATCGTTCTCTCCGCAGACAAACTCTATGAGCGTTTTGGCAGAGAAAACGGAGCAGATATCCTGGCACCGTATTTTTCCCGTATTTTCTGGGAAAGCTTATGAAGACTGCCTTCTGGTCCCCGATGCAGAACCGCTGATTTCCTATATCCTCTCCTGCCATGGAAATCCAGAATCAGTATCTTTGGACAAATACAAAGATTTCCGGGATTTGTATCGCGAAAAACAAAGGATGGGTTCTTTTATTACCAAAGATGCCGGCATTTTTTCTTTGTGAAAAATAACCAAAAATAAAAAATTTGTAAAAAAGTCTTGAAGGTGACCTAAGGTCACCTTTTTATATAATCACCAGTTAGGATGATATCAACTCAGACTGATAACAGAAACCCGTTGATTAGTACCGCAGTCGCCTGATATTTTGCTTATCATTTACAAAGATAACACAGAATCCGCATACTGCCAAATAACAAAGGAGAAAACATATGAAAGGTATTATTTTAGCCGGAGGCTCCGGAACACGTCTTTACCCGCTTACCATGGTGACCTCCAAACAGCTTCTGCCGATCTTTGACAAACCGATGATCTACTATCCTATGTCTGTACTGATGAACGCAGGGATCCGCGATATCCTGATCATCTCCTCCGCAGGATACTCCACGTTTCAGGAGCTTCTTGGTGACGGTCATCAGTTCGGCGTATCCCTTACTTACGCGGTACAGCCAAGTCCGGACGGACTTGCACAGGCATTTATCATTGGCGAGGAATTCATCGGTGAATGATACTGTTGCTATGGTTCTCGGCGATAATATCTTCGCAGGACATGGGCTCAAGAAGCGCCTGAAAGCTGCTGTAAACAACGCAGAATCAGGCGAGGGTGCAACTGTTTTCGGATACTATGTAGATGATCCGGAGAGATTCGGCATCGTGGAATTTGACCAGAACGGCAAGGCTGTCTCAATTGAAGAGAAACCGGAAAACCCAAAAAGCAACTACTGTGTAACCGGTCTCTACTTCTACGACAACAAGGTCGTAGAGTACGCAAAAAATCTGAAGCCAAGCGCAAGAGGCGAGCTTGAGATCACAGACCTGAACCGCATCTATCTTGAGAAGGGCAGCCTGGAACGTTGAGCTTCTGGGTCAGGGCTTCACATGGCTGGATACCGGTACACACGAAAGCCTTGTAGAGGCAACCAACTTCGTAAAAACCATGGAGAGCATCAGCACCGCAAGATTGCATGCCTTGAGGAAATTGCTTACTTAAACGGCTGGATCACAAAGGATGACGTGCTCAAGGTTTATGAAATCCTTAAGAAAAACCAGTATGGCCAGTATCTCAAGAGATGTTCTGGACGGAAAATATCTGGATGTATTGCACTAACCGAAGCTTTTAGTGTACAAGCGAATTCGCAGTCAAGTGAGTGATATACAAATTTTCAAACAGTTATTTGACACCCGCCATGCAGCAAGGCGGATAATTTTATCTGCCTGACTCTATATCAGAATTTATATTCAAATTAGATTTTTTTAAGGAGAATCACTATGAACATTATCGTTACCGGCGGAGCCGGATTTATCGGAAGCAACTTTATTTTCCACATGTTAAACAAATATCCGGATTACCGGATCGTATGTCTAGACTGCCTGACATACGCCGGTAATCTTTCCACTCTGGCACCGGTTATGGACAATCCGAACTTCCGCTTTGTAAAGGAAAGCATCACGGACAGAGACGCTGTATACAAGCTGTTTGAAGAGGAGCATCCGGACATCGTGGTAAACTTCGCTGCTGAGAGTCACGTAGACCGCTCCATCGAAAACCCGGAAGTATTCCTGGACCACCAATATTATCGGTACTGCTGTTCTCATGGATGCATGCCGCAAATACGGCATCAAGCGTTATCATCAGGTATCCACTGATGAGGTTTACGGAGATCTTCCACTTAGACAGACCTGACCTGTTCTTCACAGAGGAAACTCCGATTCACACAAGCAGCCCGTACAGTTCTTCCAAGGCTTCTGCAGACCTTCTGGTACTGGCTTACCACAGAACCTACGGACTGCCTGTATCTATCAGCCGCTGCTCCAATAACTACGGACCATATCACTTCCCGGAAAAGCTGATCCCGTTGATGATCGCCAACGCTCTGAACAACAAACCACTCCCGGTATACGGAACAGGCGAAAACGTCCGCGACTGGCTCTATGTTGAGGATCACTGCCGTGCAATCGACCTGATCATCCACAAAGGACGTGTAGGAGAGGTTTACAATGTAGGTGGACACAATGAGATGACAAACATTGACATCGTTAAGATCATCTGTAAGGAGCTTGGAAAACCGGAGAGTCTGATCACATTTGTAGGCGACCGTAAGGGACATGATATGCGCTACGCAATTGACCCGACTAAGATCCACAACGAGCTTGGATGGCTACCTGAAACAAAATTCGCAGACGGAATCAAAAAGACCATCAAATGGTACCTTGACAACAAGGAATGGTGGGAAACCATCATCTCCGGTGAGTATCAGAACTACTACGAAGAAATGTATGGAAACCGCGAGGAGGTTAAAGCATGAAATTTTTTTCGTAACAGGTGTAGGCGGCCAGCTTGGCCATGATGTAATGAATGAACTGTCCGACCGTGGACATGAAGGCGTAGGGAAGTGACATTGCTCCTTCCTACAGCGGCATCGCTGATGGTACTCCTGTTACCACCATGCCTTATGTGCAGCTTGATATCACAGATAAAGAAGCGGTGGCAAAAACCATCCGTGAGGTAAAGCCTGATGCAGTGGTACACTGTGCCGCATGGACAGCCGTAGATGCTGCAGAGGACGAGGAAAACCGTGAGAAGGTACGTCTTGTCAATGTTGTAGGAACACAGAACATTGCGGACATCTGCAAAGAGCTTGGCATCAAGATGATGTATATTTCCACAGACTACGTTTTTGACGGCCAGGGAACCACACCATGGGATCCGGACTGCAAGGACTACGCTCCACAGAACGTATACGGTCAGACCAAGCTTGACGGTGAACTGGCCGTATCCGGCACTGTTGATAAATTCTTTATCGTCCGTATTGCATGGGTATTCGGAAAAAACGGCAAGAACTTTATCCGTACCATGGTAAATCTGGGAAAAACCCATGACAAGCTTACCGTAGTCAGTGACCAGATCGGAACTCCCACCTACACCTACGACCTTGCCCGCCTTCTGGTAGACATGCTGGAAACAGAAAAATATGGTTACTATCACGCAACCAACGAAGGCGGCTATATCAGCTGGTATGATTTCACTAAAAGAAATCTTCCGCCAGGCTGCTGCCCTCGGCCACAAGGAATACGAGAAAGTAGAAGTTTCTCCTGTCACAACTGCAGAATACGGCGTATCCAAAGCAGTCAGACCATTTAACAGCCGCCTAGATAAGTCCAAACTTATGAAAAACGGCTTCAGCCCCTTCCAACATGGCAGGATGCCCTGAAAGATATCTGAAAGAGATCCTGTAAAAAAAATCCATCGGTGATCGCCGGTGGATTTTTTCGTTCTGTTTCTCATGAAAAAACAGCCGGTGGAAAGCTTTACGCTTCCCCGGCTGTTCTTATGCTAAAATTTAATAATTTTATCTTACTGCTGTGCAACAGTTCCGTCTGCTGCCTGGGCATCTGCTGTGCCATTCTGTGTGGCATCTGCAGTCTCACCCTGCGCTTCTGCTGTACTTCCCTCTGCAGCTGCCTGTGCATCATTATCCGTAGTTGCTGCCGCTGATGTTGCACTGTCTGCCTCCTCCTGGAAACAGTCTCCGTCACGAACCTTCTTCATCATGGCCTCCGCCTTCTGAACGGTAGACTCATCCGAATCATAACGTAAAGCCTTCTGGCTCATAGAATACGGCTTCTGTGTGTCACCGGTACCATTTACACTATAGCTTACGATGTTCCAGTCACCGCCGTTGTTCAGCTGCTGCTGGAGCAGTCTGGCAATCTCCTCGTAGGAGATATTGGTCTCAAAGCATCCCTGGATGCTGGAAAGAACAGAAGAATAATTCTTCAAGCTCCGGTGAAAGAGCCTTGGTGATCACGACCCTTGATAACAGCCATCTGGTTCTTACCTCGCTGACGGTCTCCCTCAGTAAAAGCATAACGCTCACGGCTGAACACAGTGCCTGCTCACCGTTCAGGTAGTTCTCTCCCTGATTGAAGTGATATCCTGTCTCATTCTTGGAATCAAAATCATAATCAGAATAAACAGTAACACCGCCAGCGCATCGATCAGCTGCTCAAAACCTGCAAAGTTGATCCTGAAATAATAATTGATATCCTCATTATAAAGCATTCCCAGAGTATCCATACATACATTGATACCATAGATACCGGCATGTGTCAGCTTATCTCTCGGTCCGCCTGAAATAGAAAGCGGTACAAAGTAATCACGAGGTGTGGAAACCAGAAGCACCTGTCTGGTAGCTGTATTTACCGTAGCAATGATATTGGAATCGCTTCGGCTCTTTTGCAACAAGGCCGCTGCGGCTGTCGATACCACTGATAAAGATGGTATATACAGAACCGTCATTGGTACCTCTTCAGCCTTCGCCTCTGTCTCCTGGGGCTCAATGGTCGTCTCCACCTTCTTCACGGTCAGCTCTTTGATCCTGGAAGAAATATCGGAATATCCATCCATCTCTTCAATAACACTTAAATATGCGCTGTTCAGCACGATCGCACCTGTCTGTCCGTTCAGAAGACCGTCAACCAGCTCTGTAAGTCCTGCATACTCCTGGACCTGCACAGTCTTGCCTGTCTCGGAATCCACTTCCTGGATAGCCTTGTCCGAATTGGCTCTGTCAAGATCTGTCAGCACACCATACACATAATCTGCTGTAGCCTCTATGGAATCTGCAGAATCATCTGCACGAACATAAATGCCGACCTCCGTAACCTCTGTGTTCACACCGGAGATCCCTGCCAGTGTGGAATGTGTCTTATAAACATACATACTTCCGAGAATGAATACTGCTGCAAAAACCTGCCAGGATCACTCCCCACTACAAATCTTATCTTACCATCCGTACTCCATACAAGCGCCCCGACGATCACGATCAGGACCAGCATTACCAGTCCGATCACTGCAATGAACTTCGTCGGGATCACCTTCATATTCAGAAGCATGACCGCAAATACGATTGCTGTGATCAGAACCACAAGCGTCACGATCAGCCCTGGGATATGTTTTCCCATTTTTCTCATATGCAATCCTCCATTTTTGATGGTACAGAGAATATTACATATGGACACTCTCTGTACAGATTCAAATATCCTAATCATTTTACGCTTTTTACTGATAAAAGCAAGAAATATCGTAAATCGCCAAATCGCAAAAACAGTTCCGTGATATCATGATCCTTTTATGCTCTCACGATGTCACGGAACTGCCTCTAAAATGTTCCTTCCATGAAACAGATATCCTTATTCCCACGGTAACACTCTTGGCAAGATTTCTCGGCTTATCCACATCCAGACCTTTATTTACACTGACATAGTAACCCAGAAGCTGCAGCGGGATCACTGCCAGAGAAGTTGCAAAATGCGGGTCTGTTTTCGGGATATAAACCGTAAAATCTGCAGTATCCTCGATATTATAGTTTCCAAATGTAGTCAGGCCCATCAGGTACGCCCCACGGCTCTTGCACTCTACCATATTGCTGACTGTTTTTTCATAAAGAGCTCCGGCTGTGTAAGGACGCCGATCACCAGTGTACCGTCTTCGATCAAGGAGATAGTTCCATGTTTCAGTTCACCTGCTGCATATGCCTCAGAATGGATGTAACTGATCTCTTTCATCTTAAGGCTGCCCTCAAGGCTGATGGCATAATCGATCCCTCTTCCGATAAAAAGATATCCTTTGCATTGGCCTGCTTGGAAGCAAACCACTGAAGCCTTTCCTTATCCTCGATGATCCTGCCGATCTTGTCCGGAAGTGTCTTCAGTTCCTTAATGTAGGACTCACACTGCTCCTCTGAGATCTTTCCGCGGACCAGTGCCATCTGCAATGCCAGCACATAGGAAGCGATCAGCTGTGTACTGTACGCCTTGGTGGTAGCAACCGAGATCTCCGGTCCCTGCAAGTGTGTAAAATACATGATCCGCCTCTCTTGCAATGGAAGAGCCCACCACATTGACAATAGCCAGTGTGCGGATCCCTTCTCCTTACATTCCCGAAGCGCAGCCAGACTGTCAGCAGTCTCACCGGACTGACTGATGATCACTGCAAGTCCATTCGGATCCAGAAGCGGCTTACGGTAACGGAACTCTGATGCCAGTTCCACACGAACCGGAAGACCGGCCAGATCTTCAATCACATACTGCGCTGCCATTCCTACGTGATAAGCAGAGCCACAGGCCACGATATAAACCTGGCTGATGCTGCGGATCCTCTCATCATCCAGACCGATCTCCGTCAGATTCAACTTGCCCTCCCGGATAACGGAGTTCAGTGTATCTGCAACTGCTTTCGGCTGCGCATGGATCTCCTTCATCATGAAATGCTCAAAACCTGCTTTCTCTGCTGCCTCTGCATCCCACTCAATGATCTTAGGCTCCTTCTCGATCTCCTCACCATCCAGATTGTAAAAAGTGATCTCACCCGGTTTTACACATGCCAGCTCCAGATTTCCGATATAATAAACATTTCTTGTATACTTCAGGATCGCAGGAACATCCGATGCGATATAGGATTCTCCATTCTCCACCCCCAGGATCATCGGGCTGTCTTTTCGCGCTACAAAAGATCTCTTCCGGATAATCACGGAACATCATTGCCAGCGCATAGGAACCACGGATACGCACCATGGCATGACGCACTGCCTCAACCGGAGATCCACCGTATTTCTGGTAGTAATAATCCACCAGCTTCACAGCAACCTCCGTATCTGTGGAAGAATAAAAAAGAATATCCCCTGCGGAGAAGCTTCTCCTTCAGCTCCTGGTAATTCTCGATAATGCCGTTATGCACAGCTGCCACATTTCCGTTATCACTGACATGAGGATGGGCATTGACCTCTGATGGTTCTCCGTGAGTTGCCCAGCAGGGGTATGACCGATCCCGCACATACCCGGAACAGATTCACCTGCGTTTGTTTTCTCCCAGAAGGACCTTCAGACGGCCCTTCGCCTTAATGATCTCGATATCCTTTTCCCCGTCACGCACTGCGATGCCGGCGGAATCATATCCCCTGTATTCCAGTTTGGAAAGCCCGTCCAGAAGGATGGGTGCTGCCTGATGCCTGCCTGTAAAACCTACAATTCCACACATGATTTTTTTCTCCTCTTATTGCATTTTTATATTCTTCTGACTGCTCCGTTCTTCAGACACCTGCGGTCTGCATCCAGGACATCACTCTGCCATATGCCCCTTCTTACGGACGATCTCAAACCACCTGGTCCACATATTTTCTGCAAAGCTCCTCACTCTCTGCCTCAACCATAACACGAAGCAGAGGTTCTGTGCCGGATTCTCTCACCAGGATCCTTCCGGTGTCTCCAAGCGCCTCAGCCACACTCTCTACTGCTGCCTGCACATCCACATCTGCCTGCGCTGCTGCCTTTGTCATGGACACGCACGTTCTCAAGAACCTGAGGATAGATCGACAGATCAGCAGTAAGCTCACTGAGCTTTTTCTTCCTTGCCATTATAACTTCCATCATCTTCAGACTTGTAAGGATGCCATCCCCGGTAGATGCATACTTAGAAAAATAATATGACCGGACTGTTCACCACCAATACGGCATCCATTCTTCGTCATATATTCATAAACATATTTATCTCCAACTGCTGTCTTGGCATACTCGATATCAAAGAGCATCAAAAGCCTTGTAAAGGCCAAAATTGGACATTACCGTAGTTACAACCGTATTGGTGAGAAGCTTTCCTCGCTCCCTTCATGCTAACGGCCGTACACTAAAGGATCGCATCCCCGCTGACCACATTTCCCTTCTCATCCACACAGAGACAACGGTCCGCATCTCCGTCGTAGGCAAAGCCAACATCCAGCCCTTCTCCACTACAAGCTTCTGGAGACCCCTCGATATGGGTGGAACCGGCATTGTTATTGATATTGGTACCATCCGGCTCAGCATTGATCACATAAGTCTTCGCTCCCAGCGCATCAAAAACCGCCTTTGCGATATTCCATGCACTTCCGTTGGCACAGTCAGACCAATCCGCATTCCCTTAAAGGAATATACTCCCCAGGGAGATCAGATATCCCTATGTAACGGTTCCGGCCTGCCGAATAATCCACCGTCCTGCCGATCTCACCGCCCTTTGTAAAAGGAATCTCATGCCATTTCTCTCCGAACAGCTGAAGACGGTCATCCAGATAATCCTCCACCAGAGCGATGATCTCCTCTTCCATCTTCTCACCCTGGCCGTTGATCAGCTTGATCCCGTTATCATAATAAGGATTATGGCTGGCAGAGATCATAATACCGCAGTCAAAACCATCGGTACGGGCAACATAAGCACAGACGGCGTTGTTGTCACGTGGAGAAGATAAGCATCCGCTCCGGACGCCACCAGTCCGCCAACCAGCGAATACTCAAACATATAGCTGGAACGTCAGGGTATCCTGCCGATCACGATCCTGGCCGCAGCCGTCTCCCCCCGCTCTTCTGCGCAGCTCATTATAATACCATCCCAGAAAACGCCCGATCTTAAATGCATGATCTGCGGGGTGGCAGAACACCCTTCTCCACGGAAGCCATCTGTACCAAAAATATTTTCCATTTCTTGTTCTCCTTTGTGTGTTAATATTTATAACTTATCTTATATATTGATGTGTCATACAGATCGATCAGAATTCCTTCTGCCATTTCTGTATGCACATCCATAATACTGTTTATTTAATCATCTTAGCTGAATCAATTTTATCTTCAAATAAATACCAATTATGATGTGTTTTTCCCTCTTGAAAATCTGCTGGTCCATACTGACTGTATATAATTCGTGCTTTCAGAGTAGCACAATGCGCTCTTTTTGTCTATTGATTTATTTCGACTCCGTTCAACAAACATATCCACTTTACCTGCACAGCTCTGAAGCTTTTTCACAAAATCCTCTTTCCAAAAGGGGAAAGCAACAAACTATGTTACCCCGAAAATGGATCAGATGATAAAATAACTCTGATCACATAACAAGATCGAAGGTGGTGAAACCTATGGGTACAAAGGATACCATCACCAAAGATTACATGGCTGACAACCGCGTTTTTTGCGGATGTGTTCAACCATATGCTGTACAAAGGAAAAAACGTCATAGACCTGACACTCTTCATCCACTGGATACCACAGCTCTCGCTGTCCCCTACGGATCCGGCACTTCAGAAGTTCCCGTCCAGAAATTCCGGGACGAATTCAAATCTCTTAATGTTATGCACGATGATTCAAGGATCTATCTTCTCCTGGGATTGAGAACCAGTGAAAATCGCAATCAAAGCAAACGTTCATGAGCATGTAGCAAAGCGGAATGCGAACGTCCGGTCAAGAAAGCATGGTCTATGATGCATTAGAATACGCAGGGCAGGTAGAAAATTCCGCCAGATCACACAGAGAAGCAAAGCAATGGCCTTCCACATCCGGAGAATATCTTACCGGCTTCTACAAGGATGACCGGCTGATTCCGGTCATCACCGGTCGTATACTTCGGCTCCGATACCTGGAACGCTCCCAGGAGCCTCCACGAAATGCTCTCTGTCCAGGCCCCCGCGATCCTTTCTCTGTTCCCGGATTACCGGATCAATCTCTTCTCACCTGCCGAGATAAAGGATGAAGAACTTGATAAACTCCAGAGCAATCTCAAAGAAGTCATGCTCTTCATCAAATACTCCAAAGATAAACGGAAGCTTCAGGAGCTTACATCACAGACCCCCGGCTTCCAATCACTCGAGCTCAAAAGCAGCCCGGGTCATTGACTCCATAACCGGTATCAACTTACGTTTCACAGAAACAGAAAGGAGCGTTAATATGTGTCAGGCTGTTCAGGAAATGTTCTCATTCCAATCACCAAACCTCTTTTCCAGCTGATTCTCTTATCTAAAGCAACTGGCAATAAACAGCCATACGGCATCAATAATATGCAATTTAGAATATTTTCCTTCAGCATCTCATTGTCATGATATACAAAAAATGCTTTCCAAGACCAGAATATGTGAAGTTCATATTGAGGATATGCCTGTGGAATGCGAGTAAAAACTGTAGACTCAATACCGTCCAAATATATATATAAATTGCGATATATGCCAGACTTTGTGAAAAACTAATTCTGTTACTTTTGTATGACTGTTTTATGATCCGGCTAAAACACAATAAAAATACGAAAAACCAACAAACCCCAGTTATTCCCCAACTGGGATTTTGCTTAGTAATTGTTTTATAAATATCCATTTAAATTTATAACTTATCTTTTTAATCTCTGTAAAAGATATCTCTTGTGTATACTCGTTCTTTTACATCATCCAGACATTTATCATATCTATTTGCAATAATTGCCTGACTCTGCTCTTTAAATGCCTCAAGATCATTTACAACTTTACTTCCAAAAATGTTGTTCCGTCCTCTAATGTCGGTTCATAAACAATAATGGTGGCACCTTTAGCTTTAATGCGCTTCATCACACCTTGTATAGAAGACTGACGGAAATTATCTGAATTTGATTTCATGGTAATACGATATACACCAATTACAACTTCTTTTTCCATAGAAGCATCATATGTATTCTCGTCTCCATATGCATAGTATCCAGCTTTCTGAAGAACACGATCTGCAATAAAGTCTTTTCTGGTTCTGTTAGATTCAACAATTGCAGACATCATGTTCTGCGGAACATCTTCATAGTTTGCCAAAAAAAGCTGCTTCGTATCCTTCGGCAAACAATATCCACCATAGCCAAATGATGGATTATTATAATGGGAACCAATTCTAGGATCAAGGCACACACCATTAATAATCTGCTGTGTATTAAGTCCTTTCATCTCTGCATAAGTATCCAGTTCATTAAAATAAGAAACTCTGAGAGCCAGATATGTATTAGCAAATAATTTCACTGCCTCTGCTTCTGTAAATCCCATAATCAAAGTATCAATATTCTCTTTAATTGCGCCCTCTTGTAACAAACTGGCAAATGTATTCGCTGCCTTTACAAGCCTAGCATTTTCAATATCTGTTCCTACAATAATTCTTGATGGATACAAATTATCATACAATGCCTTTGACTCACGTAAAAAATTCCGGACTAAAAATAATATTGTCGCAGTGGAATTTTTCTCTGATACTTGCAGTATAGCCTACCGGAATGGTTGATTTAATGACCATAATTGCATCTGGATTATATTCAATAACCAGCTTTATTACTGCTTCTACCGCTGATGTATCAAAAAATTTTTCTTGCTGTCATAGTTTGTAGGTGCAGCGATAACTACAAAATCTGCATCCTTATATGCTGCTTCTGCATCTAATGTAGCTGTCAGATTCAGATCTTTTTCCTTTAAGTATTTCTCAATAAACTCATCCTGAATCGGACTGATTTTTTTTTATTAATCTTTTCTACCTTTTCCTGAACAATATCAACTGCCATTACCTCATGATTTTGAGATAACAATGTGGCAATAGAAAGTCCAACATATCCTGTTCCGGCTACTGCTATTTTCATTTACATAAATTCTCCCTTCTACTTTTTTATTTTCCACTATTTCAACAATTCTTTTGAGTTATTAGCTTGAAACAGCTTATGATATTTTAATATAAGCTACATTATTTTTTCCCAACTCAGCTAGGAAAACAGCTTTTTCATTTAGTACTATCATTTTGACATATAATCTTTATCTTTTATGCACTAAAGACCATAAACCAATTTCCACTAATGAAATTCTACTCATAATTAAGGCCAATACATAAGTAACAATTGACGCATTATACCATTGTTTTATAACATATAGTTTACTATTCACTAACAATCTATGTCTTTTAATCTCTGTACCGTACGATTTACTTATTGAAACAGAATGATTATGTATAAAATACTGTCTTGGTAAAAAGAGCAGTTTTTTTCTTTCCCTTTTTCAACAATAGCTAATGATATTTCTTCACAATATAAAAAAATATTTTCATCATACATTCCATGTTTCAACATTTCTTTTGCATTCATCATAAACATACTTCCAGAAACACCATCAACATCTTTATATACTACATTTTCTGTCAAAATATCCTTATAAAAAATATTTGCTCAACCATTTCGACCAAACTAAATCAAAACTTAAAATATAATCCCACAAATTGGGAATTCTAAATGCTGTATTAATTTGACGATTGCGATATTTATCCAACATAAATGGTGCAGCAATTACATAATCTTGATTATTTCTTAAGAATTCTTCCAATTTGTTAATGGTTTCATCTTCAACAATAACATCTGGATTTGACAATAAAATATAATCAGAATTATATTTGTCAATCAGATATTTTATTCCATAATTATTTCCTGCACCGTAGCCTCCATTTTTATTAGATACAATCACTTCAACTTTTTCAGAAATAATATCCGACAATAACTGCACAGAATTATCTGTCGAAAAATTATCTACAACCAATATATGTCTAACATTCTTATATGTTTTTTATTTTATTTACATAATTCAATGTAGTCATTGCGTCATTATAGTTTAAGACTAATACATCTATCATAACATCACCCTATTTCTTTTGAATATTTAAATGCCATACCTCGTAACAAATCTAATTATTATTTCCAAATCTTGTATTTTTTATCTTATAAATTAAGTTTACTACCAAATCACATTTCGATATAATTAAGATTACTACATATGTCAAAGCACTTATAAAGATTTCTATTATTAATTTAATATTATCTGACATACATGTTTTATCTAATAATATACACATACAAGCAATTCAAGACAGCCTATTAAAGTCTGTAAAAAAATTTTAATATTAAAATCAAAACAAACAACTTTCACAGAATAGTATGCTGTTATACACATGACAACAAATTCAGCAATTAACGTAGTAAATGCAGCCGCATATATCCCATATTTAGGTAATAAGATTATATTTAATATGATGTTCAGTAACGCAGCTACTACTGTTGAAACTAAAAAATTTTTTTTCTTTTCTATTTGGTATTAAAATCGAATATGTAAAAAAAACAAGCTTCAATCGCAAAAGGAATAGCTATTGCTAATATTTTTACTACCATATCACCATTTATATATTCAGATCCAGCAACAATGTTTAAAATTTTATCCCCTTCCAAAAACAATCCTACTGCAATTGGTAATGTAAATATAATTAAATAATCTTGTACTAAAGTTAATGTTTGTTTATATTCTACTTTCTTTTTTTTTCAGCTACATATAAAGAAAATCTTGGTAAAGTTACCATAATTACTGATGTCAAAAAGAGTCTTAAGCATTGAATATATTTTTTGAAGAAACTGTATAAACTCCAACTATCGAATCAGCATTATACATACCTAGCATCGTTATATCCGAATTCAAATATATTGTTGACGCAATACAGTTAAAAAACAATATAAAAATAGGTATAAAGTGTTTATTTAAATTAATGCGGTTGTCAAACGTAATTTCACGCCATTTTCTTAATATATCTCCAATTTAAAATATTTCCGCCTGTTAGACATCATTGAAATAAATGTATATACATATATATCTGCTGGTGATTTTACAAATAAAAATAATGCTACTATAGAGATTATTTGTATAACAATATATCTAACCGCAAGATACAAAATAATCTTCAAAAATAAATTAATCAATCTGCTCCGAGTGTCGTCAAAACAATCTGCACGCTCTGAATAACTACTATCTTTTATAACTAACAATTTGGGCCAAGATATAAGTAATATTATTAATATTCCATATGTTATCACCGTCATAATACAATTAATTGTAAAATCTGTGCTACAAATTCATTTAATTTTTCTTTTCTTTTTTCTTACAAAAGCTCCCTCTCTTATTGCATAATTTGGAATGCCTAAGGCTGCAACAAGTAGAAGATATGCTATTATAGATTGACTAAATGAATAAGCACCTAACGCATCCAGCACCTAATAAGAACAATATGAAAATGAAATAAACGGGAAAAGAATCGAACATACAGTTTTAATGCCATTTAAAATAGCATTTTTTTTCCCTAACGTATTTTTTTTTTCATAATCAATCTCTCCTGTAATTATTAGCATATTTACATAGCTTTACCTCTTTCATTGCTATTCCTAATATGAACCAAAGAAAAAATCATGTGTACTAGTAAAAGTACAATTTCTGCTAATCCTTGAATCAACATTGATATTGCAAAACATGCGCTACCTCTTACTATGTCGTTATCATATTCACCCCTAAATCTATTAATTAATACAGTAATTATCATAATTGCTAATATAACGCCTACGATTCCGCCTCTTGAAATCACTGCTACAATCCAATTATGTGGGTTATAATCAGCATTTTGAATTAAATATCCGCCCCAAATAATGGATACTTCCAAAAATAATCAATTGAAATTTTCCATCGTTCTAATCGTTCTAGAATTGTAGATGTATTATTATAAAATGCATATTGTCCTATTTCTGTTTATCTAATATTAAGAGAAAAATCGCACCAAATATCATCAATAATAAAAAGAGCTGAATAATTCGCTTTACGCTTAAATTACCTTTCCACACACATACAATTGCCAAAATAATAATTCCAGCAATTATACCAGATCTTGATTTAGTTAGTCCCAAAAGATAGAAATAGCATTACAGTTAAAAATACTCTCTTGTATTTTTCTTTATTAACGCAAAACAAAAAGCAAAACAAAGGAATAATTCTACTTGCTATCGCATTGCTTCCTCCTATGGGAATAATTAAATTGTTTTTTTATAATAATATGTATCATCAAAATAACTTACTGGGCTTAGATATGCCTCCAAAATAACTTGTAAACAAATTATTATAAATAATAGAAAAACAGCTAATTTCATTTTATTTACATCATCAACATAATTTTTAGCAATAAAATAAGCAATCACACACAAAATTGATGTTTCTAAATTTCCATAAAAATCCGGCATTTTATCTATATAAAAGCCGGAACTAAAAAGGATCACTCTTAATACAAGCAAAATTGTCAAATATATCAATAGATGAATCTTTCCTTACCATATGTACTAATATAAATATTATTCCAATTACACATACTATTGTAGTGGGTGTTATGTTATAAAAAACGATATGTGGAACATCAATACATATATTATCTGGTCCCAGTATTGACATTGTAAATATTAACGTACATAATACAAAATATATTAACCCATTATTATAAAAAGGTCTAATTTTCATCCTATCTAGCCCTAACCATTTCTTTGTAACATTTTATTGGTGTCGATTTATACAATTTTGCATGTCGCATAGCATCTTGAAGGCACAATAATTTCCACCATTTCTTTGAAATTGCTCTATATAATGCACCTTGATCGGTAAAATATTTTTATCATACCCTTTATTCCAAGTAGATACTCTTTCTTCTGTTAATTCAGCTAATTCTATTGGTAATGCGTATATTTTCATTTTATTTTTTAAGCATGATGTAAGAAACAAATTATCTTCTCCATGGCTATAGTCTGTTCCGCCACCAAAGCATTGATTAAAATATATAGCATTTTTTTTTTAATTTTATCAAGTCTTATGGATATACGAGCAGTACCATATCTTAAATAATTAAACCACGTAACTCTATGCGCTTTTTTTTATTATATATCTAGTTGGATTTTTCTCTATTAGATTAAAAACAATAACATCTGCATCAGGGTTCTCATCAAAAGCAGACTCTATTTTTCAACATAATTATCAACATATCTCATATCATCATCTGCAAACAAGCATATATCTCCCCGTTGCTCTTATTAACGAATTATTACGATTCAACCCAACTCCTCGTTCATTAAAATTCAAATAAACCGCATTATGTGATTTATACATAAACTTCTCAATTGAGTTAAATGTACATTGATTTCCAACAATTACATCTGAATCAATATTCATTTTATCTAACAATGAGTGATCTGTCTGATTCATAGCAGCTACAAGAACTTGCACAGTATGTTTATCCATTTCCGACATCTCCTATTTACTAAATCTTCTCACATATCTTTTTTTCTTATAAATTCCAAACAATATATTTCTTCCTGTATTAAATAAACTTTCTATCGAGTTCTTTTTCTCAGCATTCTTGAACAATCTATAATGCCATTTAATCAGTTCTTTATACCCATGTGTACTAATACTTCCACTTCTTCCACGTCTATATTCAGCTAACACTTCATCAAGTAAATAGCACCTGGTTTTCTTACACACTTTTTAACCACATCGCATAATCGTTATTCTTCTTTATATCTGTAATCTGAATCAGACCGATTTTTTTCGATCATACATAACAGTAAGACATCCCGGCCAACAGTAATTAAACATTCCTGTTTTAGATATCACTTTTGGTCCTGTAACAATTACATTTGTTTTATTTCCATCAGCATCTATTTCTTCATAATTGGTATATGAAAAATAATATCTATTTTTCATCATAAAAAAATTTGCTTTTCCAGTTTTTCTGGTTTCAACAAATCATCCGAATCCAAAAACGCAACCCATCTTCCATTAGCTTCCCTTAACGCCCTATTCCGACTAACCGCTGCTCCTGAATTTTTTTCATTTTTTATATATCTGATTCTTGGATCCTTTATTTTTCCAACCACTATGTCAGTATTATCTGTTGAACAATCATCCACAATAATCAATTCCCAATTGTGGTATGTCTGATCAATTACTGATTGTATTGTTTCAGTTATATATTGTGCTGTATTATAAGACGGCATTATAATTGACACTAAATCACTCATGTTATTTCCCACTCTTTATTAAAATTTCTTTTGCCATTTCTTGTTTTTCCAGATATTCTTCCAAGCTAATCTTACCTGTTCTCAGCAGATAATCCCCAAAATCCTCCGCCGTAGCCATATCATCCTGTGTGAAATGCCTTCCTGCTTGATAAATGCCTTTTTTTGACTGTTTCTAAAATAATGTTAATATCTTCTATCAGCCCAACTTTTTTTGATATATTTCTGATCCCACTCAATTTATCTTCCCAGGTAATCGCATTTCGCCCATTAACCTGTGCCAGACCTGATAATCCGGGTTTTGCAGTATGGCATTCTTTGTTCATCCGTCATAAATACCATATCCCTTACCAGCTGAGGTCTTGGACCAATTACTGACATCGTTCCGTTCAGGATGTTAAAAGCTTCCGGCAGCTCATCTAGGCTTTGTCTTTTCTTAACCATGCACCAAACTTCGTCAATCTTACTTCATCAGGAAGCAGATTTCCTTCTTCGTCTCGCTCATCTGTCATCGTACGAAATTTATACATTTTGAAAATCGTTTCTCTTCCATTCTTATCTACCAAACCTGGACGATCCTGCGTAAAAATAACTGGTGATCCCAGTTTTATTTTTTACTAAAAGAGCAACTCCTGCATAAATCGGACTAAAACAAAAATTGCCGCAGATGCACATATTACATCCATCCCTCGTTTTATATACTTCTCATAAAATCCCATCTTACGGGGTTTAATCGCACTCATTAATTCAGCAGTATATGTAGGCTTATCTGCTTCCTTTTTCATTGCATGTGCTGCTGTCGCAGTCGTTACTGCTGCTTCCTGCCAGAAGACCTAATTTTTTCTTTTTAGACACAACCTCATTCCCCCTTGAATACTATTCAAAACAAGCCCGAATAACCTCAATGATCCTCTCCTGCTGCTCCACTGTCATCTTATTATCACTAGGCAGACACAGACCTCGGTTGAAAATATCCATTCCTACATCAGACACGCTGCCTGCAATATATGCATTCGATCTGGCTCTTCCATTTCCGTCTTTTACAACAAATGGATTCAGGCGATAAATCG
>VOFB01003556.1_pt1 | contig 29297 bp, 33 predicted proteins | sample 5384141 | NCBI WGS metagenome assembly VOFB01 (sample SAMN12384721, study PRJNA508395) | human gut metagenome | isolation source: healthy gut A | host: Homo sapiens | reverse complement strand
GGAGGCGGAAAAGATACAGGCTGAAAAAGACCGTCTTCTCTCCCTCGATGATAAGGGGCTGAAGGTAGAATTGATTCTGGCAGTGCGCGGCTATACTCACAGATAGAGTACATTCAAAGTCAGCAGGCTTCTTTATCCGAGCGGGTTGACGATATTGAGTCGGACATCTCTTCCATCCGCAGCGATATTTCAGATTTGGAAAGCAGACTGGGCTCGTCCGATCAGTAAAACTCAATGAAGGAGGCACAGACGTGATTATTTCACCACAATCTCTTGATACAAACCTAAGTCAGCTTTTAGCGGAAGTTAAGTCCGGCTCAATGCAGTTGCCGGAGTTTCAGCGTGACTGGACATGGGATGATAGCCGAATTAGAGGCATTATCGCCAGCTTGTCGCAGGGCTACCCTATGGGTGCAATTATGCGGCTGCAATACGGTAATCCGGACATCCAATTCAAATACCGCACAATTACGGGCGTGAAAGGCGTCTCAGTAAAGCCGGAGCATTTGATTCTTGATGGACAGCAGCGACTTACTTCAATCTATCAGGCAACATCCTCAAAAGAACCGGTCTCTACCAAAACGGAAAAAGGCAAGGCGATTAAGCGGTACTACTACCTCTCTATGGAGAAGTGCCTTGACGATGATGAGGATCGCTTTGATGCAGTCTTGTCTATTCCGGAAGACCGCAAGATCAAAGAGAAACTTTGACCGTGATGTGAAGCTCGACCTCTCAACCAGAGAGTATGAATACGAGAATAAGCTGTTCCCGGTCAATATTGTGTTCGATAGCAATGCCGTAATGGACTGGTTCATGGGCTACATGACGCACTATGGAATGAAGCCGGAAGCAATGGACGAGTTCAAGCGTTTTCAGGCGGATGTGCTGAATACAATTTCCGGGTATAAGCTGCCTGTGATTACACTGGACAAGTCCACGCCGCGAGAGGCAGTGTGCAAGGTGTTTGAGAACGTCAATACCGGTGGTGTTCCTCTCACGGTGTTTGAGCTTGTTACCGCAACTTATGCCACAAGAGACTTTGACCTGAGAAAAGACTGGGTGCAGTGTCGAAATACAATTTGCGGTTTCGGTGACACGCTGAGAACAGACTTGTTCGATGGGATTGATGAGACTACCTTCCTGACAACGGTTTGTCTCTTTACAAGCTATTTGAACAAGCAGTCTGGAAAGACAAACACAATCTCCTGCAAAAAGAAAGATGTTCTGGGACTTCCTTATGAATCGTACATAGCGAACCGGGATGCAGTGCTGTCTGGGTTCAAAATCGCAAAGGAGTTTCTTCTTCGTGATCAGTGCGTTTTCCGTCAAAGAGATTTGCCCTATACAACGCAGTTGATTCCACTTGCGGCAATCTGCGCTGTTCTCGGAAAATCCAAATGCAATGAGCCAAACACAATCAAAACTCTTTCTCGGTGGTATTGGTGCGGGATTTTGGGTGAGATGTATGGCGGTGCGAACGAAACCCGCTATGCCTATGACATTGAGGACATGGTTGAAGAGGTCAATGGACGTCCGAATGCAATGCACACGATTAACAGCGCAGTCTTTTCTTCTACGCGGCTGCTAACCCTTCAAACTCGCTTGAGCGCGGCATATAAAGGTATAATGGCTCTTCTTTACAAGGAGAAGTGTCGTGACTTTATGAACAACACGACGATTGACATTGTAAACAGTATGCTTGAGTCTCCGGATATTCACCATATATTCCCCGAAGCATATTGCGAGAAAATGGGCATCAAGCGCGAACGGTATAATTCCATCATTAACAAGACCCCGATTCTTCCAGCCACCAACCGCTCGATTGGCGGAAATGCGCCGAGTGAGTATCTGGGGGCAATTCTAAAGAAGGTTGATGGACTGACCGAGAATGAGTTGCAAGCACGGGTGGAATCGCACTTTATCAACTATGCAGAATTGAAGGCAGATGACTTCAATGGCTATTTCATCGACAGAGCAAAAAGCCTTCTAAACCTAATTGAAAAAGCGATGAATAAGCCCGTCACTGACAGAGATGCAGAAAACACGCTGGATCAGTTCGGGGCGAGTCTGGCGTAAAAGGGAGTGACAAACTATGGCAGGATATTTTACAGAATCAAATTACGAGAACGCTGTCTTGCAGCTTCTCAATGAAGAACTGGGCTATAACTATATCTATGGACCGGACGTGGAGCGCGATTATCACTCGCCGCTTTATGAGGATGTTCTGCTGCCTTCCTTGCAGCGGATCAACAAGAGCCTGCCTATGGACGCTCTGACGGAGGCAATCTATAAGCTCAAGAACTTTGAAACTGGAACGCTCTTGCAGAAGAACATGGTCTTTATGGACTACCTCCAAAACGGAGTCCCGGTAAAATACTATGACAAGGGTGAAGAACGCTCTACCCTTGTTTACCTTGTAGACTTCAAAAATCCTGCCAGTAACGAGTTCACAGTTGCGAATCAATGGACTTTCATTGAGAACTCCGAAAAAAGACCAGATGTGATTCTCTTTGTCAATGGTCTCCCGCTCGTCATTGTGGAGTTGAAGTCTCCGTCCCGCGAAGAAACCGACGCTTCCGCAGCATACCGCCAGCTCCGGAACTATATGTATGAGATCCCCTCTATGTTCATTTATAATGCGGTATGTGTCATGAGCGACTTGACCACTTCAAAGGCTGGTACAATCACGTCCGGCGAAGACCGCTTTATGGAGTGGAAAACAACAGACGGCAGCTATGAGAATACGCAACACGCATCATTTGACACATTCTTTGTAGGACTGTTTGAGAAGACCCGCTTCCTTGACATCGTGAAAAACTTCATCTGCTTTAATGTGGATGGACAGAATACATTCAAGATACTCGCTGGGTATCATCAGTATTTTGCAGTCAAAAAGGCGATTGAGTCTACGAAGCACGCGACTGTGACAGACGGCAAGGGCGGCGTCTTCTGGCATACACAGGGCAGCGGAAAATCGTTGTCTATGGTCTTCTATGCTCATTATCTGCAAGAAGCGTTAGAAAGCCCCACTATCGTTGTCATTACCGACCGTAACGATCTGGATGACCAGCTTTACGGACAATTCGCCCGCTGCAAGGACTTCCTCCGGCAAACGCCGCAGCACGCTGAGAGCCGCAAGAATCTGAAAGAACTGCTTGCAAACAGACAGGCAAACGGCATAATCTTCACGACCATGCAGAAGTTTGAAGAAAGCAACGAAGCTCTTTCGGAACGCCGGAACATTATCGTGATGGCTGATGAAGCGCATCGTGGGCAATATGGTCTCAATGAGAAGGTTGTGGTCAAGCAGAAGGACAACGGCGAAGTCGAGGCGAAAACCGTTATCGGCACTGCCCGCATTATAAGAGACACGCTTCCTAATGCGACCTACATTGGATTCACCGGAACACCGATCTCCACAAAAGATCGCAGCACACGAGAAGTCTTCGGTGATTACATCGACATCTATGATATGACACAGGCAGTTGAAGACGGAGCTACCAGACCCGTCTACTACGAGAGCCGTGTGATTCACCTGAAACTCGACGAGAACACCCTCCATCTGATCGACAATGAATATGATATTATGGCTGACAACGCCGATCCGTATGTCATTGAAAAGAGCAAAAAGGAACTTGGTCAGATGGAAGCAATCCTCGGTGCCGACCAGACGATCAATTCCTTGGTAAATGACATTCTTGACCATTACGAGAATTACCGCGAGAATATTCTGACCGGCAAGGCGATGATCGTTGCTTATTCGCGTCCCATAGCAATGAAGATTTATAAGCGCATTCTTGAGCTGCGCCCAGCGTGGACGGAAAAGATTGCAGTGGTCATGACGCAAGGCAATAACGATCCCGAAGAATGGCGTGAGATTATCGGCAACAAAGCTCATAAGGACGATATGGCGCGGAAATTCAAAGACAACAACTCTCCGCTGAAAATCGCCATCGTCGTGGATATGTGGCTGACCGGCTTTGATGTTCCCTCCCTTGCTACGATGTATGTCTATAAGCCGATGGCTGGACACAACCTGATGCAAGCTATCGCCCGCGTCAATCGTGTCTTCAAAGATAAAGAAGGCGGTTTGGTTGTCGATTACGTCGGTATTGCGGCTGCACTGAAACAGGCAATGAACGACTATACTGCCAGAGACAAGAAGAACTATGGTGATACAGATGTAAGCAAGGCTGCATATCCGAAGTTCCTTGAAAAGCTCTCTATTTGCAGAGATTTGTTCCACGGATTCAGTTATGAGAAATTCATGACCGGAAGCGACCTCGACAGGGCGAAGCTCATCAGCGGCGGAGTGAACTTCATACTCGGCAAGAGTGTTGCAGAGTACGAGCTTCCCGACCATGAGAAGACACAGAATGTGTTTATCAAAGAAGCCCTGCTTCTCAAGCAGGCACTTTCGCTGTGCAGCAGCTTGGTAGACGAGCAAACTCGCATGGAGGCAGCTTTCTTCGAGTCCGTAAGAACAATGACCGTGCGCTTGGTTTCAGGCGGTACCGGAAAGAAGTTTACGCTTCCGGAAGTAAATGAGCGCATTAACGAGCTTTTGAAGCACAGCATCAAGAGCGAAGGTGTTATCAACCTCTTCTCCGATGTCCAGACTGAGTTTTCGTTGTTCGATCCGAAGTTTCTTGAAGAAGTGGCAAACATGAAGGAGAAGAATCTTGCAGTCGAACTCTTGAAAAAACTGATTTCCGAACAGGTCTCTGTTTACCGTCGAACAAATATTGTCAAGTCTGAAAAGTTCTCCGAAATCATTCAGAGCGCAATGAACCGCTATTTGAACGGAATGCTGACCAACGAGGAAGTCATTCAAGAATTACTCAAGCTGGCGAAAGACATTGCCGCTGCTGCCGCCGAGGGTGAAAAACTCGGATTGACGGCGGACGAACTTGCTTTCTATGATGCTCTCACGAAGCCGCAAGCAATCAAGGACTTTTACGAGCATGACGAGCTTATTGCTATCACGAAAGAACTGACAGATTTGCTTCGCAAAAACCAGACAATAGACTGGCAAAAGAAAGAGAGCGCAAGAGCTGGAATGCGCCGCTTGGTCAAAAGGTTGCTGAAAAAACACAAATATCCGCCAGAGGGTATGGATGATGCTGTCCAGACTGTCATGAGCCAGTGTGAGATGTGGACGGACAATGTAATGACCGCTTAACTCCCCTACGAGAAAGGAGTAGATCATGGGCAATTCAGTCATGTTGAATGGCGTCGAATATGCCGGAGAACAGATTGCCTACAAAGACAGCACCTATGAGCTTGTGTCAAAGGTAGCTTACCTGATCGGCGTCCCGCTTCGTATTTTCCAAAATGAACACGAGCCGCCGAAGATAGAGATATACAACCGGCTTGAGCAGGATAAAAATGCCCGCATCATTCGTAATCTATGTATCATCCGCACCGCCATTGAGCGCAATTACCGGAAAATAAATGACATCATGCGGATGGAATACCGTGGGCTTCTTTCGATGCCTGAGATCCTTCCAATGTCCAGTATGCAGCAGCTTTCAAATGACGGAATCAGCTTTATTAAAAAGTCGAGTACAAAGCTATGCCACCACATTATCGAGATCAACCGGCTGATTTCAGACCGCATTAACAACTGCAAGAGCCTCTTTCCAATCTGGATTAACTGGGCGTACATAAAAGAGCTGTTCATCATGCCAAACGGTTTGACAGAGGACGGAACGAAAGATGCTGCCGATATTTATTACGCAAGTCTCTCCTACTACCCCTATCAAATGTATATCAACTGGGTACCGATGGACGAGGGTAATGTCCTCTATAATGACAAGAAGTTTGCCACCCTGCTTTATCAATGGCATTGCGACGCCTTCACGGAATACAGTAAAGTCTCTGATGCAGGGGCTTTTGTAAAAAACAATATCTACGACTTCATTGATGACAGCGAGAAGACCGTATTGGTGGTGGACTGCGAAAACTCCGACCCGTACAAGCTGTGTGCCACGCTCAAAAATCTTGATTATGAGGTCATGCAAAAGATTACGGCGATCATTCTCTTTGATGACGTACACACCGCTACGGCATGGCGGATTCTTGAAAACTACACCCGCATCCCCGTTGAGCATATCATGATTGAGCGGATCAAGCAGAACAAATCACTGGTAGACATCAAGCTCACCGCAAGAGCCTGTCAGGAACACTACCAGAAGCAAGTGGATTCCTTCGTCATCGTCTCAAGCGATTCCGACTACTGGGGGCTGATCTCTTCCTTACCGGATGCCAGATTCCTTGTCATGATTGAGCGGGAAAAATGCGGACCGGATATGAAGGCGGCACTTGCAGAATCCGGGATATTCTACTGCTATCTGGATGACTTCTACTCCGGCAACAGCGAGGACATCAAGAAAAACGCACTGTTCAAGGAGATGTACCGCTGGATTGACAACTCCGTTCACCTGAATGTCAACGATATGTTTGATGCAGCTCTGCGAAACACGAGGATCGAAATGTCTCCCGCAGAGCGGCGGCAGTTCTATGAGAAGCACATCAAGCACATGACGCTGACCATCGACGAGAACGGAAACGTCAGCATTGAGCTGAAACGTGGATAGCCTTGGTTTCTATTCCGGGAGGAATGTGGATGGACAACAGATTCTATTTTGGATTCAATACATCGGAGGAACGGAAAAAGCGCAGAAAAGCAGAGCTGTACTCCATGAGTGAGCAAGTCAGCACCTTCTTTTGGGATGAAGCCCCGCAGCATGGTTTGGAAATGCGTGAAGGGCAGCAGGATATGTCCTTTGAGATTGTGGACGCCCTGATAAATGACCAGCACTTTGCGATTGAAGCTGGCGTGGGCATTGGAAAGTCCTTTGGCTATCTTGTGCCGGTGCTGCTGTACAGCAAACGCATGAACAAGCCGGTTATCATTGCAACCTCGACCATTGCGCTTCAAGAACAGCTCTGGCGTGATGTCCACGCGGTAATGCCCCTTCTTGGGCTGAACAGAGATGTCATCCTCGCAAAAGGACAGACCCATTATCTCTGCAACAAACGCGCAGATGAATATATGTGTGACCCGAAGGCTGACCCGCCGGACGCGCTCAAAGAAGGAATCCAGCAGGGGTATGAGGAACGCAAGGATTTCCCGGAGGTTTTGCCGCAAGGCGTCTGGGACAAGGTAAATGTGCAGCGGTTCAGCATGAAGAATTGCGGCTCCTGCGAAAAGAAATGCAAGTATTACAAGGTCCGTGCATCGTTAAAATACACGGACGGTGTTGTTCTGTGCAATCAGGACTTTCTTACCCAGCATCTCATGAAACTACGACGCGGGCAGGACGGACTGATTAACGCCGCCGCTGATCTGCTTGTCGTGGATGAAGCGCACAACTTGGATGATAAGGTGCGGAGTGCCACAACGGAGCGTTTCGGGCAAGGTATGCTCTTTGGAATGATTAAAAGCGCATTCTATGAACTGCGACCCTCTGACCAAAGCAGTGTGTCCGGTGAAAAGCGAGAGGCAGAGAGCGCAATCATCGCCTTCTATAACTGCCTGAAAGCACAAGTCCAAAAGCAGATCAACGAGGCAGAACAGGATATGCGCTACGCTGACCGCTTTTTCTTCAACCAAAACGGCAGTGCGGTTGAGCTGCTTACCGAGATGAACGCCGCCATACATAACCTTTCGTCCAGCATTCAGATTTATTCCAGCATGGATTTCAGAAACAACCGTTCCTTTGCTGCCTCTGACGATCTGGATGCGGTCAGCGAGTCCCTTTCGGAGCTTCTTGACCGGATAGATGATATGCTGATCTGGATTGAGCAGCACGGTAGTAACACGGAGCTCGTCTATTGCCCTAAAAACACAAAAGAAATTGTGAGCCGCCTATACTTCAATGGTGATGAAAGAACCATCTTGACCTCTGCCACGCTGACGAACGCCACGAGCGGGTCTCTGGAAGAACAGTATTCTTACTTTATCAGCAATACCGGCTTTCCCGCTGGTGATCGCGGCTGCTTATCCGAGCCAAAGCCTTCCCCATATCCATACGATGAACACGCCATGATCTACTACTGCGACGATCTCCCGCACCCGACCAAGGAACACGAAGCCTTCATTGAAAAGGGTGTGGAGCGGCTGCTTGAGATCCTGAGCATTTCCAACGGGAAGGCACTCGTGCTGTTTACGGCGAAGACCGACATGGAAGAGGTCTACTCCATTCTCAGCGAGAAAAATCTTCCGTACAAAATCCTGATGCAGCAGCCGGGATCGTCGCAGGACAAGGTGCTGCTTGAGTTTAAGGAAGATACGAACTCCGTACTTCTGGGGACGGGTGCATATTGGGAAGGAATCAGCATTGAAGGAAAAAGCCTTTCCAATGTCATCATTTTCCGGCTTCCTTTCCCTGTCCCCGATCCAATTATCGAGTATAAGTGTTCCGTCGCAAAGGACGCTCTGATGGATGTCCGCGTTCCCGAAATGATTATCAAGCTCAAGCAAGGTATCGGGCGATTGATCCGCAATTTCACAGACACCGGCATTGTCTGCATTATCGACCGAAGACTGCGGGACGAGCCGCCGGAACGCTATCATGACATTACATGGGACTCCCTGCCTATCAAAAAATCGGACAAGCAGTTTGGACGAACTTAGGAAGTTTTACGAAGGTCTGCCCTCAGCCAAGGAATGATGATACAAACGGCAGTCTCTTCGGAAACATAGAGCAGCCCCCCAAAAAAAGGACAATCAGAAAACGGAGGTGTATCATGTTGTACAATGAAAATCTGCGCGAAGAAGAACGACATCTGATCCAGCAGATTGCCGAGCAAACAGAGAGAGGAAAAATCGACTGGGAACTGACAGAGTATAATCCGCTGTCCTTTCTGAATGAGGACAAGATAGACAAGAACCCCAGCAGTAATCTGTCAGTCCTTCTCCTTTGGAGCGATCATCGGCGGCTCCCGTTACGAGCTTGATGTCATGGAGAATATTGATGTGCCGTCCGGTATGGGAGACTACACCATAACCTTAACGCGGGATGAAACCGAAAATTATCTTAAAATTGAGGATGCGCTTTCCTTTGACTGTGACCGCTATGAATGCACACCGGAGGAAGTGGCAGAGCGATTTGCGGACAGCCCCATTGTCCGCCTCTGCAACGCCATCATTCCTGCCACGCTTGGGCAGGAGGATTTAGAAGAGGTCTTCACATGGGCAAGGTTTTTCAACGAGACTGGCATTTCTGCAAAGCTGATGAATCATCCTCTGACCAAGCTCTGTGAAAAGCTGTTCGACGAACACCGTCTGATGGACTTTCATCGCTGCGTCTTGGATGTGGACTATCGAAAGCTGCTCCTAAATGAACTGGCTCATAACTAAGACACGAAAAAACGCCCCCGACACTGTGCCAGACGCACAGTGCCGGGGGCGTTCCCGTTTCCAGCGATTTATTTTTCTCTCGGCAAGGGACTGTTCATAAGGTGACACTTTCCGTTTTGCGAAGCCGCGAAAATTCGATGTGTTCCGTGGAGATGTTCACTGGGCAGCATACGCCGTACACGTTTCCAATAATCACTGAGCAGTGCAATGTGTATTCACTATCGGGAAATACTTCACGGTTTTCACAACTCTTGATTCAGAAGTGGGATTTTTGCCTTATTCCCGCGTGACATCAAGGGAAACCGGATTGATAACGATGATAGGTTTGCCCTTTTTGTGGGCATATCTCACGGTGTTCCCGGTACCGCTGGGGCATCCATTCCATACTGCGAGAATATAATCGGCGTGATCTACCATGTACCGATTTCTCTTGTCCATGCAGTCCGACGTGTACTCCCGTTGCAGCATGGTCTCCTTGTCACACTTTGCCGCGATATTATAATACCGTTCCCGTGAAGCCACAGACCATTTGATCGCTTGTGTCTCACAAGGGATTGCACTTTCCAGAGTAATGTGAGGGTATTTTGATTTCAAATCGAGTACAATTTCCGCAGCGTACATATCGACGCCAAGAGCCATGCCGGTAATAAAATGCGTGACGCCCTCGTTCTCGATGAGTGCTACAATCTGATCCCGCATAACAGACTTCAAAGAAGTACAACGCTTATCGGATTCATCAAAGCCGAACGGAAGACTCTGCGGTCTATGACCGGTAAACGCACAAGTCTTGCCTTGAACGGATTGCTTTTCAGCTTTTTGAGCAGACTTTCTAAACTCAATAATGCGCGACATGACACCCCTTCTTTCACTCTTTTGGTAGGTAACTCCATTCTATCACCCTCATCACGGACAGTCAACGCATTGTCGTTAGTAAAATCAACGACGGCGTACCGTGGATAATGACACCGCCGTTAGGTACACTAAATGCAAAGGTGGTGAGGCTATGCGAGAGAAGAAGGACATCAATATTGAAATCGGCGGCAATATTCAAGTGGCAAGAGAACAGGCGGGCTATACGCAGGACACGCTCTCAGAAATGCTTGGCATGACGCCGAATCACCTGAGCGCTATTGAGCGTGGTGCTTCCGGTATTTCTCTTGAAGCCTTGCAGCGTCTTTGCCGTTTGCTCGGCGTCAGTGCGGACCGAATTATCTTTGGGACTGACGAGCCAGAAGCGGAAGCCCTTGCGCTTGCCAGACGTATTTCGGATATAAAGCCGGAATACCGGCAACAGGTTCAAGAGCTGCTGTCCGCTATTTTGAATATGTCATAAAAAAAGAGCCTCTGCCGACACCCAAAACGGGCATCGACAGAGGCTTTTGGCTCGTTTTCCGGGCATTCAAACAAGTGCCGAAATCGACACTTATTTCCGCGCTAAAGAAGAAACTGTGCGGGGAATATAATCACACTGGGCGGTCATTCCTCGTCGCTCTGAGGCTTGCAATCACAGGCTTTTTCGACCCCTAACTGTCTACACCGCGATGCCTTGCGGGAGAAGTGCGGACAGGCGATGAGATCCGCACGGAAGCTCTGCTTGCAGCTATGGACGCAGCGGACGCAGAAGCGGTTATACTTCCGGCGTCCGCTATCTCCTATGAAGAACGACCACTCCTGCCGCCACTTCTGACTTCTGCTCACAGTTCAATCTCTCCTTTGTGCTTTTGGGGAGGGCAGCATTCCTTCTGCTTTTCAGCCTTTGCAGACTTGAGCCTGTCCATGATGGAGGACTTTTCGCCCCTTTCGGGGGCTTTGACCTCTGCGGTCTTGTCTTCCTTCGGACCGTTGTTGATGATCCCGTCAATCATGCCGTAGTCATCCTCCATCGACATCTCCGCTGCCTTGAGATAGTTTTCCTTCTCAAGAGCCGCCATCCAGCTTTCCTTGCTGATACCGAGCATTCCGCCCTTTGCCGCATGATCGGCAATCTCCTTTTGGCATCTACGCACAAGCCCTCTGTGTTATCCGAATAGAGCCGGTAAACCTCGCAGCCCTTCTCCAAAGCCTTCTCAGCCGCCTCCTGCCCAGCGGGAAGGACGCCAGCCCATGCGTAGCCGTAGTCCTTCATATCCTGAACGGAGAGCGTGGGATCGGGCATTTCCGGCACTTCCTTGACCTCAAGGTCGAGAAGGCGGAGTGTGTCATCGTCAAAGCCGTTGTAGACATCATCGAGAACGAGCTTGCCGCGCTCATCGACAATGATACAGGCAGCCTCATCGCCGTAGGTGTCATGCTCCATCAGGTAAAAGAACTGTGACCGCCGACCTCGTGCCGGTCAATGGTGTGCCATGTCCCGATGTGACCGGCAACCGTCAGACCGGAGGTATCGGCGTTCATCTCAAAGTCCTTCTGCTCGATGCTCTCCTGCTTCTGCTGCTCCTTCGAGATCATGGGAATCGCTACAATCTTATCGCCCAACTTAACAAACTGCTCCGGCACTTTGAAGTGGTCAGAAAACTTCTGCATCTGCTCTACGGTCAGAGAGCCGAAGCTGTCATCCGTCAAGCCAACTACCATGAATGTTCCGGCAACAACGTCGTAGATGTCACCGTCCTCATCTCGCAGAGCGCGGTTCAGGGGCAGCCCTTCCAGCTTGCCTTCCTCGTTACAGACTAAGGCAACCGGGTCTTCGTAGGGGTAAATTGCCTCGATGTAACCGCCGACCTCATGCTGCAAGGACTCCAGACCGGAGTCAATCGCTGTCATGCTCGGCGGCTTCTCCCTGAGCCGGTAATCCGGTATTCATCGGGAATATCATCAAGATCACCGTTGAACTGTCTGTCCCACCTCTCGCTTGCAACGCGGACATAGCCTTCATCGGTGAAGCGTCCCTGCTCATCCATCGCAATGTCGCGCCCATAGCGTTCATAGTCGATGTAGTTTGCCAGAGGACCGAGATCCTTTTCGGAGTAAATACCGGCTTCGTGGGCGTAATAATAGCCGAGATCGGATTCGTCGTTGATACCGGGCATGATGTCGTAGCAGTCCAGATTGAACGTCAGGTTGATGAGATCGTCGATGTCGCTGACCTCATCGCAACCGGCTTCCATAATGGCAACGAGCTTTTCCTGATCGCTCAGGGAAAGCTCGTCAATCAAAGCGGCAAGGTAGTTGAGCTTATCAAGGCTCTCGTACTCGCCAAGCATCTTCTGAACACCGTAGATCGGGCATTCGTAGTCAGTGATAAACCACTCTTCATAGGGCTGACCGAACTCATCCTGCTGACCGATCCCGATGCGCTCAAAGACCTTCTGCATCTCTTCCTCGGTTGTCGGGAACTTCACCCACTCACCGACCAGCATACCCTCGTTGTACTTGCCAAGGTTCGTGACGAAGGCTTCAAAATTACCGTCTAATACGGGCATAGGCATCCTCCTTTCAGTCATCCATCATGCCGTCCGGCATGATATACAGTTCCTCAAACTCCGCGTCGCTCATGGATTCGAGCTTCCGGATGGTCTTATACATCAGCTCTGCGATCTCGCCGTCCATGTCGTTCAGGGTGACGCTCTTCATATCGTCGATCAGCCGCTTCCGGCTGGACGTATTGAAGCAGCACATCAGGTTGAGTTCTTCTACTGTAAAGTTTTTCATATCAGAGTACCATATCCTTTCCTTTCGATTTCTGCGGTTTCGGTGTGTGAGGCGGCTGTGCCTTCTGTGCGGATTTCAGTCTGTCGCGGATGGATTCACGGGCAGCGGGCTTCTTCGGGATGGTGTCGTAGATGGCAGTTCCGGCATCCTCCACATACGAGCGGACATACTGGATGCTTTCAGAAAAGCGGATGGGGCGGTTCTTGTCCTCGATATTCGTCAGCCGGACTTCATCAGCGGCAAAATCAACCGCGTCAATTCTGCACTTGATCCCATCCATATTCAGCGTCGCGCCGACAGGAATGTAATCTGCGCCTTTGAGTTCCTTGAAGGTCTCGCCGTCCTTGCTGAGAAAGACATCTGCACCGGACTTCCAGAGCTTCTGTGATGCGGCTACCCACGCAGCTTCACGGAAGCCGGTCACCGGCATGGAGGGCTTGCCGCGTACCTTCTTCTCAAGGAGCTTTGTGCCGAGCAAGGGCGCGGCTTTCTTCCGCGTCCTTGCCGTACAGCTCAAAATAGCCGTTCTGAGCAAAGCAAACCAGCGCGTCGGGATGCGCCTTTTTGACCGCTTCGTACTTGCGGAGTTCTGCAACGGGCAGAGGCGAAAGCGCCTCTGTCCTTTCTGCATCCGGCAGTCTGTCACGGCGGCTTTTCTGCTTAGACAGCACTTCCACCAGAGCATCCGCGTCCTTCGGGAGCGTCCGGTGGGTTTTGACGCCGCCATGCTCACCGACCAGAGACATTGCTGCATCGAAGCTGCTGCGGCAGGGTGGCTTCCAGCACATAGCCGTCTGCAAAGGTCAGCCGGTCATGATCTGGCGCAACCGCGTTCTGCGCCACATTTGCCGCCTGTTCCCGGTAGTTGATCTCAAATACATCTCCGAAGACCTTGCCGCGCTTAACGGCTTTCGGGACAATGACGCGGGCAACGCACTCGTCGTAGGTCTGTTCCGCATAGAAACGGAAGGTGTTGTGATCTCGCGTTCCCTGAATAAAGACTTGATTTTCGTTGAGGCAGTGCGTTCCATGCGGACGGCAGAACCACATCAGTGTTTTCTCTTCGGGATTCCGGCTTTCGGCAGCGCGGCGGATGATGCGCTTGTCGATGTCGAAGTCTTCCTTGTAGCTGTCTACATGACCGTCCACGAGCTTCTGCAGCTCCGCAACGATGTCAACATCTGTGTATTTCTTCATGCGTCTCCTTTCTCACAACTCCATGTCGTGCGTTTTGGATTTGACCGGTGACTTCTTCTCCGGCTGCGTTTTCGCGGCAGCTTTGAGCTGATCGCGGATAGAGGGCTTTTCCTGCTTCTGCTCCTGCTTGACGTATTCCAGCGTCGGCATCAGCTCACGGTAGCAGCCCTGTGTTTTCCGCGCCGCATGACGGCGATGGATTTTGAACAGCGGCTCACCGTTCTGCGTGACCGTGTTGCCCTCAATCCTGACGCCGTTCCGTGCCAGCAGATTGAAGGAGTGGTTAGAGGCGCGGTAGGAAGCCCGCATTCCGTCGTTGTTATAGGCAATCTGCCCCTTGAGCGTGTCCATGACGGCGGCTTTGATTTCCTTCTCTTCGGCAGTCAGGCGGTGTGCCTTCGGTGCTTTTGCTCTGCTTCCTCCGGCAAGGGGGCAAAGGGAGACTTGACCTCCACGGTTTTTACCTCAATAGAGGTAATCTCATCGTTCTCCCATGCAACGACCTCCGGGTCTCTTTCCTCTGTTTTCTCAGAAGTGGCTTCCTTCTGAGGTTCGGTCTGCTGACGGAACGCATCGACGAAAAGTGCGGTCAGTCCGGGATTGGGTTTATCCACAAGGAAGCGGGAGGCATTTTCGGGACAGACATCAACGGTCTTCGCCCACTCCTTGAGGGGCTGGGGAATACGCCCGTCAAAGTCTTTCTGCTGAATGGTGTTTGCGAGGACATACCGGACGCGCTCCGGAGAGAACTGCTCAAGGACACTTTTCACAGCAGCATCCGCATCCAGCCGGTTGTCTCCGTAGTTAGAGCTGATCGCCGCTTCAATCGCACGGCGGCATTCCACGTTTGCAGCGAGAGAAGCACGATATGACTCCATCTCACCGGCTTCATAGGCGTAATTCGCCGTCTCGCGGTAAATGGGGACTTCCGGCTTTTCCTCCGGAACAGCTTCCTTTACGGGAGCTTCGGCTTCCTTCTCTGCGGACTGTGCTTTCTCTGCCAGCAGCACCTTGAGCTTGGCGTCAATGCCCTCGATCATCTCAGCCGCCGTCTTGCGGATGGTGTCCAGAGAGCTTTTCAGTTCCTTGGTTTCCTTGCCGGATGACCAACCGGCGATGTAGCCGAAGGAGTAGTCCGAGGTTTCAATGCCGTACCGCTGGCAGACGGTGTAGGCAACGCTTTCCGCTTCAACCTCCTTGGTGTGCCGATCCTTCTTGTCTTCGGGTGCGGCTTTCTCATCCGGCTTGACGGCGTGGAGCTTTGCATGGGCGATCTCGTGAATGGCGGTTTTGACCGTCTGGATTTCGCTCATGCCTTCCTGAATGGCAATGCGGCTTTCAACCGGAGAGAAGAATCCCTTTGCGCCGCCCGGAATGTCCTCAAAGGAAATAGGGACGGGAGACTCCTGCTTGAGCGCGTCGAAGAACGCCTCGTAGTTTTCGACGGTGCCTTTCAGCTCATCGACGATAATGTCCGGAAGCTCCTTGCCGTCCGTCTGGGAAACATCGAAGACGCTTACCACCTTGAAGGCAGGACGCAGAACTTCAACCGTCTCCGTGACAGTCTTTCCGTCTGCACCGATCACCGGCTTCTGCGTTACGGGGTCAATCTTCTCACGCTCTTCCTGCGCCTTGTACGGCGCGGGTGCAAGAATCTTGATGCCCTTTTCGCCCTTCATGACCTGACGGTCAAAGTTGCGCTGCCACGAGGTATAACCGGCAACATAGGTTGCCTCCGGCTTCTGCATCGCAATGAGCAGCGTGTTGTTGAAGGAATAGTTGTAGAACTTGGACATCGTGCGGAGGTATGCCTTGAACCGCTCGGATTCAAAAAGCTCCTTGATGCCCTGTTCCAGCTTGTCCGTGATTTCGCGGACTTGCTGTGCATTTTTGTTTTCAGCCATCTCAAACCTCCATTTCTTATTTGCTTTTGGGCGAAGAAAACCCCGTCTGGGATTTGCTCAGTAAACGAGCCTTTACCTCAGACGGGGTTTCTCTGCGTGTCATCCGACGATGGAATATGTTATCTTCGTTCTCCCATTCAATCAGCCGGTCAAACATCTCCGGATAATTTGTGACCATGTGCAGCAGCTCCGAGTCGCTGGCGTTGGGACAGAACCAGCAGCCGTTTCTTCGGCAGTGAGCGTAGATCGGGGAAAGCAGCCCGTGTTCCTGACAGAGCTTGTAGGCGTCAACCTCGGTCATGCCGTATTTGGCAAGCAGACTGACCTTCTTCACACCGTCCAGACGCGCAAGGCGTTTGGGTCATCCTCCGCGATGCCGACATAGCTCACAGTGTCCGGAGAAAGTGCGGCATTGTACTTGCGGACGGGCGGGATTTTGCAGTCACGATTGACTGCGCACATCCCAGCCCACGCGAAACCGCGAACCTCGCCCTTATGCGGTCCGCGGGTGATGACATGATGGAATACGTCATCGTAGGTCTTGTCTGCGTGGAGAATGGTGAACTTGATGCCCAGCTCCTTTTCGCAGAAGGGCTTGAGCCGGTCATAGATGAAGTCCCGGTGTTCCGGGACTTCGCCGCTTGTGTCCTGATCGAACATGACTTCGCTGAAAACTGCCTCGTCCAGCGGCTCATTGTGCTGTGCAGCCAGCAGGAGCGTCGCTACGCTGTCTTTGCCTCCGCTGCATGAAGCAACATACTTTGGGCGGGTCATCGATCAAACTCCATCTTGAAGCTGACGTATTTGCCGCCGCTGTCATCCAGCCGAATGACCGCATCGTAGAGCTGAGGCTTCTTCGGCGTGTAAAGCCCGGTCACGCGGCACCAGCCCTTGTCCAGCAGCTCCTTTGCGATCTTCTTGGTCAGCTTCTTTTTCTTACTGGAAAAGAACTTATTGTCTTCCCACAGGCAGAAGGAGCATTCCTTGTTCGAGCAGTAGAAATTGCCCTTGCCGACGTAGACCGGAGAGCCGCAGCGGGGGCATTTGCCGATTTCCTCTTTCCCCGTGCCGAAACGCTGGGCTTCGGCATCGGAGAGAAACGGGTAGGCTTTCACGAGATCCCCGGTCATCCGGACAATGCCGCTGAGGAATGCGTCCGCATCCGCCTTGCCGCGTTCAATCTCCATGAGCGTGTTTTCCCATTCCGCAGTCATTGCGGGAGAGGTGATCTGTTCCGGCAGAACACAGACGAGGTTGCAGCCGTCCTTTGTGGGAATGAGGGATTTGCCCTTGCGTTCAGCAAAGCCGGATTTTACCAGTTTTTCAATGATACCGGCGCGGGTTGCGGGTGTTCCGAGACCTTTCTTCTCGGTGTCATCGTCAAACTGATCGTTTCCGGCAGTCTCCATTGCAGACAGGAGGGTGTCTTCCGTGTACTGCTTCGGAGGCGTTGTGAAGTGTTCCGTGACACTGGCAGACACACCTTCCAGCATATCGCCTTCATGGACTTCGGGCAGGGACTTTATGGGATCGTCCTTTTCCTTCGTCTTGAGGGATGCCTTGAACAGCTCTTCAACGGCTTTCCAGCCGTTTTGAACGACGGTCTTACCCTTGCTCTTGAACATATAGCTCTCGCAGGAGAGCGTGATCTGCGTTTCTGCGTAGGTATGCTTCTCGCCGGTCGCACACAGAAGGCGCATCCCAACAAGATTGAGGATTTTCTGCTCCGACTGAGGAAGCGCCGAAACATCCTGCTTTTCGAGCTGGACGGTCGGGAGAATGGCATGGTGATCTGTGACCTTGCTGTTGTCGGTTACGCGGGCAATGTCCGGATTGACCGAAACACCGGAGAAAAGCGGAAGCTGGCGGCAGACGATTAAAATGACCTGACGGGCAGTGTCCTCCATATCATCCGTAATGAACTGACTGTCCGTGCGCGGATAGGTCAGGAGTTTCTTTTCGTAGAGCGTCTGGACGAGATCAAGCGTCTGCTGGGCAGTGAAGCCGTAATAGCGGTTTGCCTCGCGCTGCAAGGTGGTCAGATCGTAGAGCTTCGGAGGATTGACCGTCTTCGTTTCCTCCTGAGAGAAGAAACGACGGCTTGCTTTTTCTCGCAAGCCGCCGCAATTCTTTTTGCTTCCTCTTCGGTTTTGACCTTTTCCAGATCGGCGGTCAGATCGCCCTTGCCGACGTGGACGTTGAAATACTTTTCCTTTTGGAACGTGGAGATTTTCCCGTCACGCTCCACCAGCATTGCAAGGGTCGGCGTCTGGACGCGCCCGACCACCAGCTTCTTGTGATAGAGCGTGGTGAAAAGGCGGGTGCCGTTGATACCGACAATCCAGTCTGCCTTCGAGCGGCTGAGTGCCGCTTCATAGAGGCGGTCATATTCCTTGCCGTCCCGGAGATGATTGAAGCCTTCGCGGATGGCGGAGTCCTCCAATGAGCTGATCCACAGACGCTTGAAGGGCTTGGTGCATCCGGCTTTGTTGTAGACCAGCCGGAAGATCAGCTCACCCTCGCGTCCTGCATCGGTTGCACAGACAAGCTCGGTGACGCGCTTGTCCTTCATGAGAGAGGACAGCACCTTGAACTGCTGTGCTTTGTCCTTCGTGACCTCAAACATCCAGCTTTCCGGAACAATGGGCAGATCGTCATACCGCCACTTGGCATACCGCTCATCGTAGGAGCTGGCGTCTGCCAGCTCCACCAGATGACCGAAGCACCACGAAACGATGTAATTGCCGCCCTCCATGTAGCCGTCCTTGCGGGACGTCGCGCCCAACACCTTTGCGATGGACTGGGCAACGCTGGGCTTTTCAGCAATGACTAAGATCAATCTTCATCACCATCCGTTTCAGCATCCTCCGCAATCTGCGGCTCATCATCCTCGTTGATGTACGGCTCTTCCTCGTAGCCTTCATCGTCGAAGAAGTCCATATCTTCATCCTTGGGCTTTCTGCCCTTGACGAACTTGATGTAGTAATAAGCTGCACCCGCAGCACCGGCAAGGACAAAGATGACGAGGATCATGCCGACGTTGGATTTCTTTTCGGGCTTAGGGGCGGGGGCATCGGTTTCCGCATCCTTATCCGGCTCAGGTGTAGCGGGGGCTGTGCCGGTGCATTCGCTCATGTTGGTCTTGCAGACCGGGCAGTCGGTATTGACCTGACCGGCAGCGCATTTTTCCTTGCAGTTACAGGTAGTCAGAGCCGCCGCAGTATCATCATCCAGCAGCGCAAGCAGATCGCTCTCATCGACCATGTTGAGGAAGTACGTCTGGTACTGTTCCTCTTCCTCATTGATCGGTGCATCGTAGTCGATGACAATGAAAAAGGTGTTGCCGTTCTTCGTCTGGACTGTGATGAACTGCTTGTTGGTTGCCTTGTCATAGAGCAAGTCGCGGGTGTAGGCGTTGCCCTCATCGTCAATCGGCTCACCCTTCGGCTTTTCAGGGGCGGGTGTGACTGCGGGCTGCTGTTCCGGCTGAGTTGCCTCTGTGACGGGAAGGTTCTGATCGGTGTCATCGGCATAGGCAAACGCCGTCACCGAGAAGCAGGACAGAACCATGACGCAGACCGCAAGGACGGTCAGAAAACGAAACTTCTTACGCATTGTCGATTACCTCCGTATTTTCAGCGGGCTTGGTGCCGCCCTTCATGGAAGACAGGAACGCCATGATCTGATCCTTGTCCATCACCATAGAGCGCACGGTGTTGATGATTTCAAGGTTTTCCAGCTCCGTCTTCTTGTCGTACAGCTCCTTGAGCTGTCCTTCGATTTCGGACTTCTTCTTTTCAGCCTTCTCGATGTCGGAGAGGACTTTCTGATACTTGGGATTCATGAAAAACTCCTTTCTTTTAATAGGCGGGTCTTCCGAAGGCGTAGAAATGCTGCTGCCAGTAGGAAGAGTTGATGGATGTGTACTGAATGGGATCGCCGCAGTGGATCATGACCCCATCACCGACGTAAATACCGACATGGGACACGCCGGGGGTGTCATACGTCCCGACAAAGAGATGAGATCACCGGGCTGTGCATTCGCCTTTGAGACCGGCGCACAGACGTTGTAAAGCCCCTGTGCGCCAAGCCGTCCGGTGTTCACAAGCTCGCTGTTCGTGAGGACGTAGCTGACAAAGCCGGAGCAGTCGAAGGATGTGTCGGGATTGGAGCCGCCCCACACATACGGATAGCCGAGATACTTTTCCGCCTCGGTGATCAGTGTCGCAAACTTCTCGTCGTTCAGGTATTCCGGGTTGACATCGTAGTCAGCGGGCGGATTGGTGATGTACTTGTCCACATAGGGAGAGTCACCGAACAGATCCTCACGGTTGCCCAGCACCGACATATACGTTGCGTACATGGAAAGCTGTTCCTGAGACATGATGTAGACCGGGACATGGGAGAGATTGAAGTTTTCGAGCTTCACGTTGCAGATGTAGTAGTCATACGGGACACGGTAGGTTTCCGTGTGCGTATTGCCGTCTGCATCCGTCCATGTGTCGGTCTCCGTGCGGTATCTGGTTTCGACGATAACCTCTTCGGTGAGGATGTACTGCTTTTCAAACAGCATTTGGAGCGTACCCTGCACCTCATCCAGCGTGAACTCGCCCTCGTGGAGAGCTGAGAGAATGGAGATCAGCACATAGGGGTCATGCTCAATATCATCCAGATCGAAGTGGTATTCATCGTAGTTGTGAGTGCTTTCGTAGGTGTCGAGATAGCGTTGCAGCTCCTGCTCCATTTGGCAATACTGCGCTTCTGCGCCGAGCATCGCGTCATCCTCGCTGAGATAGGAGGACGCAATGACCGTCGAGCCGGTAGAAGTAAGCATCGAACACGAGCTGATACCGGCACCGAGCAAAACGAGAAGGGCAATTCCGACGCCGATCCAGATGAAGACCTTCTTGTTTTTCTCAAAGAACTCCTTGATCTTGTCGGACGCCTTCTCACCGAGCTTCTTGCCGGTACTTTTTGTGGCAGTCCCGGCGGTCTGAGACCCGGCATTTCGAGCGGCGGCATATTCCTTCTTGATGTTCTGCTTCTGGTAGTGCTTGTTCATGTTCTGCTTCTTCATCTCAGGATGCTCCTGCTGATTCCTCTCATATTGGAGCTTCGCATCCGCAGCATCCGCCTTGTGTTCCAGCTTGGAAACCTTCTCGTAGGGCTTGTTGACGCTGTTTTCCCGATGATGACTGAAATGCCTCGCAGCGGTCTCAGCGGCAATCTCTGTTTTATGCGCCGCCTCAACCGCCGAGTTTTCCTGCTCGACCTCATGGATTTTGCCGTGAATGCCGGAAGCAAGGGTGTCACCGACCTTGCGGACGGTTTTATCTGCCTCAAATTGCAGCTTGCCTTTGCTCTTGGGCTTTTTCAGCTCATCCTCAAAATGAAGGCGGGTTTTGCCCTTTCCGGTCTCTTCATCAAAGACACGCTCTTTCTTGAGGACCTTGTGCGTGGGCAGCTTCTCACGGGCGGCATCCAGACGCTCATGTGCCTTCTCAGACTTCTTTTCGAGCTTCTGCATCCGCTTCGTGGGCGGGGCGGCATCGTCCGAGAGCGGCTTTGCAGAGGCAGTCTCCGCCGCTTGGGAGAGAACGGCATCCGCGTCAACGGCTTCAACCGCAGAGGTCTTGCGCAGCTTGTGTGTGACAACTGTTTCGGCAATCACCGTGCCGGTATGCGAAGAAACGCCGTGCTGCTCCAAAACAGGGGGGCTTGAACGGTGTTTCTGACGACGATGGCAGCGGTTCAGGTGCATTCTGGGGTGGATTTTCTGCCTTTTTCTCTTCTGTGACGGATGTTTCCGAGGGCGGCTGTGTGTCGTTATCCTCGGCGTGTTCCGCCTGAAACTGACGCTGTTGACGGCGCATCTGCACCTTTTTCTGTTCCTCCGCAGAAAGAGCTTCGGAAGGCTCGACTGTTTCACGGCTTGACCAGCTCCGCATCTTCCAGCCGTTTTGACACTCTCTGCTCGGTACCAGCCGTCAGGTTTTCCTCGACCGCGCCTTCTCGCGTCATCCGCAGAACTACCTTGTCACGGGCTTTAAGCTCCGGTTCCTTGGACATCAGATTTCACCTCCAATCCGCTTGTAGGCAAGCTCGGTGTATTCAGGATTCAGCTCAATGCCCACGAAATGACGCCCCATCTGCGCGGCAACCATACCGGTTGTGCCGCTCCCCATAAACGGGTCAAGCACAATGCCGCCTTCTGGACAACCGGCGAGAAGACAGGTTTCAACCAGCTTCGGAGGGTAGGCGGCGTAGTGACCGCCCTTGAAGGGAACGGTGTTGATCTTCCAGACATCGCGCTTATTGCGGAGCGGATTGATGTCTGCTGTCCTTGATCGCACCATGCTCACGGGGGCGGTTGATGGACTGCGGCTGAGGCTGACCGGGAACGGGCTTTCCGTATTTGTTACCGCCCTTCATGCCGCGCTTGAGGCGTTCTGCCGTTGCAGGGGCAATCGGCTCGGAAATCGCCTTGTAGTCAAAGAAATACTTCTTGGACTTGGAGAACAGGAAAATATGCTCGTAGCAGCGGGCGCAGCGGTCTTTGACGCTCTCCGGCATGGGGTTGTCCTTCATCCAGATGATGTCGTTGCGCAGATACCATCCGGTATCGCGGAGGGCAAAAGCAAGCATCCACGGAATGCCGATCATGTCCTTCGGCTTGCAGCCCTCAACCTTGTTGTTGAGAGCCACAGCCTGACCGTTTCTGCCGTTGGGGTTCTTCGGGTCAACAAATTCACCCTGATTGCCTTCCGGCGTAGGTGTCCGAGATGTTCAGCCAGAGCGTTCCATCCGGACGCAAAACGCGCCTGACTTCGGTAAACACTTCCGTCAGGCGCGAAATATATTCCTTCGACGTTGTCTCTCTGCCGATCTGGGCATCCATGCCGTAATCGCGGAGCGCGTAATACGGAGGGGACGTCACACAGCAATGAACGCTGTCATCGGGCAGCGTTTTCAGGATTTCAAGGCAATCGCCGGTATGAATGATGTCAAGTTGTATGGTGGTGTACCTCCTGTTCTGTTGGATTTGCGTCTTTCCATTGAAATGTTGGCTGTAAAACCCGACAACATTTCAATGGGCATCAGTCGGAGTAATACTCGTCCGGCTCATAGTCCTCATCTTCCGTGAAGTCCTCGTCGAGATCGTCAATCTCGTCCGCCCAACGGTCGAAGATTACCTCGGCTTCCTTTGCCGCCTCACGATAGAGGTTCAGGCGGTTCTTCTCAAAGGCAGCGAAAGCAGGGACGAACTTACCAAACTCGCGGATTGCCCTCACATCCTGCGTGCGCATATCTGCGACGCACTGGATGATTTCGGACATCGTGAGCAAATCGTCGATCATCAGATCATACTTGTCCTTGGGGATAGATACGGCTTCATCATCCGCCGCGTCAGCGAAAGGGGTATTCTCGTCGCTGTTGCTGCACTTGGGAACATCAACCTTGAAGTAGAAGCCGATCATATCCACAGATACCTTGATCATAATCTGACGCGCTTCCTTGACCTTTTCGTCGATGTCCTCCCTCACATGGAGGTAGGCGCGGTGATGCTTCTTGAGGTTGCTTTCCAGTCGGATCAGATCGGTCAGCTCCCACAGAGCCTTAAACAGCGCGGAGGTGTTCTCTCCGTATTCGATAGCGTCCGCATAGGGAATGGTAATCATCTTGTTGTTCATATTCAAAATCCTCCTATCAGTTCTGTACGGTTTCTTCTAAGCGGGTGGTCATGATGCGGTAGAGCTGGGTGTCCTTCGGGAAATCGTCCTTGAAGGGAACGATGGTCGAGCCGTAGAAGATCAGTCCCTCACCGGCATTGGAATTGGTGATGTAGTTCTGCTGGCTGGGCGAGATGTTCAGCGCCTTCGAGAGAATCTGCCGGTCGCCGGATGCCTGATTCAGAAGGTAGACAAAATCCGAGTTTTCAAAGATGTTCTCTACCTCGCGGGACGCAAGCAGATCCTTGACGTTCTGCGTGATTCCGGTCGGGATGCCGCCCCACTTTCTGAAACGCTTCCAGATTTCCACGCTGTATGCGGCGGTCTGTTCCTCTTTCAGAGCAGGTGGAACTCGTCCATGTAGTAGCGAGTTGCCTTGTGCTGGGCGCGGTTGATTGTAACTCTGTTCCACACCTGATCCTGCACGATCAGCATACCGAGCTTCTTGAGCTGCTTGCCGAGTTCCCGGATGTCATAGCAGACAAAGCGGTTGTTGACATCCACATTCGTTCTGTGATTGAAGACGTTCAGAGAGCCGTGAACATAGATTTCAAGGGCAGTTGCGATGCGCTGTGCCTCCGGCTCCTTCTGATTTCTCAGAATGTTGTAGAGGTCTTCGAGGATCGGCATTTTCTCCGGCTTGGGGTCTGCAAGAAACTCCTGATAGACCATGCGGACGCTGCGGTCAATGATGGTCTTCTCAACCGGCTGCAAGCCGTCCTTGCCACCGACAATCAGCTCACACATGGAGAGGATGAAGTCGGATTTCAGCGTCAGCGGGTTTTCCTCTTCGGAGTAGTTCGTGTTGATGTCCAGCGGATTGATGTAATCCGTGCTGACCGGCGAGATGCGGATGACCTGACCGCCGAGCTTCTGCACAAGGGGAAAATACTCGGCTTCGGGGTCGCAGACGATGATGTCATCCTCCGTGATGAGGAAGGCGTTCGTCATTTCGCGCTTGGCGGAGAAGGACTTACCGGAACCGGGCGTACCCAAGATCAGCCCGTTGGGGTTCTTGAGCTGCTTGCGGTCAACCATAATCATGTTGTTGGACAGCGCATTCAGCCCGTAGTAGAGAGCTTCGCCGCCCTGAAAAAGCTCCTGCGTGGTGAACGGCACGAAAACCGCCGTGCTGGAAGTGGTCAGTCCGCGCTCAATCTCCACCTGATTGATGCCGATAGGCAGAGAGGACATCAGCCCCTCTTCCTGCTGGAAGTCAAGACGCTTGAGCGCACAGTTATATTTCTGGGCGATGGCGGCGGTCTGAAAGACCGCGTTTTCGAGCTTCTGGCGGTTGGTTGCCGTGTTCATGATGAGGATGGTCACAAGGAACAGTCTCTCATTGCGGGTCTGGAGATCCTGCAACAGACGCTTTGCCTCACCGCCGAAGGTAGCGAGATCGGACGGGATGATGTCCATATCGTAGCCGGAGCGGACTGCTTTTTTCTGCTCCTCAATCTTCATCTTGTCGAGGTCGGTGATCTTCATCTTGATGCTCTTGATTGCCTTCGCCTGGTCAATCGTCCGGATATGAAAATTGACCGTAATGTTGCTGTCCATCTCAAGGAAGTCGGCAAGCATACGGTCATTGAGTTCAGGCGCGAGGATTTGCAGGAAGCTCACCGCACCGATGGTTCTGCCCATCTTGAAGCACTTGCCTTCACGGAAGTCAAAGGAAGTGGGCGCGATGAAGTCCTTCGTGCTGAGTCCCGTCCGGGCAACCATGTCAAAGGAAAAGCGGAACGGCTCATTGGTGTCCATGTTGAACACGTCATGAAGCACTTTCAGCCGCTCGTAGCCGGACAGCGGCTCGGTTTTCACGCCGAGGGTTTTGAAGTTGTTGAGAATATCGGTTTCAATGCGTTCGAGCTTCGGCTTTGCCGTGCGGAGGGAGTCCGCCTCAATGCCGAAGGTGATGTACTTCTTCTTGACCAGTCCGTTGTTGCCCTTGGTGAGCTGGCTTTGCAGCATTCCGGAATACTCGGAGCGGATGTCGTTGAAGGCGTCCTCCTGCGCCGGGATGTTGATGCGCTTACGGAACTCATTGAGGCTTGCCTTCTGGTTGATGAAGGAGAGCTGGACGAAGATCGAGCTGTCAAAGTAGTTCAGAAAGTCGCACCAGTTCTCGAAGATGGCAGTTTTGTCCTCGTTCTGCGCAAGCTGGTAGTTGATGTCCTCAAAGGCGATGGACTTCGTGTAGAGGCGGCTGTTCACCTTGCAGATACCGTCACGGCACATCTCCACATAGGGGATGGTCTGCTGGGCGGACTTGCGGACTTTCTTTGCCTTCCTGTCCTTTTTCTTCTGCATGACGATCCGCTTCTTTTCCTGAGCGGAAAGGGCATCGCCGTAAACGACGCCGTTTTTGACCGTCATCTTAGGCTTTGCCTTTGCTGTGCTGTTGTTCAAGTTGCAATTCCTCCTGTTCTTTGATTTTCTGCTGAATTTCAGCGTAGAGATTGTTTGTGCGATAGGGACGCACCTTGTCCCGGATAAACATGGACTGTACGATGTGGTACAGATACTTTTCGGCGGGCTGACCGTCCTTCTCGTAAAGCGCGAAGAAGATAAACGGGAGCATGATAACCACCATCAGCATTGCCGCCGTAGACAAGTCGAGATGTGCCTTCGCCAGAAAGAAGATCGGGACGCCGACTGCCGCAGCGATGGAAAAACAAATGAGCTGCCGCTTGGTCAGGTTGAACATGACCTTCGTTTTGACGCGGTTAAGATCCTTCGGGACCGGAACAAATGCCATTGACTGTTTCCTCCTTTCTAAGCTGCTTTTCATAGCGCAGCTTCATTTGTGCGGGATATTGATCCTCCTTCGGTTGACGCTTGCCTGTCCAGCGAAGCCCACCCGCTTTGCCTTGACAGATCCAGCCGGAAGCGCGAAGGCTTGCACCGTTTTCGCTTTCCAGCGTGTAGGTGATGATGCGCTTATAGCCCATAGCCGCAGCAGCTCTTGCCGCCGCACCGTAGAGAAAGCTGCAAGCGTTCTTCTCTCCGTTGGTGCATAGCCTTGTAACCTCCAATGTGAAGCCGTCATCCAGATACCGGCTGACGGGACGCCCAGCGATGATCACACCGACAAGCTCACCGTCTGCTTCACAGCCGATGGAGAACTTGTGACCGGCAACAGGCTTGTGATGCCGGTGATGCTGCCGGACGTACTCGTTGGCGTCACGAAGAGAAATGGGTCTTAGCCGCAGCATGGTGTTTCCTCCATTGGAAGATGTGCCGTGCATTCGACCTCGTTGCCCCAAACGTCCCAGCCTTCGGGAGACTGACGGGCAAAAAGCTCTACGCGGGGAAGGTCTCCCATGAGCCGGACAATGCGTTCCCGCGCCTCATCCGGTTTTTTGGAATGCTCTTCGATGTGGCTGAGGATGACCTGACGCACACCGGCGTCAACTCGCTTCGGATGTCCCTTTGTGGCAAGGATGCAGATTTCGGCGTTTGCCCTTGTCCAATACCCCATGCCGGTGAAGAGATCATCGTTCTTGCGGTTTTGCTTCACCCATACAAAAGCCACGGTCTTATAGGAAAAGCCCCATGCCGCCAGCACTTCGAGTGCTTCACAGAGGCAAGGGAACGTGATCCAAAGGAACAGAGCGCAGTCCTTCGCAGCCAGCTCACCAACCGGAAGCGCCTTGATGTCCTCAATGCACATTGTCGGGTAGTGGTTTTCTGCCGACCGTCCCTGTCCCTTCTTGGAGTAAGTCCGATACGCCCAAGGGGGATCGGCGTAGATGATGCTGTACTTCTTCATGCTGCCGACCTCCTTAGTGCGCATGGAAGATGGATTTTGCGAGGCTTCCGGTCTTGAACAGCGAGAAGCACAGAATGACCGTGTACGCCGCCACAGAGAACAGAGCCGAGTGAATGTTGTCTGCAATAATCATGCCGTTGATCAGCACTGCATAGATGCCGACGCAGACCATGATGAGAAATCCCTGAAATGCCAGAGCGAACAGGCCTTTTAGATAGTTCGTGCCGATGCTGCCCCATTCGCGGTTGCTCATGGTTGCGATGGGAATAGGCGCGATGCTCACGGTGCAGTAAATCTCAATCATGCGCCCGTAGAGGATGACCGTAATGAGGATCGCCATGATTTTGAGGCACAAGCTGATCAGAAGCGTTTCTATCGACAGTCCGAGCAGTTCTCCGACGCCCATGTTCTCCATGCCGGTACGCATCTGCGCAATCGTCGCGTCAATGTCAATGCTGGTGTTGCCGTGAATTACTCCGGCTGCGCCGGAAACTACGTTCTGCCCGATGTCGAATACTGCCATCACGATGTCAAACGTGTGCGTTACGAGGTAGATCGCCACAGCCGCCTTGAAAAACCACTTGAAGAACAGCACACAGGGGATTTTCTTCCTCCAGGGGGATATAATTCGGACCATTTTGGGCAGTCAGATGATACCCAAAGGGGCAAGACGCCCGGAAACTGTCCTTTCTGCGCTTTCAACGAAGATAAGAGGAATGACTTTCTTGGAAATATCTTGCTATACATCTCGTTTGTTATATATTGCGTTTCAACGGTGTTCATCAACGGTGAAAAAACAACATACTGACACAGATTTTAGAGCGGTTTAGCCGCTCTTTTTTCTTTGTGCAAGTTGCTGTTTTGAGCCAATTTTTCTTTTAAGAAATCAAAGGTGGCGTTTTGTTTGGAACGTAGAAGTTGCGGAAAACGCCTAAAATCTACTTTATTTTAGATGTTTTTGACTGTAAAATAATATTACGCAGTACAGGAGGGAGTGAGTATGCGAGAGAAAGTCAGCACAGCATATTTTCTTGATGACCCTCGAAAATTCAGCAGCATGGAAGAAGCGGAAAAAAGGAGCTGAACAGGCTTCGTGCTGTCTGTGTCAGGCTGAAAAGAAACAGGGCGAAAAATAGCGTTCATGCTCGGTCTTTCTGTCACAGACTCACAGTACATAGGCAGAATGGGTTATCAGAAGTCCATGCGCTATGGCGGCAAAAGGTCTTTATCGTACAGAGAAGCGCATACACAACGGCGAGCAGGTAGAGCCATGCACGGACAAGCCGCCACATATTCACATCATGGTACAGGGGGCATGGCGCGGCACCGCCGCAGAGCGCATCATACAGAGCGTGCGGAAAGGCAATCCAGACTGCAAATGCCACAAGCAGCACTTGAAAACGGCAGAGCAGACAGCGCAGGCAGCGGCGTATATAGAGGGGCAAAGCTCTGTTTTGCGGCGGGTTTGAAAAGTGCTTTTGTACGTTTTCATGATACCTTGATAATCGCAAGTATTGATACACAAGGGTTTGCGGGTGGTCAAGGGGCGCTTTTCATTTGTTATGTAATATATATAGGCTTATAAGTGTTCTATACACCTATACGCACTATACAAGCTACACGGCTCTAAACCATCGAGCCATTGAGCCATAAAACCACTGAGCCAATATACAGCG